>Ga0364860_11053_pt1 | contig 11417 bp, 6 predicted proteins | sample ExccelAu500001D4_FD_206916 | JGI IMG/M metagenome (GOLD analysis project Ga0364860, IMG submission 206916) | Enriched cells from Trout Bog Lake Hypolimnion, Wisconsin, USA - BchlTB.Aug20.5000.01 .D4 | ecosystem: Environmental > Aquatic > Freshwater > Lake > Hypolimnion/Profundal zone | place: USA... | reverse complement strand
CTTCTCGCATTCGCCGTCTTTGGTTCTTCGCGTTATCTCGTAGTCGCCGCCGATTCCGCCACCGCCGCCATTCTTGCCGGATCGCTATCTCCCATGGCGGCAATTGGCAGCGCTAGGTACGTAGCTCTGTCGGGAATGGTAGCCCTGCTGACTGCTCTCTTTCTGCTCTTGGCGCGGTTACTCAAACTCGGCTTCCTGGCAGATTTCCTCTCTCGAACCGTACTCGTAGGTTTCCTGACGGGTGTTGGGTTCCAGGTGGGAATTGCCGTCCTCGGCGAAATGCTGGGTATCGAAGTGCATTCCCCGCACACGGTCGGACAAGTCAATCAACTTCTGCGTGGCTTGCCTCATGCAACAGTACCAACCGTGCTTCTCTCTGTCATCGTCGTGGGAGGTATTCACCTTCTCCAGCGCTTTGCGCCGAAAGTCCCCGGCGGCCTCATTGCAGTGGTGGGTACCGTGGCGGCCAGTGCCACATGGAATTTCGCCGGTCATGGCATTGCTGTCATCGGCCCAATCGTCGGCGGACTGCCGCATCTGGCTTTGCCCAATGTGAGTTGGCGAGAGGTTGAGTCGCTGCTCGCCGTCGCGGCTTCCTGCGTCGTGGTAATCGTCGCACAAAGCGCGGCCACCTCCCGCGTCTACGCCATGCGCCATGAGCAGACGGTGGATGAGGACGTAAACCTCGTCGGCCTCTCGGCAGCCAACGCAGCGGCGGCGCTCAGTGGAACGTTCGTCGTCAACGGGAGTCCCACCCAGACGGCAATGGTTGAAAGTTCCGGTGGGCGCAGCCAGTTGGCGCAGGTAGTTACGGCTGCGGTTGTCGCTCTCGTACTTCTCTTTCTAACCAAGCCATTGCAGTTTCTCCCACGCTGCGTGCTGAGTGCCATCGTCTTCACTATCGCCGTCAAACTCATCGACGTGCGCGGTCTGTGGAGCATCTCCAGCGAGAGCCCCGGCGAATTCCGCTTGGCTCTGACCACTGCGGTCGTCGTGGTGCTCGCCGGTGTGGAAGATGGCATCCTGCTGGCCATGGTGCTCTCGCTGCTTCGTGTCGTGCGACATAGCTACCGCCCGCATACCGCAGTACTTATGAAGGACGAAGGCGGAATCTGGCAGCTCACGCCCGCTCTTCCCGGCGCAATCAGCCGTCCTGGTCTCATAATCTATCGCTTTGGAGCGCCTCTCTTCTATGCCAATGCCCACCGCTTCTCGGAAGAGATTCTCGCCCTCGTAAACCAGGCCCCTTCGCCAATTCGCTGGGTGGTCGTCGATGCCGGCGCCATCGCCAGTGTCGACTACACCGCTGCGTGGATCGTTCGCAAACTGCAGCAGGATTTGCGCAGCCGTGGCATTGAGTTGCTCTTTGCGCATGTGCAGTCAGATGTGGCTCCGGACCTGAAACGGCATCACCTCACCGAGGGGCCTGACCAGATAAGAGTTTTCGCTAGCCTGCACGAGATGCTGGCGGCCTTTGAGGCTCTTCCCGTCGCGTCCTGAGCACCCCTTCCGCTAGCCAACCCGCACCTTGTCAGTTTGGTCGTTCAGGGCTTCTGCCTTACCGTGACCAGCAGATTCATTCGATCTCTATAGGTGATTGATAAGTATTAGGTATGGTTGGATTGAGTCTTGATTTTTTGTTGTGCATTTCCTAATTAAGTTGTAACTTCAATCGAATCCCATGAGCACGGCACCATGTGTTATCCGGCACTCTTGAGACGCGGGGTGTCTCTGAGAAGAACGAGGGGCTCTTTGTTTTTTGTCTTTTCGCGGGTTCAACTTCTAGTTCAATAAGAAATATTGGAGGTGGGTAATGGCAACATCTAGAGCAACTCTCGCCGGCGATCAGCAAAGTCAGCCCTATCGCTGGGTGATTTTGGCGCTGATGGCGTTAACCTTCGTGGTCACTTTCTTCATTCGTATGACTTGGCCGCCGCTGATCCCGGTGGTGGTCCCCATTTTGCACATGAAGATGTCGCAAGCCGGCGCGTACATGAGCGCCTTCTACATCGGCTATGTGATCACCCAGATTCCGGCTGGCGTCCTCGCTGATCGTCTGGGCGTGCGAGCCATCCTCACCAGCAGCCTCCTGGTCTTAGGTCTGTCCACAATTGGGATGGGCTCAATCAGCAGCTATGATCAGGGCTTCTATCTGCGCGTCGTTACCGGCTTGGGTGCCGGTGCGGTCTTTGGCGCCGCCATCCGCGCCTTGATCGAATGGTTTCACCCGCGCGAGCGCGGTCTTGCCTTCGGCATCATGTTCGCCTCGCCTTCGGCTGGCATCGCCCTTTCCAGCGTCATCGTTACTCCGTTGAATGCTCATTTTGGCTGGCAGAATACCTTCCGCGTCTGCGGCCTGATCGCCGTCGTAGTGGGTATCTTGGTGTTGGCACTGGTCAAGACCTCGGCGGCCACACAGAAATCACCCAGCATGTTTGCCGGTTTCCCCATCGTCTTCGGGAGCCGCAACCTGCTGCTCACTTCAGCTGCAGGCTTCTGCCTGATGTGGGTGGAACTGGGCACGGCGACCTGGGTTGTCGCCAGCATTAAGAAGATGGGCTTCAGCTTAGCCCTCGCTGGGGCTGTCATGTTGGCCTACGGTATTGGCGGCATCCTTGGACCATTTCTGTCGGGCTGGTTGTCGGATAAGATCGGTCGCCGCAAGTACATCATGATCTTCTTCTTGATCCTGTTGATACCATTGACGGTCTGGTTTGGCATGCAGAACACCATCGCCACCATGACCTTCTGGGGCTTTGTCTTTGGTTTCGTCTCCTACTGTGTCAATCCGCACCTTACCATCATGGTCTCCGAGGCGGTCGAGTCCAAGTACGCCGCCCTGGCCAACGGCACCAGCAACGTGATCTACCAGATCGCGCCTATGGTGGTCCCGATCGTGACGGGTTGGTCTGTGGACAAGACTGGCAACTTCCACGCGGCGTGGTGGATTATGGCTATCGGTCCGCTTGTCGGCATTTTGCTGTTGCTGCCTGTTACCGCCGGCACCAAGCCTGCCGGAGCGCAATAAGCTATTTTTTGGATTAGCGGTGCAATGCCGCTTTAGAGGAACGATTTCGTTCGTCATCAGGGCATTGCACCGCTCGCCGCGAAAGCCGCCTGGGCCGGGTGTACGGGCCATTATTCACATGTGCTAATTGGGGTATTCGAGTGGGACAGCGTGCTGCTGTCTCAATGATAATATGATAGTTAAAATGCGCAAGACGGAGATTGAAGGAGGTCAGAGTGCCGGAAGACATGCAGAAGTTGTTCGATGAACGCCTGGGCCGCTATCAGGCAGCAATCGCGTTGGAGCCGACCGATCGCATACCAGTCGCAACAGGTACCAATGTTTATGCGGAGGTTTATTCGGGAAATACACGTCAGGAGACTATCTACAATCCCGAAAAGTGGCTCCAGGCTGAACTTGCTTTTATCAAGGATTTTCCCGAGTTTGACGTTCTGAGAAACAATCGCATTTACGCCCCAATGTACGACGCGATTGACCTGAAGAGCTACAAACTTCCTGGCCCCCAACTCAGTGCGCAGAGCGATTTCCAGTTCATCGAAGCCGAGTACATGCTCGCCAACGAGTACGATGAACTCATCGCCAATCCCGTTAAATTCATGTTTGACCGTTTCCTGCCCCGCGTCATGGGAGAAATGAAGGAGCGCGGTTCCATCCGTTCCTACATGGCATTCCTCAAGGGCGGCATGGCGAACGCGCAGTGGGGCCAGATCATGCGCAACCGGACCATGGTGCTCCAGCAGCAGGCCGGAATGCCGCAACCCATGGCGGGTGCCTTTCTCGCTCCCTTTGATGCCCTCGCCGATGTATTGCGTGGACTGAAGGGTTCGCTTATCGACTGCCGCCGTCAGCCCGATAAGGTCATCGCAGCCTGCGAGGCTCTGGTTCCAATACAGCTCAATTTTGCCCTGACCACGGCGGATCCGTTCAAGCGCTGGCCGGTCTTCGTACCCACTCACAAGCCGTGCTTCATGTCGCCCAAGCAGTTTGATACCTTCTACTGGCCTTCGTTCAAGAAGGTTATGGACGGAATCATTGCCGCCGGCCACAGCATCCGTTGCTACCTTGAAGGCGATTGGGGTGCGCACTGGCATCACTTTCTGGAGATGCCTAAAGGAAAGGTCCTCTGCGATATCGATAACCAGGGGGATATCTTCAAGGCCAAGAAAGATATTGGCCACCATCAGTGCCTCGCCGGTGGAATGCCGAATACCCAGCTTATTCTCGGCAAGCCGGAAGAGGTCCGCGAGCGCGTCAAACTCCTCAGTGAAACCGTAGGCCAGGGTGGTGGATTCATCATCAGCGGTGGTTGCAACATCGGTTATGAGACCAAGGCTGAGAACCTCCGGGCGATGGTAGACGCCATCAATGAGTTCGGATGGTACGACAAGAATCTCAAGCCCAAGCCCAAAGCTGCTCCAGCCGGCAAGGTCAATCCCGCTTATCCCCTCATGGTCACTCCTTGGGAAACCAAGAAGGCCGAACTCGGCGGCGTGCAGGGAGACGAGGATATGATTCGCAAGCCTTGGGAGTCGCTCGAAAGCGCGGCATATCTATGGCTTTGGTCGTGGCTCAACTAAACGCTTAACCGGGTGAGCAGCAGGCACCATGGGTCTGCTCACCCTCGATAACCACGAAGCAAAAGCCTTTTCTTCCGCAATCCGCTGAGTAAGCGTTTGTGGCCGGAAAAGGCTTTTGTGCGTCTGGCAAAACCCGCGCGCTCTACTCTCAGAACGAGTATCGCAGCGACAAGTTCACTAAGTTAGCGTGAAAGTATCGCGGCGCTGTCGGTCCCGTCGCCGAATTCTCGTTGTACTGGTAGTAGTTCCATCCAGCGCGCAACTGAACCTGCTTGCTTACATCCACTCCCACAAAGGCAAGAGGCTGAGTGTAGCGGTAAGCCAAAGGTCCCAGCGGCTGCAGTGCATTCAATATCAGTTCGTTGCCACTCACGTTGATGATGCTGTAACCTACGGCGGCTGAAACCCGCGGCACCGGCTTAATCATCACGTTCGCCGTGCCATAGTGTGTGTGGTTGGAGTAGAAGCCCAACACCTCATTCAGCGTGGGGTCGTTCACGCACGCAACGCTTCCTGCGGCCACAACTGTTCCCGCGTAGCAGATGTTATTGTTCTGGCCTGTATCCGTGAAGTTGTAGGCGGTGTCAATCGTGATCAGCTTGTTTGGAGAGGCAATCACATTGAATCCGAAGTTGCGCAGGTGTGCGTTGAAGCCAAAATCCTGCGTCGGATTGCGTTGCTCCCGCAGGTTCAGGTTTGCTGCCATCGTCAGCCAAGGCACAGGTGTCAGCGAGGCATTAGCCCGGAAGCGGCGTTCACGCCGCGGGTCAATGCGCGTCAGGAAGTTATCGGCAGACATCAGCCGCAATTCTCCATCCGCGCGAAATTTCTGTCCCATGCGGAACCATGCTCCCGCAATCGCCGTGTGCTGGTTGATCGTTACCGGCTCGTCTTCGCTGTCAAACTCTCCGCTCACAGTGCAAATACCGCTCGCGTTGACCGTGCCACCGGCTGCCAGGCAGGTGGTTGTCGAAGTCCCCTTAGCATCGGGGTAGTAGGAATCGAGAATCGAAGTGCTCAGCCAGTGATGCGCGTCGAAGATGTTTCGGTAGAGGTAACCAACACGCACGCCGAAAAATCGCGACAGGTCATATTGCAACGAGAACTCGTTGCTCTTAATTGACTGTTGTACATAGCGGCTGTAAATGTCATTCTGCGTGTCGGCAGGAGAGCTGGCACTGTGCAGCGGGGCTGCCGGATAAGTAGCCACTGGCCCAAAGATGTTCGCCCCGGCTGCGGTGCCCAGGTTGAAGAAATTGTTCCCAGACAAGTACATCGTTCCCGGAATCCGGTAGGCGTAGAAACGGAAGCTATCCACCAGCCGCAAATGAGAGTTGACGTGAATTGTGACACCCGCATCGGCATTTTCGGAGATCCAGGTGGCGTGAGCGGTTGTGCCGTTCGTATTGGATTGCAAAACTCCCGTGCGCGAGATCAATCCGGCAAAGTTTTCGCTCAGCGGAGTATTGGCGTCTGCCGTGCTGTACATAAAGCGCGCTGTCAGATCGACGTGCCGGATCGAACTCGACGACAGACTCACCTGCTCGCTGGGAACGTAGCTGCGGTAACGCATCGTTCGCGAATACGCAAGATATCCGTTGCACGCGGGGTTGGCGAAGCCGCCCACAATCGGCGCTGCGCACGGAGAGTTCTGCAACCAAGGCAGGCCGAACTCGATCGGTGTACCATTCGCCGCCGGAACGCTGTTAAAGCTGGCCAGCGTCTGGTCCGTATCGTTCTTTAAAAACTGCAGTGTTTCATCAAAGCTCAGTGTAGTGCGCGGCAGTACGCGCCAGCTCGCGCCGAAGCGGAAGCCGTTTGCCGTGGTGCTGTACTGCTGGTTCAGCAGTGCCTCAGTGCCTTCGTGAACGCTGCTGAACGATGGTCCTTCGTTCCGGTTACGGTTGTAATCAAAACGGAAGCTCAGCTTGCGCTGCGGAAACAGCGTCAGGTTAAAGTCATACATCCTTCGCGTCAGATACATGCTGTGCGGCGAATAGTTCACAAAGATCGTGGGCAGCGCCGTGGTGCTCGTCGCATTCAGTGGGTTGGCCAGCAGGTCGTAATCAAAGTAGTTCTGGTCTCGCCGGAACGTGGCGGCAATGTTGTAGAGCCCTCGTTTGGTGACGTTCAATCGTGCCGCGTTGCTCGGATCCCCGCCCCATCCAAAGCTCTCCAGGTACAAGCTGTCAAATGGCCCATTCGTATTCGCCATCGGCCGCACCTGTAATGTCTGTTGCAGTAAACGGGGGCCGCTCTGCAGGTTCAGAAGGGTGTTGAACATCGCGCTGCTGCCGTTCACGTTCGTAAAGCGCCCACCCAGTTCAACCGATTGCTTGACAACGTAGTGGTCCATCGTTCTGCCGATTTCGCTCCTAGGCACGGACTCAAATTCCGCGGGCAGCCCTGTGGGCCCCTGTCCCGAACCTTGGCCGTAACCGGGAACACTTAACCCCAGGCAGAGCAGCACAAGCATCGCACTTGCTTCAACAAGGCGTGTAACCAAGCCGCGCGCCTTTGTACAATCGGCGTGGCAGTAAAGGCCTTCAAGCTCTGAGCGCATCGTCCCTCCTTGCGGTCTCACCGGAAGAAGAATTCGTCAAAGTTCGAGCCATGAATCTGGGTGTGGCACATCGTGCACGCCTGATACTTGGTCGACTGGTTGTGGAACGAGGGCGCCTCCGGCGTGGCCCGGTTGGCAATCGGCGAGTGACACTGCAAGCAGAGCACGTTCACTTCGCTGACACGCAATTGACGCGGGTTTGTCGAACCGTGCGGCGTATGGCATCCTACGCAGCCTTCCTGCTTTACCGGCATATGCTCAAAGGCGAACGGTCCCATCTTCTCCGAGTGGCACTTCGAGCACACTTCCATTCCACCGTCGGCAGCACGCAGTTGGCTGTCGTGGAAGCTGCCATGAGGATTGTGGCAGTCGCTGCACTTGATAAGCCCCACGTCCACGCGATGCTTATACGGGCGTGCAAACTCTGCCTTCTGCTGCGCGTGGCAGCTATAGCACAACAGTGGCTGCTCCTTTATCAACAACCCCCGTCCGCTCGCATGGTGTGGCGAATGGCAATTCAGGCAGCCCACGCCCTGCGAAAGATGGACAGATTGGCTGAAGGCGCTATTCTCAAGATTCGACTGGTGGCACTGTATGCATCGCCCGCTAGCCTGTGCCGCCGAAAGCTCGGAGAAGCGGATGATCTTGCTCTTGTCTCCGCTCTCTGCGTGCGCGCTGCCCGGGCCGTGGCAATCTTCGCAGCCGTGCTTGTTTTCTTTTAGTAATGCAGCGTGTGGCGTATTAGCAAAGCTCTTTTCGTACACATCCGCGTGGCAGCCCTTGCAGGTTTCGGCTCCAACGTACTTCGAGCCGCTGGTTGGATCGGCAAAGCTCTGTGCCTCTACCTTTTTTGCGCCCTTCCCACTTGAAGCCTGCGCCCAACCCGATACGGCACAGCATGACAAGATGATCCACGTGAGCAGCAGCAACTTCCGCAGGGCATCCCTTGTTTGAATCGCGAACATCGCGTTTGCGTGAGGTCTCATAATCGAATATGGGCTCAAGACATTCACGGACTCCCTCCTTGCACGAGAGCTGGCCTGAAAGCGCGAACATCACGTTGGAGTGGAGTTCACCCGGGGAAGATGCCAGAGCATTCAGCGAAAGATTTATTTTCAGCTCTGCCTGTGCCCCTAAGGTGACAACCTTCTCCATCCGGCCGCCACCGTCTTTCGAAACCTTCCATTTTGAAGTCGGCTCTATCTCGCCGTATGATGCCGTATGATTAAGCCATCGCCAGTGTTCCTCAACCTGCGGACTCAGCCGTGCGCCGGCCTTGTCTACCGCGTTGATTAGAAACATTAAACTGGCAAATTCGTCATGCACTGTGGAGAGGGCTCGTAACCATGGCAAATCTCGCCGCGGCACGGCCATCGCTTCAGCGCTGGCTCATCGCCCTCGCCGTCATGTCCAGCGCTGTAATGGAAGTGATGGACACTACCGTCGTCAATGTAAGCCTGCCGCACATTGCCGGCAGCCTGTCGGCCACCGTGGATGAAGCGACCTGGGTTCTGACCTCTTATCTCGTCGCCAATGCCATCGTTCTGCCCATAACTGGATGGCTTTCCAACTACTTCGGGCGCAAGCGCCTGCTCCTCACTGTAGTTGTCGGCTTCACGCTTTCCAGTTTGATGTGCGGTCTGGCCCCCACTCTTCCTCTTCTCATTTTTTTCCGGATTTTGCAGGGCCTCTCCGGAGGCGGATTGCAGCCACTTTCGCAATCGGTAATGCTCGAAGAATTTCCCCACGAAGAGCGCGGCAAGGCCATGGCGTTCTGGGGCATGGGAATTATGGCTGCTCCGGTTCTCGGGCCTACCCTCGGCGGCTGGATAACGGACAATTACTCATGGCGCTGGGTCTTCTACATCAACCTTCCCATCGGAATCCTCAGCCTCGTTCTGATTTCAACCTTTGTATTCGACCCTCCATACATCAAACGCGGCAACATGAGGATCGATGGATGGGGCTTAGGGATGCTCGCCGTCGGCATGGGCGCTCTGCAAATCATGCTCGACAAGGGGCAGGAGGAGGACTGGTTCGCCTCTCATTTCATTACCATCCTCGCCGTCGTCGCCGTCGTCATGCTGGTCGCGTTTGTCATCCGTGAATTGCGCGTTGCGCAGCCGCTGGTAAGGTTGTCGCTATTTAAATACCGCTCATTCGCCGTCGGCATCGGCCTGTGCACGGTTCTCGGCTTCGTGCTATACGGCAGCCTCGTCCTGCTCCCTCTCTTCATGCAAGAGTTGCTCGGCTGGAGCCCTGCCACCGCCGGCCTCTACACCAGTCCGCGCGGAATCGCCACCGCCCTCTGCATGCCTCTCGCTGGCTACCTGCTCGGCAGAAAGTGGGATGCCCGCTGGATGCTGGCCTCCGGATTCGCCATAGCCAGCGCGGCTTTCTTTGGCTATTCCACCATGAACCTGAATTCCGGCACATGGAACATTCTCATTCACCAGATCAATCAGGGCGTCGGTCAAGCCTTCCTCTTCGTGCCCTTGACCATCATCACCATGGAGGCGATTCCCAAAGAGGATATCCCCTACGCCACCAGCCTCTACAGCCTCATGCGCAACATTGGCGCCAGCATGGGAATCTCTTTCGTCACAACTTGCGTCGCGCGACGCTCGCAGTTTCACCAGTCCCGCTTGTCTGGCGATGTATCGCTATACAACCTCCAGACTCAGCACGCGCTCAGCCAGGGCAGATTGTTATTCATGCAGCACGGATCAGATTTTGTAGCCGCCTCCCACCAATCGCTCGCCCTTATCTATGGCACAGTGCAGCAGCAGGCAGCTCTGCTCAGCTTTATCGATGTCTTTTACTTGCTGGGCTGGATGTTTCTGCTATCCACTCCCCTCGTGCTATTCATGCGAAAGCCCAAGCCAACCTCCGCCAACTCCCACGTCGAAGCCGACTAACTCCCTCACACCTGTGACAGATGCCCCACCTCCGCCTTCCTCTGGCGAAGGTGGCACGCATCATCACTAATTGGGAAGCACCATCAATTCCGTTCGGAATCTATAACGGATTGCCGTTGGCGTGCTTGGCGTTAAAGTGGTGCACCCATTGTGTCTGGAGTTCAATCGCTCTAGCTTCTACTCCCTCAACATGGCTGGCATCAAAAATAACGGTTTCCTCGCAGAGAGAGCACTTCGCTCGAACTAAGTTTCCGCCCTTATCGCGCTCGATTGTCTTCGGATAAATGTTCCTGGTCGTTGCTGATGACTTTTCTTCTTCGCTCATGGCGAACAGTTTACCCCACAGGTGGCCCACACCCGCTCTTATGAAGAATGTTTCAAGGTCGATGTGCCTGCTTCGTACGTGCGTGCCTGCGAAGGGCGTATCTTTGGGAGTGTCATCCTGAACGAAGTGAAGGACCCCAGCACTGCACGGGACTCACGCGCGGCCCCAAGCTTTTAGGCCAGCGATCGATTCTTTTTTGCGCACCGGGGACGCCTTCTGTCGAAGACGCCCGAGGTAAACAGTTATGCAGATGTTCAATCCCCCGCATCCCGGCCAGGTCCTTCGCGAATACCTTGGCAACGTATCGGTCACGGCTGCCGCGCGTCACCTCGGCATCACCCGCGCCTCGCTCTCGCGCATCCTTAACGGCAGCGTGGGAATCTCCGCCGACATGGCCCTGCGCCTCTCCGAAGCCCTCGGCACCAGCCCCGAGCTCTGGACCGGAATGCAGTCCCAGTACGACCTCTGGCAAGCCTCCAAAAAACGCCGCAAAAAATTGTCGCCTATGGTCGCGGCATAGCTCTGAGGCAAATTTAAGGTGGCGAATGTGGGTTAGCTATCCAATCGCCAGCATCATTCGAAGCAGAATTGCAGGCGGTAGTTCCTCTTCCCACCCCCGCCTCTTCCGTCGTACCCTATAAATACAGTCCCTTCAGGAGTTCTCATGTCGAATTCGTCAATGTCGCGTCCACTCAGTGCGGTGGATCCCACGGTTGCCCAGGCCATTGCCAACGAGGAGAAGCGCCAGCACGAAGGCCTCGAGCTCATTGCCTCCGAGAACTTTGTCAGTGAAGCCGTTCTCGAAGCCAGTGGCTCGGTCTTCACCAACAAGTATGCCGAGGGCTATCCCGCCAAGCGCTACTACGGCGGATGCGAGTACACCGACGTCGTCGAAAACCTCGCCCTCGATCGTGCCAAGCAGCTCTTCGGTGCCGAGCACGCCAACGTGCAGCCCCACTCCGGCTCTTCGGCCAACATGGCCGCCTATGCCGCCGTCATCCAGCAT
>Ga0364860_11051_pt1 | contig 11479 bp, 11 predicted proteins | sample ExccelAu500001D4_FD_206916 | JGI IMG/M metagenome (GOLD analysis project Ga0364860, IMG submission 206916) | Enriched cells from Trout Bog Lake Hypolimnion, Wisconsin, USA - BchlTB.Aug20.5000.01 .D4 | ecosystem: Environmental > Aquatic > Freshwater > Lake > Hypolimnion/Profundal zone | place: USA... | reverse complement strand
TCGGGCATTTTTTCGTGCTGATGATATTTTCCCCACCTTTGCAATATGGCTTTCAATAAAATTCAGGCTACTGATGTTTCTTTCTTCAAAACCATACTGCAAGAGCGGTATGTGCTGGTGGATGAAGAAAATTTAGACCGCTGTGCCAGCGACCAGACAGAGGACCTGCATTACCTACCGGAAATAGTGCTGCAACCGGTCACTGCCCAAGAGGTAAGCAGTATTATGAAATACTGTAATGAGCGCCTGATACCCGTAACTGCCCGGGGAGCAGGAACGGGACTGAGCGGCGGCGCATTGCCGGTGTTTGGCGGGGTAAGCCTGGATATGAAGCGGTTTGATAAAATACTCAATGTGGATAAGCGGAATTTCCAGGTTACTACCGAACCGGGCATCATAACACAGGTGCTGCAGGAGCATCTTAAGGCCGAGGGGCTTTTTTATCCGCCGGATCCGGCAAGCAAGGGGTCTTGCTTCATAGGGGGTAATGTATCTGAGAACAGTGGAGGGCCGAGGGCAGTAAAATATGGCGTAGTGAAAGATTATGTGCTGAACCTGGAAATAGTGCTGGCCAATGGCGATATAATATGGACGGGCGCAAATGTGCTGAAAAACGCCACGGGCTACAACCTTACCCAGCTGGTAGTGGGCAGTGAGGGCACACTGGGCATCATAACCAAGATAGTGCTGCGGCTGATACCGGCGGTAAAAAACGACTTGCTGATGCTGGTGCCGTTCCGCTCGGCGGTAGAAGCGTGTGCGGCGGTGAATGCCATTTTCCTGGCAGGGTATACACCATCGGCATTGGAATTTATGGAGCGCGATGCGCTGGAATGGTCTATGCGGTATGTACAATCTACCGGGATCAACTTGCCGGATGATATTGCAGCACACCTTTTGATAGAGGTAGATGGCAACCATATGGAAGAGCTATACCGTGATGCCGAGGCAATAGCCCGGATCGTGCAGCAATATGATACAGATGAGATATTATTTGCCGACAGCCATGAACAAAAGCAAATGCTGTGGACACTGCGCAGAAAGGTAGGTGAGGCGGTAAAAAGCAACTCGATATATAAGGAAGAAGATACGGTAGTGCCGAGGGCGGAACTGCCGGAACTGCTGAAGATCATTAAGGGGCTGGGCGTGGAATTCGGCTTTAAGTCGGTATGCTACGGACATGCCGGTGATGGCAACCTGCATGTTAACATTGTGAAGGGCAGTATGAGCGATGAAGATTGGAAAACAAAACTTCCGGAAGGTATCAGGCGGTTGTTTAAAGAAGTAGTAAGGATGGGAGGCACCCTGTCGGGGGAGCATGGTATAGGGCTGGTGCAAAAAGAATATATGGAAATTGCCTTTGATAAGGTGCAACTGGGGCTGATGCAACAAATAAAGCACGTATTTGACCCTAATGGCATTCTTAACCCAGGGAAAATCCTAATGAATATATAAAATACATCAAAACAGTAATTTGATATCAAATTACTGTAACTTAGTAAGTTCAAATTTGCATTTATGAAAAATCTGATCATTGTTTTGGCTTTATGCGCGGGATTTACCTATGCTTCTGCGCAGGAAGTGTATACGAGCAGCGGAAAGCCAGGCTATCAGAAATATGTGAAAAAGAAAAAGAGAGGATATGATCCGGATAAGCTGATCATTGGGGGGTCTTTTAATTTTGGCCTGGGAGATGGTTTTGTGAATGCAGGTATCTCTCCAACACTGGGTTACCGTTTAACCGACAAGTTCTCTGCCGGTATTGGCCTGGGCTATCAATATAACCAGGTGCCTATACCTATAGGCCCTACAGAAACCTTATACCAACATGAAAATTTAGTTTATCCGAGTATCTGGGGACGGTACTTTTTTTACAGGAATTTCTTCACCGACCTTACATTAGAATATGATTTTATCAGCATAAAATATCCTCTGGACAATTTTGGCAACCCGGATCCTGTGAAGTCAAACTTAACTAATACCTGCCTGCTGTTGGGCGTTGGTATGAAGCTGCCTATAGGAGGCAGGCTCTCTGCATATGGTGAGCTTATATATGATTTATTGCAGGGAGTTAACAGCCCATATCCTAAAGGTGCACCTGATGTCCGTATAGGATTGGGCCTTGGTATTTAACACGATCAAATAAATTATACAGACTTTGCCTTATTTAGGTAAAGTCTTTTTATTTTACAACATGAGCCCGGCAATACTGCTGTTTATTATCCTGGTCTATTTCTCAGTACTACTGGGTATTGCGTTTTACACTTCACGACATTCAAATAATGAATCGTTCTTCATTGGTAATCGCAACAGCCGCTGGTGGCTGGTGGCATTTGGCATGATCGGCACTTCGCTTTCCGGTATGACCTTCATATCTGTGCCGGGCAAGGTGGGTGGCAGTGGCTTTCAGTATTTCCAGGTGGTGATCGGTTACTGGCTGGGGTATTTTGTTGTAGCGTTTGTGCTCCTGCCGCTTTATTACCGGCTTAACCTCACATCTATCTACACCTATCTTGACCGGCGATTGGGTATGGTGTCTTATAAAACAGGGGCATTGTTTTTTACCCTGTCGCGCACCCTGGGTGCTACGCTGAGGTTGTACCTGGTGATCAAAGTGCTGGAAAAATTCATATTGCAGGACATGGGTATACCGTTTGAGTTGACAGCCGTGATCATACTCGGGCTGATACTGCTGTATACTTTTCGTGGCGGCGTAAAAACTATCGTTTGGACAGACACACTGCAAACCACTTTTATGCTGCTGGCGCTGGTGATATGCGTGATCTACATTATGAAAACCCTGCACCTTGACCTCAGCGGCACCTGGGCAGCCATGCAGCAAAAGGGTTATACCAAACTGATACAAACGGATATCAACAGCCCGGCATTTTTTCTGAAGCAAGTACTGGGCGGGGCATTTATTACTATAGGTATGACGGGGCTGGACCAGGAGATGATGCAGAAAAATATAAGTGTGAGCAATCTGAAAGATTCTAAAAAAAATATGATCAGTTTTTGCTTTGTGCTGCTGCTCGCCAATTTTATTTTCCTGTTGCTGGGGGGACTGCTTTATCTGTATGCTGCTGCCAAAGGGATACCTGCTACAAAAGATGACCTCTTCCCTACAATAGCTATGAAGAGCGGGCTGCCGTTTTATATTACGGTTTGTTTTATCATAGGGCTGATATCTGCTGTGTTCCCTAGTGCTGATGGTGCACTAACCGCACTTACTTCCTCTTTTTGCATAGATATACTGGGCATCAGGAGAAAGGGCGATATGAGCGAGAAGCAGCAAAAACGCATACGGCTCATTGTGCATAATTCCTTTGCGTTGGTGTTCCTGGCATTCATTTTTATCTTCCGGGAAATTGATAACGGCTCGCTGATAGATACACTGCTGGATGTGGCCGGATATACTTACGGGCCGCTATTGGCGCTGTTTGCATTCGGGATATTCACTAAAAGGAAGCTGATCAATGAACTTGTACCGCTCATTTGTATAGCAGCACCGGTGGTGTGTTATATACTGAAGCATAATGAGCAGGAATGGCTGCATGGATATGTGATAGGCACTGAATTACTCATAATTAACGCTTCCCTTACATTTTTACTGTTATTTTTATGTTCTAAAAAAGGCGGCATGATTGCCGGCGCTACTGAAAATGAAAGATCAGATAACACAACTGAAAACGCGTGATTGGACGGAGACCAAGGCACACTCCAGCTGGCAGATATTTAAGATCATGGCCGAGTTTGTGCAGGGCTTTGAAACTCTGGCAAAAATAGGCCCGTGTGTTTCTGTATTCGGCTCGGCTCGTACCAAGCCGGGGCATAAGTATTATGAGCTGGCAGTGGATATTGCCAAACGCCTGGCTGAAGAGGGTTTTGGGATCATTACAGGTGGTGGGCCGGGTATTATGGAGGCTGCAAACAAGGGCGCGAGCATGGCATCAGGCCGATCCGTGGGGTTGAATATAGAATTACCTTTTGAGCAATCCAGCAACCCCTATATAGACAGGGACACATACATGAATTTCGACTACTTTTTTGTGCGAAAAGTAATGTTCACCAAGTATTCGCAGGGATTTATCATGATGCCGGGAGGCTGGGGTACCATGGATGAATTTTTTGAAGTGGCCACACTGATACAAACCCGGAAATTCATGCAAACACCCATGATATGCGTGGGGTCAACTTACTGGAATGGGCTGTTTAACTGGATGCGGGAAGCGATGTATGCCGAAGAAGGCAACATAAGCCCCGGCGACCTGGAAATGATAAAGATCTTTGACACTTCCGAAGAGGTAGTGGCTTACATACGTGAATTTTATACACACAATAAATTGCAGCCAAATTTCTAACCCTCATGCTATCAAAACAGCTAAGCGAATATACCGAGTTGCATACCAGCGCAGAGTTACCGTTCCTCGCTGCGTTGAACCGCGAAACGAACCTGAAAAGAGGTGACGCCGTAATGCTGTCGGGACACCTGCAGGGGCAGTTTCTGCAAATGCTGAGCCATATGGTGCGGCCTAAGCGCATACTGGAAATTGGCACCTATACCGGGTACTCGGCTATATGCCTCGCGCAGGGGTTGCTGCCGGATGGCATATTACATACCATAGAGATTGACGAAGAACTGAAGGATATTGCATCAGGGTACATAGAAAAAGCAGGGCTTGGAGATAAAATAGTGCAGCACATAGGCAATGCAGTAGAGATCATTGCCGCAATGGATGAAACCTTTGATATAGTGTTCATAGATGCTGATAAGAGCAATTACGAGCGCTATTACGATCTTGTTTTCAGCAAAGTGCCGGTGGGTGGATATATACTTGCCGATAACGTATTGTATGATGGCGAAGTGGTGCTACCTGAATCGCAGCAATGTAAGAATGCGCGGGCCATAAACAGCTTTAACAACAAACTGAAAGCCGATACACGAATAGAGCACCTGATAGTGCCGCTAAGGGACGGGATAATGATAGCCAGGAAAATCAGTGAGTAAAAACAGGGATAAAAGAGGTTTAACGAACCAATAAGTATAGTTATTGTATTTTTGCATTTAATTTCGCACATGTTGTTATATAATAGACCAATACAAATAAAAATGTTTGTGCTTTCGGGCATAACCGTATTGCTGTCGTTGGTGATAAGGGCAGAAGCGCAGGATGATTATAACACAAGGGCAAAACAGTATATAGACAAGTATTATGACCTTGCTATTACAGAACAGAAGAATGCCGGCATACCTGCATGCATCACGCTTGGGCAGGGCATATTGGAAACGGAAGCCGGTGCCAGTGAACTGATGACCAAGGCCAATAATCATTTTGGTATTAAGTGTAAGAACGGCTGGGACGGTGATACTTTTCTGCATGATGATGATGCGAAGGATGAGTGTTTTAAAAAATATAAATGTGCAGAAGATTCTTACAGAGACCATTCCCAGCATCTGAAAATAAACCCACGGTACGCATCTTTGTTCACATTGCCCGTGACCGATTATGCAGCATGGGCCAGGGGCCTGAAAAAATGTGGTTATGCCACTGATCCCCAATACGCGCCAAGGCTGATAAAAATAATTGAAGACTTCGAACTGCAACAATATACCTATGCAGCAATGGACACTGCCAAATACCTGGCCATGAAAGTTACCAGGCAACAAACCCCCACCGCGCCTAATCCGCAACTGGTAGATGTGCTGGAGGACAGTACAAAATGGGTAATTGACAAGAAACAAAGAGAAGCAGCCGAGATCCAAAACACAGCAACAGTTGCAGATACCGGCAAAAAGCAAGCGGCAACGAAAGAAGTTGCAGCTACACAAATTTCAGAAACAGACCCGCTACAGAACACAGCAGATAGTGCACATGATTTTATTACACACAGCACACCACCTGATTTTGACAGCAGCGCAATAGTACACATAAACGGCCTCAAAGCATTTTATGGGCATAAGGGCGATATACTGTTGCAGGATGCTGTAAAATATAATGTACGTTATGCAAAACTGCTGGAGATAAATGACCTGGCCGATGGCCCTCTGCCGGATAATTCAGTCATCTACCTTGAGAAGAAACCGGCTGCCGGCATGAATGCGCAGCACACCGTGGAAGCGGGAGAAACCCTCTGGACAATAGCCCAGAAAGAAACTATACAACTGAAAAGGCTCACCGTCCTCAACATGCTGAGCCCTGACGATATACCCGCGCCGGGTGCTGTATTACAATTGCAATTCCCCGCATCCAAAAAACCGGCTTGTGTTTATACACCATCAACAGCGCATAAAGACAATGCTATAATCATCATAACATCGGAAGATAAAGCTGCCGCTGCTGCACAACACGACAGTGACTATGTAACTTTAAGAAAACCCGCTGCATCACAAACAGAAACTGATACCAGCTTTATACACACAACAGATACTACCGTGGTAAAGGATAAAGCATCGGCAAAAAAGAAACCGGCAACTACATTCCCAAAACCCAAAACAACTACTCCCGTAGTGCAGGGCCCGCCACCCGTTGTTGTGATGACTACCAAGGCGCCTGAAGATAAAAATGCACCGGTGCAATGGGTGAAAAAAGATACTACAGCCGTAGTGAAAACAGAAGCGCCTACTGAAGATGAGCAATATGAAAAGAAACAGGAACTGGCAAAGCTGAAAGCAGAACTGGACAAAGTCGTGTATACCGATGACAGTAAGTTGGTAGCCCCTGCACAAACCACACAACCCCTGCATAAAATACCGGATGCCGAGTCTACTCCTGCAAAAAGCAATAAGTTTTATACCGTAAAGAAAGGAGATACTGCATTCTCAATAGCTAAGAAACACAATATCACCGTAAAGGAACTATATAAATGGAATGACATTGATGCCAGCGATATTAAGGCGGGTAAAAAACTGAAAGTGGCGAATTGATCCTTTCTATACTATTATTTTTAAGTTACACTTTTTCTAATCCTTCATTTTTGAATGTTTAAGTTTTATTTTTAATCTATGGTGCAGGTCCACGACAAAGTATTTATCCCATTTATTTCCGGGGAAGAGATACGGAAACGTGTGCATGAGCTGGGCGAAATGATCAATACAGAATATGCAGGAAAGAAGCCATTGATACTGGGCGTACTGAATGGTTCATTTATTTTTGCCGCTGATCTTTTTCGTGAGCTGACAATTGAGGCAGAAATCTCATTTATAAAACTGGCTTCTTACAAAGGCACTTCTTCTACCGGTAGCGTAGTAACTGCAATAGGGCTGGAAGAAGACTTGCACGGAAGGCACATCATAATTGTGGAAGACATAATAGATACCGGAAAAACAATGAGCGCCTTTCTTCCCGAGATACATCACCGGCATCCTGCTTCTGTAAAGATCGCAGTATTTCTTACCAAACCCGATGCACTCAGGTATGAGGTAAAGGCCGACTATACTGCATTCCAGATAGAAGATAAGTTTGTGGTAGGTTACGGGCTGGATTATGATGGGCTTGGACGGAATTTACCTGATCTTTATATTCTGAAGGAATAAGCATCAATAAAATATTCCTTTTGCAGGTTATACAGTACCACCGGAAATATGTACTTTGCCTATATGAAAAAGGCAGCATTTTTGGTTGCAGCGGTACTATTAATCACAGGGCTTTTTGGTTTTCATGGTATTAAGACCGCACCGAATGCAGAAAAAAAGCATGCTGCATTTTTGATGATCTCTGATGTGCATGTGGACACGAGGTCCAAAAGCTCAAAATATGGCGGCGACACCGGTATGGATCTCTGGCACGCTTTTCTGCAAAAAATAGATGAAATACTCAGCGGTCCCGATGCTCCGGCATTCATTGTGTGTGCCGGCGATCTGCCTGCACACTATAAATGCAACGGAACGTGCTACCTGGCTCCGGCTGATCGGGAAGAGCACAATGCAGATATTGATACAGTTCTTTCAGCGTTGGACAGGATGGCCAGTAAGCATCATAAGCCTCTCTTTTACGTGCCCGGTAATAATGATGCCCTGGCAGGTGATTATTATTCATTTGCCGATGAAGCACAACAAACGCCTTTGTCTTTGCTGCATACATCCCCTTATTTTTTTCCGAATAAAGATCATGCTCAAAATGAAACAGCACCTCGGATGATTGCAAACCCGGCGCCCACTATGGGATATTATGCTGCATACCCCGAAAAGAATTTGCGACTCATAGTGCTCAATACTGTCATCTTCAACCAGGCTTTTACAGCAGCAGACCATACAGATGCGCAGGCAGATGGAGAAAAAGAAATGAAATGGCTGGCACAACAGTTGGCAGAGGCCGCCTCAAACCATGAACAAGTTTACATGGCTATGCATATACCACCGGGGATCGAGATTGTTCATAACAGGCCTATGTGGGCCCATGGCTCAAAGGATGCTAAGGACAACTGGCAAGATGATTTTTTGAACCTCGTGAGCCGTTACAGAACAACGATAGCGGCCATATTATATGGGCATACCCATATGGATGAGGTACGCCGCCTGTACGACAGTACGGGTCGCATAGTCACAGCAGTGGCTATATCTTGTCCCGGTGTCACCCCACAACACTATAACAATCCGGGCTTCAAAGTAGTGGAATATGACACAGACAGTAAGCAGCCGGTCGATTTCACCACTTTCTATACCACACCTGATGCCGTAACATGGGGGAACAAATCCTACACATTTGATGCTGCCTACGGTAATAACCCAGGCACTACTATATACGACTATTTAAGTGCCATGCCCACAGACTCGATCGATCGCCGGATGAACAGCGTTTTCACTGTAAAGCATAATTTGCCCATGCCTTTCAGCACTAAAAGTGGTATAGATGTGAAGATGATCCGGTAGTCAAATGTTGTCGTGCATTTTTCACGTCTGCAAGATGTTTTAAATGAGCTACGCTTACACTCGTTCCTCTTTCACCAGTTCTTCCACCTCCTCGGTAGTCGCATCTTTTATTGCAGGTTTACCGGCGGCCCCCATCAGGAATTGGCTAAACAACAGTGTGAGGCCAATAGCTATTACTCCCTGCGCCAACATAGTGGTGGGCGCACCTATGCGCTGGGATACTGCTCCTACTATAAGGCTACCCAGTGGCGCCATACCAAATATGGCCATCAGCAAAATTCCTATGATCCTGCCCCGCATTTCAGGAGCAGATTCCGACTGGGCTACAATATTGCTAATTGTAAATTGGGCCACTGAGCCAAACCCGGCCAGCGCAGCAAAGAACATAGCTACCTGGAAATTCCTTGATTGTGAAAAACAGATCATCCCCGTACCCAGGATTATATTGCTGATGAACATTATTTTTTTCAGCTGTGCACCCGGTTTTCGAGAAGCAAGAAATATTGTGCCTGCCACCGCACCTGCACCTATAAAACCATTTATAAGCCCATAGGTAGAGGCATTGCCCTTAAATATCACTTTGGCAAATACCGGCAATACCGTATTGTAGGGCAGCACCAGCAAACTCATCAGTGCCAGCAGTACTATCATCAGGCCAATCTGAGGCGACTGCTTCAGATACTTAAAGCCTTCTGCAAACTCAGCAAGCACTTTCTTGTCCTTGTTTTTTGGTGGTGCCGACGGCAACTTCATCAGCACAAGCGACAACATTACGGCACCAAAGCTTGCTGCATTCAGAAAAAAGCATACCGCAGCGCCCAGCGTGCTCAACACTATCCCTGAAAGTACAGGCCCAATTAGTCCTGCCAGGTTAGCCATAGCAGTAGTAAGTGATATGGCATTGGGCAGGTCAGCGGGGTCGGCAACCACTTCATGCACCAGCGCCTGCCTGGCTGGCACGTCAAATGCATTGATGATGCCCAGTATGATACTCAGGGTAAGTATCGCCCACACTGTAGTATGCCCGGAGAGTACCATTAAAGCCATCAGCACTGATTGGATAATAGATAGTATCTGTGTTATTTTAATGATCTTATGACGGTCATAACGGTCTGCAGCTACACCGCCCGGTATGGAGAACAGGAACGATGGGAATTGTTCTGCAAAGATCGTCACACCGATCAGGAACGCCGAGTTGGTCATTGAATATACCACCCATACCACCGCCGTGCGCTGCATCCAGGTGCCAAGTTGCGACACCGACCTGCCCGTAAAATACAAAGAATACTTCCTGCTTCTGAACGCCCGGAATGTATGTAATTCACTTAATCTGCTCACAATAAATACTAATCAAGAAAAATATTTAAAAACGGGTCAAAGAACATAAAAATATATTTTCAACCTCCCGTGATGCCAAAATAGGACATTAGAAACCAATGAGGCGTATTTTTCCTATTACAATTTGAGCCTGTATTTTGAGATTTTATTATTTAATATTCTTTTAACAAGGTACTATGTATTGCATAATACCTTTTTTTACCTACCTTTGTTCTGAAATTGGATATATGTCGGTAGATAATACAGAATCGCAAATGAGGAAGGGCCTGCTGGAATTGTGTATATTGGGAATAATACAAAGGCAGCAGGAAGCATACCCCAGTGATATTTTAGAGCAGCTTAAGGGTTCTAAGCTCGTGGTGCTGGAAGGCACACTATACCCGTTGCTCACCCGGCTTAAAAATGCCGGCCTGCTCAGTTACCGTTGGGAAGAATCAGTTTCAGGCCCGCCGAGAAAATATTTTGCCCTTACCGGAGAAGGTATTACTTTTTATGAACACCTTCGCAAAACCTGGGATGAATTAAGTAACGCAGTAAATAATTTAACCGTCTCAATATAACAGTTTCATTATAAAAACACACATTATGCAACGTATCATTCAAATTAACATAGCAGGCAGTGTTCTTCCGATAGAAGAGGATGCCTATATCATTCTTAAAGAATACATCACATCACTTCAGCGCCAGTTTGCCGGAGATGATGGAAAGGAAATAATTGAAGACATCGAAAACAGGATAGCTGAATTATTCAGTATACGCCTGCAGGGTGGCTCACCGGCCATAGACCGTGCCGATGTGCAAAAAGTAATAGACACCCTCGGTTCTGCTTCCGATCTTCATGATGGCCCGCAGCCAGGTAGCACCCAGGGAAGTAAAAGCTCTTCATCATATACCTATGGCAATGCGCAAAACAGCACTTACCAGCGGCAATATCCACGCAATCATGATCGCCTGCTCCGCGACCCGTACAATAAAGTATTTGGCGGCGTATGTAGTGGCATAGCTCATTACTTTGATATAGACCCTGTCATGATCAGGCTCATCATGGTAGTACTCTTCCTGTTTTTCGGGATAGGCTTTCTTACTTATATCATAGCCTGGGCCGTAATACCTGCTGCCACCAGCCCGCAGGAACTTTACAATATGAATAATGGCAACCCCGTTACCTTTCATGATATTTCAAAAAATGTAGAATACGAGCTCCAGGACCTCAAACGCCGTGGCGAGCAAATGAGCCGAGAACTCAAAGATTTCTTTAGCAAGAAAAGATAA
>Ga0364860_11049_pt1 | contig 11484 bp, 7 predicted proteins | sample ExccelAu500001D4_FD_206916 | JGI IMG/M metagenome (GOLD analysis project Ga0364860, IMG submission 206916) | Enriched cells from Trout Bog Lake Hypolimnion, Wisconsin, USA - BchlTB.Aug20.5000.01 .D4 | ecosystem: Environmental > Aquatic > Freshwater > Lake > Hypolimnion/Profundal zone | place: USA... | reverse complement strand
ATGAAACATCTATTGACCCTTTTATGCATTATCACTTTTGGATTCTTGTTTTTTGCATCATCACCATCAAAAAACAGTTCCTCAACAATTCAAGCGAAACAAACATTCGTATTTGATTACAAAACAGCTTCTATTAATAATCCAGGTTCTGCAAATATGTTGGTTAGCCTGGTCCGACCTCGCTATGCAAGCAAGTTCTCATTTGGCAACAGTGAATTGTTTACTCATTTTAGAGAATTTATGGAAAAAGATATTGAGGAATTATTAATTGATAAGGGTTATCAGGTAAAAGGGCCATACTCCAATTTCGATGATATGGTTTTTGATGACAGAAAAGGTTCAGACATTGCAATCGATATTGAAATAGAACCTGAATTTACTGCACAAGAAGGTGGTTGGCATTCTTATACACCCATTACATTTTCAATGAACAATACACATCAGTCTTACTATTATTACCAAGGTTCTGCTTCTTTAATAGGCAAAATTAACATAACAGGTTATGAACCACTATCAAAAGTAAAGATTTGGGTAATTTCTGTACCTATTCCTAGTATCCAAAATATAGATATTTCTACCTCAAGTAGAGATTTTATTTCAACTCAAACAAATAATGCATTTTTCAATGATCCTTCTGTATATAATGCATTGGGCAGAGCATTAAGTCAGGAATATAACGAAATTTTTAAAAAAATAGATGCTCATGTAGATCCTAAAGAATTTAATTTGCTTAGGCCACAAATAAAAGAGTTAAAATCTAAACTAGGATATTAATTAGAATAATCATTGATCTAACGAGATTAATTATTGAATTTTATATAAAATCAACATTAGGATTATTTAGATTAAATACTTTTTAAAACCCTGAAATAGGTTGCTTATGAAGTACTATTCAAATGCAGCCTATTTCATTTTAAATTAAACTCAAAATCTTTTTTGAATTTCTTTATATGCGAAATAAAGTTATGCAATGCCATTCTGATTACTACCGCTATTTTGAAATCAATGATAAAAGCACCGTCATAAAACTTTCCAAACTTATTCAAAATTCATTAAAATTAAGTGAACCAGTTCTCCAAAATCAATGATATTTGAGTTGCCCGGATTTCCTGAATACCATTCACTCCACACAACCTTAATTCTACAGTAAAATTTGAAATTTTCGTTTTGACTACAACATAAATCGTTTTGGATACATCTCCCTCTTTGTGAAAGCTGAGTTTTGCCTCACAAATAAAAATAACAAAATGAAAATTATTGTAACAGGGTCTTTAGGCAATATCAGTAAACCACTCACAAAAGAGTTGGTGCAAAAAGGTCATCAGGTAACGGTTATCAGCAGTAATCCTGAAAAACAAAAACAAATTGAAGCACTTGGTGCTATTGCTGCTATTGGTACAATCGGGGACGTAAATTTTTTGACAACTACTTTTACAGGTGCAGATGCCGTGTATTGTATGCTTCCACTTTTCGATTATTTCGATCCAACCCTTGATATCATGGAAGCCACCAGAAGGCTTATCAGCAATTATACACAAGCTATTCAGGAATCTGAAGTAAAAAAAGTGGTACATCTTAGCAGCATTGGTGCCCATACTAATCAGGGAAATGGTTTACTTGCATTTCACCATTTAGCAGAAAGCATTTTCAGGGAATTACCTTCCGATGTAATTATCAAGCATATGCGTCCAGTTGGTTTCTATATTAATATATATGACTTTATGAGCACCATCAAAGGAAAAGGTTTCCTGGGGCTTTTTTTAACGCTTCGATTTTCGGGCTTTGTAAAGTTAATAACAGGAAAAACAGGCGTAATTGCGGCAAATTATGGTGCAGAAGATAAAATGCCCTGGGTTTCTCCGATAGATATTGCAGCAGTTGTTGCGGAAGAACTCACTTCACCGTTTATTGAAAGAAACTTTCGTTACATAGCAAGTGAAGTATTAACCTGTAACGAAATTGCAAAAACCATTGGGGAAGCCATAAGTAAGCCCTATTTAAAGTGGTATCTGATGAGCGACAAAGATATGCTGAGTGGTTTAAAAATGTTTAAAATACCACAAGCCAGAGCAGAAGGCATTGTTGAAATGAATGCTGCCCAGCATAGTGGTTTACTATATGAAGATTATTACCGCAACAAACCAAAAGTGTTGGGCAAAGTAAAAATAATGGATTTTGCAAAAGAATTTGCAGTAGTTTACAATCAGAAATAATTACACCCTAACAATGCCAAATAATAACCCTTTTAGAATCAAAAACATCAATCAATACCATCAGATTCTTGGGCTTCCAAAACCGGAACATCCTTTGGTAAGTGTAATTAATTTAAATACATTTCAACAGGTATCTGGCAATAAGGCACAAAATTTAATGTATGATTTCTATTGCATAGCGCTTAAAAGAGACATCAATTTCAAGCAAAAATATGGTCAGCAGGAATATGATTTTAATGAAGGGGTTATGTCTTTTATATCTCCCGGTCAGGTCTTTGGAATTGATATTGATGAAGATGTACAATCAAAATTATCCGGGTGGATGCTACTCATCCACCCGGATTTTCTCTGGAATACAGCTTTGGCAAAAACTATAAAGAAATATGAATACTTTGAGTATTCCGCAAATGAAGCATTACATCTTTCTCAAAAAGAAGAAGATACCATTACAGGCATAGTTAAAAATATTGAGCAGGAGTATCACACTAATATTGATAAATTTAGTCAGGATATAATTATTTCACATTTGGAAGTATTACTCAATTATTCGGAAAGATTTTATCAGCGTCAATTCATCACCAGGAAAATAAGTAATCACAAAATCCTGGATGGTTTAGAAACCTTACTCAAAAATTATTTTGAGAATGATAATTGGTTGAAGAATGGATTACCCACAGTTCAATATATTTCTGAAAGTTTAAACGTTTCTCCTAATTATTTAAGAGGGTTGCTCAAAACATTAACCGGAATGAATACACAGCAACATATCCATGAAAAATTAATTCAAAAAGCAAAAGAGAAATTATCTACTACTGATTTATCAGTCAGTGAAATTGCCTACGAATTAGGGTTCGAACATTCACAATCATTCAGCAAATTATTCAAAACAAAGACTAAACTTTCACCTTTAGAATTTAGAAAGACATTTAATTAATGCTGCTTATTTATAATACTTCTGTATCAATTCATTCAGATACCCTATTTTGATTGCGGCTTTAGCATAAAGCTCAAATATCGGCTCAGTTATTTTTTTGAGATTTAGTTGCCAATAAAATGAACCCAAACACAGCACAAATAATAATCGCCACGATATGTGGCATCGCTTGCAGAATACCGTTATAGCTTTTGCTGAGAACAATAAGCAAATCATTAACTGGAATCAATGTTCCTGCCAATAAGGCCACTCCCAGAGCACGCCTTTCTTTCAACAGAACAAAAGCGCACAAAACTATCCCTGAAAATATATCCCTTATCCCTTTTATATAGTGAAAGGAATAATCTCCATTTGCATTAAAGTGAATGCCGAATCCGGCTGTTGCTACTTCAGGAGATAAAAAAAAGCGGACTCCCAGAAAAATCATACCCAGTCCCAATAAAAATGCAATTGCATAAGAAATTTTTGTTGTCATGATATTTTGTATTAAATATTAAATAATGACACAAAATTATTCTGGCAGCACCCGATATTGATGCACCTGGGTTAATAAATCAAATTCAAGTTTACATTCTTTTCCGGATACGGCTAAGTGATTGCGGTTTTACCCCAACAAATGAAGCTATATAATATTGGGAAATACGTTGTTGCAGGTCTGCATGGTTTTTTAAAAACATTTCATAACGAAGTGCAGGTGTTTCAGTATACAATGAACTGATATCTTTTAGTAATTGAATAAATACAGATTCAATTGCAATCCTGCCAAAACGTTCCCCTTCACGAATGTTAGTATACAATAATTGCAGGTCATTATAAGAAATAACTAATACTTCACTGTCCTCTAATGCCTGAATGTTTTTAGTTGATGGTTTTTGTGGAATAAAACTTTCATAATTACATACATAATCATTTTCCTGGGAAAAGCTGTATGTTTTTTCCTCCCCATCGTGATTAATATAGAATCGCATTAACCCTTTGGCAACAAACCCAACCTGTTTACAAATTCTTCCTTCTTCTAAAAAAAATTCACCCTTTTTATAAGTCCTTTCTTTAAATAATGATGTTACGATGCCTATCTCTTCCTGGCTCAGGGTAATTATATTTTGTATGCTGGTAAGTAAGCTATTGATCATTATTGTGTTTTAGTTGAGCTGAATAAAAATAAATAAATATTTCAACTTCCGTAATCTATAATATCAATTCCATTGATAAATGGAAAGAAGCTTTAGAAGAAAATAAAAAATCTTAATTACTCACCATTAATATTTTGATGTAATGCACCAATACAATAAGCATCGAATAAAATTATTTATCAAAATTAAAACAAATCATATACTTTTAAATTTAACTTTATAAATAATTATTTTTTAATGAATGAAAATAATAGTAACTTAATATCACTTGTCATATCATGTGTTGATACAGTTAACCGAAATGAGAGAGCTGAAAAGATTATATTTCTTTTATCCTGTGGATTTTTATTCCAACACTACAAGAACAAGAAAACTCAAAAAAGAGTTCTCTCAGAATCTGATAAAATTGAACATGATCATGAATTAAAAACAGCAATTGCACTTACTGATTATAATTATCATGTTCTTTTTGCACCTAAAGGATTATTTTATAGAAATCAAAAAAAATTTGATATTTTCCTGATTACAGAATTCTTATTACTCAAAGCAGATTTAAAATCTATATCAAGTAAAAATCCGGATACAATTGCCAAAAGAATTAATGAAGGTTCAGAACAAGCTTCAATAGTGATAATTGATATACGATCAGACATCCTGCCTAAAGATTTAATAAGTGGCTTAAAAAGTGGATGTTTTAAAAATCAACTTATAAGAGAAATTATTTTATTTTATAAACGAAAATATTACAGACTTGCTAAATCATTGATTATCAGTAAGAATATTTATAAAGTAATTCAATAAAAAAGGGCTACACTTGAAGCCCTTTTAAAGTTTTGTCGTTGGGAAAGTTATATAACCCTGCCGCCGATAAAACAAAGATAAAACAAATTTTCAAGTACTGATTTGAATTCCGCAATAAAAGAAACCCTACCAAACCCCTACCAGCTCCCTACCTCCTTCTGACCTTCTTCGGGTCAAGTCCACCAATTGGTGGACTTGACCCCTATAAAGTACGAACCAGGTGGCTGGCTGGTGGCAGTTAACCCTTTATCAGGATTGAGTTTTACAAAAACAGGCCGTAAATGCATTAGAATAATAATGCATTTACGACCTGTGGATAACTTTATTCTAAAAAACTAATGAAAAGCGATCTGTTTTTTATCAGCAATCCCTATATCATTTACTGTCTTTTTAAAAGCCTCATACTCTGTTACGGGTACCTGGGCTTTTAAATAGCGTACTTCCCTGGTTATCACCAGTTTATCGGGCATTTGCTTTACAGTTTGGGTAAAGGAAAGAGCAGGGCACTGATAAGTAAGATTTTTGGGTATTTCCACCCATTTCTTACCCGCAGGTATACGGATGGTCAGGGTTTCCACATCGCGATCAGTAGAACTGAATTCCCACATATTGAGTGGATAGGTACGTTTATCCGGGGCAATAAATTCCATATTGCTGAAACCATCACTCCAGGGCAGTTTTATAATCTTCATGCCGGCTATTTCTGTACTGTAATTTTCAAGGCTGAATTCAAAGGTTTTCTGCAGGCTGTCCTTCAGGTCATCCAGGTGTGTAAATACCTGCGATTTCAGGGTTACTTTATTGCTGAATTCCTGTCCCAGATTTTTTAGTATATACTTTTTACGTTCTTCCTCACTTTTGTTTTTATAATCACTTCTTATAGCTGAAGTAACGGCTCCTGTATACGCTGAATTTCTTTTGAGTACCACATTTCCATTATTGTCTATATCCATGCTTGTTTTACGTACAATGGTATTAGGTGTGCCGGATTGCAGGCTAAGCTTGATCAGGGAAGCAGCACTGGTCTGGGTGCCATCCTTGGGTATCAGCAGGGCATTGGAATTAAGCGTCTCTCCTGAAATACAACCAAAAGGCAAAGTATTATCCGTTAATTCCACAAAATAATTACCGGCGGCTGTATGCAGGCGCGCAATACAATGGTTAAATTCAATGGAAGGAATATCAACATTCAAATCGCCCTGATCATGGGTATCTACCAGCACCAGTCCGGCATCCAATCCGGCTTCTTTGGCCAGTGAAGTGAACAATACGGCCAGGTCCTTACAATCACCCAGTCGGGCATTTAGTGTCCTGCTGGCTCTTTGCGGTGTTAATGCACTATGCAGGAAGGGGGTATTACTGTAGTTGAAGTTTTCTTCAATATAATTATAGATGATCTTTGCTTTTTCCAGATCACTTAATTTCTCCTTACCACCCAGTAGTTCCTTAACTTTTTCCCTGATCTCAAAATCGGCTTTTATTTTATTATAACTCAGGTCGCTGTACCAGTTGGCCACATAATTCCAGTCGGGTATTGAACTAACGGCAATACGTTTGGCAATATCCGGGTTGGGTGGCATAAAGGGTTCCTGTTCAATGGCTTCATTGTTCTTTTGTTCCCATTCGTATAACTGGTAAGTTTCATCCACATCCGTTACCTGGGGTTTGCCTTCAAAATGGTAGGCTTTAAACTGGAACTTTTTCTCTTTGGGAAGTATGAAGGCGAAGTGTGAAATAGCAACAGGTATATTATCATTGAAACTAAAGTTTTCCCAGAAATGGGCAGACAGCCTTCCATAGGTACTGGTTTCCAATTGATAGCTGATATGGATGGCATCCCCTACTTCCAGCGTGGAAAATACGATCTGGTTTTCATTTGTTTCTGCCTTTACCTTACTACCATCTTTTTTAAGGATTTCCGTTTTATAAAAGATGAGGCGCTGCGTATAGGAATTATATGGAATATTCACTTCTTTCCAGGTATTGATACCCGATTGGTTGAGGATCTTGATCAGGTAATCGTCCCTTTCTTCTGAAGCACCGTTCTCAGGGTATTCCAGGTTCAGGGACTCTTTCAGCAGGTACATGCTGTTGCTATTGGGATAGGCATCTGCTTTGGGCGAATTGCGGTAAAGCTGGTCAATATCATTTTGTTTAAAATGGCTGAACAGGTCTTTCTTTCCCTGCAATTCCCTTAATTTTTTTCGTGCATCATAAAGCGATGGCGTATATTTTATGGCTTGCTGATAACCTGCAATAGCCTGTTCTTTTTTGCCGATGGCATCATAAATAGCAGCCAGGTTGTGGTATAATTTGCCAATATAGGGGGCACGGTCAATGGCTTTTTGCTGCCATTCCAGTGCATGGTCATAATCCTTGGCAGAAAAATATTTATCGGCAATGGTCTGGTATCGCATGGTGGCATAAGGCAGGTCTTTCATCAGCTGCAGCTGTAAATCCATCGATTCCTTATTCCTGTTCACCTTGGAATAATCATCTGAAAGGATGTCTATACCACTGGCATCATATCTATTCTTTAAAAACGCTTCCAGCACTTTATCCGCTTTGGCAGCATCATTATACACAGATTTCTGCAGTCGGTATTCCATACCAATGATAGTGCCGCTTTCGGGGAAACGGGCATAATCCACTTCCAGTTCTTTCAGCATTTTATCAATATCTTTTTTCTGTGCATATAAATTGAGTTGTTTGGCTTCCACATCTTCATTGCTGCCATAAATATTCCTGCGGCGGCTGAGTAATGTCTGTGCTTCTTCGTAATCTTCCTTACCCATTGCTTCCCAGTAACGGAGAATAAGCCCGTATAAGCTTTCGGGATCATTGGATTTTACAAATTCTTTTTCCCGGTTTACACTGCTTTCATTATTTACTTTAGAATAAGTGGCAATTAATGCTTCTGATATAATGGTGCTCTTTGGTGCCTGGCTTTTCAGGGCTTCCACTATTTTCTGGGCCTCATAGTGTTTATCGTTATGGTTGTACACATAAGCCATCAAGAGCTGATCCAGCAGACCAGCATTTCCGGCTGCCATTTTCTTTTCAAAATAAGCTTCTGCAAAAAAAGGCTGGCGGTTTACAGGATATGGGGCAGCCTTGGTATAAGGCACATAATTGCGGACAGATTTTAAGTTGCTCACCAGCTTTCCATTGGCATCACAGAAGCGGATCATGAAATTGTTACGGCTAATTTCACTGGAGCCGGTTTGTATTAAAATCCTGTTATTGCCCTTCTGCAATTTAACGGGAACAGAATAGACATCCAGGTCAGTATTGCGTTCTTCTTCTTCGCTGAATACCAGAAAATCATTCACCCATAATTTGACAGAACCGGATACACCCAATAAAAGGGTAAGGTCCTGGTCGGCATCGGACTGTATAAAGCTCTGCGCAAAGACAATGGCATTATTAATATCAAAATGAAATTCATAATCCAGCCAGCGGTCATTTCGTGCATCCGGAATATCAAACCATTTTACCGGTGCACTGATATTATTGGTAAATACATAGTCTTTTTCCGGGTGGTCTAAAGCGTCCATTTTTTTATTGAACCCGCTGGAAGAAGTATTGTCGAAGCTACCGACTGTAGAATAATTACGCAGATCGCCCATCTGATTAAAAAAACTATCGGCCCTGGCCATCCGGTTTTCATATTGCCAGGTATTGCCCATCATAGTCAAAGCCATGGCTTTTAGACTTAAAGGGGTATTGGAAGCATTGATGAGCTGCTGCATAAAAGCCCTTACCGCTTCCCTTTTTTTGATATCGGTATAATAGAATAGTTCTGTATCCCATAAAGCATAGAGATAAGGATTGGGGTCTGGTGCAGCTTTATAAAACTGCTGAAAGGCAATCAGGGCACTATCTGTATGTTCATTTTCGAGGTAAACCAGGGCAATACCCAGTAAAGCATCGGTATAATGACCATCGGTTATGGGAACTTTTTTCCATTCATCAGCAGCAGCAAACAACTGATTCTGCTGCATCAGTTGCAGTCCCTGTGAAAAACGCTGAGCTTTTACAGCAAATACAACCGGCATTACAAATACCAGGCAGGATAAGAATTTTAATTTCATATTAGTTCAATTACGGCAACAAAAAAAGGTATTATAAAATAACCGGGGGAATTATTTTCTGTAAATGTAAAGGATAGATGGAATAATATGAATTTTTAACCTTCATTAACCTTTCATCCACCTCCATTAACCGGCATTGCAACACGCGCAGGCTAGCTTTATTTTAAAAACAAAAGCATGCGTAATTTCCTGTTTTTACTGGTTGGTATGGCTTTTTCAATTGCAGGGTTCAGTCAAACACTTTGTGCACTAAAGGGTAAGGTCTATGACTCTTCCGCACACAGACCCCTCTCCAATGCTACTTTAACCTTATCCAATGCAAAAGATTCTTCCCTGATCAGTTTTACACTGGCCGATTCCAGCGGGTCATTTCAGTTTACCAAACTGAAACCGGCCAAATATATCCTTTCTGTTTCTTATATGGGCTATCATCCTTTATGGACCACCGTTAGCCTGCACAGTAATGCGGTGTATAATTTAAACAGGCTGTATATGTTACCGATGACAGACAGCAGTTCGGTTACCGTTTATGCCCGAAGGCCGCCGGTGGTAATGAACAATGATACCCTGGAATTTAATACCGAAAACTTTACCACGCAACCCAATGCGGTTGTGGAAGACCTGCTTAAGAAAATGCCGGGTATTACGGTGGATGCTGATGGCACTATTAAAGTGAACGGACAAACCGTGAACAAAGTGCTGGTAAATGGAAAGGAATTTTTTACAGGTGATGCTAAAATGGCCACTAAAAACCTGAATGCTGATGCCATTGATAAAATACAGGTTTTTGATAAGAAAAGCGACCAGAGTGAATTTACCGGCATTGATGATGGTAACAGTACCAAAACCATTAACCTGAAACTGAAGAAAGACCATTATAATGCCGTTTTTGGGAAAGTAGTGGCAGGTACCAATGTGGCGGACAGATTTGAATCGCAGGCAAATATTAACCGGTTTAGCGGTGATCAGCAGGCTTCTTTTATTGGCATGGGTAATAATACCAATAAACAGGGTTTTAGTATGGGCGATGTGCTGAATTTTACCGGGGAATTGAGTAAGGCTATGAAAAACGGGGGCGGTAGTATTACCATCAGCAGTGGCGGGGGATCTGGGCCGGATAATGCCGGCTTGCCTACTACAGGTTTGGGGCAAAACCAGCAGGGTATTGCCAATACCTATGCTGGTGGCTTTAATTTTAATGATACCTGGAATAAAAAAACAGATTTTAATGGAAGTGCCACTGGTAGTAATATAAACCTGAACACTACCACCACGGATAACCGGCAATATATTTTACCGGTTAACAGCTATTTCTATACTTCCAACAGCAATAACAATTCTACTGTTCAGCAGGAGAAAGTAAATTTTAATGTGGACCAGAAAATTGACAGTTTCAATTCACTGAAAATAACCCCTTCCATTACCTGGCAGTTACAAAACCAATCTGCTGCCAGTAATTCTGTTTCCCAATATACCAATGGCAGTTTACTGAATGAAGGAATCAATAACAGTTCTTCCCAGGCCAATGGCATGAATATAGACAATACTATATTGTTCCGTCACCGCTTTGCCAAAAAAGGCAGAACCTTGTCTATTAACTTCAGTAATACCTATAATGAGAGTTCAAAAACTGCCTTTCAGGATTCAAAATACACGTTCTATAACCTGGCAACACCCACCGATTCGGTCATTAATCAAAACAGTTTTCTGGATGCCATTACCCGGAATGCAGGAGGCAATATCACCTATACAGAACCGATGGGTAAAAGGGCTTTATGGCAGTTCAGCAGTTTTGTAAATACCAATATTGGGGAGAGCAATAAAAAGACCTGGGATTACAATAACAGTACCGGAAAATACGACCAGTTAAACCAGTCACTCAGCAATGAATACAAGAACAATTATACCTATACCGGTGGCAGTATCAACTTTAAATACAGCCAGAAGAAATTAAATTATACCATTGGATCTTCTATACAATCGGCTTCTTTGCAAAGTGTGAATAAAACCACCGATGCAACTATCAGCCGCAACTTTACAGATTGGCTACCCAATGTAATGGCACAATATAAATTCAGTAATTATAAAAATATCCGGTTAGAATACAGCACTTCCACGCAACAACCCTCTACCACACAGTTACAGCCTGTCATCAATAACAGTGATCCCTTAAATATCACAACCGGTAATCCAGACCTGAAAAGATCTTATAGTCATACCCTTAACCTGAACTACTTTTCGGCAGATCCGTTTACCCGGAAAAACTTCTTTGCCTTTGCCTCAGCAGGTATTACAGAAAATGCCATTGT
>Ga0364860_10079_pt2 | contig 11503 bp, 13 predicted proteins | sample ExccelAu500001D4_FD_206916 | JGI IMG/M metagenome (GOLD analysis project Ga0364860, IMG submission 206916) | Enriched cells from Trout Bog Lake Hypolimnion, Wisconsin, USA - BchlTB.Aug20.5000.01 .D4 | ecosystem: Environmental > Aquatic > Freshwater > Lake > Hypolimnion/Profundal zone | place: USA... | reverse complement strand
GAATTTTATAAATACTTTAAGAGAAAAATTAAAATGGGGTTTTGATTCAAGAAATTTATAAATTTGTACCTGAATTTGGAACTAATAATAAAAAAGTACTACCTTTATCGCGAAAAAAATCTGAAACTAAAATACACAATTATGAAATCAACGAAGCTTTTACTCACATTGTCGGCTTTATTTATCTGCCTTGCTGGACATGCACAAGATAAAGAAGTGGGCATATTTCTGGGTACAACTGAGTACCAGGGAGATCTTTCCAAAGATCAAATTACATTAAATCAGACCAAACCTGGCTTTGGCGTTCTTGGCCGTTATTATATTAATCCCCGTTTTGACATCAGTGCAGGCTTATATCTTGGTTGGATTTCTGGTAGTGATGCAAGTTACAAATCAGTTCCTTTCAGGGCAGAAAGAAATCTTGCTTTTCAAAGTGTGGTAGTAGATCTTCATGGCATGCTGGAATATAATATCTTACCATATATCAGCAATAGTAAAAAGTACAGGTTTACACCTGTTTTATTTGCAGGTTTGTCAGTATTCTATTTCAATCCTACAGATACTTTAAACGGAACAACTTACAATTTACATGATTATCATACCGAAGGTCAAGGATTATCTGGTGGTCCAGCTCAGTATTCACTTATACAAATTGCAATCCCTGTAGGTATTGGATTTAAATACAGCCTTGGCAATTACTGGAATCTTGGTCTTGAGTTTGGTTTAAGAAAAACATTTACAGATTATCTTGATGATGTAAGTGGCAAATATTATCCATATGATCAACTGATCAGTCAAATCGGTGGCCAAAAAGGAATCATTGCCGCTGAATTGTCAAACAAATTGCCAGGCGCCAGTTCAGGTAAATATGACAACGGGCTGAGAGGAAACCCAAATGCAAACGATACCTATATTTTTGCTGGTTTTACCCTTACAAAAACATTGAGAAGATATAGCTGCAAAGGCATATAATATTTTTTTGTAATTGACTTGTTTTTCGCTAATTTGCGCCTTATAGATTAACAAGGAAGCAAATCAGGAATGACTAAGAAATTAATAATAATTTGTCTAGGGGTGTTCTTTACACCCCTTTTCTGTTTTTCACAAATATGGGAAGTGGGCGCAATGCTTGGTGCATCAACCTATAATGGAGACTTGACTCCGGGATTAATAGACACAAAACAAATACATGCTGCTGGAGGTGTTATTGCAAGGGTTAACATTAATAAGTACTTTACAGTAAAAGGAAATGTATACTATGGTGAAATATCAGGAGATGATAAGGATGCAACCAACCCACAACTCCGTCAGCGCAATCTGAATTTTAAATCAAATATTTTAGATATCAGTGTCAACGGAGAAATAAATCTTACAGGATTTGATCCTTCTAAAAAAGATTATAAAACTTCCCCATATCTATTTCTGGGTATTGCCGTGTTTAATTTTGACCCTTATGGTTATGACCCTGTCAGTAACTCCTGGGTACGTTTGCAACCTTTAGGCACAGAAGGCCAGGGAACTCCAAGATATAATATCAGAACCAAATACGCCCTTACACAAATATCAGTGCCATTCGGAATTGGATTAAAACATAGTCTTTCAGAGCACTGGAATATTGGACTTGAATTTGGATTGCGAAAAACATTTACGGATTATCTTGATGATGTGAGCAGTACCTATGTTGATAATAAATATCTGTCACAGTTCAGTGGGGCCCTTGCAGCACGAATGGCTATTGGAAATAACCCGGCAAATGCAGCATTTGGTGATAATGTGCTACGGGGAGATCCAAATTCCAATGATTGGTACATGATGGGAGGAATTATTATATCCTACAATATATTACCACCCTATTGTCCCCGCTTTTAATATTCTATACCACTAAAAAAATGAAATCAGGAGCAAATATCATTCGGATTGCATTGGCAATCATTTTACTTACACAATACAGCTATGCTCAAAAAGGAGCAAGAATGCCAAGAAAGGTAAAAGTAGAAGGCGGGATATTTTTCGGCGCATCTAATTATGCAGGAACCCTGGAAGAAAAAATCATCAATTACAATTATACACTTCCGGGATATGGTGCAATGATCCGGTATAATTTTACAAATAAATTTTCATTGCGATTTGGTTTGGACTACGGCACAATAGAAGATGCAGATTCTGCTGCATCGAGTATTGCCCGAAATATCAGAAATCTAAGTTTTAAAACTTCAATTTTTGATGGATATCTTGCCGGCGAGTATTATTTTGCAACCTGGTCTGACAGATACAAAAAATTCAGTCAACTCTATATTTTAGGTGGTATAGGCAGTTTCCATTTTAACCCACAGGCTTTATATAATGGTAAATGGTATAATTTACAGCCTCTTGGAACAGAAGGCCAGGGAACCCAGGAATATCCAAACAGAGTGCCTTATTCTCTGGATCAGATATATTTTCCTATTGGTCTGGGGGCAAGATTTACACTTAGTTCTTCATGGTTTCTTAATTTCGAATTTCGTGCCAATAAAACTTTAACAGATTATCTGGATGATGTAAGTTTAACTTATGCATCGCCTGATGTACTTCTTGCCCAGGGTGGCCCCATATCGGTTGCTTTAGCCAATAGAACCGGCGAAAAATTTCCAAATGATGTAAGAGACGTCACAGGAGGTTCAAGAGGGGGAACAAAAGTATCCACTGACTGGTTCTATTTTACCGGGTTTACCTTAAGCCATACTTTTAAGCCAAAGCGCCATTGTTATTCATTTTAGGTTCTAAACAATATTTGCGTCTATTACAAGTTAATACCTTCGTATTTGCATCCCGATGAATTCTTCAGCTAAGACATTAATCTTATTTTTATTGTTTATTCCATTTGTCACTCAGGCTCAGCATCTTTGGGAGGCTGGTGTGTTTGGTGGCATTTCAAATTACGAAGGCGGGTTGGCACCTGATCCGGTTTGGAAAGAATCGCACCCGGCTGCCGGCGTTTTTGTAAAAAGAAATATGAGCGGGTATGTTTCGTATAGTCTTGGCTTAAATTATGGAAAAATATCAGGGCATGATAGCAACAGCACAGCAACGGCACCCAGAGGATTGAATTTTCAATCAAACCTGTTTGAACTGTCCAGCCAGATTGAAATAAATTTTTTAAATTTTGGTTCAAAAGATATCCGTGGCGCACTGCAGATATCACCATACCTGTTCACAGGATTATCCCTGTTTTATTTTGATCCTCAAGGCGAATACAATGGCAAATGGTATGATTTGCATGATCTCATTACCCAGGGCCAGGGCGTAGTACCCGGAGCACCACAACAGTATAACAGGCTTCAGGTTTCAGTTCCATTTGGAGGTGGTGTAAAATTCAATCTTTCAGAACGATTCAATATTCTTTTATTGATGGGCTATCGGGCCACCTTTACATCCGAACTTGATGATGCAGGTCCGGGTAATTATCCCGATCCGGCCTTGTTGCCCAAACGAAGCAACCCTGTAAATATTTATTTTTCAGATCCTACAAATATTGGAATACCCGGAGAACAAAGAGGCAATCCTGATAAAAACGACTGGTACATTTTTGGAGGTATTTCATTATCATATATCATCCCGGGACCTACATGTCCATATCCAAGATCAACCCAGCATCCGAGCATTTTTGGAGATTAATCAATAATTTTTAGCCTAAACCCATTCCCAAATACCAGATAACACCTTAAATATCAATCATAACTACGTTCATATCAGATTGAACTTAGAAAACAGAATAGAATTTGTAGATTTGCACTCCTTTTTCTTACTTCTTGCTTAAAATAAATGTTGGCGATTAAAGATAAAATTGACCTTACCAGGCTGCCGGAACATATTGCTATCATAATGGATGGTAATGGACGCTGGGCCAAAGAAAAAGGCGAGGATAGAATATTTGGGCATCAAACAGGAGTAAATACAGTGAGAAACTGCGCAGAAGCCTGTGCAGAAATTGGTATCGGGTTTTTAACACTTTATGTTTTTTCAACTGAAAACTGGAATCGCCCCGTAGAGGAAGTAAACGCTCTCATGCAACTGCTGGTAAAAACAATAAGTTTAGAATTACAAACACTAAACGATAACAATATATCGTTACATGCTATTGGAAATCTGGAACAGTTGCCTCCTGATTGCCTCATTGAACTACAGGAAGCTATTAAAAACACATCTAAAAATAATGGATTGAGCCTGATACTGGCACTGAGCTATAGTGGAAGATGGGATATTTTAAATGCGGTAAAAAAAATCGTATCCATAAATCCCAGGATCGATGCATCTGAAATTGATGAGGATTTCTTTAAGTCTCAATTAACAACCAGCCCGTATCCTGACCCTGAACTGCTGATTCGCACAAGCGGTGAATGCCGCATCAGCAATTTTTTGCTATGGGAACTTGCCTATGCTGAATTGCATTTTACAGATAAAATGTGGCCGGAATTCGAAAAAGACGATTTGTATGCAGCGATTATTGATTACCAGCAACGCGAACGAAGATTCGGAAAAACAAGTGAGCAAATAAACAATTAATGAAAAAACTTTTCCCGGTTCTGGTTATCGCATTTTTCTATTCTATGGCTGCCCGTGCCCAAAAAGACAGTATTTCTATAAATTATGCGATTCCCAGTACTTATATTATTGGGGGTATTACTGTGAGCGGTGATGCTTTTATCGAAAAGAATATTATTATCTCCCTTGGTGGTCTTTCACGAAACCAAAAAATAACCATTCCTGGCGACGAAATAAGTAAAGCAATCAATAATTTATGGAAACAGGACCTGTTTTCAAATGTCAAAATTATGATAGACAGTGTCAATGGGAATAAGGTTTATCTGAGGTATGATATAAAAACAAGACCACGTCTTTCAAAATATAAGTTTACTGGCGCGGGGAATAACGAAAAGAAGATAAAGGATGAAATAAAACTATCTTCAAACGATATAGTTACAGAGCAATTGAAAAAAAGTGCCATACAAAGCATTAAAAGTTTCTATACCGGCAAAGGATATGTCAATGCTGATGTAACGGTTAAAGAAATACCGGATACTTCCAAGACGAACAAAGTAATTCTGAATTTTATCATTCACCAGGGAAACAGGATCCGCATCAGTAAAATATTATTTACAGATATTTCAGCATTTTCGGCTAATAAGCTCAAAGCCCAGTTAAAGAAAACAAAAGAATACCAGCAATATAACATCTTCAGGAGTTCTAAATTTCAACCCGATGACTATGAAGATGATAAAACAAAATTACTGGCATTTTACCATACCCATGGATATAAAGATGCAAGGATTTTATCAGATTCTACGTATCCGGCACCTAATGACATGATTAATATTGTCATTCACATGCATGAAGGCCATAAGTATTACTTCAGACATATAAACTGGTCAGGTAATACAAAATATGCTTCTGTAGATCTGAACAGAATTCTCAATATAAGAAAAGGACAGGTATACAATCCGGAATTATTGGAAAAAGGTTTATATATCAATGAAGCAGGACTGGATATTACTTCCCTTTATATGGATGATGGTTATTTATTCTTTTCGCTAACACCCGTTGAAACTGCAGTAGATCATGATAGTGTAGATATTGAAGTAAGGATTTTTGAAGGTCCGCAGGCAACCATAAACAGAGTAACAGTGGTAGGCAATACCAAAACACATGATCATGTAATTTTAAGAGAACTCCGGACAAAACCCGGGCAGAAATTCAGCCGGAGCGATATCATCCGTTCACAGCGCGAATTAGCCCAGATGGGGTATTTTGATGCAGAAAAAATGAATGTTACCCCTAAGCCTAATGCCAAAGATGGTACAGTAGACCTTGAATATACGGTAGTTGAAAAACCCTCAGACCAGATAGAATTATCCGGTGGTTATGGTGCAGGCTATCTTGTTGGTACACTTGGGTTATCTCTTAACAATATCAGTATCAAAAATCTATTTGAGAACAATTGGACGGGAGGATACCCTTCCGGCGATGGACAAAAGATAAGTGTAAGAGCACAGGCAAATGGACCTCAGCTTCAATCTTACAACCTGTCATTTACAGATCCATGGTTTGGCGGGCACAGGCCTAATTCTTTCACATTCAGTTTATTTTATTCAGTTCAGAATTTTACAGGGCAGGAACTTCAATCACCCGGAGCCTCTATAGGCATTGGAAAAAGATTAAAATGGCCTGATGACTATTTTACCTTATACCATTCTGTTGCCTATCAGTATTACACTTTCAATAATTATCCGCTAATAAATAATTTCAGTACCGGATATGCCAATAATTTCAGTTTTAAACATGTATTAAGCAGAAATTCTGTAGATAACCCAATATACCCATCCAGTGGTTCTGTCTTTAATTTTTCATTGCAGTGGACCCCCCCCTGGTCTATGTTCAGCAATAAAAATTATGCAACACTTTCTGATCAGGACCGATACCGTTTGCTTGAATATCAAAAGTGGAAATTCAGTGGCCAGCAGTATCTAAGTCTTGACAGGGCACACAAACTGGTGCTGCAAAGCTCAGCAGAATTTGGTGTTATTGGCCTCTACAACCGAGCCATTGGGCTTACGCCATTTGAAAGATTTTATATTGGAGGAGACGGATTATCAGGTTTTTATCTGGATGGGCGTGATATCATCAGGTTAAGAGGATATGCTGCTTCAACCTCTGTAACTCCTGAGATCACAAATCTAAACGGAACTGTCATTGATCAGGGAGCAACTATCTATGACAAATTTACTTTCGAGCTCCGATATCCGTTTACAAAATCAGAATCGGCAACTATATGGGCTGAAGTATTTGCGGAAGGCGGTAATGGCTGGCTGAGTTTCAGCACATTTAACCCCTTTCAGCTTAAAAGATCAGTTGGAGGAGGCATAAGAGTATTCCTTCCTATGTTTGGTCTGTTGGGAGTTGATTATGGCTATGGATTCGATACTGATATTTCAACAGGAAATATCAGTGGCGGACATTTTGCTTTCTATATTGGTCAGCAATTATAATTCGGGGAATCTAAATGAGAGTGCTAAAACCTTGTTTTGTAAATAGATATTGGTACAATTTTTGGTTATCAATATCATATGAATAATAATTTTAATAACACAAATAAACATAATACCAGTTTGAAACTGATTTCCTGAATAATTATTTGAAGGGTTCTGTATTATCAGGTATCTAATAGTTCTTAACTTCGCATGGCAATGTTCTTAAAACAAGGCAGTATGAAAACAATAATATTATTAACAACAATGGCATTTGGCTTATACAGCGTAAGTCTGAATGCACAAGCACGTGTTGCATATATTGATTCAGAATATATCCTGGACCAGATGCCAGAATACCGGTCTGCACAGAAACAGCTGGATGCCCTGGCACAACAATGGAAAGACGAAATACAGAAAAAAGCAGATGATATAGATAAATTATATAAAGATTACCAGGCTCAATGGGTATTATTGCCTGAAGATCAGAGAAAAAAGAAAGAAGAAGAAATTACTGCCAAAGAAAAAACTTTAACCCAGTATAAAAAAGACAAATTCGGCCCGGATGGTGAATTGGACAAAAAACGTCAGAATCTTATAAAACCGATACAGGATAAAGTATTTGACGCAGTTCAGCAACTTGCAAAACAAAGCGCCATTGATATTATATTTGATAAAGCAGGTGCGGTAACCATGATGTACACCAATTCAAAATATGATCGTAGTGATGATGTATTAGAACTATTAGGAATAAATAAAAAATCAGATGAAAAAAAATAGAAAAACAAACCTGTTCTCTTTATTAGTGTTAGCCATATTATGCCTGGCACCAGCTTTTGGATATAGCCAGTCTAAAATTGGCCATGTAAACACGCAGAAAGTTCTTGAGCAAATGCCGGATGTAAAAGCAGCCAATGTGCAGCTTGATACCATTAACAAAACATATCAGGCACAAATGAAAGCCCTGCTTGACGAGTATCAAAAACAACAGCAGGACCTGAATGACCCCACTAAAAAATATCCCGATGCCGTATTAATGGACAAACAAAAAGCATTTAAGGCATTGCAAGACAGAATTCAGGCTTTCAGAGATGATGCAAATTCTGATATTCAGAAAAAACAGGATGAACTGATGGCTCCTATCCGTAAAAAAATATCTGACGCGATAAGTGCTGTAGCCAAAGATAATAAGGCTGACCTTATTTTAGATAGCAGCCAGCAGGGTGTAGTTCTTTATTCTTCTGATAACGATGACCTTACTGAGGCCGTTATGAAGAAATTAGGCATCAAATAAAAAAACGAATCCGATGCCTGATAACAGGCCCATTGGTATATTTGATTCGGGAATCGGAGGGCTTACCATTGCCCGTTCGGTATCCGAATTAATGCCCGACGAGCAGATTCTTTTTTTTGGAGATACGGCCCACTTGCCCTATGGCGATAAATCGGCTGAGGCAATAAAAAGCTATGTAAAACGCATAGCAGAATTTTTTATTGATAATGATTGCAAGCTCATTCTGCTTGCCTGCAATTCGGCATCTGCTGCAGCATACCCCATGCTGCAAAAACTCCACAGCGGCAAAGTCCTCATCCTGAATGTTATTGACCCTAATGTTGAATATGTTTGCAGGAAGAAATATAAAACAGTAGGCATTATTGGTACCAAGGCCACCATAAGTTCAAGAGCCTATAACAGAAAATTTGCAACTGCAAACCCTGATCTTGTTGTAAAATCAATGGCAACACCCCTTCTGGCCCCAATGATTGAAGAAGGATTTTTTAACAACAATATCAGCCAGACAGTCATTAATTCATATTTGTCAAACAAAAAACTTATTGGAATTGAAGCATTGGTTTTGGCCTGCACCCATTATCCACTTATCAAGCCCGAAATCGAAAAATACTTTGCCGCTGCGCGATCAAAAGTGGAAGTAATAGATTCTACGGATGTGATATCAGATTATACAAGAAAACAGCTGCATATCCACAAAATGACGGCTGAGAAAAACAGGGTCCCGGAACATCTTTTTTGCGTATCAGATTTTACGGCGTCTTTTCAGAAAACCACCCAGATATTCTATGGAGAGGCCGTTAAACTGAAACATATACCCATATGGGGATGAACAAAGCTGCAGGAAAGTGAATGATTTTGCTAGATAAATACAGATTCATCCCTTTCAGGTCCTGTTGACATTACCGCAATTTTGACATTTGTATTTTCTTCAATAAATGATACGTATTCTGCCAGTTTTGCCGGGAAATCTGCAGTTTGTTTCACCTCAGCAAGACTGCATTTCCAACCTTCAAGCGCTTTGTATACCGGCTCCATTTTCTCCCCGAAACTTAATCCGCTGAAATGTGCTTCAGATTGTTTTGATGTATAAGAAGTACAAATTTTTATTTGCTCCAGTTCGTTCAATACATCTGCTTTCATCATAATAAGTTTATTAACTCCATTTATCATGATGGCATATTTCAATGCCTCCAGATCAAGCCAGCCACAACGCCTTTTTCTTCCGGTTACAGAACCAAACTCTCTTCCGGTTTCGCAGATATAATCGCCTGTAGCATCAAACAGCTCTGTAGGAAATGGCCCACCCCCTACCCTTGTAATATATGCTTTAAAGACGCCATATACCGTCCTTATTCTACCGGGTGCGATCCCTAAACCTGTGCAGGCTGATGCTGTAATTGTATTTGATGAAGTAACATATGGATAGGTTCCGAAATCAATGTCAAGCAATGTTCCCTGTGCCCCTTCCGCCAGTATATTTTTGCCGGCTTCCAGTTCCTGGTTTATATAATATTCTGCATCAATAAGTTTCAGTGTTTTCACATATTCAAGCGCTTCAAACCATTCCTTATCATCAATAGTTTCTTCACATCCAAGTGCTTTTAATAATCTGAGGTGCAATTCTTTAACTGCCTGGTAATGTTTTTCAAAATCAGGCATGCAGATTTCACCAATCCTTATTCCAAATCTTCCGGTTTTATCCTGGTATGCCGGTCCGATTCCTTTCAAGGTAGATCCTATTTTAGATGCATCGCTCCTGCTTTCATAAAATTTATCGAGCAACCGGTGTGTTGGTAAAATCAGGTTGGCCTTCCGGGAAATGAGAAGTCTGCTTTTTAATTCTATCCCGTTGGCTTCGAGGTTCTCAATTTCCTGTTTTAATACAATAGGATCCAGTACGACACCATTACCAATGACATTAATAATATTATCCCGGATAACACCTGATGGAATTTGACGCAATACAAATTTTTTGCCTTTGATAATAATGGTATGTCCGGCATTTGGTCCACCCTGAAAACGGGCAATAATGGGATAGTCCTTGCTAAGCAGGTCAACAATTTTTCCTTTCCCTTCGTCGCCCCATTGCAGGCCAAGAATTACATCAACAGGCATTTATTATATATTTAAGTTATTAAACAGGAGGATTGATTTTTAAAAATAAGATAACATCAGGACTGCACCGGTTTCTTACCGCAATTTATGCAATTTCCATTCTCGTCCGTTTCCGGTTTGCCCTGCAAAGTTAACGAATGCGCTGTAACATTGAAATGCAATATACCCCCCATCATAGAAGTGATCTGCTGCAGACGCGGGTCGCAAAATTCATATACTTTATTGCATTGGCTGCATATAAGATGATCATGTTGCCGATAGCCATAAGACCGCTCATATTTAGCAACATTATTGCCAAACTGGTGCTTAACGACCAGCCCGGATTCCAGCAATAGATCAAGTGTATTATATACGGTTGCCCTGCTTACGTGATAATTTTTATTTTTCATCTGCAGGTATAGCATTTCTACATCAAAATGGTCATTGCGGCCATAGATTTCCTCAAGGATCGCAAAACGTTCGGGTGTTTTACGTTGTTTTTTTAATTCAAGATAATCTCTGAAAATCGTTTTTACTTCCTCGTAGTCGATCATGCTACAAAGATAAGCAATGTTCGTGGGCAATAAGATTTCAAATTCCCTTCAAATTTTCATCCGGAAAAGTTTGTATCATGGCTCCTCCCCGGTAACCGTTTCTTCTACCTGAAACCTGGAGACAGATTCAATTCCTTTAATTTCCTTTATCTTTTCGATGAGCTTTTCAAGATGCTCCAGGTCATAGATATATAATATAATTGACCCTTCAAATGCACCGGCAATAGACGAAACTGTAATGGACTGGATATTTACCTGAAGTTCTTTAGAGATAATGTCAGTAATGTTGCTGACAATACCGATACTATCAATTCCTACAAGCTTTACACCGGCAGGAAATGTTCTTATTTCTTTGAGCTGATCCGTAGCCCATTTGGCACGAATAATCCGATATCCATAATTAGACATAAGCCTGATGCCATTGGGGCAGTTGGTTCGATGAATTTTTATGCCATCTGAAATGGTAACAAATCCAAAAATATCATCACCCGGAATGGCATTGCAGCATTTGGCAAATGTATAATTCAGGTCGGTATCATCACCTACTATTACAATATCAG
>Ga0364860_11041_pt1 | contig 11579 bp, 9 predicted proteins | sample ExccelAu500001D4_FD_206916 | JGI IMG/M metagenome (GOLD analysis project Ga0364860, IMG submission 206916) | Enriched cells from Trout Bog Lake Hypolimnion, Wisconsin, USA - BchlTB.Aug20.5000.01 .D4 | ecosystem: Environmental > Aquatic > Freshwater > Lake > Hypolimnion/Profundal zone | place: USA... | reverse complement strand
AGTAGTATTAAGTGATTAGGGAGATATTAAAAGTTTCCCTAATCCCTCAAAATATTGGGAGTTAATATGGCTAAAGAAAGAACGGTAAGTGCTGAAGGTTTAATAGCCGAAGAAGAGCTACTTAGTAGTTCCGCAGAGAGAGTTTTCGATTGGTTTAAGAGTAGAAGCCTTACTAAAGGTCGGATTACTTTGTGCCCAATACATATATGTTGGTCTAGGAAGATTACCTCTATAACCTTTTTCAGTTGCCCACTTAATTACCGTCTTGGCAAATGTCATTTCCCATTCTAATGTTTTTTCTGCTGGGTTTAGTTTTGAGTTTCTATGCCGTTTCTCTTCAGGCATCTTATGATAATAGTCTCTTCTCCACTGTATATAATCTTGTAGCTTACTGTTATCAACATTTTCTATCGCTATGTTATTACAGTACTCTAACCAGAATTTAGATACACGCTTTATCTGCCGAAGCATATGAGCACTTGTTGATTTGTTTCTAATTGATTTGTTATTAGGTAAGTCTTTGTTTTGGTCATAATCCTTCTGTCTGTACGTTATATATTCTCGTAAGACTTTTCCGAAGGTTATCTTTTGAAGTGGTAATGAATGTTCTATGAGAAATTCTATATTGTGATAGAACTTAAGTGCGGACTTTCTTGCTTCTTTTACATCTCTTGTCTTTAGCGTCTTGTATATATATTTCTTATTACCTTTATATACACGGGCTTGATAGATACCCTTTCTTACGAACAGGAGTATCTTTCCGTTTTCTAACTCTTCTACTACCTCAGTATCTAACATAGCTATCTACCTATGTGCTAGTGTGAAACGCAAAACTTTTGCCTAACTTCCACTACTACTTTAGCACAAAATAGCATTTTGCCAAACCTTTGCCAAACCAGTTAAACCGCAAAGATAAATTCTATGTATATGTTTTTATTGATTAAGTTAGAGCTCCGTGGCATTGCTTATATTTTTTACCAGAACCACAAGGGCAACTGTCGTTTCGGCCAACTTTAATACCCTCACGAATAATCGGCTTTGTGCTTAACTCATCACCGGCATCAGTTATTACCCCGAGCGCTTCGTCATAATCTGCGTGCTGATACTGTACATTTTCAACTTCAACTGGCTTATCTACAGCCTCTACATCAGCTTCTGTTTTGACTTGAACCAGCATGGTGACTTTAGTTACTTCACTTTTCACCGTATTAAGTAAACTCTCAAATAGCTCAAATGCTTCACGTTTATATTCCTGCTTAGGATTTTTCTGAGCATAAGAACGTAAATGAATACCTTGACGCAAGTGATCTAATGCGGCCAGATGCTCACGCCAATGGTTGTCTAAAGCCTGCAGCATGACTGAACGCTCGAATTGACGCATAACGTCATGACTAGCTACCTCTTCTTTAGCAGCATAGGCCATATCAGAGGCTTCAAAAATACGATCCCTTAAAGTCTCTTCATGCAAATCAGGATTATCTTCCAGCATTTTTTGTAATTCAATCGTTAATCCGGCTTCTGATTTCAGCTCTCTTTCTAAGCTCGGTACATCCCATAATTCTTCAACACTATTCGGTGGAATGTGGGAAGCAATCATGCTAGCCAGTACATCTTCACGCATAGCTTTAATGGTTTCACCTACATCAGTTGCTTCTAACAATTCATTACGTTGCTCATAGATCACTTTACGTTGATCATTAGCCACATCGTCATATTCAAGTAACTGCTTACGAATATCAAAGTTACGGCCTTCCACTTTACGCTGTGCATTTTCGATGGCACGTGTGACCCATGGATGCTCAATCGCCTCACCATCTGGCATATTAAGTTTTTCCATAATCGCTGACACGCGATCTGAAGCAAAAATACGCAACAACTGATCTTCCAGGGATAGATAAAAACGACTGGATCCAGCGTCTCCTTGACGTCCTGAGCGTCCACGTAATTGATTATCTACACGGCGTGATTCATGACGCTCAGTACCAATAATATGCAAACCACCAGCAGCCAGCACGCTATCGTGACGTAGTTGCCATTCCGCTTTAATTTCTGCGCAACGCGTCTCTTTTTGTTCCGCTGTCAGCGTTTCATTCGCTTCTACCAACGCGACCTCAGGCTCAGGATTGCCGCCCAATACAATATCGGTACCTCGACCAGCCATATTGGTCGCAATTGTAATCACACCAGGACGACCCGCTTGCACAATGATATGGGCTTCACGTTCATGCTGCTTAGCATTAAGTACTTGATGATCTAATTTAGCTTCCGTCAACAATTTAGAAATCAGCTCTGAATTTTCAATCGAGGTGGTCCCAACCAGAACTGGCTGACCACGCTTTTTACAATCGATAATATCTACAATGACTGCTTCGTACTTCTCACGTGCAGTGCGATATACTTTATCCATATTATCTTTACGCTGCATAGGGCGGTGCGTAGGGATAACCACAGTTTCTAAGTTATAAATCTGATTAAACTCATAGGCTTCAGTATCCGCTGTGCCGGTCATGCCAGACAGTTTGGTGTACATACGGAAGAAGTTCTGGAAAGTAATTGAAGCTAGCGTTTGATTCTCTTTTTGAATCTCCACACCCTCTTTAGCCTCAACTGCTTGATGTAAGCCATCAGACCAACGACGACCACTCATCATGCGGCCAGTAAATTCATCGACAATAATCACATCGCCATCACGCACTACATAGTGCTGATCTCTGTGATATAAATTTTGTGCGCGAAGTGATGCATACAAATGATGTACTAACGTGATATTGGATGCTTCATATAGGCTTGAGCCTTCCAATAATAAACCAGATTCTGCCAGCAAGGCTTCCGCATGTTCATGCCCTTGCTCTGACATAACGACATTTTGGCCTTTTTCGTCCACCCAGAAATCGCCCGCACCCTCTTCTTCAGTTTGTGCGACTAGCTTTGAGGCCACGCCATTAATTTGGCTATAAAGGGCAATGCTATCATCGGCTTGACCTGAAATAATCAAAGGTGTACGTGCCTCGTCGATTAAGATCGAATCCACTTCATCAATTAAGGCATAGCTCAGGCTACGCTGTACCCGTTCTTCAACGGTATACACCATATTGTCACGTAAGTAATCGAACCCAAATTCGTTGTTGGTTCCGTAGGTAATGTCGGCTGCGTAGGCTTGACGTTTAGCTTCACTAGACATTTGCGACAGATTAATGCCAATGGTTAGACCTAAAAATTGATACAGTCGACCCATCCATTCGGCATCACGCTTAGCAAGATAGTCATTAACAGTAATGACATGCACACCCTTACCAGCAATGGCATTCAAATAAGTAGGTAAAGTCGCTACTAAAGTTTTACCCTCGCCCGTCCGCATTTCAGAGATTTTCCCAGCGTGCAGGACCATGCCACCAATCATCTGCACATCAAAATGGCGCATGCCAAGTACGCGGCGACTACCTTCACGAACTACCGCAAAGGCTTCTGGCATCAGTTGGTCTAATGTTTCACCATTACTAAAGCGTTGCTTAAACTCTTGAGTCTTAGCTTTTAGTGCATCATCACTCAGCGCTTGCAGTGCTGGTTCTAAGGCATTAACTTCTTGTACTTTAATTGCGTATTGTTTAACCAGCCTGTCATTACGGCTACCGAATAATTTTTTGAACAACGTGGATATCATGAAATGATGAACTTTCCGCTAAAGAATAAAATACTTTTTTGTAATTATTTGAAATTAAAAAATTGATAGTGAAAATTTTAGGTTCCAAGCATAAAGTTCTGGTTGTACAGCCCTAGCTTAAAACCCTAAAGATAAATATCAGGCTCCGTATGCTACTGGTAAAGTGCAAGTCAATAAAAGTAACATAGGATATTGATGCCGCTCGTTTCCATTAATTCAATTACTTGCATTAAGATATTTTCTTGGATCTAAAGGATTGCCATCCAATCTAATTTCGTAATGTAAATGAGGCCCTGTCGAGCGACCTGTATTGCCAACTTCAGCGATCTTCTGCCCCTTTTCAACCCGATCTCCAGCATGCACTAACAATACTGAAGCATGCGCATACCTTGTCTCTACGCCTAAGCCATGGTCAATTTTGATAATTTTACCATAATCAACCGTTTGCTCGGCAGATGAAACGATACCGCGCGCCGCCGCAAAAATAGGCGTACCTACCACAGCAGTAAAATCTAATCCTTCATGAAAAGCTCTATGGCCATTGAATGGATCTAACCGCCAACCGAAACTAGAAGAATTAAAAGCGGCATTGATTGGACTACGATTAGGCAATGTATTCTTTAATACAGTTTTCTGTAATAGTTTTGCTTCTAGGTCACTAAAGTGATCGGTGTCTGTATCAATTTGCGCCATCAACTCAGTAATCTTTGCCTGCAAGTCGACCTCAGATAAAGGGGCTTCCCTCACCAAAGGACCACCTCGGTTTGGCTTTAATGATTCGCTTAACAAAGGCTTTGTGGGTGCCGCAAGTTTATTAGCGCTTGCTGGCTTTTCACCGGCCAGCTTAGATAGTCTTTCACTTTGTGCATCTAATAGCATAATACGTGCCTGCATCTCACCCAATTGAGTGGCATAAGCATCTAGATGTTTTTGTCGATTCGTAAATGCATATTTAAGCTGAGCAATAATCAATGACTGCCCCCCTTGTTGCGCCGGCGCTTCCTGTGGCACAATCAATGTCAAGGCAATCAAAACTGGCAACAAAATCAAGACGAACACAATTCCGCCAACCTGCAGCGCTGATAATGTTTTTGCTTTCGCCATTTTATTTGAGACAAAGATGATATTCATACAGTTCCTAATCACCGCCAGCATGCTATGTAGTAGACAACATGCTGCGATTTAACGCCTTACTGAACAACCCTGGGCTCACTGCGCTTGATGCACACGCTAAAGAAGCACAAGCTGCTCAAAAAATTTGGAGTGAAATTGCTCCCGATAACTTGGCGCAACTCAGTCATGCTAGCTCTATCAAAAATCAGCAAATCACCATATTTGCACATAACAATGCAGTGGCGGCAAAAATTAAACTTTTCTTGCCTAGCTTGTTGATTAAGCTAGAAAACCTAGGGTGTGAAGTTACTTCAATTCGCGTCAAAGTGCAAGTGAAATCTACCCATCAAGCCAAGTCAAAAGTCATCAAAAAGATCAGCGCTAAGGCTGGCGTTGGACTACAGCAACTGGCTAAAAAGCTATCAGGCACTCCATTAGGTGACATTCTCAGCAAACTTGCGAATAAAGCAGATTAGGTCTTAACCCATCTCAGCGAGAATACATTGGCTTTAGGCATGAAGCAGGTTAGATTCCTCTTATTTTTAATCGCAGTCCGAAGCGATTGTTACGCTATCAGAACGATTGCCAGCATTCGGTATAAACAGTTGTTAGGGCTTGTTATTAGTGTAATAATGAAACTCGGTTACAAATCATTAACAAGTCAACCGCGAACGGAAATAGCAATTATAAATAAATCATTTTTTAAGGGATTTAAAGTAAATTATTAGATAGTTATCCCACTTTAATGTAGCAACAGATGTTTAGCACTTGGTTTCAAATCGCACTAGTTTTATTTTAACTTTTTACGACCTCGACGTACGTGGCGTAATTTATAAAAAATTTAGATAGGGAGAAGTCATGTCAGTCGAACTAATGATTGCCATCGGAGCTGCTGTTTTAGCGGTGTTGTATGGTGCGGTAATGAGTAAATGGATTACAGGTTTGCCAGCAGGTAATGCGCGTATGCAGGAAATTGCAAGCGCGATTCAACAAGGAGCTGCGGCCTATCTGGCACGTCAGTACAAAGCAATCACCATCGTCGGCGTTATTCTTGCCATCCTTATCGGTATATTTCTTAACGTCACTACAGCTATCGGCTTTGTTATTGGTGCAGTCTTATCAGGCGCCTGCGGCTTTATTGGCATGAATGTTTCTGTAAAAGCCAACGTTCGCACTGCTCAAGCCGCCACCAAAGGAATAGGCCCAGCTCTTGATGTAGCTTTTAAGGGCGGCGCAATTACTGGAATGCTTGTGGTTGGTTTAGGTCTGTTAGGTGTGGCTGGATTTTATGCTTACTTAGGCGGCCCATTAGCAACCAACTTAAACCCATTGATCGGTTTAGCTTTTGGTTCATCCTTGATTTCAATCTTTGCGCGGCTTGGCGGCGGAATCTTTACTAAAGGTGCCGATGTAGGCGCAGACTTAGTTGGCAAGGTTGAAGCAGGAATACCGGAAGATGATCCCCGTAACCCGGCAGTGATTGCCGATAACGTTGGCGATAACGTAGGTGACTGTGCAGGGATGGCAGCAGACTTGTTTGAAACCTATGCGGTGACTTTAATTGCAACTATGGTATTAGGTAGCCTGCTCATCACTAATGGCGGCTCTAACAGTATGTCTTACCCACTGATGTTGGCAGCAGTATCAATTGTAGCCTCTATTGTTGGCTGCTTTTTTGTCAAAGCATCGCCTGGTATGAAAAACGTGATGCCGGCTTTGTATAAAGGGTTAGCAGTTGCTGGAACCTTGTCATTGGCCGCGTTCTACTTTGTTACCATGAAAATGTTTCCAGACGGCCTAATGGCAGGGGATCTTGCCATTTCAGCCAACCAGTTATTTGGTGCCTGCGCAGTGGGTCTCGTGCTGACAGCAGCGTTGGTATGGATTACCGAATACTACACAGGAACAGATTACGCGCCAGTTAAACATATTGCACAAGCGTCCACTACCGGCCACGCAACCAATATCATTGCTGGTATTGGCATCTCTATGAAATCAACTGCTTGGCCTGTCCTTTCAGTATGTGTGGCTATTTTTGTCTCTCATCATTTGGGTGGTTTATATGGTGTGGCGATTGCTGCGACTTCCATGCTCAGCATGGCAGGTATTGTTGTAGCCTTGGATGCCTATGGTCCTATTACTGATAACGCAGGTGGCATTGCTGAAATGGCAGGTTTACCAAAAGAGGTGCGTGATGTGACCGACCCATTAGATGCGGTAGGTAACACCACAAAAGCTGTAACAAAAGGCTATGCTATTGGCTCTGCAGGCTTAGCTGCTTTAGTTTTATTTGCCGATTACACACACAAACTGCAAGGTGCTGGTATTGACGTTAAGTTTGACTTAAGCGACCCTATGGTCATTATTGGCTTATTCATTGGCGGCTTAATTCCATTCTTGTTCGCCGCTATGGCGATGGAAGCGGTGGGGCGAGCAGCTGGTGCGGTAGTGGAAGAAGTGCGCCGTCAGTTTCGAGAAATTAAAGGCATTATGGAAGGTACCGCCAAACCTGAATACGGTAAAGCGGTCGATATGCTGACCACAGCTGCGATTAAAGAAATGATGATCCCTTCACTATTGCCGGTAGCAGTGCCTGTCGCGGTAGGCCTGTTACTGGGCCCAGTTGCACTAGGTGGGTTATTAATGGGGACTATCGTAACAGGACTATTTGTAGCAATTTCCATGTGCACTGGTGGCGGGGCATGGGACAATGCGAAGAAATATATTGAGGACGGCAATCATGGGGGTAAAGGTTCAGAAGCGCATAAGGCAGCAGTTACCGGTGACACCGTAGGCGACCCCTACAAAGATACTGCGGGACCTGCAGTCAACCCATTGATTAAAATCATCAATATTGTTGCTTTATTGATTGTGCCACTGCTACACATGTAGGTTTTATTACGTGAAGTTAAATAATGAAAAAGGCTCAGTGCCTTTTTCATTATTTCAAGCACAGATTTCCCTGCCTAAAACTAATTAGAGCGGCGTGAATTCAAAGCCAGTGCAACGTCCAACCACAATCTCTTCATTGACCTTCTGAAAGCTCTTAATAACGGATAGCAATCTTTGATCGTTGATGAACATGTCAATCTTGTTCAAACTTTTTTCTGACATGATACTTTCTATTCCCAGTTGATCATCCCAATCAATGAATATGTCACCAAAGTATTTTAAATCTACAATATGATTATTCATCATTACGCAGATTGCAAAACAACTCTCCTCACTTCTTGTTGCAAGTTTGGTGGGTATGTCGAATTTATTCACGGCTAATGCAGGGAGTGAATAGTTGTTTTGAAAAAAGCGTCCTAGATGATCGCTGCAATAATCTCTTCCAAACTCCAGTAAACCACTAAGTCTTACTGAACTATTTAAATTAAGGCTTGTAATCTGCGACATGTACTTTATTTTCCTTCAGCTAATAAAAAATCGAATGCAAAAGTAAACTCCCACTTTTCGATTTGGCCATATTGAATGCTGAGCCTTACATGAACCTGACATTTAGAAGAAAAAACGATCATTATTTATATTTCAGTAGTTTTAGACATAAAAAAAGCAGCCTAGGCTGCTTTTCAATACTTAAAAACTCACTTTCGACTAAAAGGCTGGCTTTACCTTGGCATTGTTGTAATTATCTACACCGTCAAGAATCTCTTTTTTGGCTTGATCGATATCACCCCAACCGTTAATCTTTACCCATTTACCTTTATCCAAATCTTTGTAATGTTCAAAGAAGTGTGAAATCATATTAAGGCGCCAATCTGATACATCAGCATGGGTTTTTAAGTGCCCATATAAACCACAGACTTTTTCTACTGGCACAGCTAACACTTTAGCATCTAGTCCAGCCTCGTCTTCCATAAGCAACACACCTAATGGACGGCAACGCACAACCACACCTGGAATTAATGGTACAGGGGTCATTACCAATACATCTACTGGGTCACCATCGTCAGCTAAGGTATGCGGCACATAACCATAGTTTGTAGGATACTGCATGGCAGTACCCATAAAACGATCCACAAAAATAGCACCGCTATCTTTATCAACTTCATACTTGACCGGGTCACCCTGCATCGGGATCTCAATGATCACATTAAAATCATTGGGAACATCTTTACCGGTTGGCACATTGTTTAATGACATTACTTATTCCTAGAGGATTAATTTTGAGTCGCAATTATAGCAAGCCATTGACATAAGCATATCAAACGGCCCAATTAAATTAAGGGCTTAGCTTAATTTAAGCTATTGATGGTCAATTTGCAGTACTACTTTAGGACTGATTTAATCTAGATGAAGGGGGTTACCCGTGAGTCTCTCAAACGCTTCCATATACTTAGCGCTCGTTCTATCTGCCACATCATCTGGCAAAACTGGAGCTGGAGCTACTTTGTTCCATCCTGTACTTTCTAACCAATCGCGCACATATTGCTTATCGAAACTAGGTGGATTTTTTCCAACCTCATAACTATCTGCTGGCCAGAAACGTGAAGAATCAGGCGTTAGCACTTCATCCATCACATGTAACACACCGTGGCTATCTAGGCCAAACTCAAATTTAGTATCAGCAATAATAATTCCGCGCGTTAACGCATAAGACGCGGCCTGCTCATACAATGCAATACTGGCCTTAGCTACCTGTGCACACATCTCCACACCTAATAAATCTTCTGCCTGTTTCAAGCTAATATTTTCATCATGCTCGCCCGCAGCAGCCTTGCTAGATGGTGTAAATAAAGGGGTAGGCAACTTGGAAGCCTCTTGCAATCCTGATGGGAGTTGAATGCCGCATATAGTGCCTTTGGCCACATATTCTTTCCAGCCACTCCCTGCTAGGTAGCCACGAACGATAGATTCAATGGGTAAAGCTTTTAATTTTTTAACAACCACTGCGCGATTTTTTAGTTGTAATTTTTCAGCCACATCTGTGACTACACTGGTGGGATCAATACCAGTCAAATGATTAGGCACAACCCCTTTAAGCTTCTCGAACCAGAAATTAGCCATCTGTGTCAGCATGGCACCTTTATTAGTTATTCCAGTAGGTAAAATCACATCAAACGCTGACAGTCTATCCGTGCTCACCAAAAGCATCGTGTCGGCATCGATATCATAAATATCGCGCACCTTGCCTTGGTGTATACGTTTTAGGCTGTTAATCGTTGTTTCTAACAAAGGCTTATTCATAGTCATCATTTAAATTATAAATTACTTGTTCATTGGCTATTATAAAGGCGTAGCATTAGTTTACCTATGTCTTTGCTCCCCAGCATCACATAAATCATCGACATTAACTCCGTCTATTTTCACCAATTTTAATGATCTTAAGTGTGTTGGTGCCCCCTTGACTGCCAATCGGCTCACCAAAAGTCAGTAAGACTAAATCGCCAGCATTGACCACCTTCTCTTGGAGTAGTACTTGTTCCATATCACGCAAAATTTCATCGCGGTTCTTGTTTTCTTGTTCAATCGGATATGGATAAACACCACGATGCAACGTTAACTTGCGGCGTGCATGCTTGTTTGGAGACAACGCGTAAATAGGGACTTCGGCATCGGCACGCGATAACCATTGCGCAGCATTGCCCGATTGAGTCAACGCGGCAATCGCCTTAATTTTTAAGTGCTTTGCCGTATAGATAGCGGCAGCCGCAATGGCTTCGTCTGTTTTGATTAACACCTGATCAAGTTTTTGCACATGTTGCTGACTAAAGTACTCTTTCTCAGCCTCAATCACCACTCGGTGAACTGCTTGCACGGTTTCTAGGGGATATTGCCCAGCGGCAGTTTCTGCCGACAGCATCACAGCATCTGTTCCATCTAACACAGCATTGGCGACATCAGACACTTCTGCACGGGTGGGAATCGGACTGGTAATCATCGACTCCATCATCTGAGTTGCAGTAATCACCAACTTATTTTGTGCCCGCGCCATTCGGATCATGCGTTTTTGAAGGCCAGGCACAGCAGCATCCCCTACCTCTACACCTAAATCACCGCGTGCGACCATGATGGCATCTGAAGCTTCTATGATGGACTCTAGGTTTTGTATGGCTTCAGCCCGCTCAATTTTGGCAATAATGCTTGCGTTGCCACCAGCCTCTTCTACCAAACGGCGTGCCAACCTTACATCATCAGCTGATTTTGGAAAAGAAATTGCAATATAGTCAGCCTCTAACGCCACTGCCGTTTTAATGTCTTCACGATCTTTTTTAGTTAAAGCCTCTGCGGATAAGCCTCCACCCTGACGGTTAATCCCTTTACTATCAGAGAGCATGCCGCCACTGAGCACCACGCAATGAATTTTATGACCAATCACGCGATCTACCTGCATACTAATGCGACCATCGTCTAACAACAATATTGTTTGGGAGTTCACCTCTTGCGGCAAGGTTTTATAATCGAGACCAACCTGGTGTTGGTCACCTAATTCACAGGCTGCGTCTAGGGTAAATAGGTCACCAGTCTTTAAACTCACTTTACCCAACGCAAATTTGCCGATACGTATTTTAGGTCCCTGTAAATCGCACAGGATACCGATGGGGCGATTCAGCTTGGCAGATATGGCACGTACGGTTTCAGCACGTTTAATGTGGTCTGCTGCCAACCCATGTGAGAAGTTTAGGCGCACGACATTAACCCCGGCTGTAATCATACGCGCCAGCATTTCTTCACTGCTCGAAGATGGGCCTAATGTGGCCACAATCTTAGTTTTTCTTAAGGACATTGTTTACCTTTTTGCTGTATTCACATCTAGATAAAAAAGGGGCTTTCCGCCCCATTTTTATCTAGTCTCTTTAAT
>Ga0364860_11040_pt1 | contig 11579 bp, 7 predicted proteins | sample ExccelAu500001D4_FD_206916 | JGI IMG/M metagenome (GOLD analysis project Ga0364860, IMG submission 206916) | Enriched cells from Trout Bog Lake Hypolimnion, Wisconsin, USA - BchlTB.Aug20.5000.01 .D4 | ecosystem: Environmental > Aquatic > Freshwater > Lake > Hypolimnion/Profundal zone | place: USA... | reverse complement strand
AATGTGAGTAAAAAATATTTATTTTTTCGTCTAACATTTTCGTATGTTTATACGTCTTAATAGTTGACGATCGTTTAAAAACGATCATTTTTAACTGTTTTCTCTATTAAATTAATATTTAAAAACAAACTTTATGAAGAAACTGAACCTTGTATTTCTCCTTTTGTGCCTTTCGATCTCGTTTAGATCGCTTGCAACGGGCACACTCTCGACACCTATCGGGAGCACTTACGTTTTTTGTCAGGGAACAACCGGTGTATTGACTGATGCTACTACAGGTGGTACCTGGAGCACCAGCGACCCTGCAGTGGCGACGATTGGGCTTACTAGCGGTGACGTTTATGGTGTTGCTGCTGGTACCGCTACAATTACATACATTGTGGGTGGCCTTTATCAAGATACGACCATCACCATTCATGCAGCACCGGTTTTCCCTACCGGACCATCAACTATTTGTACGGGCTCTACCACAACATATACAGATGGCACGTCGGGTGGTGTATGGTACACATACACTGGCACACTTTCCGTTAATTCCGCGTCCGGGGCCGTCACCGGTATTTCCACCGGAGAGGGTATCGTGGTTTATGGTATTCCGGGACTCAGTGCATGCGCCATATATGACACCATTATGGTTGTTTCAGGGCCGGCGCCAATTACCGGGATTACAACTATTTGCGGAGGAGGTACAACGACATTAAGCGACGTAACCGGTGGCGTGACCTGGAGTACTTCCAGTGCTATGGTTGCGACAATCGGGGCAACCACCGGGGTCGTTACCGGAGTGACTGCCGGAACCGTAATTATTACCTGCGGTGGAAGTTCTGGTTGCTATACTACAACTACTGTTACCGTTGGGGCGATGCCCGTAGATGATTCTGTGATTGGCGGCGGGGCATATTGCGCTGGTGGCTCAGGCGAGTCGATCGGGATACTGAGTACAACATCCGGTGTAAGCTATCAATTATATTTAGGCGGTACAGCTGTTGGTTCAGCCGTAGTAGGTACTGGAGCGGGAATCTCTTTCGGTACGTTTACAACTGCAGGTACATATAGTGTGCTTGCTACCGGGGTAGGTGGCTGTGTAAGGGCTCTTACCGGAACAGCGACAATCACAATTAACCCACTCCCTGCCGTATATGCGGTAACGGGGGGCGGTACGTATTGTGCAGGTGGCTCGGGTGAGTTTATCGGTGTTGGAGGCACTGACTTAGGCATTGATTATCAACTCGAAGTAGTCGGCAGTCTCGTAGGTTCACCTGTTAGTGGCACAGGTTCATCGGTAAGTTTTGGTTTGCATACTGCGGCTGGTGTTTATACGGTGCTGGCTACCAATGCTACCACAGGTTGCTCAAGCGACATGACTGGCAGCGCTACCATTGTTATTAACCCGGCAGTGACGCCTGCAGTGAGTATTTCGGCTGCTCCCGGCACTGTGGTTTGCACTGGTACTTCAGTAACATTTACGGCAGATCCGGTTAACGGAGGTTCTACACCCACTTACGCGTGGACGGTAAATGGCACTGCGGTAGGCTCTGGCAATACTTATACTTATACTCCCGTAAGCGGAGATATAGTAGCGGTTACAATGACGAGTGATGCGCCTTGTGCCACACCTACTACCGCTTCTAATTCCGTTACTATGACCGTATTGTCCAGCGCAGTTGTAACTGCTACAGCAACCACTGCTTCTTGTGGCGGCGGCGTTACATTATCAGCAAGCGGAGCGGGTACTTACTCATGGTCGCCTACTACTGGCCTTAGCTGCCCTACATGCGCATCTACTTACGATTCTGCAAATGCAACTGTTACTTATGTAGTAACAGGTAGCCTTGGTGGAAGTTGCGCAAGCGGCACCGCTACGGTAACTGTTAACGGCAATCGTATCTACGGTAATATTACATTCAGTGGCGCGGCTCCTGATACATTGAACACGAAGGTTTGGCTGATCCAGTTTAATTCTTCAGATAGTTCACTTATCGCTGCGGATTCTACAACAACCTGCCTGAACGGTGGAACCCCATACTACGAATTTGATGGCGAGCCAAGTGGCGACTACTTCGTAAAGGCGCAATTGCTTTATGGTAATCCTGCCGGTGCAAGTGGTTATATACCTACTTATGGTGCATCAAGTGCATTCTGGTTCAGCGCTTCTGATATTGCACATGCAAGCGGCGGCAACAACATGAACATCGAAATGATCTATGGCACTGTGCCAAGTGGCCCAGGCTTTATCGGCGGCCTTATTTCTGAAGGCGCAGGCAGGGGCACAAGCACGCTTATCCCTGCTGTGGGTATGCTGGTTTATCTGAGGGATGGTTCAACCAACCATATCCTAACTCATACCTACACTGATAATACCGGCGCTTATTCTTTCAGCGGTCTGGCTGCGGGTAATTATATCGTGTATCCTGAGAATTTTGATGAGTATACCATACCATCTTCTTTGGTTACGCTGACCACCGCAGTTGCTAATGTCACGAATGTAGATTTCGTGGATCATACCAACTCACGCCTCATTACTCCTTATTCTGCAACAGCGGTGAAAACAGTTACATCTACTGAAGGCCTCAATGTATATCCTAACCCTACAACAGGGGCATTGAACATACAGTGGGCAAATCAATCCATAGGCAACGCCAACGTAGTGGTGACAGATGTACTGGGCCGTGTGGTGAACAACAGCATCCTGAATATCAATGCAGTATCAGGCCAGTCTAAACTTGACCTGAGCAACCTTAAGGCCGGGATTTATACCCTGAGCATTAAGTCAGACAATATATGCTATACTTCTAAATTGCAGTTGGAAAACTAAACTGCAATCATACAAGTGTTTAATTCGTCAGCAAAACTCCCGTTTTACGGGAGTTTTGCTATTTTTGACCTTCTGCTCCTTTAAGTTGTATATCTGGCACCAAATAGAAAACCTTACTGCATCCGGAATTTCCGAAGGGAAACTCATGGAAGTGCTTGTGGCGGGAAAACGGATAGGGCTAGTGAAGAGAAATACCGGCATTTACGCTTTTACGGCGGCATGCCCGCACGCGGGCGCACCTCTTTGCGATGGCTGGCTAGATGCCCTGGGCAGGATCGTATGCCCGGACCATAAATACAGGTTCGATCCGATGAACGGGAGAAATGCAAGTGGCGAGGGGTACAAATTATACACCTACCCTGTGGAGACGAGGGGTGATGACTTATTTATAGGGCTATTGCCAACAACATAGGTCAATGTATTAATTTTGCCGTCTGGATCATTTGACTTTTCTGAAGGAGCTGAACGATCTAATTTGACTTCACTTTTAACTTTTGACTTAAATGGCAACCATCCGTGAGCGTGACCGCGAAGTAGTCTGGCATCCCTATACCCCAATGAAGGCGTGGCCGGAGGCTATCGCAATTACAAAGGGCGAAGGGGCTTATCTGATTGATGAAGATGGTAACAGGTATCTGGACGCTGTGGCATCGTGGTGGGTGAACCTGCATGGGCATTCGCACCCCTACATAGCGCAAAAAGTGGGCGAACAAATGGGGCTGCTGGAGCATTGTATGTTTGCAGGCTTTACGCATGAGCCGGCAGTGGCGCTTGCAGAGCGGCTTTTGGAAATATTACCCGAGGGGATGGCAAAAATATTTTATTCGGATAATGGGTCAACTGCGGTAGAAGTAGCCATTAAGATGTCATTGCAATATTGGCGCAATAAAGGAATAAAGAAGATGAGATTGGTGGCGCTGGAAAATGCCTATCATGGCGATACATTCGGGGCAATGGCGGTGAGTGGCAGGAGTGTATTTACCGAAGCATTTACGGATTTCCTTTTTGACGTCACGTTTATCCCTTTCCCTAAGAAAGGCGAGGAGGAAAAAAGCCTTGCCGCCCTGGAAGTTATATTGACTACGGGTGAAGTTGCAGCCTTCATTGTAGAGCCATTGATACAAGGCAGCGCAGGGATGTATATGTACCCGCCAGAGATACTGGAGCAGTATTTCAGGTTATGCCGAAAACATGCTGCACTGATCATAGCCGATGAGGTAATGACGGGTTTTGGGCGCACGGGCCCGTTATTTGCGTGCGACCATATCGCCACACCACCGGATATGGTATGCCTTTCCAAGGGGCTGACCGGAGGGTCGTTGCCGTTTGGCGTTACGGCTGCAACGCAGGATATTTTTGATGCATTTTATGACGATGACCGTACGAAAATGTTGTACCATGGCCATTCTTTTACGGCGAACCCTAGTATTTGCGCTGCGGCACTGGCGAGCCTGGACCTGCTGTTAACTGATGAATGCTCGGATAATAGGAACAGGATCATTGCATCCCACGCTGCGTTCGCAGATTCTGTAAGAGCCGACGAAATGATCCTGGACATCAGGCAAACCGGCGTAATACTGGCGATAGAGTTGAAAACCGACAATCCCTCTTACCACACTAGTATGCGCGACAGATTATATCGGTTCTTCCTGGACCGTAAGATAATTATGCGGCCGCTGGGGAACATCATTTATATTCTTCCGCCCTATTGCATTACGAATGCGGAGCTGGAATACATCTACAAGTCTATCCGTGAATTGCTGGGCGAGATAAAAAAGGGTTGAGGAAGCTTTTAGGCGACAATCAGTCAACTACTTGTTTTGGATTCACGGTGCAAGCTGCAATTCAATAATGTGGATAGGTGAAGTTCGTTTGTATGTTAACGGATAGAATTTTCGATTACTTTTATGCCAAATATTCCCTTGTCTTTTATGTTGAAGAATCTGTTCCTTACCGCATTAACGATGTTTCCGCTGTGGTGTGCCGCACAGGAAGGACCACAATACTATAACGATAATTGGGAACAAACCAACAAGCGCCGCGCTACCTATTATCGCATCATTACGAAGGAAGATACGATATACAAAGTTGAAGATCATTTTGCATCAGGGGCACTTTACCGGACAGGCTATCGCACGTCGGTAGAATCAGAGGTTTATCTTTACCGCACGGGGCATTATACCTTCTACGATGTTGATGAATCAGGGTTTAAGGTAAGGGAAGGAGACTATCTTTCCGGGCGCAGGTGTGGGGTCTGGCAAAATTATTATAAGCATTCAGACGTGGTAAAAAGCAAAACCTACTATGAGCGCGACACGATAGTCGGGACGGTTTTTCAATACGATTCGGCAACGCACAAGATCAACGAGATGGCCGAGTATATAAATGGCTCACTGAAAAGGACGCTTACAATTAAGGGTAATGACACAACGGTGAAGGTAGAAAAGGAAGTAAAGAAAAAGGAGAAAGACAGGGTAGATACGGTATATTACGAAAGCGGTAAAATAAAGAAGCTGACGACGTTTAAGGATAATATTAAGATGGAGTCGAAATGCTATGATGAAAGCGGCCTGCTGATGGCTTGCGTGGGTGATGAACCGAAGGATGTCATATTTCATTACGTGGAAAAAATGCCGCATACTCCGTATGACTTGGGTAGCTACCTATCCAAGAATATCAAATATCCGAAGCGGGCACGGGAAGAGAATATTTCCGGACGGGTGATCGTTAAATTCGTTATTGATGAAGATGGGACAGTGTGCGATGTGAATCTAAATAAAGGGATAGGTGGAGGGTGCGACGAGGAGGCAATGCGGGTGGTTACGGAAATGCCACCGTGGACGCCGGGACGACAAAACGGTCAGGCCGTACGGGTGTATTTTACTTTGCCGATCGTTTTCAAATTGCAATAAAAGGTGCACTAGAATGGCGGGTTAACAGGTCATTTTATTCATGATGTTCATTTAACGAGATGCCCGATTATCTTTACCCTGTGTTTTGGGTATTTATTTTTGCGGTAATTGTACAGTGTGGCTATGCGCTGTATTTTTTTATGCGCATATTACCTCGCAACGAAACGCCTAATCTTTCCGGATCAGAAACAAGGCCGGTCAGCATTATTATATGTGCCAGGAATGAGGCTCAAGCCCTGCGGAAAAATTTGCCACAGGTCCTGTATCAAAAATATGGAGGACAGTATGGGGATCGTTTATTTGAAGTTATAGTGGTTGACGATTCTTCGAGTGACGAAACGCCGTTGGTCCTGGCGGAATTTGGCAAACAAAACGCGCATTTAAAAGTAATAACCATCACTCCCAGTGAAAAAGCGGAACATGTTGGTAAGAAGTTCGCGCTAAACCAGGCAGTTACTGCTTCAAAGCACGAATGGTTATTGTTCACTGATGCGGATTGTTGCCCGGCAAGCGACGAATGGCTGTCGATGATGGCGGCACCTCTGGCAAGTGGAAAGGAAATAGCGCTGGGCTACGGGGGGTATTACGCAAGGGCAGGTTTCCTGAACAAATTCATAAGATGGGAGACCATGCATACGTTTTTACAATACAGTACGTATGCGATGGCCGGTAAGCCGTATATGGGCGTGGGCCGCAATCTTGCCTGCACGAAGGACGCGTGGCTGAGGGCTACGGAAACCAAGGCGTGGAAAACATTGGCCTCGGGCGATGACGACCTGATGGTGAGCGCAATTGGCACTAAAAATAACACAGCGGTAGTATTTGATCCGGCTTCGTTCACGTATTCTGAGGCTAAGGTCACCTGGGGCGATTGGCGGAAGCAGAAGCAAAGGCACCTGTCCACCGGGAAATACTACAAATGGGATATCAAGATGTTGCTGGGTATCTATGCCCTGTCGCATGCTGTGTTGTGGCTTTGTGCTATAGTATTACTTTTCTCTCCTCATTTTGAAACGGTATTACTGATTATTGCTAGTCGTTGTATTATTTATTGGTTATTATGGGTGGCTACAGCGCAGAAACTGAAAGAAAAAAATATGGTTTACCTCTTTCCGGTATTCGATATAGCGTGGATGATGTATAACTTTGCGTTCTTGCCATACATAGCCTGGAAAAACAAACAGCAGTGGAAATAATAAAGAAATATTTTTCGGATTTTACCGAAGCGCAACTGGCGCAATTTACGCAACTAGAGGGCCTGTACAAGGAGTGGAACGAAAAGATCAATGTGATCAGCCGAAAGGATATTGATGCATTATATGAAAAGCATGTGCTCCATTCACTCGCCATTGCTGTGATGTGTAATTTCGACGATGGCGCTGAAGTAATAGATATTGGCACGGGAGGAGGATTTCCCGGCATACCGCTGGCTATTTTCTTCCCTGAGGTAAATTTCCTGCTTATGGATAGCATTGGTAAGAAGATAAAGGTGGTGCAGGAAGTGATTGATGCTACCGGCTTGAAAAATGTGACGGCTATGCAAGGCAGGGTGGAGGAACTGAAGGGCCGCAGCTTTGATTATGCCGTATCCAGGGCTGTGGCGCCGCTGGGAGATCTTTGGCGATGGATAAACCCCGCGATCAGACGAGGCCAGAAAAGCGACGAATTTTCCAACGGGCTTATGTGCCTGAAGGGAGGCGACCTGACCGCCGAAATAAATGAATCAGGGTTACAAAAAATTGCCCAGGCATGGAGTGTTCATGACATTTTTCCTGAGCCGGCCTTTGAGGAGAAATACCTTATTTACGTGCCGAAGTAACGTATGGCGAAACATGACCTATTGTACGGCGTTGTCAAATAGTGCTTTATTGGCTGTCGAAAAAGCTTTAAGTCTTTATTAAGAATATAGTGGACAAAGTGTTTCCAAAATAAGATTAAATAGTCCTAAATTTGCGTGTCTAAACATCGAATATGTTTTATAAAAATCACAGAAAAACGCTTTTTACCCGGTCTTTATGGCTTGGTATTGCAGTGTTTTTTGTGGTTTTCTGTTCTTGCCCGGTTAAACGATACATAAGGCTCCATTTATACCGTCAGAGTGGTATTGTAGAAAATGCAAAAGTGGATCATTTTTCCACAAACGATGTGAAGGACTGTACGATTGCCGACAGGCCGGAGCATGCGCAGCCATCACATTTTGTTTTTGTATGTGCTCCCACTGGCCATGATGATGCAGTGGTTTTCTTCCAATCCGCTTTTCAATCCGTTTTCAATTCTTATATTTTCTCTGCAGAACAGCCGAAGGCATTAATGCGGGAACAGGATGACTTACCTGTGCCCGTGCCTTTATATCTCCGCATGCGGCACCTGCTCGTCTGAGTTTACATTTATTTTGTCCGTAAGTACCTGTCCGGCGTAAGCCGTGTCTGGTCTGCCGTTCATTTTGCTGTTGGTTTCATTTCCTGATTACAGTTATCGGGCTTCATGCATCCCAACAGGATGTAAATTCAAAGTTCAATTATAAAACAATATGTGGATAGTTAGGTTCGCATTAAGAAGGCCTTACACGGTTGCGGTAATGGCATTTCTTATACTCATGATGGGGATCATGGCCATCAGATCGATGATGGTAGATATATTTCCGGTAATAGATATTCCAGTGGTGTCAGTAATATGGACGTACCCCGGTCTTTCCGCCGCTGAAATGGAAAAGAAAGTAACTTACCTCAGCGAAAGGGGTATCTCTTCTACCGTAAATGGGGTAGAGCGCATAGAGTCCCAATCCCAGCCAGGGATCGGGATATTGAGGATATACTTTGAAAAAGGGACGGATATTGGCGCTGCTATCGCGCAGATGTCGGCTGTAGCCGGTACGTCCATACATGGTATGCCACCGGGCATACAACTACCCGTGATCCTGCAATTCAATGCCACCAATGTGCCGGTTGCCCAGATCACGATGACAAGTAAAACACTTGGTGAGGATAAAATATTTGACTATGCGCTCAACTTTATCCGCCTGCGCTTGTTTACCATTCCGGGTCTTTCTACTCCGGCGCCGTTTGGTGGCAAACAGCGCGAAATAGTGGTGGATGGCGACCCTAAGGCAATGCAAGCCTATGGGCTTTCGCCTGTAGACCTGCTTAATGCGCTGCAGACTTCGAACCTCATCATTCCGGCAGGTACTGCACGTATAGGCTCCAGGGAGTATAATGTGCAGTTGAATTCCAGCCCTGATTCAGTAAGGGATTTCGACAAGATACCGGTGAAATGGATCAATGGCCAGGTGGTGACGTTGGGACAGGTTTCCAAGATATCAGACGGTTATGCCGATCAGACCAACGTGGTGCGCGTAGACCGCAAGAGGGCTGCCTACCTGTGTATCCTGAAAAAGTCGAACGCGTCCACACTTATGGTGGTAGAAGCTGCACGGGCAATGATACCAGTTATCAAAGAGACTGCCCCTCCCGGGCTTGACCTGAAAGTGGATTTTGACCAGTCGGTGTTTGTTGAAAATTCTATTGAGAGCGTACTGCACGAAGCCTTGATCGGCGCCACGCTGGTATCGCTGATGATCATGTTCTTCCTGGGTAGCTGGCGCAGTATGGTGATCGTATGTACCTCCATCCCACTATCGATTTTAGTAGGTATTATCTTCCTTAAGCTCACCGGTAATTCATTGAATATCATGACCCTTGGAGGTCTGTCACTTGCCATAGGCATGTTGGTGGATGATGCCACTGTGGAGGTGGAAAACATCCATCGGAACCGGGCGCTGGGGAAGCCGCTAACGATTGCCATCCTTGACGGGGCGCAACAGATTGCGGTGCCGGCGCTTATGGCCACATTGGCTATTTGTATCGTGTTCTTCCCGGTAGTATTGCTCACCGGTCCGTCCAAATATTTGTTCCAGGCCATGGCGCTGTCTGTTGTGATCTCCATGATGGCGTCGTATATCCTGTCAAGGACCCTCGTACCTGTATTGGCGCGTATGTTGATGGCAAGTGAGCATCACGGCACCGAGCCTCCCGTCAACGGTAGCCGTTTTAACATGTTCTCGTTTAAGTTTAACCAGGAGCGGGACAGGCGGTTTGATAAATTCCGCGAGAGATACGGTCGCGTGTTGCATAGCTTTCTTAAAAACAGGAAGGCGATATTATTTGCAACACTTTGCGTTATGGTCATATCCCTCTTTCTGGTTAAGGTTATCGGTACCGATTTCTTTCCCAATACCGACACCGGTATGATGAAGATACACTTCAGGGCGCCGGTGGGGTCGCGTATTGAGGAAACGGAATCGCTGGTGGATTCAGCGGAGAGCCACATCCAGCACATCATAGGGACAAAAGACCTCGGCGCAGTCAATGACATGATAGGTGTACCGCTCTTTTATAACCTCGCCTTTGTGCAGACGGACAATACGAGTAGCATGGACGCGGATATTCTTATTTCGCTTAATCCGGGACATAAGCCTACTAATGATTACATGAGGCAAATACGGCAGGACCTGAATAATTCCTTCCCGGGGTGTGCAATTTATTTCCAGTCGGCTGACATTGTAAGCCAGGTATTGAATTTCGGTGTTTCTGCGCCTATAGATATTGAGATCATGAACAATAATTATGACACATCTTATAAATATGCCTTAAAACTTAAAAATGCCATTCGCACGATCCCCGGCACGGCCGACGTGAATATCAAGCAGGTGCTCGATTACCCCACCATGAAATTTAACGTGAACAGGGAACGTGCACAAGAATTGGGCCTTTCGCAGCAGGATGTGGCCAATTCTATGTTAGTGGCATTGTCCTCAAACGCTACGGTCGCACCCTCGTTCTACATAAATCCGGTAAACAACGTGAATTACAACGTGGCAGTAAAAGTGCCATTCAAGGAATTGAATTCTGTGAACAGTATACTTAACACGCCTGTGACGCCGGGTAAGCCTGTGCCTGGCGGCGCAACGCTTGCCGATATGCCGATGGCGCCTGCCCAAACCCTGGGCAACCTGGCAAGCGTGGATTACGAAAACCAGTATGATGTGATCAGCCACTATACCGTGCAACGCGTAATGGATATCACCGCAAATGTTGATGGCAGGGATATGGGGTCTGTATCTGACGATATAGAGCGGAAGATAGCAGCAATGGGACAATTACCTGTTGGGATGCACATATATATGCGCGGCCAGCCTGAGGTAATGAACAGCACGTTCAAGACGCTGGGCCTGGGCCTGATCATATCTGTGGTGCTGGTGTACTTGCTCATGGTTATTTTGTTCCAGACCTGGCTCGATCCGTTCATCATATTGTTTGCCGTACCGGGTGCGTTTGTAGGTATATTGTGGATGCTGGCACTCACAGGCACTACGATTAATACAGTATCGCTGATGGGTTCTATCGTCGCGGTAGGTATAGCGGTGTCCAATTCCATCCTGCTGGTGAGCTTCGCCAATGAAGTGAGGGTGGAGAAGGGCCTGAACGCAATAGAGGCTGCGCTGGAGGCGGGTAAAACCCGCTTGCGGCCTGTGCTGATGACGGCCCTTGCCATGGTGCTGGGTATGATACCTATGGCTCTTGGCACCGGCGCCGGTGGCGAACAAAATGCACCTCTGGGGCGTGCTGTGATGGGTGGGCTGATCGTGGCAACAATAGTGACCTTATTCATTGTGCCGGTGATCTACTCAATACTGCGAAAGAATGCTCCCGCGAGGAATCAGTTGGATGAGCAGTTTGCATTGGAGACGATGCGCTATGATGATGTGGAAAGTGCGCATGGCGTGTCGTCGCCAGTACCGTCGGTAGTTACAAATGAACATTAAAAAACCAAAATCAATCATTTAAAAATAAAAT
>Ga0364860_11036_pt1 | contig 11600 bp, 15 predicted proteins | sample ExccelAu500001D4_FD_206916 | JGI IMG/M metagenome (GOLD analysis project Ga0364860, IMG submission 206916) | Enriched cells from Trout Bog Lake Hypolimnion, Wisconsin, USA - BchlTB.Aug20.5000.01 .D4 | ecosystem: Environmental > Aquatic > Freshwater > Lake > Hypolimnion/Profundal zone | place: USA... | reverse complement strand
GCAATCCTGATGCCTGAAACCAAAGCAAGGCCAGATGAAACTTCTCTTATTTTATCCAATACGGAACTCACAAAAAAGATAAAAGAAGCCAGAAATGAAATCAAGCAAGGAAAAGGTGTAAAAGTTGATGTCAAAGGTTTATGGAAATAATTTTTGCTCCAAAGGCACTTGCAGATATCAAATATTGGAAAACAACGGGAAACATCAGGGTTCAAAAGAAAATCACAGAGTTATTAAATTCCATATCTACTGATCCTTTCAAAGGTATCGGCAAGCCGGAGCCTTTGAAAAACGAACTTTCAGGCTGTTGGTCAAGGCGCATCAATCAGGAACACAGGCTTATTTATGAAATTGAAGACGGGAAAGTATATATTCTTTCGTTAAAGGATCATTATTGTTGATGTTAATCTGAGGTTTGTGTCAGCATCGGCATCAGAGTCCTCTTCGAGAGGCTCTGACGGGAAGTGAATATGTTTGAGAAAGCTTTGGGATTACAAATCCCGAAGATCAGCGGAGAGAAGCGTTTATATCAACTGATTCGTATACAATAAGGTCTTGTCGCATATTCATTTCATATATTAAATTGTTTTACCCAATCTTCCCCACAGCAATTCCCATAATTTCCTCCTCCAATTTCCTCCCTTCAGCCATTAATTTATCTGCTTTTTCAAGGATAGAAGATTTAACCGTTTCATCTTTAATACCAGATGCATTGGTGCGGATATTGAGATAAGCGCCTTCCATAGCAGTGCGGGTACATAATGCACCTACAGCACCATCAGACGTGGAATTGGGGTTGCCTTCAATAACCATGGGTTTGATGATCTCAAAAGCTTTAAATGCAGTTTCCATTACCCTAAGCGGTACTTCTGAAGCATAAATATTGGCATCGGCAATGGCTTTTTTACGGATCGCAATTTCGGCTTCGGTAGCTTTTGGCAATGCAAAAGCATTCATTACCGTATTAAAGGCTGCCGTGTCTTCATCAACCAGTGCCAGCAACTTTTCCTGCAGAGCCTGACCTTTTTCGGCCATATCCGAAAAATATTCGGTTTTGTCTTCCCATCCGCGACGGGTGGCAGAAAGGTTGGCCACCATGGTTCCCAGGCTCACACCCAGCGCCCCGACATATGCAGATATCGACCCCCCGCCCGGAGCAGGGGAATCAGATGCCGTTAACTGTGCAAAAGTGCGTATTGTTAATTTATTCAATGGGTTATGATTGTCACTTTCGAGCATATATTCTATGATCCGCTCCTGCGGATTGAATTCACTGATGTCATTCAATCCCAATGACAATATCGCAATGCGGATAAGTTCTTCTTCCGGCAGCCCGATAGAACGCTTTTGTTTTTTGAGGAAATATTTTCCCGCATATATCAGCACAGATTTCGGTACCATACCTACAATCTCTGAACCGGTTACTCTTACGCCTCGCTCTGTTGCTTTATTAACCACTTCATCAAAGGCAATGTGCACAGGGGTGACATGCATATTAGTAAGGTTCATAGATATCTGTGCCAATCCGTATTCTTCAATATACCAGCCGATGGCTTTCACGGATTTCAGGGTACCGGGAATTCTAACCGGTTCGCCGCTTTCGTCCAGGACCAATTCACCCAGAACAGGATGACCAATTCTTTTCACACGGCCTTGTTCCCGTACATCAAAAGCAATGGCATTGGCAATACGAGTGGAAGTGGTGTTGAGGTTTACATTATAAGCAATGAGAAAATCCCTTGCCCCAATAACTGTTGCACCTGATTTGGCATTGAATTCGGCTTTGCCAAAATCCGGTTTCCAGTTGGGATCTTTGAGTTTTTTCTCAAGTCCTTCATATTCGCCTTCGCGGATCACTGACAAATTGCTGCGTTCCGGACCTGAAGCTGCGGCTTCGTATAAAAATATAGGGATATTCAGTTCATCAGCCACTCTTTTGGCCAGTTTTTTAGACCATACAGCGGTTTCTTCAAGGCTGATACCTGCCAGCGGAATGAGGGGACAGACATCAGTTGCGCCCATCCGTGGATGTTCCCCTTTATGGGTGCGCATGTCAATAAGTTCGGATGCTTTTTTAATGGACTGGAATGCGGCTTCAACAACATCTCCGGGGCTGCCGGCATAGGTGATTACGGTACGGTTGGTAGCCTTACCCGGGTCAACATTTAACAATTTAACACCAGATACATTTTTGATGGCAGCGGCTATTTCATTGATAATGTTTTCGTCGCGCCCTTCGCTGAAATTGGGGACACATTCTATAAGTTGATTGGACATATTTAATAATATTTATTTATTATTTTTCTCTGCGTCCTTTGCGGATTTTCCTCTGCGAACTTTGCGAGAGATTTTTCACGCAAAGAACGCAAAGTTTTACGCAAAGAACGCAAAGGGTATGCTAATAGTTAGGTCATTTGAGATTCTTCTTCGCGCCTTTGCGTCTTTGCGAGGGATAATTCTCTCATGGAGACGCCAGATATTAAAGAACCATCCGAATAAAGAAATTCTTATTTATAGAGAATGAATGGTTTTGGAACATTTATTGTTAACCAGACGTAATATTGTCAAACTATATATGCTCAAAAAAATAACCCTTTCAATCATAGCTGTCCTGGTTTCCGTTTTTGGTGCCCTGGCCCAGAGTTCTGTGCGGGTACAGGAAAACACGGCTTTCGGATATGGTGAAAAGATCACCTATAAGATCAAATACAACCTGTATTTCAATGTAAATGTAGGAGAAGTAAATTTTACCACGGAAAACAAGCCGGAACTGATAGCCGGCAACGAATGCATGCATATCACCGGAATAGGCTCTACGTATGGGTTTTATGATCCTTTTTATAAAGTAAGGGACCGCTATGAAACTTATATTGAGCAAAATAGTTTGCTGCCCATGTTGTTTATCAGGGATGTACACGAAGGCAAGTTTTCATTTGGCGAATATGTCATCTTTAACCAGGCAAAAAATGTGGCCATAAGCAAAAAGAGAACCCAGAAAATTCCAAAATTTACCCAGGATGTATTGTCTTCCATCTATTATGCCCGGACATTGGATTATGCTGATGCCAAACCGGGGCAGGCATTTTTATTAACGACTTTTATTGATGATTCCACTTATCGGGTAGGTGTGCGTTATATGGGCAAGCAAACGATTACAACCGATTTGGGAGATGTAAAATGCCTCAAATTACAGCCTATACTCATCGTAGACAGGCTTTTCAAGAGCGAGGATGGCATGACACTCTGGGTAACGGACGATGCCAATCATATACCGGTTCGCATAGAATCGGGCATTAGTGTTGGGAAGATCCGGGCAGACCTCACATCATGGTCAGGGCTCAGAAACCCAATGACAGCTGTAAAGTAATATGATGATGATCAGTTTAAAATCGGCTGTTTACAATTAATTTTGAAGCATCATTGATGCGCAAGGTAAAGATGTTTCAAAAATCAGGGTTTTCTATCGTTCAGGCTTTAATAATCCTCGTTATTTCAATTGTTTTTTCCGGATTTCATTCCGGTCTCTACCAGAAGTCAACTTTGCTTCCCAGGATTGATAATATACCTTTTAAAGCTGGTGAAAAGCTGAATTATAATCTTCATTACGGGGTTATTTATGCAGGGTCAGCCTCACTGGAAGTGAATAAAAAAGAAATGCAGATAGCAGGGCAAAATCATTTTGAAATTGATGTCACGGGTAGTTCCAATTCCTTTTTTGACCCTTTTTATAAAGTGAGAGACAGTTACCAGTCTTATGTGGATGAATCGACCATGTTGCCATCCCTTTTTATGCGGAATGTGCATGAGGGATCTTATGCAAGAGCTGAAAACTATATTTTTGTCAGGCGCAAAAATGAAGTAATAAGTGGCAAAAAAACCATATCAGTACCACAGGGAATTCATGACCTGGTTTCCACTTTTTACTACCTGAGGTGTATCGATTTTTCAAAACAGAAAGTTGGGGTAAATTATCATATTACAGCCCTGTACAACGATTCACTGCTGCAAACCGGAATTATATATACCGGGAAAGAGACTATAACGACCAAATTCGGAAAAATGCGATGCTATGTTTTTCATCCGATCCTGATAAAGGGAAGGATCTTTAAAAACCAGGAAGGAATGATTTTATATGTCAGTGAAGATAAAAATCAGATTCCTGTGCGGATAGAGTCTAAAGTATATCTGGATTATGTGAAAGCAGATCTGGAAAGCTATCAGAACCTGAAATATCCGCTGGATGCTTTGGTGAGGTAGGATATTGTTGAGGATTGAAATCAGTAATGAACAATTAAGAATTTTTGGTTTATTTCAATCACCTCGTGATGTTCTAGTAGTTTAATCATCTAATTAAGGTTCAGATCAAAAAGCTGCAAAAGCTCGGCATTGGTAATATTTCCAGTAGAGACGATTATTAATTTTTCCGGTTGTTTTTTGACAATATAACTCGAAAGAAAGTCATTGTCTTTGGTAATAACTATTCTTGATTCCGACAGTGCAATTCTGGTGACTTCTTTATCAGTTGTTTTATTCTTTTCCGGCAAATCTAAAGTATGCAAAGAGTCAAGTCCTTTGCTCTGAAGCATTTCGGATAGTGATTTGGGTAGCTGCGCGTCAACAATAAATTTCAAGATGCCGCTTTGTAGATATTTTTAACTTCAGTCAATCTAGCGGCATATTCAAGGCATGCCAGAAAATCTTCCCGGACGAGGTCTGGATAGTCCTTTAGCAAATCATTAATTGTCATTCCTGAAGCTAAAAGCTCAAGCATATTCTGGACAGGATAGCGTAGCCCCCTAATCGTTGGTTTCCCATGACACACGTTTTCGTCTATGGTAATCCGGGACATCAAAACTTCATTCATTTCAATCAATTTTATACAAAGTTACAAAACATTGGTTTATTCTTTATTGGCAGTACTTCTTCATTTCTTCTTTTGCCTGTTCATTCCCCAAATCAGCAGCCTTTTTGAAATCCTGGCAGGCGCTTTCTTTTTGATTTAAGGCAAGTTTGGTCAATGCCCTGTTACAATACGCATATCCATTTGTTGAATCCAATTCTATTGATTTGGTATCATCTTCCATTGCACCAGAGTAGTCTTTAAGTTTGAATTTTGCAAAGCCACGGTTGTTGTAGGCATGGCTGGATTCGGGGCTAATTTTAATTGAAATGTTATAAGCAGTTATTGCTGCCTTATAATTATTTAAGGAATCATTTGCTCGTCCAATGTCAAGATAAACGCCGGCAATAATTCCTTCACCTCCAGTGTAATTTTTTTTAGCCGAATCAAAATCTGTAATTGCACCACTATAATCCTTTAATAAAATTTTTGATCGTCCTCTTTCCCAATATACCGGCCAATAGTTAGGTATATATTTAAATTCCTCATTTTAGACTTCAATTGCTCCGCTATAGTCTTTTAAACTATCTTTCGCAATTCCTATATTAAGATAAAGCCCTCTATTATCAGGGTTAATTTTAATGGCTTTTTCCCAATTCGCAATAGCCCCCTTATAATCTCGTATTATTTCTTTGTTATCGGCCAGGTCCTTATATGCTTTATCGGATAATGGATCTATTTGTATAGCTATTGAATCATCGTTAATAGCATCTTGAAACCTGCTTAAATATATCTTATTAAGATCAGCCCGGTTGATATAAGCCCTGTAATAATTTGGATTGAGTTTTATAGTCTTACTATAATCAGCAAAAGCTAAATCGTAATCATAGTTTTCTGATTCATCCAATGCCCTATTAAAATAAGCAATATATGTCCCATTTGAATCCAATTCAATCGCCTTCGAATACTCTTCAATTGCCCCTTTGTAATCTTTTAAACTATCTTTTTTCAAACCTCTTTCAAAATATTCCTTGCTAGTTTGCCCATAAATATGGCTTGCAAGAAATATTAAGATAAAGAGAATAAGAGTGCGTTTCATAAGAATATCCAAATCTAATGATTCAAATGGAAATTGAAATGACACGAAACTTCTTCTAATCCAAACCAAATTCCGTACTTTTGCGGCAAAATTTTAAACAAAAGAATATCATGATTATTGGCGTACCGAAGGAAATAAAAAATAATGAAAACCGCGTAGGTCTTACCCCGGGTGGTGTAGCAGAATTGATCAAACATGGTCATATTTTATATGTACAGCAAACAGCCGGTGAGGGAAGCGGTTTTGAAGATGATGAATATGTAAAAGCAGGCGCGATGATGCTTCCTGATATTGCCTCGGTATATGATAAAGCTGAAATGATCATCAAAGTAAAAGAACCGATCGCATCAGAATATGGTTTGATCAAACCTGACCAGTTATTGTTCACTTATTTCCATTTTGCCAGCGGTGAAGAACTCACCAAAGCCATGGTAGCCAGCAAAGCAGTTTGTCTTGCCTATGAAACGGTAGAAAGAGAAGATCGCAGTTTGCCACTTCTTGTGCCTATGAGTGAGGTTGCAGGTAGAATGGCCATACAGGAAGGTGCTAAATATCTTGAAAAACCGATGGGTGGCCGTGGCGTATTGCTTGGTGGCGTCCCGGGTGTTCGTCCGGGCAAGGTATTGGTGCTTGGCGGTGGTATCGTAGGTACAGAAGCAGCTAAAATGGCTGCAGGTCTTGGTGCTGATGTGCTTATGCTGGATGTGAACCTGTATCGTTTGCGTTATTTGTCAGACATCATGCCTGCCAACGTGAAAACCCAGATGAGCAGTCATTACAATATCCTGGAAGCTATCAAAGAAGCAGATTTAATTATTGGTGCCGTTTTAATTCCTGGTGCCAAAGCACCGCATCTGATTACCCGTGATATGCTTAAGTTCATGAAAAAAGGTACTGTTTTGGTGGATGTGGCCGTAGATCAGGGTGGATGTATTGAAACCTGCAAACCTACTACCCACGAAAACCCTGTATTTACCATTGATGGTATCATCCACTATTGCGTAGCCAATATGCCGGGTGCTGTTCCATATACTTCCACTACTGCATTAACCAATGCCACATTGCCATATGCCATACAGCTGGCCAACAAAGGCTGGAAGAAAGCCTGCCAGGACAATAAAGAACTGGCGCTGGGACTCAATGTGATCAAAGGTGATATCGTATATGAAGCGGTATCTCAAGCATGGGGCATGCCTTATAAGAAAGTGACGCATTATTTGTAGGATTATTTGGGAATTTGAGGATTTGGGAATGATTGGAACAAATCCATTTCAAAAAATCTTTAAGCTAAAGATCGAGTGATTGAAGTTCAACCCCTGTCCGAATGGCTGGCCAGGCGGGCAGGGGTTGAACTATATTCATATAGATATTTAGATCTATTTCCTGTAAAACTCCAGAGCCTCCTTAATTCCCTGAAGATAAGGTGTTGGTTCAAAGTTGAATGCGGTATCGAATTTTGTGCTGTCGAAGATGTAGTCATATTCATTCTGATACAGCATTTCAACGCTTTCTTTCAGGACCGGCATAAATATTCCAACAAGCTGTATCATCCATTTTGGGAGGAGCTGATAACCTGATGATTTTGTCCCGGCTATTTCATAAGTAGCTTCTATGATCTGCTTCATCGTCATGGGATTGCCGGCAGTGGGGACATGCCATACCTGGTTCCATGCATTATCGCTCATGCCAAGCATCGCAGTGGCTTTACCGGCATCGGGGATATAGGTCAGCGAATGAAGCTTGTTTGCATTTGCCAGGACCATGGGTTTTTGACCGGCAGCTATTTTCTTGATCACAATTTCATTCAAAAAAACTCAAAGGCGAGCCTGAACCATAAAAGTCTGCTGCCCTGGCAATGATAACCGGGAGACCGTTTTTCATTTCTGACATGAGCATTTCTACCAGCCCGGCCCTGACTTCACCCTTTTTGCTTATCGGATTGATAGGGGTTGATTCTGTCATAGGGCCTTTTACGAGCCCATAGGAATAGACATTATCAAAGAACAAAAGCCTGGCCCCATGCTCTTTGCAGCCATTTATTACATTCTGCATCAATACCGGCCATTGTTCCTGCCAGATTTTGGTTTTATATACCAGTCCGGTTACCAGGTAAACTGTGTCAGAACCTTTGATGGCATTTGAAGTTTGAGCTGCATCCAGTAAATCTGCCTGAACCAATTCATCAGAATCATGCATTTTTTTAGGGTTGCGGCTTACCAGCCTGATCTTTTGATTGTTTTTGTAAAGTTCTTCAGTTACACCGCGAGCTATTGTGCCATTGGCACCAAGAATGGTATGCATCAGGATATATTTTAAAATTCAAATATAGTAAATCTGTATTATTCCGATATTAAGACTCTTGTTGGAATCGTTATCCTGTTGGATGATAGAAATCAATATGTTAAGCCGGCAAATTATCTGAACTTCGCATTTGAAATAATCTTGCAATATTGCATGGCAAATGAATCACCTCATATTTATCTGGTTCCCGGACTTGGGGCGGATGGGCGCTTGTTTAACAGGCTTAAATGGAAACCTGGTGTACAAACCACGGCATTGCAATGGATGGAGCCATTACCAGGTGAAAATATTGCAGATTATGCCAAAAGAATGACAGAGCAGGTTGATTCCTCAAAACCATTTTCTTTTGTTGGCGTATCGCTGGGTGGGATTATGTCTATAGAAATGGCAAAATATATTCATCCTGAAAAGATTGTAATTATTTCAAGCATCAAACATAAAAATGAGAAGCCTTTTTACTTTTCTGTGGGACGATTATTGAAAAAGGGCATATGGCCACCTGTAAATAATAAAAAGCTATTTGCCTGGATGGTCCGTATTTTTTTCGGGAAAATAACGAAGGAGCAGTTTGAAATTTTCAGGGATATGCTTCTCAAAACGAGCCGCAATTTTATTGGATGGGCAGATATGGCTGTGGTAAAATGGGAAAATAAGCAGGTATTTGAAAACCTGACACATATCCATGGATCAAGGGATCTGGTTTTCCCGGAGCGATTTCTGAAAGATCATATTTCTGTCAAAGGCGGAACACATTTTATGATTGTAAACCGCGCTGCGGAAATCATGAAAATAATGGAATCGGTTTTGTTCTAAGAGATTGAATCCCTGACTCTCGAAGTGAAATTGCGCAGCTCTGTTTTAAAATCAGAATTATTTGCGGCCATTTGCTCTTTGATCCAGATAGCACCGAGCAGATGTGTCAATTGTTCACCTTCGTCGTCACCATGCACAGGGTGGGAGAGTGCTTCCCCATTTTCAAGCTGCGTTTCAAGTGCCTTTAGTGCATCAATATCATGCGCTTCAACTAATTCCTTTATAGCATTGATTTTCATAGATTAAACTAATTTACCAAGCATTTCAATTATTTTTTCTTCTTTGCCGGCACTGGAGGCTTCTACTATTTGACCGTCTTTCACCACGGCAAAAAATGGAAGGTTCTGTACCCCTGCCCATTTCCTGGCTTCAGGATTCTTTTCGGCATTCACCTCAATAAAATCAATACCGGAATAGTTTTCCTCCTCTGAAAGCTTTTTAAACTTCGGTGAAATTAATCTGCAGGTACCGCACCAGTCGGCATAATACTTGATGGCAACATTTTTATTGTTGCTGATCTCTGATTTAAAATCTGTGTCTGTTATATTCTTTACCATAATTCATTTTCCTATGACCAAAGATCGCTGACCCATTTTTTAATCTTTTAATCTTTGATTTTTTTAATTTGATTAGTGAAACATCTCTTTTACTTTCCCGAAAAAGTTTTTTTCTGCCGCTGATTGATGCGGCGCAAAATTTTCTGATTCCTTCATTTTTTCGAGCATGGCTTTTTCTTCTGTAGAAAGCTTTACAGGAACATGAACAGTAACATATATCAATTCATCACCTTTATGTCTGCCCTGCAATTCAGGGATACCTTTATCTTTTAGTTTAAACACTTTTCCACTCGGTGTTCCCGGGGGAATGGTTATCCTGGCTTTGCCATCTATTGTCGGTACATCAACGGTAGTACCCAATGCGGCATCAGCAAAATTTACTGTAAGGTCATAAACCACATCCAGGTTATCTCGTTTTAATAAGGGATGCTCTTCTTCTTCAATTAAAACCAGAAGATCACCGGGAATGCCCCCCTTTGGCGCAGCATTTCCTTTACCACTCACACTTAACTGAAGGCCGTCTACCACACCCGCGGGGATATTTAAATTAATAACTTCTTCACCATTTACACAACCTTGGCCGTGGCAGGTTTTGCATTTGGCTGTAATAATTTTTCCTTCTCCATTGCAGGCAGAACAGGGGGCACTTGTCATCATCTGGCCCAGAAAGGTATTGGTCACTCTTTTTACCTGTCCGCTGCCATGACAGGTAGGACATGTCTGTATGCTTTTGCTGTCTTCAGCTCCCGAACCCTTGCATACAGAACAGCTTACCAGCTTTTTAACTTTCAGGTTTTTTTCTGCACCATGAGCTATTTCATCCAGCTTCATTTTAACCTTTACTCTCAGATTAGAGCCCCGGTAAACACGTTGCTGTTCACGGCTTCCGCCAAAAAATGAATCAAATCCACCGCCACCGAAAATATCGCCGAAATGAGAGAATATGTCATCCATATTCATGCCACCCCCACCGCCAAAACCATTGCCGGAAACGCCCTGGTGGCCAAAACGATCATATCTTGCCCTTTTATCTGCATCTGATAGAACTTCATAAGCTTCAGCAGCTTCTTTGAACATCTCTTCAGATTCATGATCCCCCGGATTCTTGTCAGGATGGTATTTTATGGCAAGCTTTCGGTATGCTTTTTTAATTTCATCTGCCGACTCATTTTTGCTTACCCCAAGCACTTCGTAGTAATCTCTCTTCGCCATATTTATTCTCCTACAACAACTTTGGAATGACGAATAATTTTATCGTTGAGCATATATCCTTTTTGAAGGGCGTCTACAATTTTTCCTTTCATTTCAGGGGATGCCTGGATTTTTGTTATGGCTTCATGTATTTCAGGGTCAAAATCCTTGCCTTTTGCCTCAATTTCTTTAAGGCCTGCCTGTTGCAGTATCCCGGTAAATTTGTTAAATATTAACTTTATACCATCAACGATAGCCTCTTTATTCTCAGATTTTTCCATTAATTCCATCGCCCGCTCGAAATCATCATAAACAGGAAGAATTTTCAGGATCAATTCTTTATTCCCATACATGATGAGTTCAGATTTTTCCTTGTTGGTGCGGCGCCTGAAATTTTCGAAATCGGCATGCAGACGCAGGTATTTATCGTTGAGGTCGGCAAGTTTTTCAGCATCATTCTGTGGTGCTTTTCTGGCTTCCGGTTCTTCATCATCTACCGTAATATCATGCACTTCCTCTCCCTGTTCTTCCGCCGGAAGTTCTTCGGGATTTTCTTCATGATCCATTTGCCCCATATCGTCTTCGATATCTATTTTTTTCTTTCCGAACATAGTATTGTGATATAATTTCAATCCGGGTTATTGCAACTTGTCTGCCAAAGCATTTTAGTTGTCAAATTGTCAGCCGGTTTTTATTTTTTTTCTTTGGAAGTCAGAAATGCTCTGAGAGCAGTTTCTTCGAGGTTTTTAGCAATAATTTTGCCATCACCATCCAGGATAAAATTAGACGGGATCGATTC
>Ga0364860_11030_pt1 | contig 11709 bp, 7 predicted proteins | sample ExccelAu500001D4_FD_206916 | JGI IMG/M metagenome (GOLD analysis project Ga0364860, IMG submission 206916) | Enriched cells from Trout Bog Lake Hypolimnion, Wisconsin, USA - BchlTB.Aug20.5000.01 .D4 | ecosystem: Environmental > Aquatic > Freshwater > Lake > Hypolimnion/Profundal zone | place: USA... | reverse complement strand
TAAGCATACGATGCCACGGGAGCATGATAACGGTTCGCATAAAATTGGTTTGTGGGATTAATCGCGCTATAAAACGTCGATGTTTCATAATTCGCCACCACCCCAACCTGCCCCTGCGTGCCAAGGAAGGTAATATCGTTATTATGAACAGAATTATCCTGAGTGAGTTCTTCTCCGCTCGGCGTAGTCCCTGCCGGCGCCGGCCGGTTCTCATAAAAGAGCGAAACCGCCCAGCCTCCGCCGCTTGCGACCGCTATAGTATTCGAAGATACGTCAACATTCTGAGAATTTGATATGAGGACATTGGCACAATAAGGATTACTGCTATTGCAATCACCGTTATTGGTAAAGGTATTGCCGGTGATGGTCGCGCCCGAGCTGATCTCATACATCGCCCCAGGCCCCGTATTGTCAGTGAAAGTATTGCCGGTGATGGTGGTATTCACGCTGTAGACGTCATTCCAACTTCCCGGTCCTACGTTATTGCTAATGGTGTTATTTTCTACCACAAGGTTGGTGGTAGCGGTGAATTTCATCCCGCCGCATTCCCAATTGCAATTGGTTCCGTTGTAATCAATATTATGAGAAATTACATTCCCAGAAATAGTGATATTGGTAGCGGCCTTATCCCCCGCCTGGTCAGCAACAACGACATTACCGCCTCCGGCGCCGACTCCCTTTTCTCCATTATCATGGATATAGCTGTTCTCAAGTGTTGAACCGCTCCCGAGATTCACGCCCGCACCATGATTCCACGCCACCTCTACGTTCTTTATCATCCAGTTATTGCCCGGCCATTGACCGCCAAGCGCTGCCATCTGATCCGGGATGGCATAATGCTGAACAATAATATTTTCAATATCAACATCATTCACGGCATTATAAGGAACCGTAGATGTCGAAGTAGCGCATGCCTTCCCAAAGATCGGAGCGCAAGGAGTATTCACGACGGTCCCGCCAATGGCACCTCTTGTCCTGTTATAAATGACCTGATGATTGTTGGGGTTGCCTCCGTTAAGCGATGGCGCCACATAAACCGTCCCGTGAGAATAATCGAAATAGTATTGACCGGGCGATAAACTCGCCGGATTTCCTCCTGCGGTCACATTGACATAAGGCTGGCCATCATAAAACAAGTCTTCATCATACATACATGAAGGATAGGGATTCGCTTTGGATGCGGCGTTGCACTCTCCATGAACCTGTCCGGGCGTTGTCTGGGTTGTCGTCGCCATCCAGATACCGGAAGCATACTGCGTAAAATTGGAAAGGGATTGCGCACCCGAAAAAATCGTCTCACGCGTGCCATCGGATCCTAATGCGCCGATAAACCTGTCGCCCGTTTTTGCCGTTATCGAAAGATTATTATAGGTACCCGCTTGAAAATAAAATGTCGTGCCCGCAGGACTATTGCTCACCACCTTGGCGATATCGGTTTCTCCGGGCGAAAACGTTTGAGAAGACGCGACGCCGGTTGCCGCGGATGCCGCCGACATCGTCACTGCCGATGTAGACGCCGAGACAGATAAAAATGATGAAGTTGGCAAAATCGCTGGAGCTGCCGAGACGATGTTTATATGTGGAGATTGGGCTTCAAGAGCTTTCAATTGAGCCATAACGGACTGAAGCTCTGCCTGCAATTGCGCGACCGACGCCGTTTGAGCTCCGGAAACAGCCGGGACGGTTAAAACGGCAAAAACAAACACCGCTACTGCCTTATTTTTTATATTCATGCTTGAGGCACGTTTTTTAGCTCTGGACGGGTGAGCTTTTATAGGATAATTCCTTATCTCAATTGTAGCAAATTCCGCAATATTCCAAGCACAAGAAACCGGAACCAATTCGGCTGCCTTATTTCTCCGCATTGTAGAGCGTCTGGATCTCTGCCGCAGAAAGCGCGCGGTTATAGACGCGGACATCGTCGATGAGGCCGTTGAACCCGCCATACCCCGAGTTAAAGACTCCGCCAATATAAATATTAGAGCTAGGAAGCGTGATGAGCGATACTGTTGACGAGCCGACAAACATCCCGTTACCATAAGTTTTTAATGTAGTTCCGTCATAAGTCAAGGTGGCATAACTCCATGTATTAACGGCAGGATAATAACCGGTCGATTGAGCGTATCCAGATGCCGAAAGACCGTATCCTCCGGTCGGAGAATAATAAAATCTATAGCCGGTCGCCTCGGTATCCCCCATAATATAGCCGGCCGTTCCGATCGGATTTATCCACGCGGAAAAAGTAAAGGCAGAAGAACCTCCTGCGATATTCCCACTTTTAACCGCACTGTAATTGCTTGGGTTCGCCCACCAAGTCGCCCCGGCATATGCACCCACCTTTCCAACACCATAATTCCCAAAAGTTCCCGTAGCGGTCCCAAGCCAAGTTGCGCTATTACCGAAACCGCTCCAATCATACGCCGTCGATCCCGTCCCCTCATCCATCGGCCAGTAGCCCACAAGCCCTGAGGGATTGAAGAGCGGGTTGATGGTAATCGAATTACCGACGGTGTTCACTTCGGGAAACCCTTGAGCAATAGGCTTCTGCCCGTATTGTGTTTTGTTCTTACCCGATTCAAACAATGCGGTTGCTTCGAAGTTTGTACCATTGCCATAATACGTGTAGTAGAGCCCCGTGCTTGATTGATTGGTGGGATCGATGGGGAGAGAACCTAAAGGAGAGCCTGCCGAAATCAGCGAGAAGTTGACCGGCAACCAACCGGTACTGTTGGTATTTCGGGATGAAGTAGAAACCACGCAGGCGTAATTGATCCCCGATGGAGAAGTCGTGGGGAGACCGAGGTTTGCACACGAAGAAGACGTATCGGGGAGCGAAAGATAGACGGAAGATGCATTACCGAGAGAAAACCCTGAGGCTCCCGACTGATCCGTCAGATAGAGATTCACGGCGCTGTTGATCGTCGCGAGGTCGGAAAGGCGGTTGGCATCGCGGGACTGGGCCAAGAGCTGTACAGGGTTAAGCGTGAGAACGACAACGACCGCCAGAATGGCAACGATGGCTATCACGACGAGGAGTTCAATGAGGGTGAAACCCTGGCATCTCTGGTAATTACGACCGGGAAAAATAAGAACCATAGAAGAAAATTACTTTAACTATACCATACCGATGAATTTGCCAAATCATGCTACCATCGCGCCACTTTAGATAATTCTTCATATTCCTCCAAACAAAAATCCGGCTCGCGCCGGATTTTTGTTGCCACCCAGATGGATTTATAACGGATCGGGCAGTCTTACGCCGACCCGGTTTATTCCGAGGCACTGAGTGCCTGAACCAAATATCCATCAGCGAAGAAGGTGCTGCCATTCTTCAACGCGAGATCATACGTTTTGGCCAGTTTATTGGATCGTACGATAGTCGCAACCGTAACTGCCTGACCGCTCTCACTCAATAACTGATCGCCAATTTTTAGCTGGTTCGTGGCCTCTGTTTTTCCATCGGCGAGACGGACAACCTCATCGGGAGCGGCTTTAAGTGTACCGTTTATGGTAATGATCGGATCCTCCCGCTGGATAACTTTTGCGACCATCCCATTCCCGCCGGAAGACTTCACAATGTCACCAACTTTCACATTCTCAATATCCTTGTAGCTCCCGTCTGCCATTGAAACGGTCGTGCCAGCGGCAAGACACGCCTTTGCATATATCGGGAAGCTGGCTGATTGCTGCACACACCTGCCTACGGTATTACACACGTTTACCGTGAGCATCGCGTTCCCGCTGTTATTGCTACCAGCAGGACTGCCGACGTAGGTTATGCTCCCGTCAACTACACCCTGTGCGTTATACAAAGCTAAGGGCACATTTACCATCTGCGGAGCCATACTTGGATCTTCGTTAAAGCTCGACGAGGAATAGGTCTGCGGGGCGTTACAGATGGACGCGCTGCCGGTAGGATATGAGACCGACGACCCATCGGGAGACCTCAACACATCCACGAAATTTCCGCATTGCGCCTGGAAAGTAATGGTGTTGTAGTTGTATGCCGCCAAAGAAAATACCGGACCCGCACCTACCGAAAATGAATTAATCACGGGATCGGCAACCGGCGCGGCATTAAGTGTAAAACTCATTGGATTACTCGTGCCGTTTGGCGTAATAACCTTTACTTGGTATGTGCCCGGTGTCAACACCACATCCGTATCGCTAGGATTGAATACGATGCTTTGCGCGGAGATATAATTCATGTTGATGAAATATATCGTTCCCGCGAGTGTCCCGTTTGATCCATAAAACTTAATCAATGGGTTTCCACCTGAGGTAAGATTATAACCGCTAATGGTAACGTTGGTAGTTGCAGTTCCCTGGGTTGGATTGATGCCCGTAATGGCCGGAGCATTAGTAATGGTCAAGGAATCAACCTGGCCGAGAAGCGCATTCCCCTGATTATCAGCATACAACCTTAGAGAATACGATCCCGCCGGTATACCGGTCAGGTTGGCCGAATATGAACCGTTATAATTCACGGGATCGCCATCCACTTTTTCGCCATACAACTGATACCACGAGCCCCCACTGGAAGGTTGAAGAACGATCATTGCCACACCGGTGCCTGCGGGTGTCCATTGAATATTCATCATGCTTCCACTGGAAAACGTCTGCCCTGCGGTCGGCGACATAACGGTCAAGGATATCGAAGTGGGCGCCGAGTTACAGACTTCCTGAGTGCATCCATTTTTTCCCACCACACTATGGCCGCCGTAGGGGCAATACGGCACAAACATAGGGCATGCGACCGGCAATGGCGATGGCGGCACTATTGGATTTACAACAATAGGAGGCGTAACGGAATTGCTGCCGATGCATCCAAAAAGTGAATTGAGCTCTGCCCTTGTTGATTTACCCGCATAGCCCGTGCCATTGCTTAACCCATAGGGGGTAAGAACCAAGCTTTGATATTTTCCCTGAAATGAAGTGACGGCCGCAGCAGTCTGATCATCAAACGTACCACTGACCGTAACCGATTCGCCGTCTTTTTGAAGCGCGGTCTGAAGTTCGGTGACCTCATTGCCAGTCATGCCGATTGAAAGATTATTATTAAAGGTATAGCACCATGGAGCCGTTGATCCCCCTTCAGCCGCCAGTTGGGCTTCAAGAGATTGCAGTTGGGTCGTAAGGCTTTGGATTTCCGCCTGCAATTGCGCAACCGACATTGTTTGGGCCATAGAGATGCCCGGCACGACTAAAACAGCGAACGCAAGCGCTGTAATTATTTTATTTTTTATGTGCATATTTTTATGCGATTTTTTTGCTCCGGACGAGGGAGGCTTTTGGGACAATCCCCAGATACCATAAGCTTAGCAGGTCTTGGGAGGGAGGGGCAAGTTGGGGGTGGAAATAATAAAGTTCAAATCCGCCCTTGATCCCCTTCCCTATGCCTTGATTTGCTTGATAGCTTTCAGTGTACACCACCCTGGACGGGTTTAGAACTGCTTTATTCAGCAATCCTTAATTTTGGCCACTTCTCAAGCCAGCGCTTTTGTTTGATCCTTTCCATCACTCGTTCTTTACCACCGTCAAATTTTGGACTGGGACGGATAATCATGTTAACAAGATCGCCTATCCCATAGGGAGCCGCTTGAGGGAGCGCTTAAAGAAAGTCATAAAGGCGAGGTGGCTTTCAATACGGCCCGACGCGATGATCTTGCAAGAACCATTAAAACAGCCGACCAGCGTATAGAAAGTGCATATCGGGATAAGCTCGACAATAAGATGCCAGCCGAGCTTTGTATAAAAATCATCAGTGAGTCCACTGCCGAGAAGAAAGATGCCATAGAAGCGCTTGAGAAGCTCACAGACGCGCGACAGGCCTATTATGAGGCAGGATACGCCATTCACGAGTTAGCAATGCACGCTGAGGCGATCTATCGAAGCCCGAAAGCCGTTACGGAGGAGCAACGATTGCTCTTGAGCTACGCATTTTCAAACCTCACCCTAAACGCCAGTAAAATAACGCCTAATTACACATTAGGATTCCAATTCTTGCAGGAGTGGATGCCTATGGTAAATAAGATTTTTAAACCGGCAGAAAACGTAGCAACCGCAGGCACTTTCGAGCCTTCGGAGGAAGAAAAAGCGTCTTTGTACCACCATCGGGATTTGAACCCGAGTTCCCGCCGTGAGAGGGCGGTGTCCTGGACCAGGCTAGACGATGATGGCGTATTACCGCTGCGACACTGTCGAAGAGATTATAAAGACAAATTGCCGCGCGGGCAAGCTGGGCTTGCAAAAAAAGAGCAAGTGAGGCACTATTAGCGGCAGATGTTCCCTCAAGAGTTCCCTGCGGGAGGAGTCTCCTCCAGAAAGCAAGCGCGGCGGTGTCCTTTCGCAGGAGTCCGGACGGCCGGGGTTCCGTTCGGCAGGTGGCCATGTCCACCGCCGCGCCTTTAAGCTTGCAACAGGACCGCATCATGCGGTCCGTTTTTTATCTCAAGAAGAAGCTCTTATCTCCCCCACTACTTTATCGAGCCGCATGGCATGCGATCCCTTTACCAGCACGAGATCATCGGATTTTATAAAATCACGCACCGGCAATTTCGCGACATCAGCGCTGTCAAAAATAAAAATGTTGCTTTTTTTCATACCTTCCGCACGGGCGGCGTCGGCAATGAGCTTCGCCTGCGATCCCACGGCAAATAAGAAATCCGCCGTCTTCGCCACGAACCACCCGACGCGCGCATGCGCATCCGCGGAAAGCTTGCCGAGCTCGAGCATATCGCCCAAGACCGCAATGCGCCGCTTTGCGGGAAGGTCGTGGAGCGTCTCAAGCGCGAACCGCATGGCGATGGGGCTCGAGTTGTAAGCGTCGTCAATGACGTACGACGACCTTATGCCGCGCACGAGCTGCATGCGCGACGGCGCGGGTATGTATCCCGCGAGCGCCTCGGAGATCGTGACGAGGTTCATGCCGAAGATGATGCCGACTGAAGCCGCTGCGGCGGCGGCATACGCGTGCGTGCGGCCGAACACGTGCGGGATGCGCACCGGTACCACGCCGCTCCCGTACTCGAGCTTAAACGAGATGCCGTCCGGCGCGCCATGCTTGAGCTTGGTCTCGAAACGCACCATGCGCACTTCCTCACCCTTCTCAAAGCCATAAGTGATCACACGTGCCCGCGTGCGCGACTGCAGATTGCGCACCATCGGATCGTCGCCGTTCAGAATGGCAAATCCGCCGACGGAAAGATATTCGATGAGGCGCCCTTTCTCGCGCGCGACCTCTTCAGGGCCCTCGTAGAATTCCACATGCACCGGCACATCGCCGATCGCGGTGATGATGCTGATGTTCGGCCGCGCGATCGTCAGAAGATACTTGATATCGCCCGGGTGGTCGGCGCCGTATTCCAAAACGAGGATTTCCGGATAGTCGGATATTTTCTTGATGATATGCCAAACGGAAAGCGCAATCACTTTGATCCAGAACGCGGCTTTCTTTACGCGCAACGTGCCCGCAGGCGTGGCGCGCGTGATGAGCGCGATCTCTTTATCCTTCCAATCTCCGAGGATGGCGAGGGGCACCCCGAGGGCATTGTTCATGTTGCCCGCCGAAACGCGCACGGTTCTCCCTTTTTGGAGCACCGCTTTTATGGCGAGCTTGGCGGACGTCTTCCCGGCGCTTCCCGTTATGCCGATGATCCCCGGCCGATAGCGCCAGATCGTAAGGCGCGCAAGGCGCCGCAAAACGCTCCTTAGTATTGTGATATTCATAAATTATTCACCTATAAATTTCCAGGCTCCAAATAGCTAAACTGCTAAATAAACCCCAAGAAACAGATCCTAAATCGCAAACAGAAAAATCCGCGCGCGGTTTTCCTGTGTTTGTTTTTTGGAATTTATACATTGAAATTTATTCAGCAGTTTAGCTATTTGGAAATTGGAATCTGCACTAGTTGCATAGCAGGAGTTTGCAGTTAGGGACGATATCGTTCGTCGGGCGGTCCGGCGCGATATTGTAATAGTTGATGAGGAACTGCGAAAGCCGTTTGAATGCGGGCACCACGCTCTGCGCGGCGAGCGAGGTCACCGGCAAGGTGTTCAACCGGATGAACGCGACGAAGCGCGGGTTTGAAACCGGCCCGAAGCCGACGTACGAATCATTGAGCATGTTCAGGTAACCGCCGCCCGCGGGATTCGGTACGAATGCGCTCCCCGTCTTGCCGGCAAGCGCGTAGCCGTTGACGTTCGCCACCTGCGCAAGGTCGACGGCATCCACCATCATCTGCGACACCGTCGCGGCCGTACTTGTGCTCAGTACGCGGCGTATCTCCTGCGGCTTCTGCGCCGCATTGAGGTACGGCCGCATCATCACGCCACCGTTCGCGATCGCCGAGATCGCGCTCACGAGAGCGACCGGCGTCACGGCGACGCCCTGCCCGTATGCCGCGGTGTCCCATGCCACCTGCGGCGCCTTGGCGGTGAGCTGGCTCAGATTGCCGCTCACTTCGCCCGGAAGGTCGATCCCGGTTTTTTGATCAAAGCCGAATTTCTTCAGATAGCTCAGATAGGTGTCATTGCCCGTCTGGTTCTCGGCGTAGATCGCGCCCGAGTTTATGGAGTGCTCGATCACCTGCGTCATCGTGGTGCCGGCGCCCCACGCGCCATGCGTCAGTAAATCGTAATTCGTGAGATGCCTCTTGTTGATATCCACATACCCTTTATCGGTGTAGGTATCGTTCGGCCCGAGCTTGCCCGCATCGATCGCCGCCGCCATGGTGATCACCTTCATGATCGAACCCGGCTCATAGACGCCCTGCACGTCGGTATTCAAAAAATTGGCGAGCGGCGACGCGGCGTAATCGTTCGGGTCGAAGCTCGGATCGCCCCCCATCGCGATGATCGCGCCGGTCGTGGGATTCTCCACGATCACGCTGCCGCCCGTCGCGTTGTTCACCGCCACGAGATCGTCCAATATCTTTTCGGCTTCGATCTGAACGTTCGGATCGATGGTAAGCGTGACGTCGGAAGCGCCCTGCAATGAAGTATTATAAAAGCCCTCGATGCCGTAATGGCCGGTCTGCGCGTTGCCCGATGCGCTCGGCCCCACATAGCCGAGCACCTGCGAAGCAACGGCACCCAACGGATAGAATCGCTCCGGCTCGTGATCCGCGACCACCCCGGTGATGTTGAGCGCGGTGATCTTGTCCGCCATTGCCTGGTCTGCCTTCTTCACCAGGAGCTCATAGGAATCATTCGGTTTCGAAAAAATCTTCGCGAGCTTTGCCTCCGAAATGCCCACGATCGGCGCCACCTTTGCCGCTGCCGTTGCCGGATTCTTGATCGCGCTCGGCACGGCATAGATCACCGGAGACTGCTGATTGACCGCCGCCGGGAGCGCGCTGCCGTTCTCGTCGGTAAAATAGATCGCACCGCGGTTCGCCGACGCGTCACCGGATCCGGCGATCTCCGATTGCGCTTTCGCCATATAATATCCGCCCTTTACGAGTTGGACCTGATAAAGATGAAAAACCAAAAAGCCGTAAGCCAGTAGGACTGCGGAAAGTATTATTGAGAAGCGATAGGCCATTGCTGATTGATCGAGAAGTACTGGGGCTTGTTCTCTTCCACGAGATTATCCGCCGCCGCGAGTGCTCCAATCCGCCCGCCACCGAGGGTGGCGATGACGTCGTTATTGAGGATGGTGTTCTTCGCGCCGATGGCATCGAGCTGCGTTTTCGCCGCAGCGATGTTGTGGTTCAGATCTACCGTCTTATTATACTCCACAATTATGAAAAAGGTACTCACAAGAACGAGAACGGCGAGCGCCGCGATGGCAAAATTCTGGATATTGAAATAATTTTTTGGCTGGATGAAAGTCATGATGATTAAATAATTTCCAAGATTCAAATAGCTAAATGCCAAATAAGAGCCAATTGCCAATATTTGAAGTTCCAATTTGGATTTCTGTTGCTTGTTTTTGTTATTTATTTGGGATTTAGCTATCTGGGTCTTGAAGCTTGCCTTATAGTTGGATTTTGCTGAACGGCTGCGCGGATTCCGTACTATTTCTTCTCTGGTCGCCGGAACCGGCTTTTTGGTGATGAGCACCGCGCTCGTTTCTTTTGCCATCGTCCGAAATGCGTTCTTTACGATGCGATCCTCGAGTGAATGAAAGGTAATGATGGCCGCCTTGCCTCCGGGCTTCACAATTTCGGGAAGCGACGCGAGTAATTTCTCCAGATTCTCGAGCTCGCCGTTTGCATAAATTCTCAACGCCTGAAATGTTCTCGTTGCCGCGTCGATCCTGCCGTGTTCGTAGCCGCGCGATACCGCGCCGCGCACGATGTCCGCCAGTTCGCCGCTCGTCTCGATGCGCCCTTTCGATTTGGCCTGTCGTTCGCGTTCCTTGATCGCTTTCGCGATCCGCCGCGAGAACCGTTCGCCGCCAAGCTCGAAGATGATGTTGGCCAATTCCTCTTCGCCCGTTTCGCGCAGGATCGCGCTCACCGGCATGCGGGAATCGTCATAGGTCATGAGGAGCGGTTCGTCCTTGTGCGCCTCCTCAAAACTGAATCCTCTTCCCGACGCGGCGAGTTGTTCCGAGGAGAAGCCGAGGTCGATGAGCAGTCCGTCCGCCTTCGGCAGTTTTTGCTCCTTCAGGATCTCCGCAAGGTCCGCATAGTTCCCGTGCGCGAGTACTGCATTCTTGTATCCGCTTAATCGCGCCTTGCACTCGGCAAGAAGCGCTTCATCCCAATCGGTCCCGAGCAACAGTCCCTTGTCGGTGATGCGGCCGAGAATTTCCCGGGCGTGTCCGCCACCGTCGACCGTGCCATCAATGATAAAATCTCCCGGACGCGGATCTAAGAATGCGAGTACTTCATTTAAAAGAACGGGGACGTGCTGCTGCGTTTCGTCGTGCGTGCCGACCATTAAATCCCGAGCTCGCCGAGCTGTTCGGCGATCGCTTCGGAAGAACTCTCCGTCTTTGCCTTGTAAGCAGCCCATGCCGCTTTGTCCCAAAGCTCGATGCGATTATAGAGGCCGGCGACCACCACTTCTTTTTTGAGGCCGGCATATTTGCGCAAATAATCGGGAACCAAAATCCTTCCCTGATTGTCCACTTCGACATCGGTAGCCCCCGCAAGCATCAAGCGCACGAATGCGCGCGAATTTGCCTGCGCGAGCGGCAGGGCGATCAGCTTTGCAGCCAACGCCTCCCACTCCGGGTTCGCGAATACGAAAAGACAATTGTCAATTCCGCGCGTGATGATAGCTCCGGCCGTTAATTTATCGCGGAATTTTGCCGGTATTGCCATCCGACCTTTTGTGTCCAGGTTATGCTGGAATTCGCCAAGTAACATGAAAATAAAGAATTGAGGTTTTATGGGGCTTTTTAGCTTACCGACGATCGAGTTATGCACAGAAAGTGGCGGTTATCCCCAGTTTCCTCCACAACTCACCACTTCTCAATCATTGTATACCACCGTAGCCAAAGGTCAAATATTGCCTGCCTTGAGGCGCAAATTCGTAATTAGGCCTTATTTTGTTGGAGTTTTAAAGAATGACACTAGGCGGAAATAGGGAGATATGCACAGGGATTTTTGCTTTTCAATTTGTGCGCGATTCCCCACTTTAATTGTGAAACAAAAAATCTGCCAACTCGGCAGATTTTTTCTGTAAACTATTTGTGGGCGTTGCAGGGATCGGACCTGCGACCTCTCCGATGTGAACGGAACGCTCTACCACTGA
>Ga0364860_11028_pt1 | contig 11738 bp, 14 predicted proteins | sample ExccelAu500001D4_FD_206916 | JGI IMG/M metagenome (GOLD analysis project Ga0364860, IMG submission 206916) | Enriched cells from Trout Bog Lake Hypolimnion, Wisconsin, USA - BchlTB.Aug20.5000.01 .D4 | ecosystem: Environmental > Aquatic > Freshwater > Lake > Hypolimnion/Profundal zone | place: USA... | reverse complement strand
GTTATCTCTGCCTGTTTATATAAACGATGCTTCCTGTATCGTTTTAGTCTATTTAAGCCCCAAAAGGGGCTTTTTTATTTTACAATATGCTTTACGCTTAACATTTTTCATTCCTCTAAGATAAATAATCCGCTACGATAAAAAACAGAAGCGTGGGTTTTTCTATCTAATTTAAAAAATGAACTAAGTTGCTATAATTTACTTAATATAACGTCTAATTATAAGGTTATTAAAATGCCATCATGTCCTGTATTTATTACGATTTTATGTTGTGTGCTGTTTTGTGTGTAGCAATAAAATCGTAATAAATACAGGCTATGCCAAAAGATTATTAGAGTATTATTTTAACCTTATAATTAACGTTATGTTAAGTAAATGAACAAGTCTATGTAGGTTTCATTTTTTAATCAAGATAGAAAAAACCCACGCTTCTGTTTTAGCGGAGATATTAGCGGAAAATGTGTTATTTTAGTGAAAAAATGAAAGATGTTGTCCTTACAACAAGATTGAAAATTTCATTGCTTGATATAAATGAAAGAAATATATTAATGTTAATTAAGAATGACAAAGAAGCATTTACTAATAAGTTCATTTGTGATTTAATATTAAATCCGGAAATACCAAAAAGTAAAGCATCTGATAATATGATTAAGGCTATATCATTATATCTTTCATTAAAGCAAGATGGATATATATAAAAATGGGATGGAATTACAATAGATTAACTATAAAAGGACGATGGTATTTGTTTGTAACAAATCCATCAATTACATTAATCGGAATTAAAGAAGTTACTAAGTAATAGAGTATTAGTTTTTTCCTCGCCGTTGGCTCGGTTATCCTCTTTCCATTTTTTCTACCATGAGTAAAAAATGACTTTAAGGACTTTATATTCATTAACTTAAACATAACGCATATACATTATAAGTATATTTATGTTAAAAATAAAATTTAAAAATCAAAGATAATACATTGCCTTATGCTAGTTGATGCTTTTTAATTTTGATTTTTGGCGCATACCAATAAAGTACAATTCCGATTATTACGAGTAATGAAGAAATTAATTCAGCCTGTGTGGGATGAAAACCAAATATGGAATATTTTGAATTGACACGAATTTTTTCAATTAGGAATCTTTCTGCTCCGTTAAATATTAAGTAAATAGCAAACATTCTTCCAGCAACGTTGATTTTCCTCCGAAATGACCATAAAATGAAGAAGATTATAGTAGCCATAATCGTTTCATAAAATGGTGTTGGGAAAACTGATATTGGTAAATAATGGCAATAATTACCTGTACATCCGGTAAAAGCAATTCCTTCATTTACAACATTATGTGGATAATTATATCCAAATAACCATTTAGGCAAACCCCAAAATGGTTCTATATGCAAGGATTGAACAGATTTAAATGTAGCAAATTGATCTGCATAAAATGTATGATTTGCTGCAATTATATTATTAACCTCTTCAACCTTTGCTGGAATTAAACTCCCTTCCTGATTGCTAATCAATGCACTATTTAATATTCCCCAATCACCATCACCAGCAACCTGACAGCCTATTCTTCCAACCGCATATGCAAGCATTAATCCTGGTGCTGCAGCATCACATAAATGCACAAAAGGAATTTTATTTTTACGTGCATAAAAATACAAAGCCGTTGCTGCACATATCAATCCACCATAAAAAGTTAATCCACTAAAAGATATCAAACTTCCGATTGGATCACTAACAAAACTGTCCCAATGTTCCAGATTATCAAATACTTTTGCACCAGCAAAACCAAATAAAGCAGCATAAATTACTATATCTCCAACCCTGTCATGCGGCCAAATACGGATTACTCTTTCTTCAGGATTTTTTAACTTCTGCTTATTTTTCTCCCACCATTTTAACCCGGTAAAAAGTAAACCTATCAACATTCCAAATAAAGTACTGCCTTTAGATGACAAAATAAAACCCTGCGGATCGTTCAATGCATCAGGAATAACAATAGCTCCTATTATTTTGAACCCTAATAAAAAGCCAAGAATAAAATTGGTGAATAATTCTGTAATGGATGCTGGTGCCCCAACCATTATTTTTTGTTCTGTATGAACTAATAAAGATAATCCTTGTTTACGCTTTAATTCCAATGTTAATATCCATGCTGCCGCTATAAATGCAAGTGCAACAAAAAAACCAAAACTGTTAAAAATTTTTAACCAATTCCATTCTACACCGAAGAAGTCATTAAAAGCATAATACAAGTTGGGATACATAGTTCTTTATTCTTTATTGGCTTTGCAATGTTAAATATAAATTTTGATAGGCTTAAGATTATAATGCTAAAATAAATAAGTCCTGCAGAAGCAGGACTTATAATACTAACTAACCCATCCAAAACAAGATACAAAATTAGTTACAAAACTTATTAAATTCACTAATTAAATGTTGAGCTATTACCTGAGCCGGCCTTCCTTCAATCTGATGTCGTTCTACCATACTCACCAACTGTCCATCTTTAAATAAAGCTATTGCCGGAGAAGAAGGAGGATATGGTAATAAATGTTCCCTTACTTTTTTTATAGCAGCTATATCAAATCCTGCAAAAGTTGTTGTAAGCCTGTCTGGTTTAATAGATGTATTATGAACTGCCATCAGAACACCAGGCCTGCACGCTCCTGCTGCACAACCACACACAGAATTGATAACTACTAAAGTCGTTCCTTCTTTCTGTAAAGTGCTATCCACATCTTCTGCTGATAATAATTCCTCAAATCCGTTTTCAGTTAATTCAGCCTTCATTGGTAATACTATTTCCGCTGGATACATATTAATTGATTTATTTTTTACAAAGATAATTTAAAAAGAAAGGAAAAAATAACATTAAACAAGACATCTTGACTTTTTTCTACAATCGAAAATGCCATTATGTCATATTTATTTATTCAATTCAAGGCAAAATGGCTTTAAAATTACTATTGGTATGTCATTTGTAAAATTATATTCAGAAATCAATTTATAATTAATAAAAACAAATTACTATGACAATCATTAAACACAATCCAAAAGTAATCAACAGCTTATTTGATGAATTCTTTAACAATTTTCCTGCTACCTGGGGTACAGATTTTCAAAATGAATTACCTGGTGTTCCGGTGAATATCCATGAAACCCCAGATGCATATCATTTGGAACTGAATGCACCCGGCAGAAATAAAGAAGATTTTAAAATTAATGTAGATGGTGGAATGCTTACTATTAGTTTTGAACAAAAAGAAGAAAAGGAACAGAAAGATTACAAAACTATCCGCAGAGAGTTTCATTATCAGTCCTTTAAACGTAATTTTTCATTAGATGAAAAAATCAATCCGGAAGGAATTGAAGCTAAATACGAAAATGGTGTATTGAAACTCCTGATTCCTAAAAAGGAAGAAGTTAAAATAGCACCTAAGCAAATAGCCATTAAATAAATATCTATTCATATAGCAGTTGGTTTTGGTTAACGCCCCTCATTTTCATGAGGGGCTTTTTTTATCGAACGCTTCTTTTATTAAATTCAGCAAAACTTGTAATATTTTTACCTTTTTTACTACTAATTATACAAGTGATGAAGAAGCAATTATTATATAGTTTATTATTTCTCTTAGCCTCCAACTATTTATTATATAGTCAATCAAAAAATTCTAATGCATTGCTCTGGAAAATATCAGGAAATGGATTAAAATCTCCGTCCTATATATTTGGTACTTTTCATTTATTATGCAGTGAGGACATTCATATCCCGGATACTATTCATTACATTATCAATCATTCAAAAAAAATATTCTTTGAAATTAAATTAGACGACCCGGAAATGACTAAAAAAGTAATGAGTTCCATCTCTATGAGAAATGGCCAACAATTAAAAGAATTTTACAGTTCCTCAGATTATGATTCTCTCAGTAATATCTTCAGAAATAAAACCAATATTCCCTTAAGTTTTGTATCAGGTTATAAACCCTACCTGCTGATACCTCTACTCTACCCTTCCATGTTTGGCTGTAATCTGGTATCTCTGGAAAAAGAGCTGCAAAACATTGCTGAAAAGGATTCTGTTCCTATATATGGACTGGAAACGCTTGAATTTCAAATGAACCTGTTTGACAGCATACCTTACAAAACCCAGGCTAATATGCTTAAACTTAACCTCTTCGAATATGAGAAATATAAGAAAGAACTTGAACAGGTAATTCAGATGTACAAGAAAAAACAAATTGAAACGATGCAAAAAACTGTGGAATCAGACCCTGATTTCAGTAAATACGAAACGATTCTGCTGCAAAAAAGAAATAATACCTGGATACCTATTATATTACATGAAATTGAAGCAGAACCTGTTTTTATTGCTGTTGGTGCCGGACATTTAGGTGGTTCCGGTGGATTGTTAGCCTTATTAAAAAAACAAGGCTTTACTGTTGTTCCTGTAAATTGAAAATAATAATGGACATGACAACTGAACAGGAATTTGTTTCACTCATCAGCCAACACCAAAAAATTATTTATAAAGTTTGCCACTTATATTTTAAAGATAAAAATGATCGTGACGATCTTTTTCAGGAGATTACACTTCAAACCTGGAAATCATATAAACATTTTAAAGGAGAAGCAAAATTTTCTACCTGGCTTTATAAAATAGCCCTGAATACCGCAATTACTCATTTTAAAAAAGTCAGGAAACAGAAAGAAAGTATTGTTTCAGATTATGTACCCGAAAGCGCCGAAGACAGTCATTCTAAGGAAGATTTATCCATTGCCCTTTTCAAGGAAATTGACCTGTTATCGAAGATTGAAAAAGCAATAGTCCTCCTGTACCTTGATCATTATAGTTATAATGATATTGGTGAGGTAATGGGAATATCTGTCAACAATGTTGCAGTTAAAATGAACAGGATTAAATCAAAGTTAAAAGCACAAATCAATAAAAATGACCTTTATTAAATTGGAATTTTATGGAACTGGACGACCTTAAACTTTTATTAAATACCAGTATAGACTGTGAAGCTAACAAATCTGAAAACGAAATATCAGTACTGCTTTCAGCTACCACTAAATCACTGGTATCAAAACTTAAATTAAGCATTTGGATTGAAATTATCCTTACTATCGCTTGCTGTTTACTATTTTCAATAGTTGTTTTCTTTAATCAATATTGGGCTGTAAGGGCTTATTTTTCTGTATTTGCCATCATTTGCATTCCTTTTATATTTGTCTTACTCTTGCTTTTGCAACGAATCAATATATTAAGCCAAACAGATCGGCCAGTTAAATATAATTTAGAAAAGATGAATGCAATCTTAAAACGATATATTAAAAATGCATATGCAGTTACCTTTTTCTTATTGTCTTTTTGCCTTCTGTATTCCTTTACTATTGCATATATAGAAACCAAAAACAATATTCATGGCAGTATTTTCTTTGGTTTTGAAAAATCTGCTTTTTCACTACCCTTTATTTTATTTATTATCATTTATTCGCTTGGCTTATTTACAGGCATGCATTATTTTGCTAAATGGTACTTTAATAAATTATATGGCCAATACCTGGCGGAGTTGGAAAAGTGTATCAGGGATCTGGATGAAATATCCGAAAATACTAGTCTTTAGTAACTAACTGCACGGTATTAAAACTTTTAAAATAAAACTAAAGTTTTAATACGGTACAGTATTGGTTACTAAATCAGGATCATGGATTTAATTGGATTCTAAATTGGATATCAATAGATATATTGGATAAAGCCGCGTTAAATGTTTGCATAAAAAATGCCTTAAATGCAATTCTCATTTTATAAAAATTGTACTTAAGGCCTTTAATATTGAAAGAAAGAAAAGCATTGCCGGATATTGGATATATCATTAACTGATATATCCATTTTTTGAAAACTAACCCTGCTAATTTCTTAGTAAAGGGATAATGGATATTGGAATGCTCCGGCTTCAAAAAAAATCTGGTTTAATTATAGGATATTGTAATCAATTGATTTTAAATACAGTACCTAAATTAAAGCAGATCTCAAATGTTATCCTTTCCTTTTGTGTATCTAAATCAATTTTTAATGATTTGAATGCAGGTTTAATCGGTCTTTAACCTCATTCATTCATTTTAAAGAAAATTTTATCTCAGATAACCCAATATTTTGAGCATACTGGCTGCAGTTTGTTCTTTTGCATATACCCAGTCTTCCAGCTTACCGTTTTTGTCATATTCCACAATTACATGCTTTGGAGAAGGAATCAAACAGTGCTTTATACCTCCATAGCCACTTATTTGATCCTGATAAGCACCGGTATGAAAGAAACCTACATACAATGGTTCTTTATTTATGGGGTCATCTGCCTTGCCATTGCTTTCAAGTTTGGGTAGGAATACTTCATTAATATGTTCTTCACTGTCGTAATAATCGTGACTGTCGCAGGTTATACCTCCCAATACTACTCTGTGATATTCATTTTCCCATTTATTAATAGGCAGCATCAGAAATTTTTCTCCAATACCCCAGGTATCGGGTAATGTAGTTATAAAGGATGAATCAATCATGTACCAGCACTCCCGGTCGTTCTGATTTTTTTGTCCCAATACACTATAGATATGTGCCATACTTTCCCCAACCGTAAAACTTCCAAATTCAGTATAAATATTAGGCATAGGCACTTTTGCCTTTTTGCAGGATTTTTTAATATTCCCTACAATTTCATTTATCATAAACTGGTAATCATATTCAAAACCCAGCGAATGTTTTATGGGGAACCCTCCTCCAATATTAATAGAATCCAGCTCAGGACAAATCTTTTTCAGCTGGCAATAAAGGTTAATGATTTTATTCAGCTCACTCCAGTAATAAATGTCGTCTTTAATGCCCTTGTTCAAAAATATATGCAACATTTTTAGCTGAAACTTATCTTCATAGCCTTCTATTTCATCCACATAAAATTCCAGTATATCCTTAGGCCTGATGCCCAATCTGGATGTATAAAAAGGGAAAGTAGGCTCTTCTTCTGCCGCTACACGGATACCCACTTTAAATGGTTGTTTAGCAGACCTTCTGTATGCTTTTAACTCCTCTTTATTGTCTAATACCGGAATTACATTTTTAAACCCTGAATTAATCAGTTTTGCAATTCTGGATGTGTAAGATTTTGTTTTGTATCCATTACAAATAATATTAGTTTCCTTAGTTATCTTTCTTCGCTTATATAGTTGATTGATGATCTCAATATCATAAGCATAAGAAGTTTCCAGATGAATTTCATGTTTTAAAGCCTCTTCCACAATAAAACTGAAATGAGAACTCTTGGTACAATAACAATAATAATAATTTCCCTCATAATTATGTTTCTTATAGGCATTGGCAAACATTTTTTTTGCTTTATTAATTTGCATGCCAATTTTGGGCAGATAGGTAAGCTTCATAGGGGTACCATATTTCTCAATTAAAGCTTTCAAATCCAATCCGTTAAATTCAAGGTAACCATTGTCGTTCAGATCAAATCCTTCCTGCGGAAAATGAAAGGTTTGATTCACCAGGGAGGTGTAGCTATTGTTCATTGTAGAACCACTTGTTTTTTAATGAGTAAAATTGTTAATGAAAATGGGGTTCAATCATAATCATCAGGTAACAAAAATAACTGTTTGATTAAAATATTGAATAAAAAAAAGTTGAAGACCAAAATCTTCAACTTTTTTTATATTTAATTCCAAAAATGTAATACACTTATTTAACAGAATCAACTAAAGCTTTAAAGCTTTCAGGGTTGTTCATGGCTAAATCAGCTAATACTTTTCTGTTTAACTCAATTCCCTTAACACTTAATTTGTTAATAAACTGGCTGTAAGTCATACCTTCTTCCCTTACGGCAGCATTAATACGTGCAATCCATAATTGGCGGTATTCTCTTTTCTTTAATTTACGGCCTACATAACTATAAGTTAAACCTTTCTCTAAAACGTTTTTAGCTACGGTATAAACGTTCTTACGTTTACCATAGAAACCTTTTGCCTGGTCAAGAATTCTTTTTCTCCTGGCCCTGGATGCAACTGCATTTTTTGAACGTGGCATAATTAAATATTTTTAATTTTAGATTTCAGAAGACTTGTTATCTGTTCTAAAATAATGATTGAATTTGTTTACCTGAATTTAGTTCAATTCTATTTTAAACGTAATAAGCGCATAACGAAATCTTTGTTAGGTGCCGTAACTATACCATCTTTTCTCATGGCACGTTTGCGTTTCTTGGATTTCTTGGTTAAAATGTGACGTTTAAATGCTTTCTGGAAAGTAATTTCTCCTGTGCCGGTTACTTTAAAACGCTTTTTTGCACTGGAGTTTGTTTTAACTTTTGGCATAAATAAATAATCTTATTAAGATTACACCCTGCTGGCGACCCCGAACAGACGGAATACTTGTTGAGCCTTGTGGGAAATGGGCTGCAAAAGTAGGTTAATCTGACTGAATAACAAAAAGTTCCATTAAGAAAATTCAGAAACCTGAACATCCTTTACAGAACTTTTTACTAATCTATTCCAAAATTGCAACAGTATGCAAAACTTTTTAATTCAATATCCTGTTCAGCATTACTAAGCAGCAGTGGTATCTTTCTTCTTTTTAGCTTTGGGAGTAAGCATCAGAAACATCCTTTTTCCTTCCAGTTTTGGTAAAGCTTCAGGTTGTCCAACTTCTGCCAATCGCTCAGCAAACTTTAATAAAACCAATTCCCCTCTTTCCTTAAACTGAATGGCACGTCCTTTAAACTGAACATATGCTTTTACCTTATTGCCATCTTTTAAAAATCCTTCCGCATGTTTTGCCTTAAAATCAAAGTCATGGTCATCGGTACCAGGTGTAAACCTGATTTCCTTAACTTCACTTTGTTTGGCATTGGCTTTCATTTCCTTTTCTTTCTTCTTCTTCTCGTACAGAAACTTCTTATAATCAATTGCTTTACAAACAGGAGGATCTGCGTTTGGAGAAATTTCCACTAAATCCAGCCCTAAATCACTAGCTATCCGCAATGCTTCATTGGTTGGATATACACCAACTGTTATGTTTTCACCAACTAATCTTACTTGTGGTACCCTGATTCTGTCGTTAATACGATGTTCAGGTTCTTGTTGTCTCTGAAATCTGGGGTTAAACCTTCCCCTTCCGCCCCCACCTGAGCTGTTTCCTCTAAAAGGTAATGCCATTAAACGTTATTTGATTTAAAAGTAAAAATAGATAAATTTTGTATTTAAAAACTTTATTCTCCTGATTTCCGGTTAACTATTTCTTCTACAACTGCAAAAATGAAACTATCGGTATCCTGTAAACCCAGATCACCCTTCCCTTGCCTGCGTACAGAGATTTTGTTTTCATTCATTTCTTTTTCGCCAATTATAAGCATATAAGGTACACGGCTTAATTCTGCTTCCCGTATCTTTTTCCCAATCTTTTCGCTTCGCTCATCCAATTCCACCCTTATTCCTGCCTTACGTAACTTTGCTTTAATACCTAAAGCATATTCCAAAAACTTATCACTTATAGGCAAAATCTTCACTTGCTGTGGTGCTAACCATACCGGGAATTTACCAGCATAATGTTCCAGTAAAAATCCAATAAACCTTTCATGGGTACCTAAGGGCGCCCGGTGAATAATTAATGGAATTTCAGGTACATTATTTTGATTGGTATATTCCAATTTAAACTTCCGGCCACTGTTAAAATCTACCTGGTTGGTTGCCAGTGTAAATTCCCTGCCAATGGTACTCCAGATCTGTACATCAATTTTTGGGCCATAAAATGCAGCTTCATCAGGTACTTCAATAAAAGGGATATTGGAATCAATCAATACCTTTCTTACCATTTCTTCTGTTTCTATCCACAGTTCAGGCTCATCCACATATTTCTTTCCCAGTTTCTTAGGATCATGCAGGGATAAACGCATCACATATTTATCAATACCAAATATTTTAAAATATTTGATATACATATCATTCACCGCTTTAAACTCCTGTGCAAACTGTTCTTTGGTACAATATAAATGTGCATCATTCATATGCAAACAACGTACACGCATCAAACCAAATAATTCACCGCTCTGTTCATACCGGTAACAAGTACCATATTCTGCTATGCGGTAAGGCATATCCCGGTAACTCTTTGGCTCAGCGGAAAATATTTTATGATGGTGCGGGCAATTCATGGCTTTTAGGTAATATTTCTCTCCATCCATTTCCATTGGAGGGAACATACTATCTGCATAATAAGGTAAATGTCCACTGGTTAAATACATGCTTTCCTTGGCAATATGCGGGGTAACCACACGTTTATACCCGGCTTCTTCTTCAGTAGATTTAGCCAGTTTTTCCAGTTCTTCAATAATAATGGTACCATTTGGCATCCACAAAGGCAGGCCTTGACCCACATCATCATCCATGGTATAGATCCCAAGTTCTTTTCCCAGCTTGCGATGGTCTCTTTTCTTGGCTTCTTCCAGCATCAGCAAATATTCCTCCAACTCTTTCTGAGAAGGAAAAGTAACACCATATAAACGGGTAAGTTGTTTGTTTTTTTCATCCCCTTTCCAGTAAGCACCCGCAATGTTGGTGAGCTTAATGGCTTTTATAAAACTGGTATTAGGGATATGCGGGCCGCGGCAGAGATCGGTAAAATTGCCTTGTGAATAGAAAGTTATTTCACCATCTGTCAGGTTTTGCAATAAATCCAGTTTATACTCATCCCCTTTCCCTGTAAAATATTCTATAGCTTCGGCTTTGGGCATTTCTTTACGCAGGTAGGCACTGTTCTTTTTGGCCAGTTCGTTCATCTTTTTTTCAAGCAATACCAAATCATCTTCCACCAGTTTCCGGTCACCCAGATCCATATCGTAATAAAAACCATTATCCAATGCTGGGCCCACCCAGAATTTCACTCCCGGATATAATGATTCTACAGCTTCTGCCATCAGATGGGCAGAAGAATGCCAGAAAGTAGATTTACCATCTCTATCCTCCCATGTTAATAATTTTAACGTTGCATCATTGTAAATAGGCCTGGATGCATCCCAAACCTGTCCGTTAATACTTGCTGCAAGTACTTTTCTTGCCAATCCCTCGCTGATGGATTTAGCTACATCTAAAGCGCTAACCCCGCTCTCATACTGACGTACCGCGCCATCCGGTAAACTTATATTAATCATACTTTCTCCTGTAAGCAAAATTTTAGGGCACAAAAGTAACAAAACAAAGGCAGACCTGCCCACTAAAAAAGATGGTATACAAAAAAACCTTAACGCTTCTTTTAAAAATAGGTAAAAAATTAGCTTGTAGATTTGTTTTATGAGATTGAACTTTACACTGTTCCTGCTTTTAGGCTGCTCTTTTTTATCCCATTCCCAGAAATTAACCGGGATATGGCGGGGGACTTTTGTAGAGCGGGGGCCTTTTGATCCTGCTATCGGTCAATTTACAGAAGACAGGTATAAATACGAAATTCAAATCAATCAACTGGATGATAAAACGATTGAAGGGGTAACTTATTCTTATAAGACTACAATTTTTTATGGTAAATCATCCTTTCATGGTTTATATACGCATCAGACTAAAAATGTATTGATTAAGGAAATTAAAATGCTTGAATTAAAGGTTTCAAATAATTCCATTCCCTGTTTAATGACCTGTTATCTGGATTATTCAAAAGAAGGTACGAAGGAAATACTCTCAGGCAATTTTACAAGTCA
>Ga0364860_11020_pt1 | contig 11809 bp, 6 predicted proteins | sample ExccelAu500001D4_FD_206916 | JGI IMG/M metagenome (GOLD analysis project Ga0364860, IMG submission 206916) | Enriched cells from Trout Bog Lake Hypolimnion, Wisconsin, USA - BchlTB.Aug20.5000.01 .D4 | ecosystem: Environmental > Aquatic > Freshwater > Lake > Hypolimnion/Profundal zone | place: USA... | reverse complement strand
CCTGTATTCCCGATTAACGATGATGTATATAAGGGTACAGCAGATTTCTGTTTACAATATATGCGTCAGCAGAGAAGCGGGTTTAATCCTTTTTTAAAAGATAGCTGCCACACGCATGATGGCTATGTATTATATGGTGCCTCAGCAGGAATAAAAGACAGTTCATATATTAATGTTACAGGAGGCTGGCATGATGCTAGTGATTACTTACAATACAGTGCCACATCTGCTAATGCTACCTACCATTTATTAATGGCATACAGGGATTTCCCAAAAGTATTTCAGGATAATAAACAAGCCAATGGACTTGATGGAAAAAATGGAATAGCCGATGTATTGGATGAAGCTAAATGGGGATTGGAATGGCTTGTAAAAATGCACCCGGATAAAAATGTTTTATTCAATCAATTGGGCGATGACAGAGATCATAGGGGTATGCGCATACCTAAAGAAGATCCTTACTATGGAAAAGGATTTGAACGCCCGGTTTATTATATAACTGGCGAACCTCAACAAAGAGGAAAGTTCATGAACAGTACTACTGGAACCAGTTCTACTGCAGGAAAATTCTCAAGTGCTTTTGCTTTAGGATATTCTTTATTTAAAAAAAGTGATATTGAATTCAGTAAACTATTAAAACAAAAGGCTTTATCTTCCTATTCATTTGCCAATAAAAAGAAAGGAGTTACCCAAACAGTTTCTGTAGTCTCTCCATATATCTATGAAGAAGATGACTGGGAAGATGACATGGGGCTTGCTGCAGTCAACTTATATACATTATCCAAAAACAACAAGTGGATGGATACTGCTTTTACCTATCTGCAAAATGCCTCTCTGCATACCTGGTTAGGTAAAGACACGGCCAAACATTATCAATATTATCCCTTTATCAATATTGGCATAAATGAATGGGCCAAAAATCAAAAGAATGCGGCTGAGTCTTCAAAAATAATCCGCCTGTATGAACAGGGTATTCGTGCAGTTTGGAATAAAGCCAGGGAAAATGCTTTTTACAGGGCTATTCCCTTTGTTTGGTGCAGTAATAATTTAACAGTTGCTTTTGCAATAGAATGTTACTGGTACAGGCAATTTGATAAAAAGAATGAATTTGCAGAACTGGAACAATCCAGTATCGACTGGCTTTTCGGGTGTAACCCATGGGGAACAAGTATGGTATATGGTTTGCCTTCATTTGGAGATACACCTGATGACCCGCATTCTGCATTTACGCATTTAAAAAACTACCCTGTTAATGGTGCTTTGGTGGATGGTCCGGTATATACTTCCATTTATAAGAATTTAATTGGGATAAAACTAACACACCAGGATAGGTATACTGATTTCCAAAGTGATATGGCGGTCTATCATGATGACTATGGAGACTATAGTACCAATGAACCAACAATGGATGGCACTGCCAGTCTGATTTATTTATTGGCTGCAAAAGAAGCCGAAAGCAGGATTAAAATTACTGACTCAATCTCACCATTACACTCCTTAAATACCACTTTGAACCATGGAGCTGTTATAAGGGGAGATAGTACCCGTAAAGAGGTTGCACTGGTTTTTACAGCAGATGAATTTGGAGAAGGGCTTCCTGCTATAACTGAAACCCTGCAGAAAAAAAACATTACCGGATCTTTCTTTTTTACAGGCAGGTTTTATAATAATCCTGCAAATTTTGCTGCAATTAAAGCCCTGGGTGAAGATCATCATTATGTAGGTCCTCATTCCAATGATCATTTATTGTATTGCGACTGGAATAAACGGGATAGTACATTAATCAGCAGAGGAACTTTTGTACATGATTTTAATTTGAATCTGGAAGCTATTAACAGATTGGGTTACCTTCCATCTGGACGGCAATATTTCATACCTCCCTATGAATGGTGGAATGATGATATAGCCAGATGGTGCCATGAAACTGGGATTCTACTATTTAATAATACTCCCGGGTCGGCTACCAATGCCGATTACACATATCCTGAGATGGGCAATTCCTATACCAAGAGTGAGACATTAATCAAACATATCAAACAACTTACTTTAAAATCCAATGGGTTAAATGGCTATATCTTATTAATACATGCAGGCACAGATCCCAGAAGAACAGATAAACTATATAACAGGCTGGGTGAAATAATCGATTTTCTGAAAACTGAAGGGTACCAGTTTAAAAGAATTGATGAATTAATATTTTAAAACTGCCAACTATTTCAAAGCATCCATAGCCTTTTTTACACTCCCGTACTTCAAAACAAGTGTTTTAGCCTTTTCATATTCTTTTATATTAAGCTTTTCCATCAGCATTTTAACACCCCTGTCCACCAGCTTTACATTGCTCAGCTGCAGATTCACCATTTTATTATCTTCCACTCTTCCCAGTTTTATCATAGCAGCTGTAGAGATCATATTTAAAACCAATTTTTGAGCAGTACCACTTTTCATCCGGGTACTGCCGGTTATAAACTCTGGACCAACAATAATTTCAATAGGATAATCTGCTGCATTACTGATTGGTGAACCGGGATTACAGGAAATACTACCAGTAATAATCCCATGCTTTCTGCATTCCTGCAAGGCACTGATCACATAAGGAGTAGTACCACTCGCTGCAAGTCCTACCACCACATCTTTATTCCCGGCCTTATACTTCTGAAGGTCAGACCAACCTTTATCTTCATTATCTTCCGCAAATTCAACTGCCTGGGTTATCGCTCTGGTACCTCCGGCAATAATCCCTATAACCAACCCATAAGGCACTCCAAAAGTAGGCGGGCATTCGCTGGCATCAAGGATACCTAACCTTCCACTTGTGCCAGCCCCAATATAAAACAACCGGCCCCCGGCTAACATTTTCTCACTGATCACAGCAGTAAGCCTTGCTATCTGTGGCATTGCTTTTTCAACAGCCAGTGGTACGGTCTTATCTTCAGTATTAATATGAATAAGTAATTCCTTCACATCCATTTTTTCCAGGTTTCGGTAAGGAGAAGCCTGTTCGGTAATTTTTACAAATTTTTTCATGTTAGTCATTAATTTCAATCTGTTGATAATTCTTTTAGCTTACCACTTATTGCAATTGATTAGAGCCCTTTTTGGAAATAAGCAACAACCCTGCAAAAGTCAAAGCCCCGTTTATCAATAACAATTCAAGTCCTATTTCAAAAGCTCCGAATAATACATACTGAAATGAGTCAACCAGGTAACAAATCAGTGGAGCCAACACACAAACCAGCGGAACCCATTTGTCTGTTACTTTCCTTTTTATTAGTATACTAAATGTAAACAGGCCTAATAGAGGGCCATAGGTATAAGTAGCTACTTTTAGTAATACAGAAATCATACTGGGATTATTCATCCATTTAAATCCTAAAACAAATAATAAAAAAATGGCAGCAAAACTGATATGTACAAAATGCCTTATTTTTTTTCTTTTAGATTCTGAAAATGAGGTATTCCGTTGTATACCCAGTATATCAATACAAAAAGAAGAAGTAAGTGCTGTAATAGCACCGTCTGCACTCGGAAACAGAGCGGATATCAGGGCAATAATAAAAATAACAGAGACAATAGAAGGCATATGATGCAGTGCAATAGCCGGAAACAATAAATCTCCTGAATCAGTTAAATGTTGCTGAGCTGCATATAAATACAACAAGCCACCCATATATAAAAAAATCAGGATGGTGAATGCCAGAATCAGTCCAAGTGACAAGACATTTTTTTGAGAATCTTTCAATGTTTTTACGGATATATTTTTTTGCATCATTTCCTGATCCATCCCTGTCATGGTAATAGTGATAAATGCACCTGCTATAATTTGTTTTACAAAAAACAGTTTACTGTTAGAATCAGTAAATATAATTTTAGAATAACCTTTTGATTGCATTGCAGCCAGGCTGCCAGAAAATCCTATATGCAAATACTGCATAATATACACTATACAAATAATTAGTCCTGTCAGCATACAGCTTGTCTGTAATGTATCAGTCCATACTATCGTCTTTACTCCTCCTTTATAGGTATATAGTAAGATCATCAGCAATATAATTGCAGTAGTGAGCCAAAAGGGAATATGAAGGTTTTCCAGAATGGAATATTGTAATATATTTACTACCAGGTATAAACGCGCCGTTGCACCCAGTAACCTGGATAAAATAAAAAAGGATGCCCCTGTTTGATAAGATGTAAATCCCAGCCTGATATTGAGATAATCATAAATAGAGGTAAGTTGTAAGCGGTAATAGATAGGCAGCAAAACAAAGGCGATCAAAACATACCCTATCATATATCCTGTTGCTACCTGAAAATAAGCAAAAGATTCTTTGGCAACTGCCCCCGGCACACTTACAAACGTGACACCGCTTAAAGAAGTTCCCAACATTCCAAAAGCTACCAGTATCCAGCTGCTGCTGCGGTTACCTATAAAAAAAGATTCATTATTACTATTACGTGCTGTATACCAGGCAACACCCAATAATATCAGAAAATATCCGATTACAAAAGAAAATAATAAAAGTGGAGACATATTCAGCTGTAAATAACCGGAGCCTTTCAGAAAGGCTCCGGTAGTGTTATACAAAAATGAACTAAATTAAAATGCAGGATCCGTTGGGGTATTCGGATTTGCATTTCTTTCTACAAAAGGATAAGGCAAATAACTTCTAAGCCTTTCTGTAACAGCCCTGTTGAATCTTTTCTCATCTTCCAGTTTCAATCCGGACATAAATAATTCAATACATCTGTTCTGATAGATTTTGGTAAGCAGGTCAGACTGGGATGCTACTGTTGTAGGGGGCAATCCGGCACCTACACCAAATAAATCAGCAGCAGGGGTTTTGGTAAGCACATTGTTTAATTGTGCCAGGCCATTCACAAGGTCATTTGTCTGAGCATAACATTCTGCCTTAATCAGCATAATTTCTCCGGGTAAATATACCGGAATAGGAGTAGTGGTTGCTGCTCCGAAACCATTGATCCTGAATCTTGGGTTACTGCTGATAGCAATATAAAAAGGCACCCGCTTATCACTCAGGTTAGGCTGAATCCCAGCTGGTAATCCCATGCTGGAATCTATCGGCTGAAATATATTATTTGTTGAGGTTGCATTGGAGAATATAGGATTTAATGTTACCGTACTGAAATTGAATACTGATGGAACAGACAGGTTTACATTATTGGCAGCAGCTAATGCTACCGTATAATTCCCGGCAAACAATGCATATCTTGCTTTCAATGCATATAAGGTATTGGTGATATTAATCCCTGCAGGAATATTGCTTGTAAAAGTGCTGCTAACAGGATTGGCATTAATGGCATTCAATGCATTGTCAATAGTAGCAATGGCATCTGTAAACCCGTTAATATTAGTCATAAAATTGACATTGTTACCTACTGAATCCGGAACATGGTCCCAGAACATAGCCATATCACCGATAGCCAGTGCTTTAAATATTGATGCATACGCAATTAAGCCACTTGCATATCCTTTATCACTCACCTCACCAGCATTGGCTATTACATTATTTGCATCATAAATGATTTTATTGCAAACAGACCACATACCGGTTACAATTCCATTTGTATTTTGAACAGCACCTCCGCCGGTACCCAATTGTGCTTCATCGGTATTCCCTGCATTTACACAATAAATTTCAGAAGTTAATAAGCCACTGGCTGTAATGGTGTTATAAACCAATCCTCCCCTGCCGGCAGTATACCAGTTCTGTAACCCTATTGCAACACCTGTTAGTCCGTTTGCATTGGATAATACAGCCGCTTCAGTTGCTGCACCAGGGTTGGTATAATTCTTTTTGCAGGAAACCAACATAATGATGCAGGCAAATAATACAGAATATATATTATTTATTTTAAAATATTTTTTCATATTAATCATTTAAAAGTTTAAAATTTTGCACGGATTCCTACACTGAATGTCCTGGGTGCAGGCACACTGCCAAAATCAATTCCACGTAATACCGTACTCTGTCCGGCAGCATTCACTTCAGGGTCATATCCCTTATAATGGTCCCATGAAATCAGATTCCTCCCACCAGCAGTCACTGATAAGTTTTTAAAGTATTTTACAGCTCCCAGGTTATAGCTTAAAGACAATTCCCTTAGTTTGATAAAAGAGCCATTGTCAACACGCCATTGCTGAATACCATACACACCGGCAATATATCCGCGCGGTATCTGGCCTAAATCTTCCTGCTGGGCTACAGTACCGTTGTCCACCCCCTGCCTTGTTCTGAAATCAGCATTAAAAACATTGCCACCTTCCACAGCATCTAACTGTACATGCAGGTTTAGTTTTTTATAAGTAAAATCATTGGTAAAAGTTGCTGTGTATTTTGGATTGGGATCTCCGATTATTTTATTCAAAGCAGTACCAGTAGGAAGTCCGGCACTGTTTCTCTGTGGCGTATAACTTAAAGGACTGTTTTGAATCCCTGATTCTGTAACAGGAATACCTGCTGCATTCTTTAACTGGTTGCCATTAGCATCTGTTGCAAAGAAAGTTCCATAAAAAACACCAATAGGCTGGTTTTGGAGAATTGCAACTGGTGCACCCCCATTATTGGCATAGAGGATTATGGACTGGCCAATATTCAGCGCCTTATTCTGGTTATGATTATAAATTAAAGTCATATCCCAGTTGAATGTTTTTGTTTTAACCGGAAGTAAATTAAGTACCACTTCATACCCTGAATTCTGCAATGACCCAACATTATCCAGTAAACTGGAGAATCCATTGGTAGGTGCAATACTTCTGCTGATCAAAAGGTCATTCACCTTTTTAAAATAATAATTGAACGATACCCCGATCCTGTTATTCATAAATCCAAGATCTGTTCCCACTTCCACTTCATTCTGCCTTTCAGGTTTTACATTGGTATTGGCCAACTGAGTACTGGTCTGAAAAGAAGTGGTACCCAGGAAAGAAGAAGAACCATAATTATTAAAACGGGAATAAGCACTGATGCCAGTCAGATTTCCTGACTCACCATAAGCAGCCCTGAGCTTAAACAGGTTCCACCAATTGGATACACCCAGGTTTGACCAATAGTCGGTCCCTGACAGTACATAACTACCACTTAATTTTTTGTATACCTGGTTTCTTTCTGAAGGGCCAAATACAGAGGATCCGTCAAACCGCAATGCGCCGGTTACAAAAAACTGATTTCTGTATTTAAAGTTCTGTTGAATAAATTCCCCCCAAACAGAAAACTCGCTTCTGTCATCATTTCCCGGAATAACAGTACTGGCGCCACTTACCGTTTGCACAAAAGGAGCCAGCCCACGCCCCTGTTCCAACACATAAGCTGTTTTCTGATATTCCAGAGAATAGCCCACTTGTGTAACTGAAGTTAACTTTCTATTGATATTCCAGTTATAAGTAGCATTAATATCATGATTTATTTGAAAGAAATTATAACTGGCTGCACTTGCATATCCATTTAATGTAGGATTTAAAGTGGGTCCTCCACCATAGTAAGCAGTATTTACATTATATGCATAGGGTGGAATAAAAAATGTTCCACTCTGGTTATAATTGTCTATCCCGGTATGCAGGTCTATCGTTAAGTTTTTAATTGGAATAAGTTTAAGTCCGGCGCCGGTAATTATCCTGCTGGTTTGTTGCTTTTGTTTAAAATCCTCAATCACAGATACAGGATTTACACGCCCTCTTTCCCCCACAGCCTGTATGTTTCCCAATGCATCTCTTTGTGTGATATTGTAATAGTTTCCAATGATGGTTACTGCATTGGTAGGTGAATAGAATGAATTGCCATCTGGCTTTTCATCAGAAAAACTATTGATATAATTCGTGGTTAAATTTAATGTGGCCCAACTAGCCAATTCCTGTTCCAGATTTAACCGGAAACTGAAACGATTAAAATCTGTATTTTTAATAATTCCCTCATTATATAAAAAAGAAGCTGAAGTATAATACTTTGTTTTGTCTTTCCCTCCAGATACTGAAATAGAATTGTCTGATCCCATAGAATGCCTGAAAATATAATCCTGGTAATCATATCGTTGAACAGGAGTTGTATTGGTAATACTGGGTGTTAGAATGGTTTGCGTCTGCACACTGGGCAATCCACCAAATTTAAGCGGAGCTTCATTTACTGCGAGTTTAGACCTTAAAGCATTAAAAGATTCATTGGTAGAAAAACTTACCAGTGGTGCACCTGTGCTTCCTTTTTTGGTAAAGATCTGTATTACACCTGCATTTGCCCGTGAACCATATATAGCAGCTGCAGCTGCACCATTCAAAACCTCAACTCTTTCTATATCATTAGGGTTAATATCTACCAAACGGTTCTGACCAATGGTACCAACAGTATTGGTTCCTGCATAACTGGGATCGGCATTGGTAACGCGAGTGGTTGAATTATCTACGATTACTCCGTCAATAATATAGAGTGGCTCAGTAGACCCGGAAATGGTACTGATCCCTCTCAGTTTAACAGAAATTCCACCAGCCGGGTCTCCCGAATTTTGAGTAATCTGTGCACCTGCTGTTTTGCCCTGCAATGCAGCCAAAACATTTCCGGTCGACCCTTTGGTCAACTCCTCTGCCTTTACCGTACTGATATAACTACCCAGTTGTTTCCGGGTGGTTCCGGCTGAATTTCCGGTAACTACTACCTCATCTAATTTAGATACAATTTCTCCAAGTTGCATATCCACTATATAATCCGTTGCAGAAGTAACGGATAATGTAGTTTCCTGTGTCTGAAATCCTAATCCGGAAAATATCAGCTGGTACTTTCCTGGTTTCAGGGGTGCAGTTAATTTGTATGTACCGGTCTGATCAGTTACCGTACCAAATTTTGTCCCTTTTACGGTAACATTCAGGGATTCTGCTGCTGTACCACTTTGTCCGGTGACCTTACCGGTAATATGTACCTGAGCAAAACTAAGGGCAGAAAGCCCTACAGTAAACAACAGCAAAAAGAAATACTTCCATTTGCCTTTTAACCAATAATCTTTAATTTTCATAGCGCAGTTTTTATTGTTTTGAATTAGAGAATAGCAGTCTTTCTGTTTTTATACCCGTTAAATAATTCATGTTCAGGATCCAGTTCAGTTACGATACAATCAATATCCTCAATGGAACATATTTTCAACCGCTGGCTGGAATTGACTTTTTCTGAAATACTGAGCACCATTGTTTTTTTACTGGAGCCCATCATTGCTTTTTTTATTTGTACAACATCCCAGTCATTATCCGTTACTCCCTTATTTACATCAATTGCATTTACACCTAAAATGCAGAGATCTGCATAAACTTCACGAATACTGGAGATAACTTCTCCACCTATGGATATCTGTGAATTTTTTGAAACCTTACCCCCTATAAAAATCAATTCAATATTCGGATGATGAGAATATTCATAGGCTGCAGGGATACTGGCGGTAATAAAAGTGGCATTTAAATTTTCAGGAAGCATTCTTGCCATCTCAATCACTGTTGTCCCTCCTGTTGTTAGAATAAACATTCCATCTTTTATATGAGGCAATACCTTTGCAGCAATAATTCTTTTCTCATTTAACTGGTAGATATCTGTATCTGCCCTGAGAAAGGAACTATGGAAGGATCTGGATAAAGCACCTCCATGAACTTTCATTAATTTTCCCAGTTCCGCTAATTCGTTCAGGTCCCTGCGGATGGTATCTTCAGAAACGCCCATTTCCAGGCTTAAATCGTTAGATAAAACACGATTATGCAGATTTAATTTCCGGAAAATATATTCCTGTCTTTCTCTTTTAAGCATGTTTTTGTCTTTTGGCAATAATTAAATGTAAAAAGAAAATTAGAAAAATAAAATAATTTCTTGCATTTTCATGCAATAAATTACAAAAACCTGCATAATTGATGCAAAAACCTATTTTTGTAAAGAAACAATGCCTGAATATTGTAATACTTTTAAATGAACCGATCTTAAAATTATAAATTTCCTTTTTATCTATATTTCATAACTATATACATACTTAATATCAATAATTATATATGAATAAGAATATTGAAAACCTGTTAACAATTGCCAATAAAGAAAAAAGAATGATCCTGGGATTAATGAGTGGCACTTCTTTAGATGGTCTGGATGCAGCTTTGTGCAGCTTTAAAGGATCTGGTAATGAAACTGAAATAGAGCTGATTTCATTTGAGACAATTCCTTTTTCCAATAATTTTAAAAAAGAAATTAAATCCATATTCAGCAACAGAAATGCGGATCTTGAAAAAGTATGTATTCTCAATGCCTGGATTGCGCGGGAACATGCAGCCATTATTAATAGTTGCTTAAAAAAATGGAAAATAGGCAATGAAAAAGTTGACTTGCTGGCCAGCCATGGGCAAACGGTTTACCACGCACCTAAAATACTGCATGGGATTGAAAAATTTCCTAACGCTACCTTACAAATTGGTGATGGCGACCACCTGGCTGTTGCCACCGGTATTATTACTGTGAGTGATTTTCGCCAGAAACATATTGCTGCAGGTGGAGAAGGTGCCCCGTTGGCTGTCTATGGAGATTATTTCATATTCAGTAAAAAAAACGAAAACCGCATCATGCTTAATATAGGTGGTATTGCCAATTTTACTTTTCTTCCCGGCAACCTGGATGCATCAGAAGTTTTTTGTACAGATACCGGTACAGGCAATACCCTGATGGATGCATATGTGCAACAAAATTTTGAGGGCCGGTATTTTGATGAAGCTGCTGAAATAGCAAAAAAAGGAACAGTAAACAATGCCTTATTACTTGCACTCAAAGAACATGATTTCTTTTTTAAAAAATTTCCAAAAACAACTGGCCCTGAATTATTCAACCTGGATTATCTCGAAAAAGCAAAACAAAAATGTGGCAGTATTTCACTGTCACATGAAGATACGATGGCTACCCTGAACCGATTTAGTGCTGATACCATTGCAAATGCACTGAACAAATGCATCAAAGGGATAAGTAAAGTAACTGTTTATTCCAGTGGAGGGGGGATGCATAATCCGTTACTGATGCAACATATACGCGAACAGGTTCCGGGTGTTATTTTCAAAGATACGAACAGCCTTAACATACATCCGGATGCAAAGGAAGCCGTCCTTTTTGCTGTTCTGGCAAATGAATGTATTGCCGGTGGAAAAATTCAATTAGGCAAAGGAAATAAAGGAATTCCCGGAATAAGTATGGGTAAAATCAGTTTCCCTTTTTAAAAATAGAATTTTCGGTATAACTACCCTCAGTTCCAACTACCATAAAAAAAAGAAGCAGCTTTTATAAACTGCTTCTTTTTTATTAATTAATAGTATCTGACTAATTCTTTATAAATATTGCCGATCCTATTTTAGTATAGTTTTCATCCAGTATCAACACATAATAAGTTCCCTTAGCTAATCCTCCCACATACAAGGATAGATTCACTACACTTCCTGACTGTGTGGGTATCACTGAATTTTCTGATACCAGCTTTCCATTCTCTCCCACTATTTTAACAATCAGTTTTGCCGGTGATGTTGTACTCGTGAAACTTAAGTTTGTATTTGAATTGGCTGGATTAGGACTAACAGTTACCGGATTGGACGCTTTAACCGGTACATCAATCTTTATCAGGCTGCTGACACTGTCCTTACATCCCCCATCTCCTGATACCACCAGTTTCACTTTATAATCACCTTGCGCATAATTAACTGTTGGATTAACCAGTGTTGAAGTGGTCCCATCTCCCAAATCCCAGAAATAGCTCATATTCCCACTCGGTATCGTTGAAGTACTGATAAGTGTGGTCCCGGTTC
>Ga0364860_11016_pt1 | contig 11879 bp, 7 predicted proteins | sample ExccelAu500001D4_FD_206916 | JGI IMG/M metagenome (GOLD analysis project Ga0364860, IMG submission 206916) | Enriched cells from Trout Bog Lake Hypolimnion, Wisconsin, USA - BchlTB.Aug20.5000.01 .D4 | ecosystem: Environmental > Aquatic > Freshwater > Lake > Hypolimnion/Profundal zone | place: USA... | reverse complement strand
GTAGTGATGGCCTCGTCGTAGGCGTTGGTGTGGAGGGAGTTGCAATTGTCGTAGATGGCGTAGAGCGCCTGGAGGGTGGTGCGGATGTCGTTGAAATCGATCTCCTGGGCATGCAGGGAGCGGCCGGAAGTCTGGATATGGTATTTGAGCATCTGGGAGCGCTCATTGCCGCCATACTTGAGCTTCATGGCCTTGGCCCAGATGCGGCGCGCCACACGGCCGATCACACCGTATTCGGGGTCGATACCATTGCTGAAAAAGAAGGACAGATTGGGTGCGAAATCGTCGATGTGCATACCCCGGCTGAGGTAGTACTCTACGAAGGTGAAACCATTGGAAATGGTGAAGGCGAGCTGTGAAATGGGATTGGCGCCTGCCTCGGCTATATGGTAGCCACTGATGGATACGGAGTAGAAATTACGTACTTTCTGATCGATAAAGTACTGCTGCACATCGCCCATGACGCGAAGCGAAAACTCGGTGGAGAATATGCAGGTGTTCTGCGCCTGGTCTTCCTTGAGGATATCGGCCTGAACGGTGCCGCGCACGGACATGAGGGTATCTGTTTTGATCTTCTGGTAGACATCGGCCGGGAGGACCTGGTCGCCGGTGACGCCGAGGAGGAGGAGGCCGAGGCCATCATTGCCCTCAGGCATGGTACCTGGCTCGCCCCCGGGTGCAGCGAGGGAGGTGTTATAATAGGGGCGGTCGACACCCCTGTCCCTGTAAATGGCATTGATCTTGTTGCCGACTTCTTCTTCGAGCCCGTGGGCCCTGATGTATAACTCGCACTGCTGATCGATGGCGGCATTCATGAAGAAGGCCGTGATGGTGGGTGCGGGTCCATTGATGGTCATGGAGACCGAAGTTTTGGGGTCGGCGAGGTTGAAGCCGCTGTAGAGTTTTTTGGCATCGTCGAGGCAGCAAACGCTTACGCCGGAATTGCCCACTTTGCCATAAATATCGGGCCGGTGGCCGGGGTCCTGGCCATAGAGCGTTACGCTGTCGAAAGCGGTACTGAGCCTCTTGGCCGGCAGGCCGCGGGATACATAATGAAAGCGCTTGTTGGTGCGCTCGGGTCCACCCTCGCCGGCAAACATACGGGCGGGGTCTTCGCCTTCGCGCTTGAAGGGATATATGCCTGCGGCATAGGGAAACTCGCCGGGGAAATTTTCGGAGAGCGCCCACAGCAGGATCTCGCCCCAGGCCTCGAACTTAGGTACTGCCACCTTGCTGATCTGCAAGTGCGACAGCGACTCGGTGTGCGTCTTGATCTTCAGCTCTTTGTCGCGAACCTTGTAGGTGTAAAAATCGCCGGTGTATTGTTTTTTCCTGGCTTCCCAGGTATCGAGGAGGTGCTTGTTTTTGGGGTCGAGGTCGAGCTCGACGAGCGCATATAACTCGTGCAGGGAATCAGAGAGCCGGCCGGCGTCTTCGATTTTAGCACCCTTTATGGTCTCGATGGTTTTGCGGATGGAAAAGAGTTTCTGTGCTACATTGCTCTGGGTTCGGGCCCACTGGTCGTACTTACGGTTGTTCTCGGCAATCTCGCTGAGGTAGCGGGTGCGGGCAGGCGGGATGATGAATATCTTTTCGCTCATCTCGCCGGAAACGTGGTACTGGGAGTGGAGGGGCGCCCCGGTCTTCTGCTCCAGGAGGTCCATCATGGCCTTGTACATGGTATTGGTACCGGGGTCGTTGAACTGGGAAGCGATGGTACCGTATACCGGCATGTCGTCGGCTTTCTTATCAAAGAGTTTGTGGTTTCGCTGGTATTGTTTCTTGACATCGCGGAGGGCATCCATGGCACCGCGCTTGTCGAATTTGTTGATGACGACGAGATCGGCAAAGTCGAGCATATCGATTTTTTCGAGCTGGCTGGCAGCGCCGAATTCGGGCGTCATGACATACATGCTCATATCGCAATGCTCTGTGATCATGGTATCGCTCTGGCCTATACCCGAGGTTTCGAGGATGATGAGATCGTACCTGGCGGCTTTGAGGATATTGACGGCATCGTGTATGTAGCGGGAGAGCGAGAGATTGCTCTGGCGGGTGGCCATGGAGCGCATGTAAACGCGCTCGTTGCGGATGGCGTTCATGCGGATGCGGTCGCCGAGGAGCGCTCCGCCGGTTTTGCGCTTGGTGGGGTCGACGGAAATAATGCCTATGTATTTATCCTTGAAATCGATGAGGAAGCGGCGGACGAGCTCGTCGACGAGGGAGCTTTTGCCGGCACCGCCTGTGCCGGTGATGCCGAGCACGGGGGCCTTGCAGAGCGCAGCCTGCTCTTTTACCTTGCGGAGGGCGGCCTGTGTTTCGGGCAGATCGTAGTAGTTTTCGGCGGCTGATATGAGTCGTGCTATGGATTTAACGTCTTTTTCGGCGAGGTGGCCGGGTTCGCCATTGAGGCGGTTGCCGGTGGGATAGTCACTTTTCTCGAGCAAGTCGTCTATCATACCCTGGAGGCCGAGGGAACGGCCATCGTCGGGTGAATAGATGCGGGTGATACCGTAGGCTTCGAGTTCGCGGATCTCGTCGGGGAGAATAACGCCGCCGCCGCCGCCAAATATTTTTATATGCCCGCAACCAGCCTGTTTCAGCAGGTCGTACATGTATTTGAAGTATTCTACGTGGCCACCCTGGTAGCTGGTAATGGCGATCGCGTTGGCATCTTCCTGTATAGCGCAATCGACCACTTCCTGTACGCTTCGGTCGTGCCCGAGGTGGATGACCTCGGCTCCGCTGGCCTGCATGATGCGGCGCATAATATTGATAGACGCATCGTGGCCATCGAAGAGGGAAGCGGCAGTAACCAGGCGTACTTTATTCTTCAGAGAATAAGACATATTCTGAATATATTTGGACGTAAAGTTACGAAGATGTTCTTTAATCTTCGGTGTTGTGCGGTGTGACCGGAGGGTTTCATTTTGGAGCGGGCAAGGCTGCAGTGAGGTAGTGTGTGCTGAACCAAAGGTGAAGACTTAGCGGACGATGATGCCTGACTGAAGTTGCGCCGAAATCTGCAGGCGGCGTTCCGGGCGGCGTGGTGGTATGACGTTGGCGTGGGAGCTATGGGCGGAATGGCCAGGAAACTGTATGCCTGGAGCGGCTAGCGGGAGCTTCTTTGGGCTGATTGAGCGAAGTATTCAAAATGTGTTGTAATTTAACCCGGTAAATGGATTATGGTCGTTCCTTTGCTCCTTAAAATGCCGTACAGACTTGAAACATACCCCTAAAATATTCTTTACGCTGGTTGTGCTTTTCACCTTTACCATCAGCTGCTACTACTCGTGCAAGAAGGATCCTTGCCATGGTGTGACCTGTGCCAACGGCGGCGTATGCTCCGGCGGGGCGTGCAAATGCCCGACGGGCTATTCGGGAACGCTTTGCCAAACCAAGGACCCGTCGACGATAGCGTACCAGAACAATACCTTTACACCGGTAAATATTACCATCAACGGCACGGCATCGGTGATACCGGCCGGCAGTTCGGTTTTGTACCTGGGCTATCCCGGTGGATCAGCCAGCGGTTCGGCCTCGACCTATGGGGTTAGCAGCAGCGGGGCGCAGGCGGGGCTAAGCCTGTCGTGGAGCTTCAGCGACCTGTTTCCGGCGGCCAATACTACCCTTACCAAGAACATCGATGTGCCGGCGAGTTATTTTTATTTCAGCGTGATCAACAACAGCACCTATTATATCACGCAGGAACTGATCAACTATATGCAACCCATACAAGTGTCGGATACGACTACGATCTACAACATGTATGGCCGGGTGCACAACCTTGGCTACTTCCTGGCCAACAGCTCTACGGTTATTTACCTGGCTACAACCAACCCGGTTGTCAATTATTATGCCATTCCAACCCTGCCGCTGACGGCCAACCAGTCTTATACGTTTACGGCCAACTGATGGTTGCGAAAAGAGCCGATTGATGCACGTATCCCGGACGTGGCGGCATAGGGGTGTATTCATATAATTTTTCCAGGTACTGCGATTAAACAATATAAAAGTGTTTACCAAAGCTCGATTTACGTATATTTAATATTCCGTTAATGCAGGTGGATTAAATTGTGCATATGATGCAATGGAAAGAAAAAACGGGCAGAATATGGCGTTCATTCAAGACAAGGATCCTGCTCAGCTTTTTTGCATTTATCCGGATTTTCATTGTGTGGATCTGCATCTATTTCTTCATCAACAACCGTCAAACCCATCTTGACCGTTTTACCTACCACCTGACGGTGCTTCAGAATCATTATGCGGAGAGTAACCGGTACCTGCAGAATTTCATTCTGACCGGATTCCATCAGCCATCGTTTTATACCACCGGCAGGCAAAAGGACCTGGACCTGTTTGAGGCCGAACAGGATACGATACTGGCGGAGCTGAACCAAGTAAAGACGGAGGCAGCAGACAATCATATCAAGGTGAATGAACAGCTGGAATCGTTGCTGCGGCTGCATGCCGGCCTGGCGGATACCATCAGGGTGCTGAAGCAACTTTACTACCTGAAAGGATTTAAAGACTATGGCGCGGAGGGCGATATGCGACGGTATGCGCACTACCTGGAAGACAGCTGCCCGATTCTCAAAATAGATATACTGATGCTGCGGAGGCGGGAGAAAGACTTTATGCTGCGGGACGAGCAAAAATATATAGATGAATTTAATTTAATAGCCGGCAGCCAGGCCCATAAGTTTGCCAGGTCGCCGGCGACGCTTCAGGCGATCGTCAACTACCAAAAATATTTTAATGCGTTTGCCGGGTATACGGAGCGGTTAAGTATCAATTCGGACAGCGGGGTGTATGGGCATGTGCAGGCGAGGATAGGTTTGCTGGATGCCGGTTACCGGCAGACCAATGCCCGGGTGGTACAGGAAATTGCCAGCCTGAACAACCTGTTCAAATTCATATTGGTATTTACGTTTATATTGCTGGTGGCTGCGGCTATTTACCTGAGCATAGCGCTCTCGCACAACCTGACCAAGGATATCAGGAAACTGAACCAGGATGTGGGCCATTTTGTGCAATCGGGCTTTAGGGAGGACCGGAGCGAGGAAGACCCGCTTGAGTCAAAAATAACGGAAATACAAAGCCTGAACAACGACATTTCGGCACTGCGGCAGGCACTGAAACAGACGATTGCAGACCTGCAGCTTTCGATAGCGGAGGAAAAGAAGACATCGGCGGAGCTGGAATCGCGGATAGCGGAACTACATGGGCTGATAAACGAACTGGAACAAAAAAGCCGACCTAAGGAATGATATGCCGGGTCATCGACGGATGGTTATCAACTATCCGGGAGCTCCCGAAATGCACAGGGCCTGTTTCAAATTACCAAGCAGGGGTGCCGGTTTTCGTGGTATGCGACCCGGGCGCGACGCGATGAGGCATATCAAAAAATCTTTTTCAAATATTTCACTATTCAGGCAATAGCGATTATATTTGTTCGGCATAAATAATTACTTAACATGAAAAGTATCGCGTTCCTATTTTTATTTGCTTTGGGTTTCTGCAAGGCTTCATACGGCCAGGATTTCTCTTTTGAGGATCTTGCCAAACTGAGAAAGAGCAATTTCCCGGCATTTGAAACCAAGGCCCATGAGAAAGGATACGAGCTTGACCACCTGGAGTATAACGAAAGATGTACTATATATAGGAAAGGAACCGATGTACTTTCTTATTGCCACTACTACGATGACGGATTTTCATACCACAGCCATATAGCTATTAAGTTTGAAACCGCTGATAAGGAAGCCTACGAAAAAATAAAAGCACAGGTGGTAGCTGGCATGACCTACTACAAAACCCGCCTGGTACGGAAAGCACACGAGCACTATATGGAGCACATATATGTGAATGATGATATATCTGTTCATCTTTATGATATCTCCTTTGAAGATGATGACAATCCTTATTTCGAAATCGAAATAAAGTCGATCTACGCAGCCTACTAATTAATCTTTTGATTCCTTTCTTTTGTTGCCGGAAAGTGTTGCCTGCGGACGCCTGGTTACTCGTGAACGGGGCAGGGAGCATTTCTATTTGTGCGTGATACCGTGCGGGGGCGCTTGCGCGCTTCATTCGAATGGTTGTATATCTTCACTCAAGCCGGCAGGACCTGGCCGTACATCCTCTGTGGAAACGGCTCCTGAATAGCGGCTATGGGAACCGCCTTTAGTTGTGAATGCAGGATGCAGCCCGGGTCGCGGCAAGAAATAAATTGTATACCGTAAGTTATTTTGGGACACCTGGACACCGGTCTTATAACCGCCTGTCGGTATAAAAACGGCAGGAAACACCCAGGGTAACGATGGCCTGCTTGTCGTAACCGGCATCGGCACAGATACTGAACTGGTCGGAAATGTAATAGCGGGCACCGGCCTTGAGATAGGGCGTGAGGGTATGGTCGTACTTGACAGCCGTGCTATCGCCCTGGGGATACGCATGGTACCGGATATTGTTGAGGGACAGGCCGGCACCGACAAACGGATCGAGGCGGCTGACATGGAAGAGGTAACCCAAGTGGTAAAAGGCATCGAGGCCACCGCTGAGGATCCGGGTGTTGTTGGTGCGGTAGCGGGTAAAGGGGCCGTTATTGCCTGTATATTCCTGGAGATTGTTGTAGACGAAGGCATCGTAGCAGAAAGAGGCGCCTATACTTATTTGCGATGTCAGGCCATATTCGAGCCGGGCAAAGAAGGGCAAAAAGCCTGATATGCCCCCTTTGCTGAAGCCAGCGGGCACTGTATAGGTACTGCGATTATTGTCGGAAAAACCAAGTGCCATGGTGGCTGTCAGTGCATTGCGGTAATAAAACGGATGCGTGTGTTGTTCCTTTTTTACAGTCGTGTCCTGCTGGGCCCAAAGAGCCGCCGAAAGCAGCGTACATAGTATTGTAAAATATATCTTCATAATCAAAGGCAAGCTAGCAATTATAACGTGAAAAGTGCCAAAAAATTTTTGAGCGGAAGCCGATATTCCTGGTTTTCGATTGTTGGGGCCGGAAACCGGATGGCGCGGGGCTATACTGCCTGGGGCCAACCATGCTTGATGCCAGAACTGTATCGGCAGCGCCTGGCGGGAGCCAGCGGGTGCACAGGAGTGGGTGTGACGATATAGAAAACGCAGCCCTCCCGCAAGGCGCTGCACTTCACTGAACACACACTCGACTTAAATTCTGCCACGCCTGATCTCGTCAACCACGGCGGGGTCGAGCAGGGTAGTGATATCGCCCAGGTTGTCGAATTCACCTTCGGCAATCTTGCGGAGAATGCGGCGCATTATTTTACCGCTACGTGTCTTGGGCAAGCCGCTTACAAACTGAATTTTATCGGGCCTGGCTATGGGGCCTATGATGCGGGTTACGGTAAGCATAACATCCTGGCGGGTCAGGTTTTCGTCGCCATGGGTGTTGCCGAAAACCACGAAGGCATAGATGCCCTGCCCTTTGATATCGTGCGGATAGCCGACGACGGCGCTCTCGACCACGCCGCTGTGCATATTGATGGCGTTCTCAACCTCGGCGGTACCTATGCGGTGGCCGCTTACGTTGAGCACATCGTCGACGCGGCCGGTGATGCGGTAGTTGCCCTCGTCGTCGCGGAAGCAACCATCGCCGGTAAAATACAGGCCGGGATAGGTGCCGAAATACGTAGCACGGCAGCGCTCGTGATCGCCCCAGGTGGTGCGGATAACAGACGGCCAGGGGAATTTTATACACAGATTGCCGCTGACGTTGTTCTCCATTATTTCCTCTCCTTTTTCGTCGACGAGCATGGGCTGCACACCGGGCAGCGGCAATGTGGCGTAGGATGGCTTTTCGGGGGTTACGCCTGCCATGTTGGAGATCATAATACCGCCGGTCTCTGTCTGCCACCAGGTATCGACTATAGGGCATTTTTTCTTGCCTATGTTTTCGGAGAGCCAGTGCCATGCTTCCTCGTTGATGGGCTCGCCTACCGAACCCAGTACCTTGAGGCTACCAAGGTCGTGATGCTGCAGCGGGCCCAGCCCGAAGCCCATCAGGCTCCTGATGGCTGTGGGTGCTGTATAGAGAATATTGACGCCGAATTTGTCTATTATATCCCAAAAGCGGCCCGCGTTGGGGTAGGTGGGTATGCCCTCAAACATGAGGGAGGTAGCCCCCGCGCTCAGCGGCCCGTAGAGAATGTAGCTATGGCCCGTGATCCACCCTATATCGGCCGTGCAAAAATGGACATCACCGGGCGTGTACTGGAATACATTTACGAAACTGTAGGTAGTATAGACCATGTAGCCGGCGCAGGTATGCACGACACCCTTGGGCTTGCCGGTAGAACCGGAAGTATAGAGGATGAACAGGGGATCTTCGGCATCCATCTCCACTGCCGGGAAATCGGGGTTGCCGAGGGTTTCCACTTTATTGATTTCATCTTCCCACCAAACATCCCTTCCCTTGATCATGCTTACGGGTGTGTGTGTACGGGTGAGTACGATTACCCGCTTCACAAAACGGCACTGCACCAGTGCATCGTCTATAACGCCCTTCAGCGGTATGACCTTGTTGCCGCGGAAAGCGCCATCGGCAGTAATAATATATTTTGCCTGTGCATCCTGCAGGCGGTCGGCAATGCTCTGCGCGCTGAAGCCGCCGAAAATAACCGAGTGAATAGCACCTACCCGGGCGCAAGCCAGCACAGCAACAGCCAGCTCGGGTACCATACCCATGTAGATGCAGACGCAATCGCCCTTTTTTACGCCATTATTGACGAGGACATTGGCCACCTGGACCACCTTGTTGTGCAGGTCGCTGTAGGTAATGATGCGGTGGTGTTCTTCGGGGTCATTGGGTTCCCATATGATGGCAGGTTTATTGCCCAGGCTGCCGAGATGGCGGTCGAGGCAATTCTCAGTAATATTGAGTTTGGCGCCTGTGAACCATTTGATATCCGGATCATTGAAGTTCCAATCAAGCACTTTGTCCCAGCGCCTGCGCCAGAGGAAAGAGGATGCCACTTTTGCCCAATAACCCTGCGGGTCTTCCACGCTTTTGGTATAAGCAGCCTTGTATTGTTCGGGAGTTTTTATCTGGTATGGGTACGACATGGCCTCAATATTATTAACACTGCATAGTTACAAATTCATTGGGAATATGCAGCCAATTGTATTTGCAAAATAGTGATTCTGGAATATCAGGGAGCTGATTGTAATCAGTGTTTGGATGCAGGCCTATTGCTTTATAAATTTTCGCACATCGGTGTTGTTAATTTTGATGGGGTAGATGCCTGGGGGAGGGTCGAGACATCGATCTGGACTTTATTAGAGCTGCACTGGAGGCTGTATAGTACCTGCCCTAAGAGACTACTTAAGGAAACATTTTTAATGGGGTATGTGGCAGTAATTGTGAGCTCTTTCTGGGCCGGATCAGGATAAACACAAATGCCATTTTGAGATGATTGCGTTGTGAGAATATTCAGGGTTTGACTACCTAGTTTAGCTATAAACATGTTATATCCACTTGACTGACTTGAGTGATTTACAATTACATTCGTATGTGTATTCGAATCAAATATTATAGAATCGCCGCTAAAATGACCAGTTATATAAGCATTGTTGCTTGCATCGACTGCTATATTTTCAGGTAAATTATTACCAATATTACCCTGACTTTTTGCCCAAAGAGCAATGCCGTTTGAATCATACCGTACCAGTGCATGGCGCCAACCATCCGGAACTGGCGGAGATATACAACCTTTTTGGCTGCTGCGCCTCTGAGCTTACCCACCACATGATCAAAGAGGAAAGCATACTATTTCCGGCGATTGCGAAACTGGCACTGGCCAGGCAAGAGGGCACTGCTATGGCACCGTTCTTTTTTGGCAGGCTCAGTAACCCAATTGGCATGATGGAAAGTGAGCATACCGCCGAAGGTGACCGTTTTTTCAGAATTGCAGATCTGACCAATAATTTTACACCTCCAGAGGATGCATGCACCACCTACCGGGTAGCCTTTCAGAAACTGGAAGAATTTCAGAATGACCTTTTTACCCACATACACCTGGAGAACAATATCCTGTTCCCCAAGGCGCTGGAGATGGAAAGGAACTTGATGGCGTGAATCGTTGAGCCAACCATCGGATTTGAACCGGCCCTCAATTGACGAAGCTGTTGCTCTACCAGCCGAGTGATGAGATTTGAAAAGAGCGAACCATCGGATTTGAACCGGCCCTCAATTGACGAAACTGTTGCGCTACCAGCCGAATGATGAGATTTGAAAAGAGCCAACCATCGGATTTGAACCGGCCCTCAATTGACGAAACTATTGCGCTTCCAGCTGAGTGATGAGATTTGAAAAGAGCCAACCATCGGATTTGAACCGGCCCTCAATTGACGAAACTGTTGCGCTACCAGCTGAATAATGAGATTTGAAAAGAGCCAACCATCGGATTTGAACCGACGACCTACAATTTACGAAACTGTTGCTCTACCAGCTGAGCTAGGTTGGCTTTTAATAAATGCAAATGTGCAAATTTATAAAACATTGCACAAATAAAACTAGATCACGACCACCTCATAAAAATTTTCGGGGCCGTAATACTTTTGGGCCAGTTGCTGCAGTTGTGCTGCTGTGATGCTTTTATAGATCCTGATGTTGTTGTAGAAATAGTCTTCGTCAAAGCCATTCAGGATGAGTGTGCGCCAGCGCTGGAGGATAGAGAACGGACCATCAAGGTCGGAAAGGAGACCGCCGAGCAGGTAGTTTTTTACCAGGAGCAATTCTTCGCCTGATGCGGGCTCGGAACAAAGCAGTGCCATCTCGTGGTATATTTCCTTTATGGCAAGGTCTGTTACTTCGCGGCCGGTTTCTGCCTGGATAACAAGGGAGCCCCCGTTGATCTCGGGTGTAAGGCTGCTGTATATACCATATGTGTAGCCCTTGTCTTCCCTGATATTGCTCATAAGCCTGGAGCCAAAGTAGCCGCCAAACAATGTGTTCAGTACGACCATCGGGGTGTAGTCAGGATGGTGCCTGTTAGGAAACAGCCGGCCGATGCGAATGGCACCCTGCACGCCATTCGGGTCATTGGTTATACGCACATTACGGGTGCCAACTTCGGCGGTGGCGAAAGATCGTGGCTGCAATGCAACGGGCTGCAGCGCAATCTTACCGAAAACGTCATTTACATACTGCACCTCCGCCTCGCTGATCTTGCCGGCCATAAATATACGGGCATTAGCGAGCTGGTAGCAGGATTTGTAAAATGCAGCCAAATCTTCGCGTGTAAGGGCTTCTATGTTTTCTTTCCTGGAATACCGGCCATATGGGTGGGTATCGCCGAAAAGCAATGCATCGATCTGCTGATTGGCCACAAACTCGCATTGCCTCAGGTTTACCAGCAGCTTCTGCACGGCATTGCTCTTGTGTATCTCTACTTCGTTTTCGGGAAAAGTGGAATCAGTGATAATCTCAAATACCATGGGCAGCAACGAAGAGAGGTGCTTGGTGAGCGCATACAGGGTAACGGTGGCATAATCGTTGCCAGCAGTTGTTTTCAGCTGTGCACCATAAAATTCGAGGGCTTCATGTATCTGCTCTGCGGTATACTTAGACGTGCCGTTTTTCAGAAGGGCAGCAGTGGCATTGGCCACCGACGGGAGCTGTTCCTGCCAAAGGCCAGCAGGAAAAATCCAGTCGATCTGCACTACATCCTGCACACCGGCATCGAGCCACCAGAGCGGCAGGCCATTGTCGAGCCTGGATGCGTGTATGGGTGGCAGTTTAAAATCAAACTCTATGGCGTCGTGTATTACCGGGGGTGACTTGCGATCTAATATCATTGGGATGAGTTTTACATTGTTAATCCGGGAGTTGCAAGCATTTACTCTTTAAA
>Ga0364860_10532_pt1 | contig 11885 bp, 7 predicted proteins | sample ExccelAu500001D4_FD_206916 | JGI IMG/M metagenome (GOLD analysis project Ga0364860, IMG submission 206916) | Enriched cells from Trout Bog Lake Hypolimnion, Wisconsin, USA - BchlTB.Aug20.5000.01 .D4 | ecosystem: Environmental > Aquatic > Freshwater > Lake > Hypolimnion/Profundal zone | place: USA... | reverse complement strand
GGAGCAGGAGAAGACACTGGCCGAGGGCGCGGGAGCGGCAGCGCTGGCCGCCGTCGTGCAGGCAAAGACCAACCTGCGCGGCCGCCGCACCGTGGTCATGGTTTGCGGCGGCAACATTGACGTGACTCTCCTGGCCAAGATCATTGAACGCGGCTTGGTTAAAGATGGACGCCTTCTGCGCATCCGCGTTTATCTGCAGGACCGCCCCGGCGCCTTGCTCGCACTCACGCGTATTCTTGCGCACCAGCGCGCCAACATTGTTGAAACTGTGCACAATCGCGCGTACTACGGAGTCAGCCTGGGCGAAACTGTAATTGATGTCACCATTGAAACCCGCGGCGCAACGCACATCACCGCCATCAGCCGCGCGCTGAATGAAGCCAGCTTCCGTTTCGAGCGAATTCAATAGCTGAAAAGCGGCAAGATAATTGTGATCAATCTGGTAGTCATGAAGTTGTAGCGGGCATCCAGCCAGATGAGTCGTATTGTGAACTCCATGTGAATATCCAGAACAGCTACTGGAGCGGCCGCCGCAATGCGGTACTCGTATCCTGGCAGCCTGTAAATCATTATTCCCGGCTTTGAGGGGCATGAGATAACCTCATAGGCAGGCTGCTCAGGCAGACAAGAATACGACTCTGCCTGACATACGATTTCAGTAGCCCGAATTACCCATTCCCTGCAACTATTTGAAGCTGTCGCTCGTCAACCAAACACTAGGGGTCGAACGCCGAAGAGCGCTCAAACTGGCGCTTTGATTCGGTATCCGCAGGATGCTTGAATCATTGGGCATGCCGCCTGAAACAGGCCGCATGGTACGTTCATTCGCGTCAGGACTTGAATTGTAATTTCCTCGCGAAATCAGGATTTGTAACGCGTTATTCGCAACGAAAAATTTAGTACGTGGACACAAGAGAGGAACATGGATCACGCTTCGTCTGTCTCGCATCTCGGGCCCGATGATTTGAACTCGGAACCCGCCAAGAAGCGCCGTCATTGGTGGATTTGGGTCGTCATTCTTCTGGCATTCGGCCTGCTTTTCTTTTGGGTACTCCATAGGCCTGCAACAAGCACGGATGCAGCAGGTGGTCCCGGCGGTGCCGGTGCCGCAGGCAGGCGCCGAGGCGCTGGTCCCGGCGGCCCCCCAGTCCCTGTCACCATTGCAACGGCTGCCGTGGGTAGCCTTGGCGTGTATCAGGACGCGATCGGTACTGTAACCGCGCAGAACACTGTCAATATCACTTCGCAGGCCACCGGCGTCATCGCCGCGGTGCATTACAGCGAAGGCGAGTTTATCCACAAGGGCGATCCGCTGATCGACATCGACCCGCGTCCGTATGCCGCAAATCTGGCTCAGGCCCAGGGCGTCCTGCAACGCGACCAGAGCCTCCTGGCTATGGCGCAGATGGACCTGAAGCGCTATCAGGACGCGTGGGCAAAAAACGCCATTCCGCGGCAGACGCTGGAAGATGAAGAGAAGCAGGTACAGGTTTACCAGGGCACGGTAAAGAACGATGAAGGCGTTGTGCAGCTGGACCAGGTTCAGTTGAGCTACTGCCACATACTGGCGCCCATTACCGGCAAAATCGGTTTGCGCCTCGTCGATCCGGGCAATCTGGTCACGGCAAACTCCACCACCAACGTGCTGCTTGTGGTGACTCAGGTCGATCCCATCACGGTGATCTTTACGCTGCCTGAAGACAGCCTGCCGTCTGTGATGGAGCAGTTCAGGAAAACCAAGGCGCTCACTGTCCAGGCCTATGACCGGACTCAGCAGAATCTGCTGGCTACCGGCAAGCTGACCACCATTGACAACCAGATTGACACCACGACTGGCACAGTTAAGATGCGCGCCACCTTCGATAACAAAAAGGGAACGCTGTATCCCAATCAGTTTGTGAACGCGCGTCTGCTTGTGAAGACTCTCGACAACCAGATAATGGTTCCCTCCTCGGCTATCCAGCACAACGGCGACCTTGCCTTTGTCTATCTGCTCCAGCCAAACGGCCCGGGCGGCGGCCAGAACGGCGGTCAAGGTCAAGGCGGCGACCAGGCCCAGGGCGGAGGCAGAAACGGTGGTCAGGGCGGTGGTCAAGGCCAGGGCCAGGGTGCTGGCAGGAATGGCGGTCAGGGCAGCGACCAGGCCCAGGGCGGCGGCAGAAACGGCGGTCAGGGCGGTGGCCAGGGCAGCGGTCAAGGCCAGGGTCAAGGTGGCGGTCAGGGCGGCGGCAGGAACGGTGGCCAGGGCAACGGCCCCACTTTCAAAGCAGTCATGCATACCGTCAATACCGGGCTCTCCGATAAAGGGAACACCGCAGTTACGGGCCTGAATCCAGGCGACATAGTTGCCAACAGCAGCTTTGAAAAACTTCAGGACGGATCGACAGTTTTCCGGTCCAGAGCGAACCTTGCCGCGCAATCGGCTGATGCCACCGGGAATAGTGCCCCATGAGTCCGTCTCGCCCATTTATTCTGCGGCCAGTTGCCACGTCCCTGCTGATGGTCGCCATTCTGCTCGCGGGCATCGTTGCCTTCACGCAGTTGCCGGTTTCGGCGCTGCCGCAGGTCGACTACCCCACGATCCAGGTGCTTACCTTCTTCCCTGGCGCAAGCCCGGACGTGATGGCCACCACGGTCACCGCGCCGCTCGAGCGCCAGTTCGGCCAAATGCAGGGCCTGAGCCAGATGACCTCCACCAGCGCCGGTGGCGTGTCGGTCATCGTGCTACAGTTCAGCCTGCAGCTCGGCCTGGACGTGGCAGAAGAAGAGGTTCAGTCGGCCATTAACGCCGGCCAGTCCCTCCTGCCTGCCAATCTGCCCGTTCCGCCCGTCTATAACAAGACCAATCCCGCGGACGCGCCTGTGCTTACGCTGGCCATCACCTCCGACTCTATCCCCCTCTCGCAAGTTGAGGATATGGTGGACACTCGGCTTGCGCCGCGCCTTTCTCAGCTCACTGGGGTTGGGCTGGTAAGCATCAGCGGCGGCCAGAAGCCCGCTGTGCGTATTCAGGTAAACCCCACGCAGCTCTCCTCCTACGGCCTCAACATGGAGGACGTTCGTACAGCTCTCGTGCAGTCCAGCGTGAACACCGCAAAAGGTAATTTTGACGGGCCGCGCAACAACTATCAGATCAACTCCAACGACCAGATCACGCAACCGGATCAGTACAAAGACCTGGTGGTTGCTTATACAAACGGCTCGCCGGTCTACGTAAGGGATATTGCCAGGGTCGTAAACGGAGTTGAAAACACCAGGCAGGCTGCCTGGATGAATCAGACTCCGGCGGTCATTCTTAACATTCAGCGCCAGCCGGGTGCCAACACCATTACGGTCGTCCACAGCATCCAAAAGGTCCTGCCGCAGCTTGAAGCCAATCTTCCGGCATCGATTCACGTCACCACCATGACCGACATGACCACCAGCATCCAGGCTTCGGTCAACGACGTTGAGTTTGAGCTCATGCTCACCATCGGCCTCGTCGTCATGGTCATCTTCCTCTTCCTGCGCAGCCTGCAGGCAACCATTATTCCCAGCGTGGCCGTGCCGCTCTCCCTGGTAGGCACCTTTGGTGTCATGTACATGCTGGGCTATTCGCTGGATAACCTCTCCCTCATGGCACTCACCATCTCCACTGGCTTCGTTGTGGACGATGCCATCGTCATGATCGAGAACATTACACGCTACCTTGAAGAAGGCATGACCCCGATGGAGGCCGCGCTCACGGGAGCCGGACAGATCGGCTTCACCATCGTCTCGCTGACCGTTTCGCTCATCGCCGTGTTAATCCCGCTTCTATTTATGGGCGATGTAATCGGACGTCTGTTCCGCGAGTTCGCAGTCACGCTTGCGGCCACCATTATCATCTCCGCGATTGTGTCGCTGACGCTGACTCCCATGATGTGCTCGCGCATTTTGCGCTTCACGCCGGAAGCCGATCGAGGCCGCTTCTATCATGCCTCCGAACGTATGTTCGAGAGCCTGATCGGGTTCTACGGGCGTACTCTCCGGAGAGTATTGCAACACCAGACCATCACGCTTTTTGTCGCACTTGCAACACTGGCCACCACGGTCATCCTCTACATCACCATTCCCAAAGGCTTCTTCCCCGTCCAGGATACGGGCGTGATTCAAGGCATCAGCCAGGCATCCGAATCGATCTCGTTTGATGGCATGGCCCAGAAGCAGCAGCAGGTAACAAAGATCATCCTCGACGATCCGGCGGTGGAAAGCCTCTCTTCTTTCATCGGTGCCGACGGCATCAACACCACGCTAAACAGTGGCCGCATTTCTATCAACCTCAAGCCGGTTGAACAGCGCCCCAACGCATCCGATGTCATTCGTCGCCTGCAGGCCAAACTGGACAAAGTAGACGGCGTTCACCTGTACATGCAGCCGGTGCAGAACATCACTGTCGATGATCGCGTCAGCCGCACCCAGTATCAGTACACGCTCGTCGATCCCAATGTGGATGAGTTAAACCAGTGGACCGACCGGTTCGAAGCTGAACTCAAGAAGGTCAAGAGCATTGAAGACGTGGCCACGGACCAGGAGACCGGAGCACGCGCAGTCCAATTGAACATTGACCGCGTCACCGCTTCGCGCCTTGGAATTGCGCCCACTACCATCGACAACACGCTCTACGACGCCTACGGGCAGCGTCAGATCAATACGCTCTACACGCAGCTCAATCAGTACCATGTTGTGCTTGAGACTGCTCCGGAGTGGCAAACGGATCCAAGCAAACTGGGCGATTTGTATATTCAGTCCAACGCATCCGCAAATGCAACCGGCGCAGGCGCTACAACTACGTTCGCGGCATCCGCATCTCAGTCTGCCGGATCCAACGCTCTCACCTCTGCCGTCAAATTCACACCGTCTGCCGGAATCATCTCTTCACCCGCAAGCGTGATCAGCAGCACGACGAACGCAACCACAAGCCGCATCAGTAATGCTGCCGCGGCCAGGGGCATTCCTCTCAGCACCTTTGCACAGATCACTCCAGTCACGGAAGCTCTCTCTGTCACTCACCAGGGGCAGTTCCCTGCCGTGACTGTCTCGTTCAACCTTGCTAACCAGGCGGCGCTCGGCACTGCGATCAGCGACATCAAAAAAGTCGTTGCGAGCATGAAGTTCCCGGCCAGCCTGCAATCGGACTTCCAGGGCACGGCAGCCTCGTTTAACAATTCGAATTCCAACGAAGCATTGCTGATTCTTGCGGCACTGGTAACGGTTTACATCGTACTGGGCGTCCTCTACGAGAGCTTCATTCATCCCATCACGATTCTCTCCACTCTCCCTTCAGCCGGCGTAGGAGCACTGCTTTCGCTCATGCTCTTCCATCTGGATCTGAACGCCGTTGGCATCATCGGCATCATCCTGCTGATCGGTATTGTGAACAAAAACGGCATTCTGATCGTCGACTTCGGGCTGGAACTGGAGCGCGAGCAAGGCCTTACGTCTGAGGAAGCAATTTACAAAGCCAGCATGCTCCGCTTCCGGCCCATCATGATGACCACTCTGGCTGCGCTGTTGGGTGGCGTTCCATTGGCGGCCGGATCGGGCCTCGGTTCCGAACTGCGCAGGCCGCTGGGCATCGCCATGGTAGGCGGTCTCATTCTCAGCCAGGCGCTGACGCTCTACACCACCCCGGTCATCTATATCTTCTTCGACAAACTGGGCCACCGCCTCACAGGCCGCCATGTTTCAAACGCTCCCATCAGTGAGCAGCAGGGAGCTGCGGAGCGCGTATGAGCCTGTCGTCTCCATTTATTGCGCGGCCGGTCGGCACCACGCTCCTGACTGCGGCCGTTATTCTCGCCGGCTCCATCGCCTTTACCGTGTTGCCGGTAGCTCCGCTTCCGCAGGTGGATTTTCCCACCATCAGCGTGAACGCGGGCCTGCCTGGCGCCAGCGCGCAGATCATGGCCGCCTCCGTTGCCACTCCGCTGGAACGTCAGTTTACGCACATCGCCGGCATTACGGAGATGACCTCATCGAGCGGTCTCGGCTCGACCAACATAACATTGCAGTTTGACCTGAGCAGGAATATTGACGGCGCGGCTCGCGACGTGCAGGCGGCCATTAATGCCGCGCGCACATATCTGCCCGCAAATATGCCGTCAAATCCAAACTATCGAAAGGTCAATCCCGCTGACTCCCCGATTCTGATGGTCGGCCTCTCCTCCAACAAGTACGAAGTCTCCAAGGTTTACGATCTCGCTTCCACGGTCCTGGCACAAAAAATGTCGCAGATTCCTGGAGTAGGCCAGGTATCAGTCGGCGGCGGTGCTACGCCGTCGGTGCGCGTTGAAGTGAACCCTACCAAGCTTGAGAGCTTCGGCTTCACGTTAAGAGATGTACAGGGCCTTCTGAGCCTGCAAAATGCCGATATGCCAAAGGGGCAGTTGACCAGTAATGGCGCCACCATGGACATCCTGGCCAACGACCAGATTTCTCACGCTGCTGAATACAGGCCGCTGATCCTCGGATATCACAACGGCGTTGCGATTCGCCTCAGTGATGTGGCCGATGTTAACGACTCCACTCAGAACCTCCGAACTGCCGGCTACGTAGATGGAAAGCGCGCAGTCTTCGTTCAGATCTTCAGGCAACCTGGCGCAAACATTATTGAAACTGTTGATCGAATCAAGACACAACTTCCCTTCCTTGAAGCTGTGTTGCCTCAAGGTATCAACTCAACCATCGTGCTGGATCGCACCACAACCATCCGAGCCTCGGTCAACAATGTCGAGGAAAATCTCATTAAATCCATCGGCCTTGTGGTGCTGGTTGTCTTCTTCTTCCTGCGCAGCCCCCGCGCCACCCTCATTCCTTTCGTTGCCGTGCCGACTTCGCTCATCGGAACCTTGTCGGTGATGTATCTGCTCGACTACAGCCTCGATAACCTCTCGCTTATGGCGCTTACTGTCGCCACGGGCTTTGTGGTAGACGACGCTATCGTTGTCATGGAAAACATCACTCGGCATATTGAAAACGGACTTGCTCCCTATGAAGCCGCACTTAAGGGCGCGTCGGAGATCAGCTTTACCATCTTCTCCATCAGCATGTCGTTGCTGGCAGTCTTCATTCCTATTCTTATGATGGGCGGCATCATCGGGCGCATCTTCCGGGAGTTTGCGGTTACGCTATGCACGGCCATCGTGATTTCAATGATTCTTTCTCTCACGACAACGCCGTGCATGTGCGCCCACATTTTAAAGTCCCCACAGAAAGATCAGAAACACAATTTCCTGTTCCGGGCCAGCGAGAAGTTCTTAAATGGGATGATCTTCCTTTACAGGCGATCCCTCGAATGGGCGCTTGATAACGCAACATTAATGCTCATCGTACTCGGCCTCACCATCGCGCTCAACGTGGTGATGATGGTTCGCATACCCAAGGGATTCTTCCCGCCCCAGGATACGGGCTCCATCCAGGGCGGCTTGCGAGGGCCGCAGGACGCATCCTTCCCTTTCATGAATTTCTCTACGCAATCGCTGGTCAATATCATCCGCAAAGATCCAGCCATTGCCCACACAAACGCTTTTACCGGCGGCGGCGGCTCCAGCAACAGTGGCATGATTTTCATCGCCCTCAAGCCGATTGGAACATCGTGCAAAGAGGGCCCCAACTGCGACGTGCGAAGCACCTCCGCGGCGGATGTAATCAACAGGCTTCGCCCTCAGTTTGAGCGCCTGCCCGTAGCTTCAGCCTTTCTGCAGCCCACGCAGGATCTGCGCATCGGCGGCCGCGGCTCCAATTCCCTTTATCAGTACACGCTTCAGGCTGACAACTTCTCTGACCTCGCGCAATGGGGTCCAATCCTCATGCAGCACATGCGTACATTGCCAGGTCTCCAGGACGTGAACAGCGACCAGCAGAACGGCGGCCTTGAGGAGATGCTGACCTTTGACCGCACTACTGCGGCGCGCCTGGGCCAGACAGCCGCATCCCTGGATGCCGCCCTGTACAGCGCCTTCGGTCAATCCCAGGTATCTGTCATACACACACCGCTCAATCAATATTATGTGGTGATGGAAGTGGCGCCTCCCTACTGGCAGGATCCCTCCGGGCTGAAAAACATTTACATTGCAACGTCCAAGGGTGCAAACAAAGCGGGAATCAACCAAATGTCCCCCTTGTCCTCTGTTTACACGGCGCGCACTACAACCACTCCGTTGCAGGTAAGCCACACCGGGCTGTTTCCTTCCGTCACTGTGTCCTTCAATATGGCCAACGGAATGTCGCTCTCTGATGCAACCCGCGAAGTTACAGAGATGGAGCAAAGCCTCGGCATGCCATCCACCATTCGCGGCTTCTTTGCCGGAACCGCGCAGGCGTATCAACAGTCCCTGTCCTCAGAGCCGATCCTGGTCATCACTGCCCTGCTCTCGGTCTTCATCGTGCTGGGTATTCTGTATGAAAGCCTGATCCATCCGCTCACGATTATTTCCACCCTCCCCTCGGCAGGAGTAGGCGCGATGCTTGCGCTCATGCTCTTCCACATCGACCTGAATGTCATCTCCATCATTGGCATCATCCTGCTCATCGGCATTGTCAAAAAGAACGCCATCATGATGATCGATTTCGCACTGCAGGCGGAGAGGAATGAGGGCCTCAGTACGCGTGACTCCATCTTTGCCGCCTGCATGTTGCGCTTCCGGCCCATCATGATGACCACCATGTCTGCTATCTTCGGCGCGCGCCTCTGGCCTTCGGAACCGGCACCGGCTCTGAACTGCGCCGCCCCCTCGGTATCACCATTGTGGGCGGCCTGCTGTTGAGCCAGTTGCTTACGCTTTACACCACCCCAGTTGTTTACCTCGCGATGGATCGCATGCGCCTGCGCGCAATGGGAAAACACCACGATGTGCTGCCGTCATTTCCTGAAGGAGCGGCATCGTCAGCCGACTAGGATGAAAAGAATGTTCGAGAAAACTATGCGAAACCGGTTTGTTCTGCCTGCTTGTGCCGTGGGCCTCATGGGCCTGCTCAGCGGCTGCCACTTTGGACCGGTCTACAGCACACCGGCGCCCAACTACAAAGAGTCCACCGTCAACTTCCAGGATGCCGACGGATGGAAAGTTGCCAACCCGCAGGATGCAATGCTGCGCGGCAACTGGTGGGAGATATTCAATGAGCCGGAGTTGAACGCGCTCGAAGAGACGCTCAACATCGACAATCAAAACATCAAAATTTCCTTTGAAAACTACATGGCCGCCCGTGCTGTCATCAACGAGGCGCGCGCGCAGTACTGGCCTAACATTACGGCTGCGCCTACCTGGAATCGCTCTAAAGCATCAGCGAATTCCAAGGCCGCTTCCACCAGCGCGGGAAGCGCCAGCACGCTCTGGAATGCTCCCATCGATGTCTCATGGACTCCCGACCTCTGGGGCAAGATTCGTAATCAGGTGAATCAGACCAAGAGCGTCGCTCAGGTGAGCGCGGCGGATTTGCAGCTTGAGAAGCTAGTTGAACAGGCAGCCTTGGCAAATTACTTTTTTGAGATTCGCGGCCAGGACAGGCTCCAGCAGATATTGAACGACACCGTGAAGTCCGATCAGCAGGCTCTCGACGCCGCACAGGGTTCCTACGACGTGGGCATCGGCACCTACATAGCGGTCGTCGAAGCCAAAACCACTCTGGCCACCGTGCAATCTACCGCCACCAATGTCGCGCTTTTGCGCAACCAGTACGAACACGCGATTGCCATGCTGCTGGGCAAGCCGGCTACGGACTTCTCCATGCCGGTTAGGCCCATGATCTATCACCCGCCGCCGATTCCTACCGGCGTACCTTCGCAACTCGCTGAGCGCCGCCCAGACGTGGCTGCCACCGAGCGTCAGCTCGCAGCAGCCAACGCCACCATCGGCATCGGTTACGCAGCCTTCTTTCCGAATGTAACGATCTCCGCCGTTGGCGGTTTCCAGTCTGCCCTTCTCAAGCATCTGTTTGACCTGTCCAGCCGTATCTGGTCCATCGGCCCTTCAGCCTCTGAGAACTTGTTCAACGGCGGACTCTACCGCGCCCAGTTGCACCAGTATGAAGCCATCTACAACGCCGACCTGGCCAATTACCGACAGACTGTGCTCACTGCTTTCCAGCAGGTTGAGGATGCGCTCTCCAACACGCGCATCTACTCGCAGGAGATTCTCCGTCAGCAGGAAGCCGTTAAGAACTCTCAGGAATACCTCGACCTTGAGAATGAAAGATTCAAGGCCGGTGTTGATCCGTTCGTCAATGTCACCATTGCGCAGAACACCGCACTCAGCAGCCAGGTCACGCTGAACTCGGTTCAAGTGCAACAGATGCTTGCAACCGTACAGCTTATCCAGGCCCTCGGCGGCGGATGGGATCGTTCGCAACTCCCCACAGCTGACCAGGTGGGCGCCAAAACAACCAACGCAGACTACACTCTGCAAAAGTAAGTTCCGCTTGTTGTACCCTGTACCATTCTCCCCTCGCTGTGCGCTCTTCACGCTCGGCGAGGGGGTTTTTTGTTGCCAAGGCATCTTATAAGCCTTCGCTCGCTTTGCAGCAGAGCCGCAAGCCTCTCGCGCCGATCTAAAATGAAAACAGTCGCCTGTGCGCGGCGCAGCCTCGCCAACTAATTTTCATACCAACTTTGGCCAATCAGAAGGGCCCACCATTGACCGCGACTCAGGGCAAAGACGACTCGGATCGAAACACAGCCTTGAACGCGGCAACGGATGTCAGGCAAAGCACTGACCCGGAATCTTATTTGCCCCCAAAGACCGAGTTGGACAGCCCTCGCGGACGCTTCTCCCACGCCTGGCGCGCTCTTCGTCATCGCAACTTCCGGCTCTATTTCGGCGGGCAGGGCATCTCACTCATCGGCAGTTGGATGACGCGCGTTGCCACCGCCTGGCTCGTCTACAGACTCACCCATTCCGCCCTCTTACTCGGCACCGTCAGCTTTGCCGGACAAATTCCCACCTTCTTTTGCGCACCCTACGCCGGTGTCCTTGTAGACCGGCTCGATCGCAGGCAGGTGCTCATCTGGACCCAGGCGCTATCCATGGTGCAGTCCCTGGCACTGGCAGCCCTCACTTTTTCAGGGCTCATCAACATTCCCTGGCTGCTTGCACTCAGCGTCCTGCAGGGACTTATCAATGCCGTCGACATGCCCGCACGCCAGTCCTTCATGATCAAGATGGTGACCAACCGCGAAGACCTCAGCAACGGGATCGCCATCAACTCCTCCATTGTCACCATGGCGCGCCTTCTCGGCCCATCGCTCGCGGGACTCGTGATTGGATGGAGCAGTGAGGCCTGGTGCTTTCTCGTCGATGGCATCAGTTACATTGCCGTCATCGCTTCACTCATTGCCATGCGCCTCAACTCTGAACCGATCCAGCGCAACCCCGCCTCCACCTGGACTCAGCTCAAAGAAGGTTGGGATTACGTCACAACCTTCCTCCCCATTCGCACCATCCTGCTTCTATTTGCGCTCATCAGCCTCATGGGCATTCCCTATGTAGTGCTCATGCCCATCTTTGCGGCCCAGGTGCTGCATGGAGGCCCGCATACGCTCGGCTTTCTTATGGGAGCAGCGGGAGCCGGTGCAATGATCTCTGCCCTATCGCTTGCCGCCCGCAAAAATGTGCGCGGCCTCTTCCGCATGATCCCCGCAGCCGCCATCCTCTTCGGCCTGGGCCTCATCGAATGGGCATGATGCTGGGCATGGCGGTCAGTAACACGCTCATTCAAACGCTGGTTACGGAAGACAAACGCGGACGCGTCATGAGCTACTACACCATGGCATTTACAGGAATGGCGCCCTTTGGCAGCCTGCTGGCCGGCACCATGGCGCATCTGCTGCCCACCACCACCGCCTGCCTGCTCCTCACCGGAGCGCAATG
>Ga0364860_11011_pt2 | contig 11905 bp, 7 predicted proteins | sample ExccelAu500001D4_FD_206916 | JGI IMG/M metagenome (GOLD analysis project Ga0364860, IMG submission 206916) | Enriched cells from Trout Bog Lake Hypolimnion, Wisconsin, USA - BchlTB.Aug20.5000.01 .D4 | ecosystem: Environmental > Aquatic > Freshwater > Lake > Hypolimnion/Profundal zone | place: USA... | reverse complement strand
GTGAAGACGGAGTGCTCATATAGCGCGACCAACTGACCCAGTACGAAGGGCGTCAGCGCGTCGGCGAGGAGGATGTTCGACGGGCGATTACCCTCGAAGACGCGATGTGGGACGAGCCAGTCGGGCGTGCCCTCGGCGCGGACCTGCTCGGCGGATTTGCCGAAGGCCAGCGCTTCGGCCTGGGCGAAGACGTTGGCCATCAGCATGTCGTGATGCCTTCCCAGTGGGTTCAGCGACTTCGCGAAGCCAATGAAATCGCAGGGAATCAGGCGCGTGCCCTGGTGGATGAGCTGGTAAAACGAATGTTGCCCGTTGGTCCCCGGCTCGCCCCAAAAAATGGGGCCGGTCTGGGTGGCAACGGGCGTGCCGTCAAGTGTTACATGCTTGCCGTTCGACTCCATGGTGAGCTGTTGTAGGTACGCGGGAAAGCGCTTGAGGTACTGCTCGTAGGGCAGGACGGCGATGGTCTGCGCGTCGAAGAAGTCGGTGTACCAGAGGGTGAGCAGGCCGAGGAGCACGGGAAGATTCTTTTCAAACGGAGCGGTGCGGAAGTGGACGTCCATGGCGTGGAAGCCGGAGAGCATAGCGCGGAAGTTATCCGGGCCGATGGCGATCATGGTGGAGAGGCCGATGGCGGAGTCCATGGAGTAGCGGCCGCCAACCCAGTCCCAGAAGCCGAACATATTTTCGGTGTCGATGCCGAAGTCGGCGACCAGCTTGGCGTTGGTGGAGATGGCGACGAAGTGTTTCGCAACCGCGGCTTGATCGCCGCCCAGTCCGGCCAGCGACCACTCGCGCGCGGAGTGGGCGTTGGTCATCGTCTCCTGCGTGGTGAAGGTCTTGGAGGCGACGAGGAAGAGCGTCTCGGCGGGGTTGAGGTCGTGGACGGCTTCGGCGAAGTCCGTGCCATCGACGTTGGAGACGAAGCGGAAGGTGAGGTTGCGCTGGCTGTAGTGTTTAAGGGCTTCGTAGGCCATGACGGGGCCGAGGTCCGAGCCGCCGATGCCGATGTTGATGACGTTGCGGATGGGTTTGCCGGTGTGACCCTTCCATGCGCCGGAGCGGATGCGGTCGGCGAAGGATGCCATCTTGTCTAGCACCGCGTGGACGCCGGGGATAACGTCTTCCCCGTCGACCAGAATCTTCTCGCTCTTTGGCGCGCGCAATGCGATGTGCAACACGGCGCGGTTCTCGGTCACATTGATCTTGTCGCCGCGAAACATGGCTTCGATGCGGTCTCGCAGGCCGCACTCTTCGGCGAGGGTGATCAGAAGCTTCAACGTCTCGTCGGTGACGCGGTTCTTCGAGTAGTCGAGAAATATGCCGTCTGCCTCTGCCGTGAAGCGTGCGCCACGAGATGGGTTCTGGGCGAAGAGATCGCGCAGGTGGGTTGAACCAATGGATTGGAAATGACTTTGCAGCGCCTTCCATGCGGGGCGTTGGTTGAGCGGAAGGCTGGATGAATCCTGAGGAATCATAGGGCTCAATTTTCTCACAGCAAGCAGATTGGCCAGGCGTTATCTTGCCGTGAAGCCAATGTGCGTTTATCGTAGTATTAGTTCGACTATCGCACCATTTCGAACCACTTGGGCCCTTTGTTTTCAGAAATACAATCCACTGGGCGCGCGATCCGGCTTATCCTGCCGGAGAAGAAGGCACATCGATGAGCAACTCACCCCGCCGCTCCGCAACCGTATCGCATTCCATCAGTCCCGCAGCGGTATCCCGAGAGCTGAGGACGAGTCTTACCTCTCTGCGTGCAACCTCAGCTGGCACCGCATCCGCGAATGCCGCAAAGTCCACGCCTGCCTCCACCTTGGAATCCTTTATTGGTGACCCTAATTTTATGACCTCACTGGCGCGTGGCTTGCTAGTGATTCAGGCGTTCTCGCCACAGAGCCCGCAGATGAGCATTGCGCAGCTTGCGGCGAAGACCGGCATCTCTCGCGCAGCCGTAAGGCGCTGCCTATACACGCTGGCCAAGCTTGGTTTTGCCGGTTCCGAAGAGGGATCGCGTTATGCTCTGCGTCCCCACCTGCTGGCGTTGTCGAACAGCTATTCGTCGTCCAACTCGCTATCAACCTCGGCCCAGCCAATCCTGGAACGCATGTCGGCAGCGTTGCATGAGAGTTTTTCGGTAGCCACGTTGGATGGCGACGACATTGTCTACATCGCGCGCTCCACCGTATCGCGCGTGATGAGTGACGATCTGCACATTGGTAGCCGCCTGCCAGCGTACTGCACCAGTACAGGCCGCGTTCTTCTGGCCTTTATGCCTGTGGAACAACTGGAGCAGTATATGGCGCGCGTAGTACTGACACCGCACACATCGCGAACTGTCAGCAGCGTGGATAAGCTGCGCCTGGCACTGCGCAACGTCCGTCGCCACGGCTATGCGATGGTGGACCAGGAGTACGAGGTTGGTCTGCGCTCGCTCGCCGTTCCTGTCTACTCGCCCACCGGACGCGTGATGGCCACGGTCAACCTAAGTGGAAGCGCCCCTCGCATGTCGCTGTACGAGATGCAGACGCGGTTCCTCCCGCATCTGCGCAACGCGGCTACAGAGCTGGGCGCATTGCTGCACTAGAATCCATAGGCTATTGTTTTGCGGCTACGAAGGTGCCGTCCACACCCATGGGCGCGACGGAGAGGGTGCCTTTCATCTTTGATCCACTGGCGTCCAGGATGGCGTTCATGGAGATTGTGATGGGCTGGCCCTGATAGGCGGTGTCAAAGCGCCAGCCAAGACCCTTTGCCGTAGTGACGCCGGTCAAGGCATGGGGTGCATTGTCGCCGCCAGCTATGCATGTACCTGCCAGCTTATGTTCCGTCTCGGCCAGCATGCACATCATGGTCACCTGCGTCCCTTGTATTTCGCCGTTGATGCTCCAGTTGCCTGTGGCAATGGGTTGCGCGGATGAGGTGCCTGCACTGGAATCTGCGGTTTCCGCCCCGGCTTGAGCAGCAGCGACTCCAGCTCGGGCCGCAATGTCTCCGGCGCGCGTCGCGTCAGCCTTGGCTTCGGAGACGTTTCCCGTTGCCATTTCAGCTTGTGCCTGCGCTGCCCAGGCCTGCGCAGACGCTGCGTCTGTCTGTGCTGCTGCTGCCAGAGCCTGTATCGATGCAGTGTTATGCTCCAGTTCTTTGATCGCCTTTAGGGTGCCACTGAGATTGGCTTGTTGCGCGTCCATGCCGCCCATGGGTGCCACTTCCATATCGCCGTCCATTTGAGTGCGGTCCTCGTTGAGCACGCCATTCACAATGAGGGTGATTGAATTGCTGCCAAATGCAGCTTGAAAGTAGAACTGAACCTTCTGTCCCTTTACCGAACCGGCGATCTTGTGCGCGGCGTAGCTGTCCTGTGCACCGGAACATACGCCACTCAAAGTATGTTTGGTCTCGGTAAGCGCGCACATCATCCTCACCTGCTGTCCGGCGATCGCGCCATCCGTCTTCCACAGTCCGGTTATGGTGGGCTCGTCTGAGGCAGGCTTTGCCGCGGGTGCTGGCGCGGGTGCTGCATACAACAATCCCGATGACAGCAACAGAACGGTGATGCATGTAAATCGTTTCATCGCGCTCCTCGACGGAGCTGAAAGGGCCCCGTGTTTCCATGGTCTACTACGCAGATAAGGATACGCGTTCCAGCGTCTATTCGGGCGTGGCTACAATGCGCGCTTTGGCCCCCGCGCCACTGCCAAGTGCGGGATCGAGTGCCTTGACGTTAATTCGTTGTGCGAGGGGCGTTGCGCCACCCACTCTGGGCGCAGTTCCCATCAGAGTGATATATAGCAATGCCGCTACTGTGAATCCGATGAACCACGCGTAGCTGTACAGAAAACGCAGATCCGGGACGATCAGGCCGATCAGAGCGGCAATGACACCCGCTGCCAGGGCGATCATCGCGTGCAGATTGATTCCCTTGTAATACTCATATGGCCCCTCGCGTCGGTACAGCGACTCCGTATCCAGGCGCGTGCCGCGGATAAAGAAATAGTCGGCGATCATAATTCCCGCTACTGGTCCCAGTAGCCCCGAGTAGCTGACCAGCCACTGAATGTAGTCTGTGTGGCTCGCCATCAACTTCCAGGGCATCACAGCAATCCCGATCAAGCCGGTAATCAGGCCGCCGGTGCGGAAGCTGATGTGCCTGGGTGCGAGGTGCGAGAAGTCGTTCGACGGGCTGACTACGTTGGCACCAATGTTGACGTTGAGCGTGGCAATCAGAATGCTGATCAGCGCCAGGAAGGCAATCAGTGGCTGATGAAACATACCAAGCAATGTGATGGGATTCCAGATGGGGTGGCCGAATACGACCGTGGAGGCCGAGGTACATGCGATGCCGATGAAGGTATACATCGTCATCGCAACCGGCAGGCCAAAGGCCTGCCCTACCATCTGAGACTCCTGTGAGCGGGCGTAACGGGTGAAGTCCGGAATATTAAGCGCGAGCGTGGCCCAGTAGCCGACCATTCCGGTGAGCGAGAGAAAAAAGAAGTGTAAAAAGCTGGAGTTGCTGTGAAACTGACTGGGCGCGTTGAGCATGGGGCCGAATCCGCCTGCCTTCTGGGTCATGAATCCAAGCAGCACCAGCGACATGAGTAGAAGAAAGGGTGCGGAAAAACTTTGCAGAAATCGGATCGACTCCACCCCGCGCCACACCACGGCCATATTGATCAGCCAGAAGCCCAAAAAGCAGCTCCATAACACCCAGGGCAAGGTGGACGACGCTGGCCATAGCACATTCAGCATGGCGGCAATCGACTGCCCGCCAATCCAGGACTGGATGCCAAACCACCCGCAGGCTACAAATGCCCTCAGCAGCGCGGGGACATTGGCTCCGCGCACACCAAAGGAAGAGCGCACAAAGACCGGAAAGGGAATGCCATACTTGGTGCCTGCGTGGGCATTCAGGAGCATGGGAATCAGGACGATCAGATTGCCAAGCAGAACAGTGGCAATGGCCTGCTTCCAGTTCATGCCGCCTGCGATGAGGCTGGAGGCGAGCATGTAAGTGGTCACCTCCATGGACATGGCGAACCAAAGGGCGATGTAGTTGTAGGTGCTCCAGGTGCGCTGCTCCGGGGTAGTCGGGGCTAGATCCGCGTTATACAGCGACGGGTCGGCGCGCAGGCCATAGGCATCGGTCAGGCTGGTTGGCCCCTCTACATAAAGACTCATCGCACAGCAACCTCACGATGCAGATATCGTCCGCGTCCCACGGCACCGATAAAACGTCCGTGATCTACTACCAGTTCACCGCGCGAGTACACCTGGCGCTCGTTTCCCATGACCTCAAAGCCTTCGAAGATGGAGTAGTCGGTGTGCATATTCTGGGTAGCTGCCGTAATCGTATACTTCGCCGCGGGATCCCACAGCAGAAGATCGGCGTCTGAACCAGCGGCCACAATGCCTTTTCTGGGATACATGCCAAAGATTTTGGCGGGTGCTTCGGCGGTCAGCTCGACAAACCTTTCCACCGAGATGCGGCCAGTATTAACGCCATGGTGATAGGTAAGCTGCATGCGATTCTCGATACCAGGGCCGCCATTGGGGATCTTGGTAAAGTTTTCCAGCCCCAGCGTCTTCTGGTCGGCGAAGCGGAAGGGGCAGTGGTCGGTGGAGACCACCTGCAGTACGTTGTCCCGCAACGCCTGCCATAGCGGCGCCTGATTTTTCTTCTCGCGCAGCGGAGGCGTAAAGACGTACTTGGCGTCCTCGAATCCAGGTTTTCCCATGTTGTCTTCCAGCGACAGAACAAGATACTGCGTACAGGTTTCACCCATCACTGGCAGACCTCGAGCACGCGCCGCGGCAACCTCGCTCATCGATTCCTCGCAGGAGACGTGGACGATGTAGATGCTTGCTCCACCCGCAATCTCGCTGAGCGCAACCACGCGATGCACGGCTTCTGCCTCGGCCACTACCGGCCTGGTGAGCGCGTGAAAGAGCGGGCCAGTGTTGCCAGTGGCCAGCGCCTGCTGCACCACTACGTCGATTACAGTTCCATTTTCCGCGTGCACGCAGACCAGCGCGCCCAGCTTGGCGGTTCGCTGCATCAGCTTGAAGATGGTGGCGTCGTTCACCATCAATACATTGGGATAGGCCATGAAAATCTTGAAGCTGGTGATTCCTTCAGCGACCATGGCATCCACATCGTCCAGCCAGATGTCGTTGGGGCCGAGGTCGGTGACGGCCATGTGCAGGGCATAGTCGATGCATGCCTTGCCCTCAGATTTGGCGCGCCAGGTCCTGTACGCCTCCATCATGGGATGGCCCATAGATTGAAGTGCAAAATCAATCACAGTTGTGGTGCCTCCAATGGCCGCCGCGCGCGTTCCCCATTCGTAGTCGTCCGCACTAACCGTGCCGCCAAAGGGCATGTCGAGATGGGTATGCACATCGATGCCACCAGGAAGCACAAATAGACCAGAAGCATCGACGACTGTGTGGTCTGCCACTTCAATTCCAGGCGCGACATGAGCGATCTTTTCGCCTTCGATTAACACGTCGGCGAATGTAGTTGAAGCCGCACTCACCACTTTGCCGCCCTTAATGATGGTTCCCATAAGAACTCCTCGATCCTGCTCTCATCCTGCAGTGCAGGATAACAACCATCGAACTACGCAATCATTCTGACCCTCGTGGCGGCGCGCATTCCGAGCCCTCGCTCCGCTCCGCCCATGTCTGCGGCAGAAGGCCGGTGGGAAGCTCAATCATTGTGATGCAATCATCGACGGGGCAGACCAGCGAGCACAGGTTGCAGCCAACGCACTCCGTCTCGTCCACACGTGGGATCCGTTCCAGCGACGTTGTGTAGGATGCAATGTGCTGCCGCGGCGGGTCGAGCTTCGGGATCGGCGTCGTCACAAGACTTTCGCGGCCCATCTCGCGCGGCTTCGCGTGGACTTCAACATGCCCGTTTACAACTCCGCTTACCCGATCGACATGAATACACTGGTGCGCGCCGTCCCAGCATGCGATGTGGCAGAGTTGGCAGCCGATGCACAGCGCCTCGTCGATCTGTGCAACGATCTTATAGTTCAGATTCAGATGCTTCCACTCAGTCACTTTAGCGAGGCTCTTACCGCGAAGATCGCCGAGAGTTGCAAATCCCTTATCATCCATCCAGTTGCTGAGGCCGTCAATCATCTCCTGAACAATGCGGTAGCCGTAGTGCATGACGGCAGTGCAGACCTGCACCGAGGTGCAGCCAAGCAGAAAAAATTCCGCCGCATCCTGCCAGTTGCCGATGCCGCCGATGCCGGAGAGGGGAATGGCCGGGCCATCGATAGTGTCTGCCATCACCTGCTGCACCATATTCAACGCAATAGGCTTCACCGCTGGACCGCAATACCCTCCGTGCGAACTCTTGCCATCCACGTTGGGCCTCGGTGCAAAGGTTGCCAGATCGATTCCGGTGATGGAATTGATGGTGTTGATGGCGCTGAGGCCGTCTGCGCCGGCACGCCTGGCTGCGCGTGCGATGATGCGGATGTCGGTGATGTTGGGCGTGAGCTTGACCAGCACGGGCGTGTGCGCCACCTCCTTCACCCACTCCGTGATGCGCTGGGTGTACTCGGGAACCTGACCGACAGCCGCGCCCATGCCGCGTTCGCTCATGCCATGGGGACAGCCGAAGTTCAGCTCCAACCCGTCCGCGCCTGCATCCTCAGTGCGCTTTACGATGGAGTGCCAGGCCTCGCGCGTCGATTCCACCATCAGTGACGCGATGACTCCGTGCCTGGGATAGCGCCGTTTAACCTCGGCGATTTCACGCAGGTTGGTCTCGATGGGCCGGTCAGAGATGAGCTCGATATTGTTGAGGCCCATCATGCGCTGTGCGTTCCAATCGATGGAGGAGTAGCGCGAACTGACGTTGGTGATGGGTTCGCCGATGGTCTTCCACACTGCGCCTCCCCAACCTGCATCGAAGGCGCGCATGATCTGCTCGCCGGTGTTGGTAGGCGGTGCGCTGGCCAGCCAAAAGGGGTTGGGAGAGTGGATGCCCGCGAAGTTGGTCGTCAGATCAGCCAAGAGAAACCTCCGTGCGTGTGCTCGATAGTTGGCCAAGCCACGCTGCTATGCCGTGCGCCGCGCGCTTTCCGTCTGCCACCGCGTCTACTACTTCGCGCCCACCGTTCACGCAATCTCCGCCAGCAAAGTATTTTGAGTTCGCAGTCTGCCCGGTTGTGCGGTCAATTACGACGCGTCCGCGCTCGATGGTTACTCCGCGCACCTGCGACAACAGATCCAGCAGCGGCGATTGGCCGATTGCCGGAATTACAACATCGCACTCGATCGTAAACTCCGACCCAGGTTGCGCTGTAAGTTGGCCATTTGCGTCCTCAGAGACGGCCACGCAGTTCAACAGCAGCCCGTCATGCTTCGCCTCGACCGCCGTTGGCAATGTCCTCCAGACAAACTCCACGCCCTCGCGCAGTGCATGATCAATCTCAAAATCGAATGCGGAAATGTTTTCCCGCTGGCGGCGATACATAATGGTTGCTTTCTCAGCGCCCAGTCTGATGGCCGCGCAGGCCGCATCGATCGCCGTATTGCCTGCGCCGATCACCACCACGCGTCGGCCCACGCTTACAGGTTTACCGGCCTTGTAGGCAGCAATAAACTTCAGCGCGTCGATAATTCCCGCACCGGCGGTATCCGCGCCTGCAATATCTAGGCGATGCATTGCGCCCAGTCCCACCCCCAGAAAGATAGCATCGAACTCGTGTTCTAGTCCCTCCAGCGATGCTGCATCCACGTCGCGAGTCTCGAACTCCACGCCAAGCCCGCGCACCATCTCCACCTCGCGCAGGCTATCTGCGGCGCGCAGTTTGTACTCCGCCACGCCGTAGGTATTCAAGCCGCCGGGTAGCGGGCGGCGGTCGATGACACGTACCTGAAAGCCCTGCTGTCGTAGCTCTGCCGCGCACGCCAGGCTGGCAGGCCCCGCGCCAATGCAGACGATGCGCTCGAAACGCTCCGCACGCTGGCACAGCGCAAGCCTTCCCCCGGCATCGTAAAACGTCTCCATGGCAAAGCGCTGCAGGCGGCCAATCTCAATCGGCTTCTGCTGCTTGCCATGGAGTACGCACGCTCCCTCGCATAACACCTCCACCGGGCAGACGCGCGCGCAGCTTGCGCCCAATACATTCGCATCCAGAATCATTCTGGCCGAGCCCGTCACATTGCCTGTAGCAATCTTGCGGATGAATCCGGGCACATCTATATGAGTGGGGCATGCGCCCATACAGGGCGCGTCGAAGCAGTTGAGACAGCGGTTGGCCTCGACCACTGCGGCCCCCGCATCCATCGCCGGTTGCAGGTCCGTGAAGCGTTGCGAAACTTCGGGATTCTTCACAAATTCCATGGCCTCTCCGAACTCACAACTGTCTTCATGGGTTCACTATTTCCCCATATAACTCTGGCCTGCGGTCGCGATAAAACGGCCAGGCGCGGCGGACCTCGGAAATCAGATCGAGATCGAGGTCGGCGGTGACGACCTCATCCCTGTCGCGCGATCCTTCAGCAATGATCTTGCCGCGTGGATTGCAGAAGTAACTCTGGCCGAAGAATTGCCCAAGGTTCCACGGAGCTTCCGTTCCCACGCGGTTGATGGCGGCAACAAAGTATCCATTGGCCACGGCCAGCGCCGGAGGCTCAATCTTCCACAAAAAGTCGTTGGGCCCGGAGATCACGGCCGATGGGTTGAAGACAATCTCCGCGCCATTCAATCCCATCACCCGCGCCCCCTCGGGGAAGTGACGGTCGTAGCAGAGATAGACCCCAATCCTGCAGAAGCCGAGATCGAAGACGGGAAAGCCAAGGTTTCCGGGGCGGAAATAATACTTCTCCCAGAAGCCTGGAGCGGCATGCGGAATATGCGCCTTGCGATAGGTGCCGAGGAATGTACCATCGCGACCGAGAACAGCGGCGGAGTTGTAGAAGTATTTCTCGCCCACGGTCTCAGCATTCTCTACTTCATAAATAGGGACGATCAGCGCGATGCCAAGCTCCCTGGCCAGCAACATCATCCGTTGCACGGTGGGGCCGTTGGGTATCAGCTCAGCAGATTGCTGCCAGCGCGTCGTCTGCTCCGCACAGAAGTACGGCCCACTGAAGATTTCCTGCAGGCAGACGATCTGCGCCCCATTCGCCGCTGCTGTGCGGATCAATGCGATGTGCTTCTGGATCATTGCGTGTTTCATGGCGGCCAGCGACGCTTCTCTGCCTTCGAACTCCGCAGGGACGACATTTCCAGCCTGAATCAACGAACATCGAACGACTCGCGCCATGCTTCTCCGTTGTGAGTCAAAGCCTGTGTTGTAGGTTATTCTTCGAATCAATCAGCACGCCAAACTGTATCTGAATTGTACGATTAGCCGCTGAACATCGGTGTTTCGTGTGGTTATGTTGTAGCGAGCTACCCCAGCTTCCATCCATGATACTTTGATTCCACAAGATTCATTCCCACCGGTACGTTGCTTGGCGAACAGGGTAAAATTAACCGATAGAATTTTGCTGCATGAATACTGCCTACAGCCTGAGCAAGCCTCTTCGCCACCGATCACAGCCTGAGTGATTCCATGGCGCACCCAAAGCAGTAAGTAAGCCCACACGAAAGATATCGCATCGATGGCAACCGTGACACTTCGGCCCAATTCCGAACCAGCAATGGACGATACGGACGGTCGGCTTTCAGCATATGCCAGGTTGCGTCTGCTTCTTATGGTGGCCGTGGCGTGGGCCATACGCATGGTGGTCGTCGCCCTCGTCTTCCGCGATTTTTCCGATCCGGCACGGCACTACGACAGCTTTGGTAACGAAGTCGGCTGGATCGCCCGCTCCATTGCATGGGACCACGGATTTTCTTCACCGTTCTATCTGCTCAGCGGACCTACGGCGCTTCTGCCGCCGCTGTATCCCTTTCTTCTCTCGATTATCTTTCGCGTCTTCGGCGTCTATTCAGCAGCATCCGCGTTGACCATCCTGACATTGAACAGTGTCTTCTCCGCACTTACCTGCGTGCCGGTCTATCGCGCCACGCGGATCTCGCTCAACCCTCAGGTTGCCCTGTTCGCGGGATGGGGCTGGGCCATCTATCCTTTCGCCATCTACTTCTCGGTAGGGCGCGTGTGGGAGTATTCGCTCACCTCGCTTCTTCTCACCACGTGTTTCTGGCTTGCCCTGCGCCTGCATCGACAAGGGCCCCTCCGCTGGCTTGGGTTTGGAGCGCTCTATGGGCTTACCGGATTATGCAATCCTGCGGTCTTCTCGCTCTTCCCGATTCTGCTTCTTATGCCGTTGTGGAAGTTATGGAAGCTGCGTCGCCCCGGTTCTTGGTTTTCCAGCGATCTGTTGCGCAGCGGGCTGTTGGCTGCAGTCGGAATACTGTTGGTTCTCACGCCCTGGACCATCCGCAACTATCGCACACTGCACGTCGTATGCCCGGTGCGTGATGGGTTCTGGTATGAGTTCTGGTCGTCCAACAACGGCGACAGCTCCAATCCAACGGTTGCTTCTACGCACCCGGCTAGCAACCCCTATGAGATGCAACTCTACCTATCGCAGGGAGAGGTGGCCTATATTGCCAGCAAGCGCGTTCTGGTGATGGACTTTATCACCCATCATCCCGGATTCTTTGTCCGGCTTACGCTGCGCCGCATGCTCTTCTATTGGACTGGTTTTTGGAGCCTCTCCCCCACATACGAACAGGACGAGCCCTTCCAGTTGCCCAACGTATTTTTCTGCGGCAGCCTTACCCTGTTGATGCTGATCGGCCTGCGCGACTGGTGGCGCAAGGATCGCGCATCCGTGCTGCCTTACCTGCTGTCGATCCTTCTCTTTCCCATGACGTACTACATCTCGCATACCATGATGGACTATCGTCAGCCGATCGAGC
>Ga0364860_10942_pt1 | contig 11921 bp, 9 predicted proteins | sample ExccelAu500001D4_FD_206916 | JGI IMG/M metagenome (GOLD analysis project Ga0364860, IMG submission 206916) | Enriched cells from Trout Bog Lake Hypolimnion, Wisconsin, USA - BchlTB.Aug20.5000.01 .D4 | ecosystem: Environmental > Aquatic > Freshwater > Lake > Hypolimnion/Profundal zone | place: USA... | reverse complement strand
GCTGGCAAACAGGTAGGTGATGATCATAAAAACAATACCAAGCGCCGGGAAGCTCACCCGGGGATCTTTTCGCCGCATGGCTACGGCCCAGAACATGAACAGCAGGGCTGGCGCGTAAAGGAAGAGTCCGTTCTGGGTGTCAAACAATACCTCGGCGATCCTGGGATGATTCCAATAGATGAAACTTTCACCCTTGTAGGAATATTTGATCCAGTGGCCGGTCATTTCCTTCCAGTAAAATAGCTGCGGAACCATGACCACAAACGCACAGGGGATAGCCCATAAAAAATGGCGTCCGTGCTGCCGGAAAAATACGATCCGGCTTTTGAGATCAGCCACGCTTACAACCCGGTACAATACCAGGAAAATAAGCAGCGCCGCATTGGTAGGCCGTGTGACGTCTGTAAGGGTAACCGGAGGATACGAAACAATTTTCTCGGTATCGCTTGCACTGCAACCGAAAGGATTGAGCACCAACGACTGCGTTGTATTGAGGGTAATGGTATATACAAACGTACCAACACCCATGAAATTGGTGGTGCTGGCGTTGGTCATACCGATATTATTGGTAGGTGTCCACGCATAGCTGAAAGGAATATAAGGTGGATTTACATCGCTTTTCGGGTCGGCGGGCAATGCACGTAAGGTCATGGAATCGACCAGGCAAACAGACGTATCATGAACAGATGTATGCACATCGAGGCTGATTACATTAAAAGTATCGCTGAACGTAGCCTGGCAACCAATGGAATCTGTTACTGTAAGCGTGGCAGTAAAGAAACCCGCAACCGGAGATTGGTACTCGACTGTATCGGTATTGTTGTTGTTTCCGTTTGCAGGCACCTGGATCACGGTTCTGTCGTCGCCAAAATTCCAGGTGTATGACGGCTCATTAGTGCTGATGGTAGTCGCAAAGAACCTATTTGGCGTGTTCAGACATACCGATTGGGCGTCGCTGGTATATGCGGCACTGATAGGATGCTGCAGGTTCACCGTAAAGACGGTGTCAACGGAACAGCCAAACGTGGTGGAATAAGTCAGCGTATCGGAATACACACCGGTATAACCGGGATTTGCAAAGAGGTGACTTGCATTGAGATTTGGATTTGTAGGCGTCCCGTCGTTGAAAGCCCAGGTAGTCAGGTAATCGGGGCCTGTTGGCGTCGACAAATTATTGAAAACTACCAGATCCCCGTTACAGCCCAATTTTATTGAGTAATTCATGGCGAGACTGAGCGGTGGCGTGGTCAGGGTAAGCGGCCCTACCTGGTTGGATGGGCAATTGGCAATCTTGTAGTAGAAATAATCGTAGGTCGCGGCACACAAACCCGTCAGGGTAATGGTGCTGTCTGCTCCCGCCGAATCAAGTAATACAGGCTGCTGAACGCCGCCAATAGAATAGATAACAGAATCGGCCGTATGCGGGGTAACACCGTGCAGGGTAATGGTACCATTACACTCTCCGCAAACAGAAGGATTGGTAGAAGTTATGCCACTGATATGCGGCAGGCCGCCGAAGACCAGCGTGGAAGGAAGCACGTGTACATAAGCCTTGGTAGTATCGTTGCAGCCCAATGCACAGGCCACGTAGGTGGTAGGCACTGCAGGATTCACAACGATATTGGCTCCGCTGCCGAGGTAAGCTCCGGTAGTACTGTCGTACCAATAGATTCCGGAAGCAGCATAAGGGATCGGTGCATAAGGAATGGATGAAACCGTATAAGTTGTTCCGGAGGGGGTAAAACGCCATGCCTCATTGGTTGCAGCCCAGTCGGTAGGGTAATCCCTGCCGGGTGCGGTAGTAGCGATTGTGCCGGTCGGGTCCTTCACGCCTACGATACCATAACCACCGTTCCATGCGGTGCAGGCAGTATGGTGACCAATGTGCACTTCAGCAATACCGGTTGTTTCGTAAATAATAACCTGTGTTGTCAGATACTGACCGGGGCAGATACCGGGATCGAACATCGCTGTTCCGCACCAGGTAACGGCGAAATTCCGGAAAGGGGCTACACCCTGCATGGAATAATCGATAGTGCCACCAGCCGGAATGTATACGTCGCACCACGGAACACAGATACAATTGACTACATCGGGAGCAGCACCAGTACTGCCGAGGAGTGTATTATTGATCGGCCAGGTATTATACGCAAACGCATTGGCCAGGTCAAAACCCAGGCAACCATTTGACCCGACGATGCACTGGGTATTGGGTATACCATAAAAATTGAAGGTAAAACCAATAGGTATCACACCAGACCAGTTGTCGTCGGCAGTAATGCCGGATGCTGTGGGGATAATACCGCCGGTAACCTGTGCAAACAAGGTGTGATTCAGGCAGTGCGGGGTGTCAACGATGGTGATCTGGCTATATGCACTGGCCGAAAAGGCTAAAACAATAAGGGACAAAAAATAGCGTTTCATAAAAAATCTTCTTATTTCCATATATTAGACGATCAAAATCCTGAAAGGGTTGGCTTCTTCAGATAAAAAAGAACCTGTTTAGTAAAAAAACCGAGCGCCCAGTACTTTAAACAGGCTAAGTTACATTTTTTATTGTATTGATAGCCAATAAGGGTCCAATTTTTCATGCAGAAATTAACATTTTTTACTCGTTTATTCCACATTAATTATATAGACAAGGAATAATAAATACAATAAAATACCAACTGGCATGAAAATCTCAGACAGTTCAACGGAATCCAGAAAACTACCCGTATCTTAGTAAAAAAATCCATGACCCGGCTCCGAAGCTCCGTTAGCATATATATATTGTTATTCATATTTTCTGCACTAACCTGTTTGCCCTACCTGCTGTCAGCGCAAACCATAATCAATACGGTGGCGGGAACAGGCGCCCCATCATTTGGTGGCGATGGAGGTCCGTCGACCGCGGCCAATGTGAACGAGCCTTACGATGTAGCTACTGACAATTGGGGAAATGTATACATTGCCGACAATCTGAACAACCGGATCCGGAAAATAGACACCAACGGTGTCATCTTCACAATAGGGGGTACCGGCACAGCCGGCTTTTCGGGCGACGGAGGGCCGGCGACCAACGCACAAATGTATGTACCCAGGTACCTTACCGTTGATGCTTCCGGAACCGTATTTTTCTCAGACTATGCCAATAACCGGATACGGAAAATAACCCCGGCAGGTATCATCAGCACGGTAGCCGGAAACGGGCTGCCCGGCTTTAGCGGCGACGGGGGAGCAGCTACAGCAGCCCAACTGAATTTTGCATGGGGAGTGGCGACTGATGCTGCCGGCAACCTGTATATTGCCGATCAGCTCAACTGCCGGATACGAAAGGTAACGCCTGCGGGAATCATCTCTACTATTGGCGGCACCGGGATTGCCTTTTTCAGCGGTGATGGCGGTCCAGCAGTGTCTGCCGGCATACAGTACCCGATGGGTATTGTGTGTGACGGGCCTGGAAACCTCTACATATGTGATGAAGGCGACTGCCGTATTCGCAAAATCAACACTTCGGGAATCATCTCAACCGTAGCGGGAAATGGATTTGGTGGATTTTTGGGCGATGGTGGCCCAGCAACCAATGCCAAACTGTACTACCCCAATGGCATAGCCAGGGACAGCCTGGGGAACCTGTACCTGGCTGACCTGGGCAACAACCGTATCCGGATGGTAAGTGCTACCGGTACGATCTCTACCATAGCCGGTACCGGTACTGCAGGTTATTCGGGAGATGGCGGCCCACCCCTGCTAGCCAATATCAACCAGCCCACCGGAGTTGCCATCGACAAAAAAGGCAATATTTACATTGCCGATAAAAACAACAGCCGGGTGCGCATCCTGCAAACGTCCAACCACGCCCCGTTCTTTATAAACGGGCATCATATATCGCGCACCATGTGCCCTGTTGAATCATTCAACCTGGACTCCCTGCTCATGGTGTTTGATATTGACACAGGGCAAACTGAAACCTGGAGCGTAGTGGTGCCACCGCTTCATGGCAGTGTGAGTGGCGGCTACTCAACGACCTCGACCGGCAGTTTCCTGCTCCCATCCGGTATTACCTACGTACCCATAACCGGGTACACCGGCCTGGACTCATTTACGATGCGCATCACTGATGGGACTTTTTCTGATACCACTAACGTGGTTATTGATTTCCTGTCTTTGCCTACTCCAGGAGCCATTACGGGCATTGATAGTTTATGCCCGGGATACACTTATCTTTTTTCCGACACCTCGGCGGGAGGCACCTGGAGCAGCACAGATACCACAATTGCCGGGATTTCATCAACAGGCACGGTAACCGGTAAAACCGATGGAAGCATCCTTATACTGTATTCCGTTACCAACGTATGCGGCACGGTGTCGGCCTCTTTTCCATTGAAAATAGCGGCTGATTGCCATACCGGGACGGGGACCGTAACCGGCCCGTTGGAGGACAATCTCAGTATACTGCCCAATCCAAATAATGGCGCTTTCAGGCTGATATATCATGCTGACAAGGCTGAGTCCGTAAGTATTGTGATTACCAGCCTGCCGGGCAGTAAAATGAAAGAAATACATACCCCGGCCAACACTGCTGTAGATGTGCAGGCCGGGCTCGAACCCGGGGTCTATATCGTCACCGCTTACAGTGGGGATGGGAATAGACGAAGCAGTCTGCTCGTTGTAAGGTAGGGGTGGTGCGACGATAGTCAACGTGCATGGGGTACCCTGTGCAACTTGTCAAATGTTTTTGTGCGTTTATAACTCTTATGTACTTTTAGCCGATCATCCCAAATACACATGCAGGACCTTCATTCATTTTTAGATATCTCCGCTGTAGCCGAAATCAAGGAAAAAGGCAGTTACGAGCCGCTACAGTGGGGCGCTCATATTACCAGTATAGCTGAGCAGGGATTTGACCTGCAGGATACGGATATCGTCCTTGTGGGCTGCGGGGAATGGCGCGGATCGGCGGCTAAGGCACCCTATACCAACAGCGCAGATGCCATTCGCACCGAGTTATACAAAATGTATTTCTGGCACAGCGGATTGAGAATCGCAGATGCAGGAAATATAATGCAAGGCAATACCCTGGGGGACACGAGAGCGGCACTGCTCGCAGTGCTGAAAGAGATACATGACGCCGGGAAGATAGCGCTGCTGCTGGGCGGATCGCATGACCTGACCATGCAGCAGTATGAGGTATTTAAAAAGAAGGAAGAGCTGGCCGTAGGCACCGTGGCCGACATGTATATCGACCTGGATGAGGCAGAAGATATCACGAGCACCAGTTTCCTGATGGAAATGCTGACAGGCACGCCCAACTATATGTCGCACTACAGCCATATAGGTTTCCAGAGTTATTACGCCCATCCGCGTATGCTGGAGACACTTGATAAGTTGCGGTTTGATTTTTACCGACTGGGGAAGGTGCGCGAGCACGTAGAAGACATGGAACCGGTGCTGCGGATCAGCGATTTCTTCAGTTTTGACATATCGGCGGTGCGGTACAGCGATGCTCCGGGAAATATCAATGGCTCTCCCAACGGGCTTACGGGTGAAGAAGCGTGCCAGCTGACCCGGTATGCCGGCATGAGCAACAAGCTGACGTCGCTGGGAATTTTCGGTTACAACCACCTGGACGATGCCCACCATATGACCGCACGGCTTATAGCCCAGATGATCTGGTATTTTGTGGATGGCTTGCTGGTGCGTCAAACAGAAGCACAACTGTCGGAGCGCGATGAATTTGACATATTCCATGTCGTTTTTACCGACAACGATACCGTGTTTCTGAAAAGCAAGCGTACCAACAGATGGTGGATGAAACTACCCGATGGCACCTTTGTACCCTGCTCGTATAACGACTACCTGGTAGCCAGTAACGACCAGATACCGGAGCGCTGGCTGCGGGAGCAGGAAAGGTTGATGTGATACGCATTTCGCGCTTTCGCATCTGCTACCTCTTTTTACAGCTCCGGGTGACCGTTTTAGTCTACCTTTAATTTAAATAGGTTTATTTTTTTACTTAATACATATACTCAAGCTAGCATTGCTCGACAAAAAAAATAAGATCCAGAACGAAGAAAAAGCTGTGCTCATAGGCCTTGTAACGAAGGAACAAACGGAGACGCAGATGAACGAATACCTGACAGAACTGGAGTTTCTGGCAGAAACGGCCGGAGCCAGAACGGTCAAGACCTTTATGCAGAAACTGCCCAGGCCCGACAGCAAAACCTTTGTAGGCAAGGGCAAACTACAGGAGATCAAGGAATATGTGGCGGCCAAGGGTGTGAACCTGGTCATCTTTGATGATGAACTTACCGGCTCACAGATAGGCAATATCACGGATGAAGTAGGCGTGAAAACGATAGACCGGAGCGACCTGATACTGGATATTTTTGCCAGCCGTGCCAAAACAGCTTCGGCTAAAGTGCAGGTGGAACTGGCGCAGTACCAGTACATCCTGCCAAGGCTGAAGGGGATGTGGAAACACCTGGAGCGGCAGGGGGGCGGTATAGGCAGCCGGGGACCCGGCGAAACCGAAATTGAAACGGACCGGCGAATTGTAAAAGACAAGATAGCCTTACTGAGGAAACGGCTGGAGGAAATAGACAAGCAAGCTATGACCCAGCGCAAGGAGCGGGGTGAGTACATACGCGTGGCGCTGGTGGGCTATACCAATGTGGGCAAAAGCACCCTGATGAATGTGCTGAGCAAGGCAGATGTGTTTGCAGAAAACAAGCTCTTTGCTACGCTCGATACTACAACCCGCAAGGTGGTTTATGAGCACACGCCGTTTCTGCTCAGCGATACGGTGGGATTCATACGGAAGTTGCCGCACCACCTGGTTGAAAGTTTTAAAAGCACATTGGACGAAGTGCGCGAGGCTGATTGCCTGCTGCACGTGGTGGATATATCGCACCCAGGTTATGAAGACCAGATGGGTGTAGTGAATAAGACGCTCCAGGATATTGGCGCGTTCGACAAGCCGGTGATCACCATATTCAACAAGATGGACCTCTATGAGCAATCTGTATTTGACCCCTGGCTGGATGAGGAAGTAAAGCAGGATATGCTGACACAGCTGGAAACGCGCTGGCAGCAGCAAACGCACAATGCCGCCATCTTCATATCTGCAACGGAGAAACGGAACCTTGAAGGATTACGGAATACGATTCTGAACAGGGTCAAGAAACTGTATGAAGAACGATATCCTTACCTGACCAAATTCTATTAATTCTTAGAACCCAAGTACTCAGGCCAGAGGGCATCGCCTTTGTGGCGGGAGGTTGTGCTGAGCACAGAGCCCAACAAAAAAACCCGGTCGCCTGCCAAATTATTTTTATCTATGAATAAAATATTTGGCGAAAAAACCAAAAAAAGAGCCAGATAATTTTTTTAGCTATTCCAAGTGTCGAAAAATTACCTAATTTTCATAAAGAAATGATGGTTCAACTTTACATTATCTTATGAAACAGCAGGTACGAGAATTACTGGTTACTGCAAAAGTGGCCCAAAACTGGCATACCCATTTTAATGAAAGAGTAGAAGAGCTGATGGTCCTTGTTGGCAGGGTAGATACGGATAAGCAGGTGCTGGGATCGGGCGAGCTGCTGGATGTATATCACAAAACAAGACAGAAACCCGCCAAAAACAGGAAGAGAAAGCTGACCGACTGCTGCGAGAAGCCCTTTGAATTTCTTGTATTCTGCAACTGACCAGTAGTGCGGGTTTCCCTCGCCGCCCTCCCCGGAGCTACTGCCAGACCGGCAGCAGCTCATAGACGAAATCAACAGCCAATATGCACTACGCCTAGACTATCGCCCTGTTCAGGAAACTAATAAAGGGCGACATCGTGTTAAACACACCCAGCGTTTTCTTGAGAAAGTCTTTTTTTACCAGTTCTTCATCGGCCAGGTGGTGCATCACCGTAAAGCTCTTGAGCTTCAGCACGTCAATCGCGGGATTGTCGGCTGTATAACCGGCGGGAAGCGTCTTCAGCTGTTCACCTTCTACCTTCCCAAATACCTTTTTAAAATGGGTATCTCCTACAATCTGGCTGAACTCGCCATAGTTATAATCAATCTCCTGCCTGACGGCCTTGAGCACAGGTGCCTCTGGCATCCAAAGTCCACCACCCGAAAAACTTTTGCCCCCCGGCTCCACGTGCAGGTAATAACCCGCCCCCGGAAACTTGCGGCCGCCTTTACTGAAAAAGGCACCGAAATTGGCTTTATAGGGCGATTTGTCTTTAGCAAATCTTACATCCCTGAAAATCCGGAAAATGCAGTCCTTCGCCTTCTGCTCTTTGAATAAAGGTTCGCTTTCTGCCAGGCCGAGGAGCAGGCCGGAAACCAGAACTTCAAAATCGGCTTTGGCCGCTTCATACTCCTCCCGGTGTGCATCAAACCACGGTTTGTTGTTGTTTTTGCCCAATTCTTCAATAAAAGTGAAAGTCAGCTGCTGTAACATAGAATCCCTGCTTTATGGCCTAAAAATAACCAAAAGTAAATTCCCTGCATCATAAAAACCACCATACACCAAGCGGTGACTATAATATTTTAACTTTTTAAAGTAGCTTTATCCCCCCGCAAAGCATTGGTCTATGTTCGTAGCATCCTTGTATAATCTGAAAGGTGGAGTAGGCAAAACAGCTTCCTGCGTCAACTTCGCCTATATGGCAGCCGACGACGGATTTAAAACACTGGTCTGGGACCTGGACCCGCAGGGTGCAGCCAGCTACTACCTGAGTGTGCAGCCAACCGCCAAAAACAACATCAGGAAGATACTGGAACACAATCTGCCGGTTCGCGAAACCATCCACAGCACGGACTACGATCTGCTCGACATCATTCCGTCGGATATGTCGACCCGTAAGCTGGATATACTGCTGGAGGCACAACAGAACTCGAAAAAGCACTTCAGAAACCTGCTGAAACAGCTTACGGGGGATTATGATTTCGTTTTTATCGACTGTCCTCCCGGGTTCTCCAACCTGGCCGACAATATCTTTAATGCCTCCGATGCCGTGCTGATGCCGGTAATACCCACTACCCTCTCGCTGCGCACCTATGAGCAAGTAAAGAATTATTTTGAAAACAAAGACCTGGAGCTCGACAAGCTCATGTGTTTCTACAGCATGGTAGATGTGCGTAAGAACATGCACAATGAGGTCATGCAGCAATTGTGCAAAGACAAACGTTTTTTTGAGCATTATATCCCCAACCTCTCCGATATCGAGAAGATGGGCCTTAAGCGTGCCCCGGTAGAAGTATTTGCCCCCAACGGCTATGCGGCTACCTGCTACCGGGCATTGTGGAACGACATCAAGGAAGGTGTGCTTGACTGACCAGAGTCTGCTACTGCTAACACCTGATTTTATTAAGAGCCAAATTAAAATTATCTTAGCCACCTGCTAATATAAACCGCTCATGCCTGTCAGAAGCCATTCTTTGTCGCGAATCGTGTGCTGGTGCTGTGCGGTGGTCATGTGCTGGGCTTCGTTTTTCTTTTATCCACGCTGGCAACACAAGGGCACCGAGGCTGCCATATCCTGGGATGTGTCGGGTTACTACTGGTACCTGCCATCGTTATTTATCTATCACGACCTGAAGCACCAGGGATTCAAAGACAGCATACTGGATAAATACCGGCCTACCAATACCGAATTTATGCAGGGTATGCGGCTGGATAATGGCAACTATGTCATGAAGTATGCCTCGGGAATGGCGGTAATGTACCTTCCGTTCTTTACAGCTGCACACCTGTTGGCCGGGGCGCTGGGCTACCCGCGCGATGGATTTTCGGCGCCCTACCAGTTTGCCATCCAGTTCGGCGGCCTGCTGGTGTCCTTGCTCGGACTTTGGTATTTCAGGAAACTACTGCTCCAGTTTTACGCCGATAAGGTAGTGGCCGTGGTGCTGGCGCTGCTGGTACTGGCGTCCAACTACCTCAACTATTCGTCCATCGACTGCGGCATGTCGCACACCTGGCTGTTTACGGTCTATGTATTCCTGCTGCTCAATACGGTGGCGTTCTATCGTTCGTTCCAGCTCAAAAATGCTATCCGCATTGGCCTGCTGGTGGGGCTTGCTACCCTCACCCGCCCCACCGACGCCATCTCCTGCCTCATACCCTTGCTTTGGGGGATGAACAGCCTTGTGCCGGCAGCCATTGGCCAGCAGTTTTCGCTGATCCTGAAGCACTATAAAGGCTTCCTGGCAGCAGTGGTTTGCGCCACAGCAGTCATCTCCATTCAGCTGTTTTACTGGAAATACGTGTCTGGCCACTGGCTTGTATATAGTTACCAGGGGCAAAAACTGTATTTCCGGTCCCCCAATTTTATGGATTATACATTCAGCTACCGAAGTGGCTGGCTGGTGTATTCGCCCCTGTTGGTACTGGCTTTTATAGGCATACTTCCCTACTTGGCAAAGGGGAAAAACAAAGTGGCGATCCTTACATTCTTCCTGCTCAACTACTACCTGGTATGTGCGTGGAACATATGGTGGTACGGCGGCAGGGCTATGGTACAAAGCTACCCGGTGCTTTTTTTCTGTGTCGCATCACTGGTGCAGGCTGTGCTCGACCGGAAGGTGCTCGCATGGGCGCTGGCGCCTGTTGCACTGGCCTTCCTTTACTACAATACCTGGCTTACCTACATCTACCACCACGGCGACCTGTATGACAACGATTGCATGACAGAAGCATATTTCTGGCGTATAGCCGGCAGGTGGCATGCACCGGCATCGGTGGCAGTACTCAAGGATAATCCTGACCTCTATGAGGGGCAGCCTAAGAATATGCTGCTCCTGTACCCGGCAAACCGAGGCCTCGACTCCGGGCGGATCCTCGATCAACTAACACCTGAAAACGGAGGCATGCTACTGCTGAACAAATCCAACCAGGAAAGCCCTGTGACCAGGTTTGCGTATACTGGCAGCGGTGCCCGGTGGCTGAGGGCCCAGGCAACATTTCGCTGCGATGAAAAAGAGTATGAAGGCTGGAAAATGGCCCAGTTCATCGTAAGGCTGATAAAAAAGGACAGCACGGTGAAAGAGCGAATGATACGCGTGTACCGCCTGCTGGGCGACCATGAAACCAAAAACATTTCGATGGATGTGCGGCTACCCGATGTTCCATTTGACTCCGTACATGTATTTTTCTGGAACGGTGGCAGTGATAAGCCACTGTGGATCAGCAACCTGGAAGTAAGAGCGTTTTCACAAAACCAGAATGAACATTAGCCAATCCGAAATAGACCAACTATAGCTCCTATTCAGTATTTAACCGACAAAAGAAATAATACGTTCAACCTTATTCTTATTTCACTCATTATCCTGGAGTGTTTGTTTGTGCTTTTCTTCAATCTGCGATCCATCACCAGCCAACCCGTTAATTCAAGCTTGTATTTTACTGTTTCGATGCTATTTGGTATCGTCTTGCTGGCAAAATTCTACAATGTGGCAGACCTGGCTGTCTATAAGCGCCTGGCTGGAAAGAAGAATTTGATATTCTACCTGTTTATGGCAGCTGTATTCATTTTGCTCAATAGCCTGACGATCCGAATATTCAAGACAATGGATTACAATAAGTACTCAGACATTATTCCCATTATCCAGATGATTAACAAGCGGCTACTGTCGGGGCTAAATCCTTATGATGCGCACGCCATGGAACCATTCTATTACCAGGGCCCTACAAATTATCTGCCAATGCATTGGCTGCCTTTTTCGATCGCTGAATATTTCCATTTCGATTACCGGTCAATCTCGTTTATCGTCTGGTGCCTTGGAGCACTATTTGTTACGCTCAGAAGTGCCAGAGCTAAAAATTTCGTGATGCCGGCGATCGTTCTGTCGCTGTTAACGGGAGCCTACTTGCTGATGGTGGTGCAGTCGCCCGGGATCATGGGAGTTACGGTAGAAATGATGATCGCCGGATATTAC
>Ga0364860_11010_pt1 | contig 11946 bp, 9 predicted proteins | sample ExccelAu500001D4_FD_206916 | JGI IMG/M metagenome (GOLD analysis project Ga0364860, IMG submission 206916) | Enriched cells from Trout Bog Lake Hypolimnion, Wisconsin, USA - BchlTB.Aug20.5000.01 .D4 | ecosystem: Environmental > Aquatic > Freshwater > Lake > Hypolimnion/Profundal zone | place: USA... | reverse complement strand
TCTTCCCCACTCTTATAAGCTGCCGTTGTTTCTCTGGCATAAATATCCGGTGGCACACCCACCCCTTCATATACAGATCCGTTCAGGTATTTAAACATCGTGGAGGAAGTATAGGTAAATAAATATCCGGTACTGCCAAAAGTAGAAGTGCCAATGGTAAACTGTCCGCCATTAAAATAAACCTGTGGGGCCAATGGACCATTTGCTCCCCAGGTTCTTGTTCCAATAAATTTACCATTGGGTAATGTTTTAATGGCCATTGTGGTTAATTCGGCCATACTGGCAGAAAGATGGTCTGCCAATGCTACAATCGGAACCTTGATATTGGCCGATCCGCCATACCATGGTTTTACAATGGCTGGTGCCCAGGGTGTATAATCCAACCTGCCGGTACCATTCTTGGCTCGGGTATAACCAAAGGTAACAGGCGTTTTAATCATTTGTCCCACTACAAAATCAAGGTCAGCCACTTCTCCCCCGCCATTACCCCGCAGGTCAATTACAATTCCCCGGATATAGGGTGGTAAGTTCTGTACCATATTAAAGAAATAATTAAATACCGGTGAAGTGTTTGCACCTGCCTGTGATAGGGCAAAGCTGCTGAAATAAAGGTATAAGATACTGTTATTGATGGTCCCGCTTACCGCTGTAAAAGGAGTTGCGCTTCCTTCCATGGAAACAGTATCAGTTCCCATCACCAGGCTGGACGCATCGATATATTTATAGGGAATCAAAGAATCCAGCACAGCAGAAGGGAATGTACTGTCAGTAAAATAATTCGGATTCATGAGCTCCCTTCGGTAAGTAGCCGGACTAAATGAATTCCCTGTTAATTCAAATGTCAGGTTATAATGAGAATCTATTAAACCTGCTGTCATGGCTGCAAAATAATTTTCCGCAGTGGATTCACTGGCACTGTCAAAAGTAGTCAGCTTAGCAAAAAGGGGTTTATAGGTCGTGTACATTTTGTCCCAGTTGGTGCTGTCAACACCCCAGAATACGTAATTACTGTTCATCCCATTCCAGAAAGCTTCAAATAAATCCGGATAACTGCCTCCGGGATAATCCTGTGCATTATTTACAACAGGTATTTCTTTCCTGCACGAACTGGTGGCAACCACTGCCAGGAAAATACTGATGAATGCAAAAAAATAAATGAATTTATTACGGAATATCAATTTCATGGTTAAAATATTATATAAACAATGTTTAAGTTTGATCTGATCTTAATAGTTCACATAATGATATATATTATCATTAGCAGTCAGCCTGAAAAAGCAGCCGATTGAAATGCCCCAGGTAGTATTATACCGGGGAACCTGATTGATCTCATAATTCTTTTGCTGATCGGTTACAGAAGCGGTATACCTTCCTTCAATGAAAAACCGGTGGCCCGAAGTGGTCTCATAACTGATGCCCACACCTGCAATCCAGCCGAGTTCCAACCGCTTATCTTTTACAGTACTAAACTGATAGGGTTCACTGTAACTATATCCGTAATCTCCTGTGTTATCACTGAGTGTATTGGAAGTAGAGGAGGAATCCACCGTATTCAAGACATTCGATTCCACTCCTTTTAAGTGGTCACTCATCCAGTATGCTGCATATCCGCCAAGGTTAATAAACCCTTTCAATTGTTCATCGCCAAAGCTGAAATGAGCCAGAACTGGTAATTCCATGTATGAATTTGTATTTTTCTGATAAATTCCCTGAAAAGAACCAGTTCTGTTAATCTGGTAATTTTTCTGTGTATAACTCAACCCGCTTTGCAGGGCAAACCATTCATTAAACTGATATAATACCGGCACACCTAATGAGAACCCTCCTTTGGGGTCATACACAGTAAAAGACTGCGCCTGGTTACTGGTAATCAGGTAATTTTTATTACCCCCGGCTTCAATACCCAGGTAAAATTGTGCTCTTAAATGCGTCGTAAATAATAAACCCATTCCCAACGCCAAATATGCCATTCTTTTCCGCATCATAATATTTTATCATTTTATTGTATAAAATCTACAGGCGAACTCCTTCCTGAAAGCAGTGAGTAGTTTACCCGGATTGAACCTCTGTTGCAATAATAAAAAACAAAAGACTCCAATCAATGGATTTATGCTGATTCTTTCAAATAAAAAAACCATTTTATTCATCTTAAGATGTAAAAATGGTTAAAACCGTTGTTCGGATACTCCGTTTTTTTAAATAATTAACATTTATCCTTTTTTTTTAACATTTACAGCATTTTATCCAATATTTTCAATAACCATTGCACTAGCTCCACCTCCACCATTGCAAATTCCTGCAGCTCCATACCTGGCCTCATTTTGCTTTAGTACATTGATCAGTGTCACCAGTATCCGGGCTCCGCTGCAGCCCAGGGGATGGCCTATAGAAACAGCACCACCATTAACATTCACCTGTTTGGGATATAATTTCAATTTTTCGCTGTTGGCTATTCCCACCACACTAAATGCTTCATTCAATTCTACAAATGCAATATCCTGCATCTTCAATCCGGCCTTAGCCACTGCGTTGGGAATAGCCAGGCTGGGTGTGGTGGTAAACCATTCCGGTGCCTGTTCTGCATCTGCATATCCTTTAATCAGCGCCAGAGGCTTTAATCCCAGTTCCTTTGCTTTTTCCAGGCTCATCAGAACTAGTGCGGCAGCCCCATCGTTCATGGTACTGGCATTGGCTGCCGTTACAGTCCCCTCTTTAATAAAAGCAGGTTTTAATTCAGGTATTTTTTCAAATTTTACATTATAGGGTTCTTCATCTTTCGTAAAATAGCTGGTTCCCTTTTTAGTGGTGATGGGTACAGGCACCACTTCTGCATCAAATTTGCCTGCTTCCCAGGCGGCCTGGCTTCTTTTATAACTTTCTATCGCAAAAGCATCCTGTTCTTCTCTTGAAATTTCACAGGTTTTGGCACATAATTCTGCAAAATGCCCCATTGCAGTATTGTTATATACATCAGTCAGTCCATCCCGGGATAATCCATCCGTCAGCTTACTGTCTCCATACTTATTACCCCAACGCATATTGCTTACATAAAAAGGCACATTGCTCATACTTTCCATTCCTCCGGCCACCACAATTGCTGCATCCCCCAGTAAAATATCCTGTGCAGCCTGCATCACAGCTTTCATTCCACTGGCACAAACCTTATTTACTGTGGTACAGGTTACCTGATGGGGTAACCCTGCATATTGTGCAGCCTGACGGGCAGGAGCCTGTCCCACATTTGCCTGTATCACATTTCCCATGTACACTGCTTCTACCTGTTCGGGTTTCAATCCAGCTTTCTCAACAGCAGCTTTAATAGCTACCGCCCCTAATTCAGTGGCAGATACATCTTTTAAAGCACCCCCAAAACTTCCAATGGGTGTACGTACCGCTGAAACTATACAAACAATTCTCTGGCTCATATAACAAGTTTAGACAACAAATATAATTGAAGCAGGCTAACAAATGTTAGGGTTCTGAAACCTACAATAAAAATGCCCTGTGACTTATGGTCACAGGGCATTTTCTATACAATGAAGAAACTATTTATTGATTACAACTGACAGTTTCGTAAACTCAGCACCATTGAATATTTTAGCAATATTCACATTTTTAGAACTGTTCCAATCTTCTACCAGGGCTATCGGGACAATACGCCAGAAATTCTTAGATTTCAGGTCATCATAATCATTACTTCTAACAATCAAACCATTAATAGAAGCTCTTTTTTTAAAATCTATCTGTACAGATTTTGTTGCAGGGATTACATTTCCTTCTACAAATTTTGCTATTAACTCATTAGTCATGCCGCAAAATTAATCTTTTTATGCCGTAATGTCCGATTTATTTAGTATTCCAGTATTCAAGGTCCAATCTACGTCCTGCTATTTTAACAAATGGCCGAATCTGCACGTCCGCCATACATACTGCAGCTGCATTATTTTAACAAATGTTCCAACGCTTATTCAAACAATTCAGGCTGGTTATTATCGTCTTTAGGCCTTGGTTCCCATTCCATGGTTACATTTTTACTGAAATCCATCAGTTTGGCACCAATGGCTTTCCATCCCATCACTTCCACCATTTTGGCAATTTTAAATTTGGCACTCCGCACTTGTGCGCCTTTACCGGTATGTACAGCCAGCACCGGTTCTTCATCAGTAGTTACACACTGCAAGGTATTGCCCTCCCCTTCTTTTATAAAGAGATACTTTGTTTTTAAGGTAGTGGTTTCAATTTTAAACCGCTTAACATTAAACTGGTTCTTGGCATTGTCCTTATATACGGCAGTCAGTATTTTTTCAGGCTTAAATTTCCCGATCAGTAATATGGTATCCGCATCAAAACGCTGGTTCAGTTCTGTATCTGTTATTTCATAGTTCCCATCCGCATACACTATCAGAATCTTTTCATCCTCAAACATCCCCAGGTATTTACCCTTTTCATCCGTATTCAACCGTCCAAACTGGTCATCAAACCAAATCTTTCTTCCGGCCAGTGTACTCCTGCCTGCTTCTTTCAGCTTGACAGACTTAATCGGATATTTGGTCACTATATTTCCAATACTGCTCCGGCCTTTAATTTCCAGTTCTTCAAAATAAAATTCCAGCTCTTTGTTCCTGGCAGTACAATTCGGACTTAATGCAATTTTAACCACTTCTGCTTCTCCATTCGGATTAGCCGTAAAATAATGCACTTTACTTTTGTCACTTCCCCTGGTAAGGTCATATTCTTTATCCCTGGTAATTCCGGTTACATTAAAACGCTTGGCATAACTGGCCCCGGTTGCCGCATCCAGGTACATCATATTATACGTAGTACGTTCATCATTCTTCCTGAAAATGGCAACATATATAATGTCTTTGCCAATAAAATGTTTATCTCCCACTTTTACCACTTTCATCATCCCCCGCTTGGTAAAGATGATAATATCATCAATATCAGAACAATCGAACAGGAATTCATCTTTCTTCAAAGAAGTACCAACAAAACCTTCTTCCCGGTTTACATAAAGTTTGGTATTGGCAATAGCAACCTGCTGAATTTTAATGGTATCAAATAACTTAATCTCTGTTTTGCGTTCCCTGCCTTTACCATATTTCTTCAGTAAATGATCAAAATAAGCAACCGCAAAATCGGTCAGGTGTTCCAGGTCGTACTGCACCTGCTTTATCTCTGCCTCTATACTCTTAATCTGTGCATTCAATTCATCTATATCCAACCGGTAAATACGGCGTACCGGTTTTTCGGTTAGCTTCAGTACATCATCCCTGGTTACATCCCGGTTCAGCAATTTCCTGAATGGGACAAACGCTTTTTCAATTGCCACCAATACCTTATCCCAGGTATCATATTTCTTTTCCAGCTCTTTATATATCTTTTCCTCAAAAAATATTTTTTCAAGGGAGGTATAATGCCATTTATCACGCAGTTCCTGCAGTTTTATTTCCAGTTCTTTCTGCAGCAGTTCTTTGGTAAGATTGGTTGAAGTGGTCAGCAGTTCAGATGCCGTTACAAACTTAGGCCGCTGCTTTTCAATAATACAGGCATTGGGTGAAATGCTTACTTCACAATCAGTAAAAGCATACAATGCATCAATGGTAATATCCGGAGAAATTCCTGCCGCCAGTTCCACCTGCACTTCCACTTCCTTGGCAGTTACATCCACCACTTTTTTAATCTTGATTTTTCCTGCGTCATTGGCTTTCGTAATACTGTCACACAACTGAGATACCGTTACCCCATAAGGTACATCCCGTATCGCCAGCATTTTCTTATCCAGTTCCTCAATCCGGCAACGTACCCTTATTTTCCCCCCTCTTTTGCCATCATTATAATTAGACACATCCACCATACCCGCTGTCTGAAAATCAGGAAATAATTCAAATTTCTTTCCCCGCAGATACTGTATAGATGCCTGACAAAGTTCCACAAAATTATGCGGGAGAATCTTGGTAGATAGTCCCACCGCAATCCCGTCTGCCCCCTGTGCCAGTAAAAGCGGAAACTTCATGGGCAGGGTTACCGGTTCATTTTTACGGCCATCATAACTCAATTGCCAATTGGTAGTCTTGGCATTAAAAGCCACGTCCAGTGCAAATTTGGATAAGCGGGCTTCTATATAACGTGGTGCAGCGGCATCATCACCTGTCCGCACATCACCCCAGTTTCCCTGTGTATCAATCAGCAAATCCTTCTGTCCCAGGTTCACCAATGCTTCCCCGATACTGGCATCCCCATGCGGATGGTACTGCATGGATTGCCCGATGATATTCGCCACTTTATTATAACGCCCGTCATCCATTTCCTTCATAGAATGAAGGATACGCCTTTGTACCGGTTTTAAACCGTCTTCTATTGCCGGAACTGCACGTTCTAATATTACATAAGAAGCATATTCCAGAAACCAGTTTTTATACTGCCCCTGTACGCCACTTTCATTGCTTGTTACCTGAGATAAATCTTTTTTTTCTGCCATACCCAATCCCCTTAAGGGAACTATTTTTATAATGTTTTAAACTCCATTTCCTTCCAGCCCTTTGCCCAATCGCCCCTTGATTCCAGTACACCAGCTTCTACCAATTGACGGATTCGCCATACCAGGAATACATCACCGGTCTGCACTTTTAATTTACCATACAGATGGTTGAATATTTTATTTAACTTTTGAAATTCAGCCCCTACCGCAATCAATATTTCCTTATCATAAAAGCTTTCTTCCTTACTGGCAATTTTTTTACCCCCTTCCAGTATCCGCACCAATGCATTTTCATTACAGGTCTTTTTCCATTCATCCGGATCCAGTTCAAACTCACTTAAGGTAACCACCCTTGCCAGCTTTTTGGCTTTCAGGAATTCTTTGGGCAGTATTTCATATAAATGCTGCGGATAAAAAATCAGCCCTTTTTCATTAATAAAAGGCAGGTTATTCAGGTACAATACCTGTATCCTTCCCTGGTACTCTTTTAACTGACTGATCAGCCAGTAATAACTGCATACATCATGCTGGTTCTGCCCCATCCAGATCCAAACGGTTTCTGCTTCATTTTCATCCAGTGTTTTCAACAGGTTAAAAACGGTTAACTTATCATCCACTATATCCAACTGCTCGGTATAGGGAGAAAATTCCAGTAACGCCTTCCACCAGTCCCTGCGTTGCTGGTAACCATACGTATCATAAATATCAATTAATGGTCCCACCGCAAAATCATCTTTTATTTCAATAATTTCACCCTGCAGGCTTTCATCCAGCGCTATCGCCTTTTTCAGTACCTCAATATTGGCTGTTTCAAATACAATATGCAACATACAATTCAATAATTTAATTCAACACTTATACAATCTTAATAGCCAGGAACAAATAGTTATTGGCAGCTGCAATAACTTCATATTTAATATAAAAGCTGTCCATAAATATTTTAAATGCCATAAACTCATGTTTGGGCACTGCAAATTCATCAAACATAATGATATCCCCCGGCCGGAGAAAACGGTATAATTGCGACAAAGAGAATAAAGTGGCACTGAAAATATCTGCATCCATATGGATCAGTTTTTTTCTGCCCACCTGATATCCTGATAAAAAAGGATTCAGGGTATCCTGAAATAAGCCTTTATAAAAATGAGCCCGGCTATCTTGTATATCCAGGGATTCTAATGCTACAGCCATGGTTCCTTTGGCAAACGGACCAAAATCTTCAGGCAGCCCTTCAAATGTATCAAAGCCATGAAATCCGGATGCTGGATGCGTATTATGTGCCAGCCACCATTTAAAGGAATGCCCACCGCATACCCCAAACTCAAAATAATCCAATGCCTGGCTGTCTAACTGTTCTGCTTTACTGATCTCGGTATACAGGGTAAGCCTTCTTTCATAATTCCAGTCTTTCTGAAACCAATCGTTATACCCGTTTACCTTAGTAGCAGCCCTCCAGGCACTCAGTTCTGCCATATAATGCAGATTCAGAATAATTCCATTAAATGGTTTTACCAGTTGATGCAGCTGCCATTTCATGAAAAGGGACTTTGACTTTCGTATAATATCTAATTTGGTCATTTCCGGTATATAATAGTAAACAATCGGTTAATTCAGTTCTTCAATAAGGTCCAGCTCCACCCGCAGGTTATCAATAATAAAATCCTGTCTTTGCGGGGTATTCTTGCCCATATAATATTCCAGTAAATGCTGGATATGGTCGCCCTGCTCCAGTATCACCGGCTGTACACGGATATCCCTGCCAATAAACCGTCCAAATTCTTCCGGACTGATTTCTCCCAATCCTTTAAACCGGGTAATCTCGGGTTTGCTGCCTAACTTTTTTACGGCTGCCTGCTTTTCTGTTTCATCATAACAGTAAATGGTTTCCTGTTTATTGCGTACCCGGAATAAGGGGGTTTCCAGAATATACACATGTCCTCGTTTTACCAGGTCAGGAAAAAACTGCAGAAAAAAAGTCATCAGTAATAACCGGATATGCATCCCATCAACATCCGCATCCGTTGCAATTACAATATTATTATACCGCAACCCATCCATACCGTCTTCTATATTTAAGGCATGTTGCAGCAGGTTAAATTCCTCATTTTCATACACCACTTTTTTCGTCAGCCCAAAACAGTTTAAAGGCTTACCCCTTAAGCTGAATACCGCCTGAGATTCCACACTTCTGGATTTGGTAATAGAACCGCTGGCACTATCCCCTTCGGTAATAAAAATGGTGGATTTATTTTGTAATTCAATAAAATCTGCCTTGGTTTTACTGGGCGGATCATCATTAAAGTGTATACGGCAATCGCGCAGTTTCTTATTATGCAGGTTGGCTTTCTTGGCCCTTTCATTGGCCAGCTTTTTAATCCCGGCAAGTTCTTTTCTTTCCCTTTCACTCTGCTCAATACGTTTCTTTAAAGCTTCAGCAATACTGGGGTTACGGTGCAGGTAATTATCCAGTTCCTTCGCCAGGAAATCTTCCAGGAATTTCTTCATCGAAGGGCCACCTTCCGATGCATACTGGGAACCCAATTTTGTTTTAGTCTGCGATTCAAAAACCGGTTCCTGCACTCTTACTGAAACAGCCGCCACAATGCTGGTGCGGATATCCGAAGCATCATAATCTTTTTTAAAGAAATCCCGTATCACTTTTACATACCCCTCTCTAAATGCCTGCTGGTGGGTACCACCCTGTGTGGTATACTGCCCGTTTACAAAGGAAAAAATATCTTCGCCATAATCATTATTATGGCTCAAAGCCAGTTCAATATCCTCCCCTTTCAGGTGAATAATGGGGTATCGCAATTCATCGGCATTGGTTTTATGCTGTAAAAGGTCCAGCAATCCATTTTTGCTGATATAGCGTTTGTTGTTAAAGTTAATTACCAGCCCTGCATTCAGGTAACAGTAATTCCATAACTGACTGTCAATATATTCATGCCGGTAATTAAAATTGCGGAACACCGTTTCATCCGGAATAAACGATACAATTGTTCCGTTTTCTTCAGTTGTCTTTTGTTCCTTATGTTCTTTTACCAATACTCCGCGTTCAAATTCTGCTGTTTTCTCTTTGCCATCCCGAAAAGCGGTTACCTTAAAATAACCACTCAATGCATTCACCGCCTTGGTACCCACCCCATTCAAACCCACACTTTTCTGAAAAGCCTTACTGTCGTATTTGGCACCGGTATTAATCTTACTCACCACATCCACCACTTTACCCAGCGGAATTCCACGGCCATAATCCCTGATGGTGACTGTTTTATTTTTGAGCTCAATATCAATATGCCGCCCAAAACCCATGGTATGTTCATCAATACAGTTGTCAATCACCTCTTTAATCAGCACATAAATCCCATCATCGGGTGCTGTACCATCCCCTAATTTACCAATATACATACCCGGTCTCAAACGGATATGTTCTTTCCAGTCAAGGCTTTTAATATCGTCTTCCGTATAATTCGCCTGTAATTTTATCTCAGCCATAGTGTTGGAAATCTTTTTATTTATGCATTCAACCCGCAAATCTAACCCCCACAAAGTCCCAAACTTCTTTCTTTTTTCTACAAATTCCAACCTAATGTGGATAAGAAAATAATGCAGGCTCAGATTTCCGTAGGTTTGCCGGCACATGTTAATTACCAGTTTAGACGAGATTAGTCAGCTTGCCCTGACTAAGGAAGCTGAAAATATCCGGTTTAAAACCTATCTGCAACAGGCTGACAGTAAGTGGGTTGACAGCAAGGTACAGGAATTAAATACTGTAGTGGAAGCTCAGATCGACTGTACCCTTTGTGGCAATTGCTGTAAAACCCTGATGATCAATGTAACCGAACAGGAAGCAGATGATCTGGCTGCTCATAAAAAGCTGGCAAGAGCAGAATTTGACAGCCAATATCTGGAAAAAGGTACCCATGGCATGATGCTGATGAATACCATCCCCTGTCCTTTTTTACAGGAAAACAAATGTTCAGTCTATGAACACCGCTTTGCCGGCTGCCGTGAATTCCCCGGACTGCACCTGCCGGAGTTTACCGGGAGATTATTTTCCGTTTTTATGCATTATGGCCGCTGCCCCATTATTTTCAATGTGGTGGAACAATTGAAAGCTGCAGTTGCTTTTCCTGCCCTTCCACAATAAATACAACACAGCAAATACATAAGTTTTTTACATTTGATGCCCTATGACAAGTTTTGGTATTGATCAGTTATTACAATCTAACCCCAACTGGAAAAAACAGCGGATTGCACTGGTTACCAACCAGGCAGCCACCACTGCTACCTATATTCCTTCCCGGAAAGCCCTGCTGGATGCAGGTTTTAATATTTGCAGACTCTTTTCCCCGGAGCATGGATTAGATATCAGGGGTGCAGATGGCGCTAAAATGAAAGATGGAACGGATAACCTGACCGGATTGCCCGTTATCAGCCTTTACAGCGAAAAATTGGCCCCCGCAGCAGCTGACCTGAAAGGAATTGACCTTGTTTTATTCGATATACCCGATATCGGTTGCCGGTTTTATACTTATTTATGGACCCTCACCCATGTTTTGGAATCCTGTGGACACTATGGCAAAAAGCTGGTAATTCTGGATAGACCTAATCCTATTTCCGGAAATCTGGCACTGGCAGAAGGCCCCGTACTGGATGAACAGCACTGTACTTCCTTTATTGGCAGATGGGCCATTCCGCTCAGGCATAGTTGCACTTTTGGAGAACTGGCCCTCTATTTTAATGAAATCAAAGGACTGGAAGCTTCCGTAGAAGTGATTACCTGTAATGGATGGAAGAGAAATATGTTTCAGCCCGACTGGCAGCTGCAGTTCGTTCCCACTTCTCCGGCAATGAATAATTTTCAGTCGGCCTTACTCTATCCGGGCCTTGGTTTACTGGAAGCTACCAATATCAGTGAAGGCAGAGGTACACCCATTCCCTTTAGCCGCATAGGTGCTCCCTGGTTCAATCCAAAGCTTTTTGCCAAATATTTTAAAGTGCCCGGTATCAGGACCCAGGCAGTAACATTCACCCCTACAGAAAGTAAATACCAGCAGGAACCCTGTCAGGGCATCTCCATTTCAGTGGCAGCGCCTTATCAGATTCCATCTGTAAGTATCGGATTATTGCTGATCAAGCAGTTATATGATTTATTCCCCCGCGATTTTCAGTGGAAGCCCTATCCCACCCTGGTCAACCCAACAGGTAACCAGCACCTGGATAAATTACTGGGCATCCCCGATACAGAAACCTTATTCGATTATACATTATCAGATTTCGAAAAAACTATCCGCCAAATTACAGATACGGGCAGCTGGCAACAGGCTATCAGCCCTTTTTTACTGTACTAATCCCGTAACGGTGCCGCCATTAAATTCCGGATCACCACACTGGCAGCCATACTGCCAAAAATAGCCGGCATATAGCTAATGGTACCAATAATAGATTTTTTGGGGAATGCT
>Ga0364860_10409_pt2 | contig 11946 bp, 3 predicted proteins | sample ExccelAu500001D4_FD_206916 | JGI IMG/M metagenome (GOLD analysis project Ga0364860, IMG submission 206916) | Enriched cells from Trout Bog Lake Hypolimnion, Wisconsin, USA - BchlTB.Aug20.5000.01 .D4 | ecosystem: Environmental > Aquatic > Freshwater > Lake > Hypolimnion/Profundal zone | place: USA... | reverse complement strand
ATACGACCCGGCGCCTGTAAACGTTCCGAAAGAAAAGGCAGAACCGCCTGTCGTAATATTGACTGGTGTTCCAAACGGAACTCCGCCGAAATATAACTGGTAGCTGACACCGGATTGTGAATTGTCCAGACCGATCGGCATACCCGATCCACCAGAGCAGTAAGCCCCGCCGCCGGTCATATTGTAGACCGTTGGCAATACGCTCACGGTAATAGTAGCACTGCCATTCATGGCGGCCACGCATGACGTAGTAGAATTAGTTGCAACGACCGTATAGGTAGTTGCGGTTAACAAAGTACCGAAAGAAATCGCACTGCCAGTACCTGCAACCGGCAAGCCAACCGCCGTACCACCATTCATAAGCTGGTAGTTGACACCCAGGTCAGAACCACTCAGTCCTACCGTGACTCCGGTACCACCTGCACAATAAGTTCCGCCACCTGTAACCGTATAAATGTTCGGCAAGGGATTAACCGTGCCAGCAATTGATGTGATACACCCTGTCGGCAGTGTATAGGTGAAGTTAACCACACCACTCGTCACCCCATTCACAATACCTGTAAATCCGCTTATCGTTGCGATTGCCGTATTGCTGCTTGTCCACGAACCGCTTGGCGAAGCGTCTGCCAGGGTTGTGCTTGACCCCACGCATACATTCGTAGTGCCGGTGATGCCCGCTGGCAACGGATTAACAGTTACCTGGTAAACCGCAATACAACTTCCAGGAGCAGGCAAAGTGTAAGTAATGATCGGCGTACCGGGCGAAATGCCGGTCACAGCCCCCGTAGTGCTTACCACTGATACGCTTGAAGAAGTGGAATTCCATGTCCCACCTGTTGTTGCATCAGCAAGGGTCGTTGTCAATCCTACGCAGACTGTTGGGGTTCCCGTAATGCCAACAGGGGTCGGGTAAACCGTAATGTTCTGCGTAACAAAGCAACCGGCCGGTAATGTGTAAGTCATGGTCACTGTACCTGCTGAAACGCCCGTAACAATACCGGATATAGATCCCACTGTACCGATTGCGGAATTAGAACTGGACCATGTACCACCGGTAGTTGCATCACTCAGACTGGTGGTCAGACCAGCGCATACGGTAAACACGCCGGTAATGCCTGCTGGCTGAGGATTGACCGTTTCCACTATTGTGGTGTAACAGCTTCCAGGTGCTGGCAAGGTATAAGTAATGGTTGGGTTACCTACGGCAACACCCGTTACTACCCCTGTACCGGATATTGTAGCCAACGATGTGTTGCTACTAGACCATGTACCGCCACTGACACCGTCAGTCAGCGCATTTGTCAGACCCACACAAACTGATGGAGCTCCGGAAATAGACGCAGGAGAAGGATAAACAGTAATACCCTGGGTCATAATACATCCTGTTGGCAAAGTATAAGTAATTGTTGGCGTACCGGCACTCACGCCAGTTACCAAACCGGTTCCTGAACCGATGGTAGCCAACGCTATGTTGCTGCTCGTCCAGGAACCGCCAGCCGAAGCATCGGAGAGAATAGTCGTTGAACCGGCACAAACTGTAAGGATACCGCCTATCGTTGCTGGTAAAGGATTGACAGTAACATTCGTTGTTATAAGGCATCCTGTAGGCAACGTATAAGTTATCACCGGTGTGCCTGCACTGACGCCTGTAACGACACCCGTTCCACCAACAACTGTAGCGAGCGAAGTGTTGCTGCTTGTAAACGTACCACCGGACGAAGCGTCAGCCAGCGTTGTTGTCAATCCCTGGCAAACATTGGCAATACCTGTTATCGATACAGGGTTTGGATTGACCGTAAACGCGTAAGTTGTATAGCAAGTTCCCGGGAGCGTATACGTAATCGTAAGGGCCCCTGCAGCCACGCCGGTTATGACACCTGTCGCAGCAGCAGCAGTAGCAAATGCTGTTGTACCGCTGGTCCAGGTACCACCTGCAACTGTATTGGTCAGAGTCGTAGTCAGTCCTACGCAAACGTTGTTTGTTCCTGCTATGGCCGCCGGTATCGGGTTCACTGTTACGGTTGTAACCACAAAACAACCCGCAGGCAATGTATAGGTTATGGAGGCAGTTCCCGCAGCTACACCCGTTACAACGCCCGAACCAACTCCTACTGTTGCAATAGCAGTATTGCTGCTTGACCACGAGCCGCCGCTTGTTGCATCAGCCAGCGTGGTGGTCGCACCAACGCATACAGTAGCAGTTCCTGTAATAGATGAAGGAACTGGATTTACTGTAAATGGATATGTCACGTTACAACCCGCCGGTAACGTATAAGTCATAGTCAGTGTACCCGAAAGTACGCCGGTCACCAAACCGGTCACACTACCAATAGTTGCATTGGCTGGTGAACTGCTTGTCCAAACTCCACCGGTCGACGCATCGGAAAGGGTCGTAGTGCCGCCGACACAGACGCCTGTTGCTCCTGTGATAGAAGCAGGTGTTGGATTAACTGTAATATTGAAAGTAGCATAACATCCGGTAGAGAGCGTATAAGAAATGGTAGGTGTACCTGAGGCGACACCTGTTACGATACCTGAGGTTACGCCTGCAGTGGCTATCAGCGTATTGCTGCTGGTCCAGTTTCCACCACCTGTTGCATCAGCCAGGGTTATCGCTGAACCAGTGCACACACTGGTCAAACCTGAGATTGCTGCCGGATTAGGATTAATCGTAACTACCGCGGAAGTTGAACAGGAAGTTGGTAATGTATAAATAATAATAGAAGTTCCCGAAGCAACACCGGTTACAACACCGGTAGTCAAACCTGCCGTAGCAACACCTGGTGTTGATGAAGTCCATGAACCGCCAGCGGAAGCATCAGCAAGTGTGGTTGAAGTACCGGGACATGCAAACATTGTGCCGGTAATTGATGCAGGAAGCGGATTGATCACGACTGTCTGGCTGCCCGCCATAGTGCTGGTACACGTGGTGGATGTATTGGTACCCACCACCGTGTAAACGCCTGCTGTGGTCTGCAAACCAAATGAAATAGCTGCTCCCGATCCGGCAACCGGACTCCCGGTTGAAACACCGCTCACATAAAGCTGGTAGCTGATACCTGCCTGGGAACTTGATAAACCGACTGCAACACCCGTGCCACCCGCGCAGTAGCTGCCGCCACCGGTGACAGTAAAGGTATTGGTAGGTAACGCATTGGTAAAGACAGTAGCAGATCCTGACATATTGCTGCCACAACCCGTCGTTGCATTGGTGGCTGTTACTGTATAGGTGCCGACAGTTGTGATCGCACCGAAATCAAGTCCGGAAAAAGTACCTGCTAAAGGAGCACCAACAGCTGTAGTACCCAGCCATAACTGGTAGTTAACCCCACCTACTGAATTGGAAAGATATACGTGAACACCTGATCCGCCAACGCAATAACCTCCACCGCCTGTTACATTATATACAGTAGGAAGCGTGTAGACAGAGAAAGTAGAAGTATTATTTGACAACGGAACACTTGTACAGCCCAGAGAATTAGAAATACCGGTTATAGTAACGGTAGTAGATCCTGTTGCCGAAAGAGATGCAGACGGAATAGAGAACGTACCGGTTGTAGCTCCCATCGTAAGCGTGGCGGTAGCACCGGTAACAGCATTGGCACCCGAGAGATTATAGGTAACAGTGAAGGTACCTGATCCCAACGAAGTCGAACCTATTGTTACTGTACCGCCCAGACCCACACATTCAGAAGTGGCAATGGTAGATGTAAAATTGCTTATGTTAGGCTGCGGATTTACTGTGATCGTCGTACTGGCCGTACAACCAGCTCCGAGTGTATAGGTAATACCAACTGCACCTGCTGCAACGCCTGTCACAATACCTGTACCTCCACCGATGGTGGCAACTGCCGTATTGCCGCTGCTCCAAACACCGCCGGATGTGGCATCACCCATCGTAATGTTAGAGCTGGTACATACAACACCAGGACCTGTCACGGCTGCCGGTGTAGGGTTAACTACGATCGGGGTAACTACGTTACACGTTGATGGCATGGTGTAAATGATATTCGGGGTTCCTGTAGAAAGCCCGGACACGATACCGGTCGTGAGCCCTACAGTTGCCTGCGATGGATTGCTAGATGTCCAGCTTCCACCTGTCAGTGTATTACTAAGTACCGTAGTACCACCTACACATACACTGGTAGTTCCTGTGCTGGCAGGAGGAGTCTGGTTAACGACCACACTGGTGGTCACATAGCAACCTGTACCCATGGTGTAAGAGATGGTCGGCGAACCTGCGCCTACACCGGTTACAATACCTGACGTAGCGCCCACGGTTGCCTCCCCGGTATTGCTGCTGGTCCACGTACCGGTCAGGGTTGCGTCCGCAAGGGTCGTAGTAAGTCCGGTACAAACGCTCGTTGTACCAGTAATGGCAGAAGGTGTAGTATTGACTACTATTGGATAAGTTGCCTGGCAACCTGTTGAAAGCGCATAGGTAATGGTAGGACTACCGGCTGCAACCCCTGTCACAACACCTGACGTTCCGCCCACAGTAGCCTTGGTAGGATCACTACTTGTCCAGGTACCGCTGGCTGTGGCATCTGCAAGGCCGATAGTCTGACCGGTACATACCGCTGTTGCACCTGTAATGCCGGCCGGATTAGGATTTACGGTGAACGGCGTAGTTACATAACATCCGGTTCCCGACATCGTATAGGTTATCAACGGGATGCCTGCTGCAACACCCGTAACAACCCCGGTTGTTGAATTTATGTTGGCTTCAGAAGTATTACTGCTGCTCCACGGCGTTCCGCCGGTTGGAGTTGCATCTGTAAGTGTAGTGGTCAGGCCCACGCAGACGTTCAGAGTTCCGGCGATGCTCGCAGGCGTTTGGTTAACAACGATTCCCTTTGTAGCCAAACAACCTGTGGCAAGTGTGTATGTAATGGTAGGAGATCCGGGAGTTAGCCCAGATACAATTCCTGTTGCGGCACCTACCGAAGCCTGAGCACTGGCACTGGATGACCAGGTTCCGCCGGAAGGCGTAGAAGCAAAAGTGGTCGTATACCCGGTACAAACTGATGACGCACCCGTAATAGCCGTTGGATTAGGATTTACAGTCACAGGAGTAGTTGTATAGCATCCTGTTCCAAGTGTATAAGTAATAATCGGCGTGCCAGCCGAAACGCCGGTTACGGTAGTGCTGGTACTGGCGCCGCCACTAACGGTTGCTTCTGCTGTATTGCTGCTGCTCCATGTTCCTGCTGGTGTAGTGGCATCTGCTAGTGTTGTAGTAAGACCGATACACACGTTGGTTGTGCCGGTAATGGCTGCCGGATTGGGGTTGACGATAACGGTCACGGAATTGGTACAGCCGCTTGGCACTGTATATACAATGGTAGCAGTACCTGCACCTACGCCGGTTACCGTACCCGTACCTGCGCCAACAGTTGCAAATCCTGGCGTAATGCTGCTCCAGAGTCCGCCGGTCGTAGCATCTGTTAAAGTTTCTGTTGCGCCTATGCAGATCGATGTGCCTGAAGGAGTCGGTGCTGGTGGCGTCTGATTAACAGTTACTGGCTGGGTAGCATAGCAACCGGTTGCTGTGATCATATAAGATATAGTTGGCACGCCAGCTGCCACACCGGTTACGATACCAGTCGTTGCGCCTACCGTCGCCATTGATGTATTGCTGCTGGTCCAGGTGGCCGGGCCTGCCGTTGCATCTGTCAGCGTTGTGTTGGAACCGGTACAAACATTGAACGTACCTGCAATAGAAGCAGGCAAAGGATTAACCACAACGGTTGCCTGATTCAGACAGCCCGTAGGCAATGTATAAATTATGCTCGGGCTGCCGTTGGCTACACCGGTTACAATGCCGGTAGCGGCGCCCACCGTCGCCTTCGTGTTATCGCTGCTACTCCAAGTTCCACCCGAAGTGGCATCAGTAAGCACCGTTGTCGAGCCAACGCATACACTCAATGTACCAGCCGGAACTGACGGATTCGGATTGACTGTAACTGGTGCCGTAGTATAACAACTTGTTGCATTTATAGAGTATGTAATTGTTGGTACGCCTGCCGCAACACCAGTTACGACGCCGGTACCCGCGTTAACTGTAGCAAGAGCAGTATTGCTGCTGGTCCATGTAAAAGGACCAGGCGTTGCGTCTGAAAGAGTAGTCGTAAGCCCAACGCACACATTCTGGGTACCTGTAGGTGCCACCGGTGTCTGGTTGACGACCAAGGTGCCAACCACATAGCAACCAGTCCCCAATACATAGGAAACAGTTGTTGTCCCGGCCGACACGCCTGTCACAACCCCGGTAGACGAATTTATGGTAGCTTTTGTAATATCAAGTACACTCCAGGTACCACCGCCAGTGGCATCCGTGAGTGCAGTTGTAGCACCGGTACATACGGCCAGTGTACCACCAATCGCGGCAGGATTAGAATTTACGACGAAAGCTGCAGAAGCAGAGCAGCCTGTAGCAGTTACAGTATAAGAGATATTAACACTTCCGGCGCTTACTCCGGTAACAATACCTGTTCCACCAACGGAGGCTATGGCAGAGTTACTGGAACTCCATGTAGCCGGGCCAGCTGTACCATCGCTCAGGGCGCTGGTAAGACCTACGCAAGCATTTGTCGTGCCTGTAATAGACAGCGGATTCGCATTAACATTTTCCACCTGTGTAACATAGCAACCAGACGGCAGGGTGTACGTAATAGTCGGGCTTGTACCACTGGTAACTCCTGTTACGATACCTGTGCCTGCTCCTACCGATGCATTAGCGGGGTTGCTACTGGTCCACAGGCCGCCGCCGCCATCTGTCAGCGTAACAGTGGCACCTAAACAGACAGACGAAGGTCCGGATATTGAAGATGGAAGTGGATTTACCGTTACAGTTGTAGATGCAAAGCACCCAGTGGCCGGAATAGTATAGATAATATTTGACGTTCCTGCAGTCAGACCACTAACGGTGCCTGAGCTGTTCACAGAAGCAACGACCCCATTACTACTGCTCCAGTTTCCTCCGGCGGGCGATGAAGCCAAGGTAGTAGTATTCCCTACGCATATGCCGGTTGATCCTGAAATGGCGCTCGGGGTCGTGTTAACTGCAATGCTTTCAGTGGCGTAACATCCGGTCGCACCAACAGTGTATGTGATTGTTGGTGTCCCTGCCGACAAACCAGTAATAAGACCACTACCCGACACGATAGATGCCTGACTGGTATTACTGCTGGTCCAGGTGCCACCGCCGCTGGTTTCTGTTGCGGTAATGGCCGAGCCTACGCAAACTGATGTAGGCCCGCCTATCGCGTTCGGGTTACTGTTAACCGTCATTGGAAATAATGCATAGCAGCCGGACGCCAAAATATATGATATTGTTACAGAACCTGCAGCTACTCCGGTCACAACTCCAGTTCCGGAATTTACGGTAGCCACACTTGAGGCACTTGTGCTCCAGCTACCACCGCCTGTTGTATTGGTTAATGTTGTGGTTGCGCCCACACACAAACTGCTGGCACCCGTAGTGGCAACCGGAGTCTGGTTAACAGTATAAGACTGAATGGCGTAACAACCAGTTGCAGTAATGGTATAGGAAAGATTCGGAACACCAATAGAGACGCCTGATATGGTGGTCGATGTACTCGGACCTGCGGTAACTGTCGCCAGCCCGGTATTACTGCTGCTCCAGGTACCGCCCGCAGTCGCATCCGTCGCCGTATTGGTCATACCGGTACACACAGAAAAGGGTGACCCGGAAATGGCAGCGGGATTAGCATAAACATTAAAAGGAAGAGTTACATAGCAACCGTTAGCAGCCGTATAGGATATTACCGGTGCACCGGCTCCAACTCCGGTCAGTGTGCCGGCTCCGGCCCCTGAAGCAATAATTGTGGCTTCTGAGGTATTACTACTCGCCCAGACGCCACCGGCGGTGAGGTCTGAGAGTAAAGTAGTGTACGTCAAACAAACACTGGAAGCTCCAGAAATTGCTGAAGGTGTAGTGTTGACTACAACTGCCTGTGTCACGGAGCAACCATTAGGAACCGTATAACTGATAGTTGGCGTCCCGGAAGAAAGGCCGTTCACATTTGCTGTACCGGAACCTGCACCGCCTGTACCCGTTATTGACGCCAACGTATTGTCGCTTGAACTGAAAATACCACCACTGGTTCCTGATGCTACCGGAATCGAGTTACCTGTACAAACCGTAAAAGGAGAGCCTGTGATTGGAAGAGGTGTATTATTAACTGTCATCGGAAATGAACTGGAGCATCCGTCACTGAGCGCATAATTAATGGTAACTGTACCGTTACTTACCCCGGTAACTACACCAGATCCCGAAACTGTCGCCACAAACCCATTGCTTGTACCCCATGTACCACCGCCCGGCGTCACGGAAAGCCCAACCGGGTAAGGCGCTGAAGAACCGGTACAAACAGTGCTGGTTCCGGTTATGGATGATGGTGCTGCACTTACTGTTACCTGGGCAAATGCGTAACAAGAGTTTGAAAGTGTATAAGTGATATTTGTTGTTCCGGCACTAACCCCCGTAACTGTTGTAATGCCTGACGTACCCCCAGTGAAACTAAAAAATGCATTTGCCGGACTATAGGTTCCGCCAGACGTGCCATCAGTCACAGTTATTGTTGAGCCATTGGCACAGACTGTGCTGGGAACGGTTATTGGCAAAGGATAGGCCGTATTGGTAAAGGTAATATTTGTCGTAGCGCTACCATTAACATCTGTAATCGTAATCTGTATGGTCTCCGAACCGATATAACTGGTATTAGGCGTATAAGTTACTCCTACTGGAGTCGAATTGGTTGAAGCTGGTATTACGCCGGAGGTGTAGGGCAAATTCGATATCAAACCATGAGTAGGCGGAACTGATACCGACCACGTAAATGCTGCGCCCGATGTATTGTCATGTGCATTTAAAAGACTGGAGATATCTGTTGCCCCGGCATTCGCACATAACGTTAGGGTTTGCGCACCACCATTATTAAACACAGGTTGGGCTATAGCCTGAACACCAAACAACATCAAACCAGCCAAAAGAAGAGCACGAAAAATCCCCCTTCTTACATTGTTTCCCGCATTTTGTTGTACAGTGTAAAGATTAACTGAAGTCATAGTCTTTTGCTTTAGATAAAAAATTAAAGTGCCTTTTTTTATTCATCTACATCTCAAAATTGTGCTAATAAACAGGCACAAAATGATACACTTTCTGCATCATTTTTAACCTGGCATTATACAATTTTGGGACTAAGATAGTTTAAATTATTTTTAAAAAATAGATTTTGCTAAAAAAAATTACCCACATTCGTGCCATCCTGAGTATTTGAAATTTATATCGCAGAATTCCGTTTGGAACCGGTAATGCGCCAATACTCAAATGCACATCGACACAAATAAGCAAATTATTATGTCATTTCTTTTCATCAATAAATATATTTATGTATTTTATGTTATTTACATGCTACAATATTTATGATCTATTGGTAAGTTTGCACTACATCTTACTCCATTATGTCTCAACCTGCGTCTTCCAAATGTTACCATTTCAAAAGAATCCCACTTTTACTGTATATCGCCTTGGGGACAACACTCTTTTCAGCAGGATGCGAGAACAGATCCGATCAGGCACCCGACATTTCGCACATTCAACTCAGCCTGAATACTGCGCGCTTCGACCTGGACCTCTATGCCCTGGACACCAATCACCTGGGTTCGGGATTAAGAAGATTGTACGATAAATACCCCGATTTCTTGAACTACTACCTGGATACTATAAGACAATATGGTATATACGGGCACTTTTCAGATACAGCAAAAGGCGGCATGGATACCCTGCGGGTGGACCTAACTTATAAGGATTTTGTAAGACTGGAAGATACCATCAAAAAATATTACCCGGACAGCAAGGCGACAGACAAAGAACTGACCCAGGCTTTCAAACTCATGAAATATTATCTTCCCGACTATCAGGCACCCCGCATCATATACCTGAACATGGGGCTAAGCAAGTGGGCATCATTCCCTGTAGACACCAAGACAATATGCGTAGGACTGGACATGTTCCTTGGGGAGCAGTATCCTTACTACCGATCAGTGGGCGTATCGGGCTATATGCTTACGCACTTCCGGAAGGCTTACCTGCCAGTCTCGGTACTCAACTCGGTTTACCAAACCCTGCATCCCTTCAGCCAGGAAGATAGAACGCTACTCGACCTGATGATTCAGCGCGGAAAAGAACAGTATTTTTTACATAAGATATTCCCTGGATCACCTGATTCCCTGCTGTTTGGTTTTTCTCAGCTCCAGGTGAAATGGTGCAATGAAAACGAAGGCCTGGTTTATAACTTTTTCATTCACCAAAAGCTCCTATATAATAAGGAAGGACACAACATACTACCTTATGTCTACGACGGCCCCTTTGCCAAAGACCTCGAATCGCCAGCCGATCCCGTTAAATATACTCCCGGCAACATCGGCACCTGGCTCGGTTACCGTATAGTAAGCCAATGGATGAACCAACACCCCCAAACGACCCTGGAGATGTTGCTCAAACAAACAGAAGATCCTACCCGTTTTCTAGAAGAAGCAGAATACAGGCCCAAATAATCTCTTTGAGAATCTGGTTCTTTGAACCAGGATAATAGACAGACCGCATACAAATTCTAAATTTTACCAATCTATGCCCATCCAGCTAATAACCCGTACCAAATCGCAGCCCCGGATACCCGGTTGAGGAAATTTCGTCGCGTTTAATTTTTAGCCGAAACATTCCGCTTGATATGATATATTTGCACCCCCAATTGCAAATCACTAACTTAACAATAATTTAATCATGAAGAAAAGTTGTTTGACGGTCACACTATTATTTGCGCTTCTTGCCCAATTGCACGCTCAAATCAAAAAAATTGACGATATTAAAAAATCCTTGGAAACTACCAATAAAGACACTATTGCATGGACGCACGGCGGCGTATTGAACGCTGGCATCAATGAAGGGTTCCTGCACAACTGGGCAGCCGGCGGAGAACTTGCCTCACTGACAGTCAGCGGTATTTTTCACGGATACCTCAACAGGCTGCACAACCAGGATATCTGGAGCAATAACCTCGACCTCAACTATGGCCTCAACTATGCCTACTCAACCGGTTTCCTCCCGCACAAAACTGATGACCGCATAGATTTCACATCCAAGTACGGTATCCGGCACGACACATCCAATTTGTTTTTTACCGGGCTTTTCAATTTCAAATCACAGTTTACCAAGGGGTATGATTACACCCGTACCAATTGGGATTCAGCCTCGGTTTCGAAGTTTTTTGCACCAGCATACTTCACCACGGCAGTCGGCATCGAATACCGGAGAGGAAGCGATATTTCCCTCTTCCTCTCTCCCGTGGCAGGAAGGCTCACGGTTGCATCCACATACTACACAGATCAGTCACCCCAGGGCGCCTTCGGTGTGCCTTACAACAAGACTACCTATTACCAGTTTGGCGCTTATTTTTCAGGCCGTTACCAGGCAAATCTCAGTAAACACGTGCTTTATAAAACTCGCCTCGACCTGTATTCTGACTACCTTGCCAAAGACACAAAAGACAGTACGGGCAAGGTGATAAAAAAAGACAGTCCTGCCAACATCACGGTTTTGTTTGACAATTTCCTCTCCTGGAAAATATCGAAATATCTGAATGCTACCTTCGGTCTTACCTTTATGTACGACAATAACATTCCATATATTAAACAGCCGGCTCCAACGTCCGGGCCTAATGCAAACCAGGAAGTACCTGGCAATAACCTTGGCTGGCTGCAGATCAACCAGGTATTTACAATAGGTCTTGAATATAAATTTAAATAATATTATTGTTCTTGCATGATTTTTTGTCCAACATAATATTGCTTATCTTAGCGTTTCACGAAAACATTTATATATTTTTTTTGCAGTGCTGCTTCTTTTGGATCATAATGCCC
>Ga0364860_11008_pt1 | contig 11969 bp, 8 predicted proteins | sample ExccelAu500001D4_FD_206916 | JGI IMG/M metagenome (GOLD analysis project Ga0364860, IMG submission 206916) | Enriched cells from Trout Bog Lake Hypolimnion, Wisconsin, USA - BchlTB.Aug20.5000.01 .D4 | ecosystem: Environmental > Aquatic > Freshwater > Lake > Hypolimnion/Profundal zone | place: USA... | reverse complement strand
AATTTGGTGCCGGTAATGTGACTTCGACTAAAGCCAATAGCGGGACGGGATTGTCGCTTGGTGCGGGTGTTTTAGCTGAAACTGCTCAATTCAACCGCTGGTCCGCAGAGACGGGTCTACTTTATGTCACGCGCTCGATAGCAAATGGTACATTTACATCGATGGCTTCGGCGTTACAAGTTCCGCTCTTAGCTCGGTACGATGTGATTTCTGATTTAGTTTCGGTCGGCTTGGGTGGCTACTACGCTTACGGTATTGGGCAAGTGGGTACTGACGGGCAAGATGGTGTCACTCGGTATGTAGGTTACGATACGGCCGGAATTCATCGAATTGATTACGGCATTGTCGCATCGGTTGGAGGGAGTTATCCCGTCGCCGATGAGGTCGATATTATGGCAGATGTTCGATATAATTACGGACTTGCGCGCGAATCGACGAGCGGAGTTTACGATCCGTCTTTGGGAACCGGCAATTCGAACCTCTATTTTAGAATGGTTCAGGCACTGGTTGGATTTAGATTTTTTCTTTAGGTCAGTCAGCTTGCGAGACTCGAAATTTAGGAATTTACCAACCGATATTAAGAATGGGCGCTATTCCGAAGAGTCCTTGATTGTCAAAATTGAGTAACCCGATTTGGACACCGTAAAGTTTATCCGTTACGTTGAGTAGTCCGATCTGAAGCCCAACAACGACCCTCGCTTTATTATAGAGGCCAACCTGAGCGCCAACGACCGTAGTATAGGGACTGTAGTTAAACAGAGCAGCTTCAAATCCAACCAGATGGGATTCTGCGAGATTCGAATTAAAAAGACCTGCAATCTGAATACCCGCAATATTACTTTTATTAACATTGACGTTAGCTAGTCCGGCGATCTGAAATCCCGTAATTGTCGAGGCTCCGTGGTTGTAATTAAATCCACCGGCCACTGCAAAACCGCCGAAGTTGGTGTCCGTGACGTTGCCAATCCCGGCCACATCAAAGCCGTAGACATTCGCTTGACGTCCCATCAGGGCGCTCACGCGCAGCCCAGTGACCGTTGAAGATTGGGGAGGAAGTTCTAACGGCGGAAATAAATTGAGCGAAAGAGGACTAACCAATGCGTAGGCTGGGGCAGGGATACTTATGGTGAGAGCCCACAGCAGCCAGTTTAATTTCCTTTTAGACATGGATAAATTCTCCCGAATCTCGATCTAGATTGCAAGCTTGGTGCTAGTTAAAGTAGTGATGGTCTCGGACACGGCAAAAATTTCCCAGTAGCGTTTGAAAAAATGATTTGTCGACCGCGTGAGGGGTTTGCGTACAATAAAAGTATGCGCCACTCCCACTATTCGATTGCTAGCTGGTTCATTCTTGTCGTCCTGGTTTTGACCTCCTCGGTTTACGCTCAAAGCGAATCGCGCCCTCCTCGGGGGATGCTGGCTTGGGTCGATGGCTCTATCAAACAACTCAACCGCGACGAAGAAAAACAGATCTGCGGCCAGCAATTTTGTGAGCCTAATTTTGTTTACCATATATCAGATGGAATTCACCTTCCGGCAGGCACGGATACCCTCGATTATTCGAGAAAAATATTAAAAATGAGTGAGGCTTGGAGTCTGAGCGAAGGGTCAAACGCGGTGACGATCGCAGTGATTGATACAGGAGTGGATTACACGCATCCTGATTTGCAGGAAAATATGGTCAGCCACGGGTATAATTTTATTACGGGTAAAGACGACGCCATGGATGATCAGGGGCATGGCACTCACTGCGCAGGAATTGCGGCTGCCGAATTGAATCATCTGGGCATTGCAGGCGTTGCTCCGCGGGCCCGAATCCTGCCCGTAAAGTTTATGGATGCCAATGGCGACGGGGATATTACTGGCGCAGTTAAGGCTATTGATTATGCCGTCGCTCAAGGGGCAAACATCCTCTCGCTCTCGTGGGGCGGTCCGGGGTTCTCTCAATTTTTGGCTGACGCAATTGCCCGTGCAATCAAGGCTGGAGTTCTGGTCGTAGCGGCAGCTGGAAACGAGTCTTCGAATAATTCGACTCTTCCCAAGTACCCCGCTGATTTCGCGGGCGTGATTGCTGTAGCGTCGACGGACGAGACCGATTTGCTGAGTCCGTTTTCGAACTTTAGTGCGGATAAGGTTTTGATTGCGGCTCCGGGGAGCCGAATTTTGTCTTCCTATCTGGGACACCTTTGGCAGGTTTTGAGTGGCACTTCGATGGCGACCCCGCAGGTGGCGGGCGCTTTGGCTTTGGGTTTAGCTTTGAGACCTAAGCTCGGTCCGGATGCGTTGGTCGAAAAAATGTGCTCCACTGCAAAGAAGAGCCTACTCACTAAAGTGAAGTGTGGGCGTCTTGATGTAGCGGCGTTCTTACAGTCGCTTTAGTGGACCTGGTAAGGTTTGCTTTGATTTTTAAGTATTAAGGGCAGGCTCTCAGCTTTTTTGAGGGGACTTGTGTTAAGTTGCCCGTGGGTACGGTGATGGAAGATCTTAAAGAAGTCAAAGGAACAGTCGAGCGCATCACCTTTCACTCGACGGATAGCGGATACTGCGTGCTCCGCATTCGTGTAGACGGAGTTAAAGATCTTTTAACTGTCGTCGGCAATATTGCCAAGATCGCGGTGGGCGAATCAGTCGAAGCCAAAGGCGTATGGAGCGCACACCCAGAATTTGGGCGACAATTTAAGGCCGAAAAAATCGAAACCGGTCGCCCCTCGAGCCTCGAAGCAATTGAGAGATACTTAGGTAGCGGAATGTTAAAGGGGGTTGGCCCTCACTATGCCGCAAAGCTCGTTAAGGCGTTTGGTTACGAAGTTTTTAATGTTTTAGATCGTGAACCCGAACGACTTAAGCGCGTGACCGGAATAGGGCCCGCAAAAGTACGTACGATTCAGGAGGCGTGGAAAACCCAGAGCTCTATTCGAGATATCATGGTTTTTTTACAGACGTATGGAATTAGCCCGGCACGGTCGGTACGAATTTACAAAACATATGGAAGCGATGCGATCGCCAAAGTGAGGGCAAATCCCTATCGATTAGTGCGTGACGTGCCAGGAATCGGATTCTTAGGTGCAGATCAAATTGCTAAGCAAATGGGGGTTGCGGTGGATTCGCCGCTTCGGATTGGGGCTGGAATTCATCATGCTTTGTTGCTCAGGGTGAATGATGGTAACGTCGCTTATCCTAGAGATCGTTTAGTCAGTGAAGCGGCAGAGCTATTAGCCGTGGATCATTCAAAAGTAGTTTTAGCCCTTTCCTCAGAGATTGAAGACGGACATCTCGTGAGTGATGGGGGAGACAGGGCTGGGGTAGAGCTCATTTATCCCAAAGCGCTTTATGAGGCCGAGGTGAAGCTCGCTCGGCAGTTTTTAAAAATGGCAAAACTAAAGGCCTCTTGGACTCAACCCGATGACTGGAATGCGCAGATCTCAAAGGCTGAAAACGAACTTAAGCTTGCGCTCGACACCAGTCAGCGAGCGGCAGTGGAGATGGCGCTCAGCTCTCGCTTGATGCTCTTGACAGGTGGCCCGGGCACCGGAAAAACAACGATTACACGAGTGATTCTTCATGTCCTAAAGAAGATGAATCTTAAAATTGCGCTGGCTTCGCCGACTGGACGTGCAGCACGTCGCTTGACCGAAGTGACCGGGATGGAGGCCAGCACCATTCATAGACTATTGGGTGTGGATCGCGTGAGTGGCGAATTTTTACATTCTGAAGAACTTCCGGTCGAAGCACAGGTTTGTCTTGTAGATGAGGCCTCGATGGTCGATCTCCCTTTGATGAATCATTTGGTAAGTGCGCTTTCGCCAGGATGTGCGCTCATATTAGTCGGAGACGTTGATCAAATTCCAAGCGTGGGGCCAGGAGAGGTTTTAGCGTCGCTCATTCGATCGCAGCAAGTTCATTTTACTCGATTGACCGAGATTTATCGGCAGGCAGCCGAAAGCGAGATTATTCGAACCGCCTATTCAATCAACCGCGGTGAGGTTCCAAACTTGGAGCCGAGAGCGGCCGATGCCGACTTTCATTTTATCGAGAGTCGAGATGCCGCTCATACCCTAAGAACGCTCGCCGAATTGGTCAAAACTCGGATTCCAAAAAAACTCAAAATCGATGCCAAACGTGATGTGCAAGTTTTAGTGCCGATGAACCGCGGGGGGCTCGGAACACGTGCGATTAACCTTGAGCTCCAAAAAATCCTCAACCCAGAGCCGGTCGGCAAAGTCGAACGTTTTGGAACCGTCTTTGGGGTGGGTGATAAGGTCATGGTCACGCTCAATGATTACGATAAAGAGGTTTTTAATGGGGATATTGGCCGAGTCACAAATATTGATGATGAGGAAGAGATCTTAGATGTTGATTTTGACGGACGAATAGTACGTTACGAGTGGGGCGAACTTGATTCGCTCACTCTTGCCTATTGCATTACGATCCATAAATCACAGGGCTCGGAGTATCCAGCAGCTGTGATTGTTCTAACGATGCAGCACCGGATGATGCTCAAGCGTAATTTGGTTTATACGGCCGCGACACGGGGTAAAAGGATGGTCGTTGTTTTAGGAAGTCGCGAGGCGCTGCGGTTGGCGGTACAGAGCGGCGATGGAGGTTCAAGGTTTGGCAAACTAGCCGAACGAATCAATGAGGCAATTTTATTGCCTTAAGGTGGTTTCTTGGAGTGGGCTCAATACTGCGAAAATGCTGCAGATCGTAAAATTTCGGCCTTTGATCTGCGCCCTCAGAGTTCTTAATCTATTGGCATTTAGGCTCTTGACCTTGACGTTACGTCAAGCCTTACGGTTTATTGGACGGAAGGAATTGTTTCAAATGTCGCTCTCGATCGGTCGATTCGCGAAGCTTGCCAGAGTTACTCCGCGCGCTCTACGTCATTACGAGTCGCTCGGGCTGATTACGGCATCAGTTCGAGGGGAGAACAAGTATCGATACTACTCTCAGAATCTCCTTGCGCGAGTAGTTCGTATTAGAGACTTACAATCCCTCGGGTTTAGCCTGGAAGAAGTCCGTGAGATCTTAAAAGTGTCTGAAGCGGATCTCATCTCAAGCTGTGCACGAAAATTGGCAGAACTTGAAGACGAACTAGGCACTTTAATAAATCGAAGAGCACATTTACAAGAAATCCTTTCTTCCGCTCACCGGATTACCTCAAACGAGCCAATCAATGCGATCGAAAGGAAGCGTTTTATGGAAGCAATCAGAGCAGAAGTTTTACTAGGGCTAGAGAATCGCTGCGGAAATATTACCGAGAAGCATCGAGAATATCTAGAGAGGGACCTCGGACTTTATCGCTCGTCCGAACGAGGAGAAATTATTGATGCTGTTAAGCGATGTGTGGAATTTGCGCGATCCCGCCAACTCAAACTTGGACCGGGACGGGGCAGCGACTCTGCGAGTTTGACACTTTATGGTCTTGGATTTATTTCTGTAGATCCAACGCAATATGATCTCATCCCGGAGCGTCTTGGATCCACTGATTGGAATCTTCATATTGATGTCGAATACGAAAGAGGATTAGAGTTCGTCGAATTCTGTCAGAAAATAAATTCTTCGCTCACTCACGGTCAAATACAGGCATTCAGGATGCCACTGATCGATATCATCGAAGGTGTGCATAATCAGTTGGGCAGTGCAATCGATTATGCTGCAATCGATCAAGAATCAGAAGAAGTCATGGTACATTTTCGAACGGGAGAGATAGAAAAGATTTTTGATTTTGATTGTTCTCCGGATACCTTAGTGGCGCGTGTGTTCGCCGATCCGCCGGAGTTTCTAGGAACAGAACGCATCAGTGAGTACTTGCGGTCGCAAACCATTTATAATTTTCGTGATGTCATGAATATCGTAGCAGTATGGAGACCCAGCAGCCTAGCTGGAATGTCCGAACGCATTGAGCGTTATCGGCAGGCTAAGATTAAGCCATTCCGATATAAATTTTTGACTTCTGAACTCCAAAAATCTTTAGAACCCAATTTCGGTTTGGTGATCTATCACGAGGACATTATTAGGATCCTTAAGGCCTACACACCATGGTCGTTTGAGCAATGTAATCGCTTTAGAATGGAAATTTACCGTAATGAACCTGCGGCGACTGACAAGTTACTTGAACTTAGAAAAATCGCACCATCGGAAGTGGTAAACTTGGTTGAGAGAGAAAGCCATCAGGCGTTTTGTCTGCCTCATGCTGTAGCATTTTCACAATTTACTAAACAAACTGCCGTACTAAAGAGTCGACATCGGGAGGTCTATTTTTCAGTAATCCGAAAGTTTGAGGATAAGCATAAGCTGCGTTGGGATGACATAGGGATTCGAGTTAAAGGTGTTTCGCTTCTTCAGCAGTAGGTTGGCGATAAAATATTCGTCGGCACGAAGCGTCTGTGGCCAGTAGGAGACCTCAGCTAATAGTCATACTCGATACTAAACGCGGTTTTGACAGTGGGTCGGTAGTTCTCAAGAGCCTTTCGGATACAAAGCGAAAATTGATCGCTTAAAGCTGATTCACGCGGATGGGTCATTGTTTTTTGCATCTGGCCGTTGTCGTATTGCGCTTCTAAGGAGATTGAGCCCAGTCTTGGGGGATCTTCTTGTAGTTCAGCTTGATCGCACGCGATGAGTGCTTGTTCGAGCGTCTTTGGTAGCTGAGGGGATGGTGATTTTGTCGATTTAGAGTGAAAAACAATTTTCGGTTGAGGCCTGATTTGCGAAATCAACTGGGAAGTAATAGGAAGCGCCGTGTAGGCCGATACAAGGTCCCGCTTTCGATCAGCGGAGAGAGATTTTAAGACTAGTTTTGCAGTTTCGATATCACGCGGACGATCATGCAAGATTTGAAGATCGCCGTTATCGGATTCGGACCGAAAAATGCTCGCTCCGGCAAGGGCCAATTTTTGGGGCTGAATCTGAAGCGGGGCGCTTCGGCTCTGGACTTCCCAGTATCGGGTGTTTCCGCAGTCGATTTTTTGGAGAAGGTAAATCCCCGGTTTTACGTCAACGACCGTGAGTGTGCCCTTTGGGTTCATTCGTGTAGAGAATTTTTCGGTACCCCCAAAGTCGAGATCGCACCCGACGTCTTGAATTCGAGCGTCTTGTGTTTGCAGGAGATAGGGAAGAATGATTTGAGTGGCTCCCGGCTTTGATTCGGCAAGGCTGTAAGTCCGGCGGGGTTCGACGCTAGCGCAGGCTGATGCAAGAAGAAGGATCAGTGCAATCGGTAGTTGGTAGCGGTGGGTATGCGTGGGTTTGCGATGCATAATTGACGCTCAGGGTAACGCTGTTTGGATGATAATGCAAACCTCACACCTAGCGGGGTGCCAAAAACACAACCGGCTAAATTTTGGTGATTCTCTTCCGATAAAAGACTAATGGGTCTTTTTAGATCAATAGCTCAAATGTCTTTTTTATTCTTGCTATTGGGTTTGAACACCAATTCAGGTGCGACAACTTCACTATCCGCCTCGTCGAATACCTCCTTTTGTCTTGTGGAGAGTGCCCAGATATTAGCGGACCAGCTTTCTCGTCAGCAGTGGAACTCGCTCCTTAAGGACGAACTTGCGGCTACAAGCGCGGGTCACGCGGCCGATGCCCCAAGAGCCGAAGCAGCAAAAGCGGTATTGACGCCAATTTTGAATCTCAGTTTTGAGCAATCTCTCATGCAAGCTATGAAGGACCTTGGTGTGGCAGAGGCAAACCCAGATTACATTTATTATGGATTTAGTCATACTGGATTTGCCCAACTTACGCCGGAGTTACGCACCGGAGTAGCCGAACGCGCGCTGACGACCTATCTTGCCAATCAGCCCAATCCGTTGCCGAAGGAGCTACACGATTTTTTAGCTCCTTACAGGATTCCATCGCGCGTCGGTCGTGGTCAATCAGGGTACGATTCGCTTATTAGTAGAATCACACAGCTCCTCGAAGGACCGGCAAAGCCATGGCTTAAATCTCAATCTTTTAGTGGAATCAAAGCAAAAGCCAGTAGTAATAGTGATTGGACCGAAGAAATGTCCGTACTTCGAAACTGGGAACAGATCGGACCTGATGCTTTAGCCGAAATCAAGAATAAGGCCTGGTTTAAAACACTACCGCCTCACACCCAAAGCATTCTCGTCGCTCGACACGGAGTCTCGGCCGCTAGAAATGAGATCGAGGTCGAAATCCTCGGCATCGATCGGCAATTGGCCACAATAGAGAGCGATCAGCCGACGCTCCCCAAACTTTCTAAAGAGCGTGAAAAATTCAGCGCGAGTTTGAAGGCCGTATTGACCAGCAAGGCTCTAAACGAAGAAACATTTATTTTTCATGTGTTACCTGAGGTGGCTATGCAGCTCGAATTATGGTCACAGCAAGCGGAGGGGTGGGATTCGGGTAATTTCACGCGAGAGCAGCAGAATCAAGTGGATACAATCCGAAATGAAGTGGGTTTGTTACTCTCAGAGCATGCAAAAAACATTAAAGTAGACAAGCAATTGATCAGTCAAGCAGTACGGGCCTATACAGAGATTGTAACCCGGGGGCGTGGGTGGAGATCAGGAGTTGGTAAAGATAATCCATTGTTTTGGTTTGCGAGTCAAATGATTGCAATAATGGGTACGATCGTGCTTACACCAGAATTCAATCAAGTTCATCCCCTTGCGGCTGTTGGCTTGGCAAGTATACCGACTGTATTTGCTGGGGTATTTAGCCTAAGAAAGCCAATTCGAGCGGCATGGTTAAAGCACGCCACCCGATCAGAAATTGATAAATTTTCAAATGCATTAAATAACGATCCCCAAATTCTATCACATGGCGAACTCAAAACGTTATCGACTGAACGAAAGAGGATATTTACCGATGACTTGATTGCCGAGCGCGAAAAACTCCGAGCGAGACTCGAGCTCTTTAGTCGGCTTCCGGCGTCCGTTGAAGAGACCAAGCAGCCCAAGCAGCTCAATCATTAACCGTAGCTTGCGGTACTATGCAGGTGTAGATTGTATCTTCTTGCTCGTCTAAATTTTTGTGAAGAAAGTAACAGTAGTTGCGGCCCACATTCAGGTGGCTGATACCAGCGGTGGTGACGACTTGGGCCCATTTGTATTTCTGGTCAAACGATTGCAAAATTTACGACCCCAGACTTTGCGATGCAAAGTGATTGCAATCATTTTCTTATTCCTTTGCTTAACCAAATTACAAGTATTCAAGTTGCTCTGAACTCACAGTGTATCACCTCGGCGGATGACAAGAATTTTACTTGAAAGATAATATTTAACAAAATATCTCAGTAGATTATTTGCTGACTGATCAACACTATTAATATTGTGCTCCCCTGGTTTTGGATTTTTGTTTTTCGGCTTTGAGAAGATGCAATGGCTGTAAGGTTTCTTGCGGATGTCCAAAAGCCTTTAGTGTTTCTCATCTGGCACATCCATAGTATTAATGCTGTTTTTACGATAGCGCGTTCTTGGTTAAGTAGATGTCATAGCTAAAAGTGGTACACAAAACACGAGGGAACAAGGTATGTTGAAACAAGTTGTTGCTGGTCTCCTTTTCATGGTGAAGGGCGCTACAGGGGGGGGAACCAGTGGTATTACGACTTGTTTCAACCTCGCCTTTATCTCAGCTCAATGTGTCTGTCATATTCCGATCACGAATCCTGGTCAGTGACAACAAAACGTTCTGCGAAGTATTTGATTGCGCTTAGATTGCATTTTTGAAGAAGGTCCTAAATGCAGCCGAATCGCTGTCTAAGGCTTAGTCACCAGCACTTCCATTTGACGTGGTCTAACGGCCGGCCTCTTAAAATGTATGAGCTATTTCGTGGCACGATCGTTGCTTAGTCCCTGGCGCGATGAAACCATCACTGAGAAATGCCTTGAACGGCGGGTTATTGGTCTTTGGCATATTAGTTGGGGGCGTACTGTTTGGCGCTCACACCAAGAATGATTTTAGCTCGCCTGAATTATTCCCCCTACGAAATCTATCTAGTCATGAGGATTCTTTACCCAATATGGATTGGCCGGGAGCTCCTATCCTCACTCATTTGATTGACGATGTGCCAGTGGCCGATCGAGGTCAGTACGTGGACGAAAGGCAGGTGCTCGTGGATCCAACACTTTCGTATAGTTTTGCACGCGATGCCTGGCGACACTATTACACCACTGACTTAATGCCCCTTAACGTCAAACTTGATCTCGAGCATTTTTGGAAGGGGTACTATGCACGTAATTCTCAGATCAGTCCGAAAGAAGCCCGGATCTTGGGTTATAAGGCGATGATTAACTACATCAACTCTCTCATGGGGACTTACTCAGAGATTGTTCAGGATCTTGCAAAAAAACCTAAAATTTCCCGTACTCATTTTAGAGAATTAAAAAAAGAATACTCCGAAGCCTTTTATGCGCCAGAGCTAAGAGGCAAAGACACGAGCAATGCGCAGGCTTCACCTTACCGAATCAGTGGTTACGAAAAGCGGCTCGGAAGAAAGATCATGCTCGACGCATTTCCAGAACCACGAGATTTAGTTTCGAGTATTGAGAAGAAGCTTTCGATTCGTATAGAAATCACTGACTAATTCTAATTTTGGAACCTTGATCCCGCTCAAATCGAATACCGCATTAAAAGTCATTTATTTGACCCCTCTCATAGAAATTGTTAAATCTCCGATCAGATAGATAATAATATTTGGGTGGTTCTATGACCGTGGGCAGGGGGTCCAAAATTCGCTGTGTATTTCGCACTTGCAGATTCGGATGGCCTATCGTTTTGGTTGCGGCCCTCTTGTCTATGACGGCCTGGGCTTCTCGGCAACCAGACGGACGTGAGCAGCAGGAATTGGATCGCGCCATTGCGATGATTGCACAGACGGCTGAGAACGGAGATGTCTCAAAACACCTCATAGAGATGGTAGCTCATCACTTGATCTTAGTCGAAGATGCGTGGGACTCGTCTCTCTACGGTCAAACGAGTTATCCCATCACGGGTGACCAGACGATTACAATCAATGTGCGAGCGATTCCGGATTTGGGAGCGGCACTTTATCGTACACACAATGGGCCGTACGATCTATTTGAGGATCGAGTTTGGTTAGCGAGCATTCTTGTGCACGAATGGCTGCACACTACACAGAGCTGGGTTTTTGTTCATAGCGACCGCGCAGGCGTAGAGCCTCCGGCGTGGCTTGAGCAAATGAGTTTTCTGAAGAGGGTCCGTTCAAGTGTCTCAGACGATTCGATGCGCATCCAGCGGGTGGATATGTTGATTGATCGAGTGGCGGTCGAAAGAGCAGCGGATTAAGTTGCGCTAGCGATCTGAATGGGTGGGTTAAATCGCCGGCAATACAATATTGTCAATGAGGCGCGTTTTGCCTAGATAGGCAGCGACTGCCGCCAGAGCCCCTTGTGGACCCACGGTGTGAATTTTGTCCAATGATTGGGGGTCGCGGATTTCGTAGTATTGAATTTTGAATTCAGAATTGGCTTCGAGAATCGCAATTCCAACTTGCGTGAGCTTCTTGACATCGTGCTCACCGCGAATGAACTTTTCGAGAATATGAGACAAACTTTTAAAGATAAGCGACGCCGCTTCGCGCTCTTTTGCGCTCAAATAGACATTCCTCGAACTCATCGCAAGCCCGTCGGTTTCTCGCAAGGTTGATCCTCGCGTGATCGTAATCGGAATATCGAGATCCCGAACCATTCGTTCGATAACCAGGCATTGCTGAGCATCCTTTTGCCCAAAGAAAGCGTGATGGGGTTGGACCAAGTTAAAGAGCTTTAAAACCACAGTGGCCACTCCCTCAAAGTGACCGGGTCTAAACTGGCCACAAAGCGGGGCCGAAACTTTGGATTCGAGGACGCTGGTCGATCGGTCGGCGGCGTAGATCTCATCAGCCGGCGGGGCAAAAAGGATATCGACGCCTACTGATTCTAACAAGGCGGAATCTGCCGAAAACGGCCTGGGATATTTGGCCAGATCCTCGTTTGGTG
>Ga0364860_11007_pt1 | contig 11975 bp, 11 predicted proteins | sample ExccelAu500001D4_FD_206916 | JGI IMG/M metagenome (GOLD analysis project Ga0364860, IMG submission 206916) | Enriched cells from Trout Bog Lake Hypolimnion, Wisconsin, USA - BchlTB.Aug20.5000.01 .D4 | ecosystem: Environmental > Aquatic > Freshwater > Lake > Hypolimnion/Profundal zone | place: USA... | reverse complement strand
GGATGAGCCTCTTGATGCCACTCAATGTGGCGGTAGAGGCAACTGTCACAGTGACGAAGACAATAATGGTCGTTGTATGACGCATGATCTTTGGTCCAACCTGAATTTCAAAATGGTTGAGTATCTGAGCTCTGTTTCATTACGCGACTTGGTGCAACAACAAGAGGGGCGCGGCATTTTGCTTCATGACATGCGCCATAAAAAGATCAAAATTGAAGGTGTTAAAGCTGAAAAGCCAATGCCTACAATTCCTGTGAAGAAGGAGGTAGCGCCAAAGCGCCATCTCGTGAATTCCGTATTTAACCTGGCCGAGCAAATTGCTAAAGCCTAACTAATCAGCCCAACTCAGCAAAGTACATTAATAAGCAAATCATGAACGCACCTCAAGCTACCTCGCAAGAACCGGTTCCTATGTTTAGTCCTAAGCACTTTCCGGTATACATGGATTACTCGGCAACCACGCCGATAGATCCTCGTGTGGTGGACAAAATGCTGCCTTATTTGCGCGAGCAATTTGGCAATGCAGCATCGCGGAGTCACGCTTATGGCTGGGCTGCGGAAGAGGCTGTTGAATGGGCACGTTCAGAAGTAGCTCAATTGGTGCATGCCGACCCGAGAGAAATTGTATTTACTAGCGGTGCTACTGAAAGTATTAATTTGGCTCTAAAGGGCGCCGCCCATTTTTATAAAGACCGTGGTAATCACATCATTACCGTTAAAACTGAACATAAGGCAACTTTAGATACCTGTCGTGAACTTGAGCGTGAAGGTTATGAAGTTACCTATCTTGATGTATTGCCAAATGGATTGATTGACTTTGCTCAGCTAGAAGCGGCAATGAAGCCAGGGACCATTTTGGCATCGGTGATGTATGTCAATAATGAAATTGGCGTGGTGCAAGATATTCCTCGTATTGGAGATTTGTGTAGAGCCCGTGGCGTGATTTTGCATGTGGATGCAGCGCAAGCTACTGGTAAGGTCGAAATCGATTTGGAGAAGATCAAGGTTTTGCTGATGGTATTGAACAAGATGGCGTTGCTGTGCGTTTGTTTGCTCAATCTGGCATGTCTTTCTTTGTTTCAAGCTCATTCTCCAAATCATTCTCGCTTTATGGTGAACGTGTAGGCGCTTTATCGATCGTGACTCAAAGCAAAGATGAGTCCACACGTGTTATGTCTCAACTCAAACGCGTTATTCGCACAAACTACTCCAATCCTCCGACACACGGTGCTGCGATTGCTGCAGCTGTTCTGAATTCACCAGAACTCAGAAAGCTTTGGGAAGATGAATTAGCGCAAATGCGCGATCGCATTAAATCTATGCGCGAAGCATTAGTTAGTAAATTGGCTGCCGCTGGCGCAAAACAAGACTTTGCATTCATTAACGCTCAGCGCGGAATGTTCTCTTACTCAGGGTTAACACCAGAGCAAGTTGAGCGTTTGCAGAAGGAAGATGCTATTTACGCACTTTCTACCGGCCGTATTTGCGTTGCTGCCCTCAATACCAAGAATATTGATAAAGTAGCTCAAGCAATTGCCCGCGTTTTAGCGTCATAAACGGTTACACTGATCTTCAGGAGGCGCCATGCTATATCAGTTACATGAATTTCAAAAAGCATTACTTCAGCCGCTGAGCTCATGGGCTCGCGCTGCTTCAGAAGCATTTATCAATACCTCGAATCCGGCTTCAATGGTTCCAGGTTCCGAGCGTCTAGCTGCTAGCTATGAACTGCTCTATCGCTTAGGCAAGAACTACAAAAAGCCTCAGTTCGGTATTCGCTCTGTTAATGCTCATGGTCGTGAAGTTGCCATTCATGAAATTACTACTGTAGCTAAGCCTTTCTGTAATTTAATTCGCTTTAAACGCTACTCTGATGATGTTGAAGTTATTAAGAAACTTAAAGATGATCCATCAGTATTAGTAGTTGCACCACTTTCTGGTCACCACTCAACCTTGTTACGCGACACCGTTCGTACTCTCTTGCAGGATCACAAGGTTTACATCACCGATTGGATTGATGCTCGCATTGTTCCTGCTGAAGCTGGTGAGTTTGGCTTGGATGACTACGTTCATTACGTTCAAGACTTCATCAGATCTATTGGTGCAAAAGATTTACATGTCATTTCTGTTTGCCAGCCAACTGTACCTACTTTGGGCGCAATCTCTTTGATGGCCTCAGCTGGCGAAGTAACACCCGCATCCATGATCATGATGGGTGGTCCAATTGATGCACGAAAATCTCCAACTGCTGTAAATAACTTAGCCGACCAAAAATCATATGAATGGTTTGAAAGTCATGTTATTTATAAAGTACCGCCAAGCTATCCAGGCTCTGGTCGTCGCGTCTATCCAGGATTCTTGCAGCACACTGGCTTTATCGCTATGAACCCTCAAAATCACTTGCAATCCCACTGGGATTATTTCCATAACTTGGTGCGTGGTGACGAGGAAGATGCAGAGTCTCATATCAAGTTCTACGATGAGTACAACGCCGTGTTGGATATGGACGCCAAGTTCTACTTAGATACCATTAAAACTGTTTTCCAAGACTACGCCTTGCCTAATGGCACATGGACAGTAGGTGGTGAGTTAGTGAAACCACAAGATATCAAGAAAACCGCCCTTCTCACCGTTGAAGGTGAATTGGATGACATCTCAGGAAGTGGTCAGACTCGCTCTGCACACGCTCTTTGCGCTGGAATACCTAAAAACGATAAAGACCATTACGAAGTCATGGGAGCAGGTCACTACGGTATTTTTGCTGGTCGTCGCTGGCGTGAAAAAGTGTATCCAAAAATCAAAGCCTTTATTCGCGAGCATCAACCTGCACAAAGAAAAACTAAAGCTAGACTTCCTAAATTAGCGGCTAAGTAAATCGAGATAAGTAGTGGTTCAAAAGACCACTACTTCTTGCAGCGCTTTATCAAGTAATGAATATTCATCAAGCGAACGAGCTCACCAATCGCTTGGAAGATGCACTTCCTCAAACTCAATGTACTAAGTGTGGCTATCCTGACTGTCGAGCTTATGCGCAAGCTATGGCAACAGGGGACGCACTCCCTAATCGATGCCCTCCTGGTGGCATTGAAGGAATAATGAGACTTAGCGAGATTCTTGCGCCTATTTACCCTCAAGATGCATTTGTATTGCACCCCACAATTGATTTGGAATGTGGTGTAGAGCGGCCTAGGCCAGTCGCATTCATCGATCCCAAGACGTGCATTGGTTGCACTTTATGTATTCAGGCATGTCCTGTTGATGCGATAGTGGGCGCATCAAAGCAAATGCATACTATTCTTACTGAATGGTGTACAGGATGCGATCTCTGTATACCGCCCTGCCCAGTGGACTGCATCACCATGATTGATGTCACTGGTGATAAATCTGGGTGGGATGCTTGGTCGCCCGCATTAGCAAATCTTGCCAGAAAGCGCTACAAAGCGCGTGATGAGAGATTAGAGCGTGAGCATCGAGACAATGAAGAGCGTCTCGCTAAAAAGGCTGCGGCTAAATTAGTTGCTCTTAATGCAGAGTCACCGAACTCTGAAGTCGCACTAAAAGAACAAGAGCGCAAACGCGTTATTATTGCCGCAGCTATTGCTCGCGCTCAGCAGAAAAAATGATGAATTTAGAAAAACGTCGCGCTTTCTTTGAGCAACTAAAGGCGAACAATCCACATCCGGAAACCGAGCTGGAATACAGCTCTCCATTTGAACTCCTCATCGCCGTCCTGCTCTCTGCGCAAGCAACTGATGTATCAGTCAATAAAGGAACGCGAAAATTATTTAAAATTGCCAACACTCCACAAGCCTTATTGGATCTTGGCGAGGTAGGGGTTAAGCCATATATTCAACATATTGGGTTATTTAACTCCAAAGGCAAACATATTCAAGAGACTTGCCGTCTTCTATTGGAAAAACATAGTGGAACGGTACCCCAAACTCGGGAAGAACTTGAGGCTCTACCAGGCGTCGGCAGAAAGACCGCAAATGTCATCCTCAACACAGCATTTGGTCAACCGACCATTGCGGTGGATACACATATTTTTAGAGTTTCCAATCGAACAGGGTTAGCGCCTGGAAAAGATGTTGTCAAAGTAGAAGAGCAGCTACTTAAACGGGTGCCAAAAGAGTTTTTACAAGACGCACATCATTGGCTTATCCTGCATGGTAGATATACCTGCAAAGCGCGTAATCCAGATTGCGCACAGTGTATTGTTGAGCCACTGTGCAGCTTCAAAGAAAAAACTGGTAAAGGGAAAGTTCGTGGCGATATTTAATCCAACCCGTGAAGAAGTCCGTCGCTTCTTTTGTGATACCTGGAAAAAGAAAACTGAAAATCATATACTGACGCCAATGGAGATACTGGCAAGTGATTGGATGGAACAGCACCCCGAATATCATGCGCTCTTAGAAAAACCCGAAGGTGCGCTTGAGCAAGACTACACGCCTGAACGTGGTGAAACAAATCCCTTTCTGCACCTCTCTATGCACCTATCCATTAGTGAGCAAATCTCCATTGATCAGCCGCCAGGAATTCGGGAGATTGCACAAAAACTTACCAAGAAATTAGGTTCTGAACATGAAGCACAACATCAGATGATGGAGTGTCTTGGTCAAGTGATGTGGGAAGCGCAACGTGAAGGCGGCCAACTTAGCCCTGAGAAATATCTTGAGGCACTTAACAGGCTACCCTAAGAGCCTGATGATTTAAGACTCCAACACTGAACGATATTACCCAAAGCTTCAAGCGGCTAGCAGAATTATCTAAAGCAACCCGATCGATTATTTTAATTGGGACGAGTAATGGTGCAGATTTATTTTTGATGGCTATTTATCCATGCGATAGTGATATTCCCAGTTTTTTAGACTGACTTCTGAATGACGCACTGCAGATTAGGGTGTGCTTTTTATCCCTCTACTTTCAGTCTATATTGGCACCAAGAAATTTATATGCATTTATTAAATATGAAAAATTTAATAACAAAAGTAGCGCCGTTTTTAATCACCGTGCTATTGTCTGGATTCTGTGAGAGTAGTTGGGCTCAAACTACCGACTACTTTACCCTTATTAATAACTCTAATTGGTACGTACCAGTACCTAATATGCTTGCCTATGGATCTTCAAGCTCTAGCTTTTCAAATCCATTTCCTATAGGCGATCAAACACTATGGAATGGTCTATTGGCAACATCGCTATCTGGTAGCGCAACCACAACATTTACCGGCACTAGTAATGCCACGCTAAAAATAGCAGGGATACCTTCTCCATCACAAAGCACTATGAGCGGTAAGGTTTCGCCTACTGGAGCAATTGCCATTGTTTTCACGCCAACGGGAGGAGGGGCTACGACACTCGGTTTAGGGCAATTTGAAAATATAGGCGGCATTAACGAGATGGAAATGCAAATGATCACGGGAACGAGTTTGTTAGTGACCCATTGGGCATATATGCTTCCCTATAACCCCAGCATCTTTACTCCACCTCAAGCGACAACGATTCCTGTAAGCAATGCAAACCCGGTCTATAGCTGGACTCCCGGAACGGTTTGGAAGATGGTGAGCAGCTCTTTATTTGGCAGCGCTTCACCAGGAAGATTTGTGATCAATGGATATAACGGCAGCTACTTTACAGGTATAGGTGTTGGCCCTAGCGGTAGCGCAATTACTTTTACGGAGTTAGGCTCCGTTACCCCCCAGGGAAAGGTTCTCTTTGCGACTATTAGCAATGGAAGTGCTACTGTAAACGCATCTTACGGAGTAATTACAGGCACAAATTCAACTGCGACGATGACTTTGGCTGGTTATGACGCAACTACCGCTACCCCTACAGGCTATTACACTTACCTTACTCAAATTGCGCCATACACTGGGGTGGTCTCTACCGCCAATAACCCGGCCGCAACAGGGGCAGCTAACAGCCTATGGAATATGGCTACTACATCTTTGGGTCTTACCGGAGCAATGGCGCCAGTTTTAACAGCACTAGATAATCTCAATGGCACCGCACAATCAAATGCGATCAGTCAAACCATTCCACTGCTGGCAGGTGCGGGCTCGCAAGCAACAGCTAGCTCACAACGAAGCTTTAGTCAATTTGTGTCAGCTCGTCAGAATCATTTATTGGGTAATGGAAATGGCGATGAAATACTCGGTAACCGTGATGTATGGGGCAAGGCTTATGGCGCATGGGGAAATCAGAAAACTTTTGGCAATGTTGCCGGATACTCAAGCAATACTGGCGGACTGATTTTAGGTACGGATTATGTTGCGTCACCCCGCACCAATTTAGGCCTTGCATTTGGAGTCTCAACAAACTCTATCAGCGCCAATAATTCAGGGGCACCAAGCAATCTCAATATTAATAGCTATCAAATTGGAGTCTATGGTGACTATGCCATTTCAAAAGATCTCAATTGGAGCTATCAAGCTAATGGAGCTCTTAATCAAAATACGGGCTCACGCAATATTAGTTTTTACGGTGTAACTGCAAATTCAAGTTACAGCAGCTATACCGGACATATTGGAACAGGCTTGCAGCAATACTTTGACGCTGATGATCAAAATCGATTTACGCCATTTTTACGTGCAGATTATTTAACGGTTCAATCTAACGCTTACTCAGAATCGAATGCTGGAGCTTTAAATTTAAATGTGAACAATCAAACATGGAATGAGCTGTATACAACAGCCGGTCTCAAGTGGGATTATGAGTTTCTTCCCAAAATTAAGCTCTCCACTAATATTGCTGCGGGCTATAACGTTTTAAATCGACAAGTATTACTCACATCAAGTTATGCAGGTGGTGGAGATGCCTTTACCACTTATGGATTACAGCTTTCTCCATGGTTATATAGTGGTGGTATTGGGGTTGGGGGAATGCTACAAAAAGACCTAGAGCTTAATATTCGATACGATGTTCAAACCTCGACATCTGGCTATTTGGTTCAAATAGCCTCAGCAAAACTCAAGTTTTATCTTTAAGCAAGAACTTGATCTCATAAATTTCTGAAAAAACTTGTCGAGATTTTGATTAACAAAAGCCCCAAAGAGTTGGGCTGAGAAATAGAATCAAATCAGATGAGCGTTGCCACCATCAGCAGATAGGGTTGCAATACGCCACCATAGCCACTCCTATAGAATCGCAAGCTCGAAACTTAGAGCTGTCTTAGCCTCTTGCTAAGGCTATAGCCACAGATTTCAATACAAGAGGCAATATGAGTATTTCACTTTAAAACTATCTTTAGCGTGTTTTTTTGCTAGCACTACTTGCTGTGTAGCGCTCTCTAGTACCGAGGAACTTTCTACATTTATTGTTCCCAATTCTGGCCTATATCGTGACTTTTTTTCAACCCACCCACTACAGGATCTTTAATAGGAACCGGCAAAAGCACTGCGACCATTCAAACTATTGGGCTAACGCTTAATACGCTGTTTTAAGCTAGTAAGCTTATCAAGCAACATCAATGGATCGTTTATAACGGTCCATTTTTTTGTTCACCCCTATAGATCAAAAATCTATGCAAGGGGCTTTAAGTCAGTCTCCGTAATCGCTTTAATCTTGCCTGAATTTACAGCGTCAAACAAAGATTGATAGTCTTTGGCATTTTGCTCGGCATACTGCAGAGCAAACTGACTAACTGCCTCATCAAACATATCGGACTTTCCCAGGTAACCGGAAATCATTGCTGCGTTACCAGACTTTGCATGTGACCGGGCTAAAGCTTGTCCACAAAACTTGGCATAGCGTTTTAATTTCAAGGGCATTATTTCTTCAAAGGAAATAGAGACTTTCATATCTCTTAATTGCCGAACGAAGAAGTCTCTGCCATTACGCCCTCTAACCCACCCCAAGAAAATGTCTGATGAGGATTGTGTCAAGCGTTGCCCAATAACTACTCTTTGTCCATGTTTTTCATATTCACTTTTTCCAGCGTAAGACTCTAGGACTGAAGGCCGAGCTTCTTTTATTTGAAGCAACAAGGGCTCATCATCAGGAGTCATAAATAAACCGACAAAACAGCGTGTCCCTACACTTCCTATTCCTACCACTTTCACGGCTATATCTTTTAATTGGTAACGATCAAATAAAACCCTTCGATCATCTGACAATGAAAGACGATAGTCTTCTAAGGCTTCCGCCGTAATGTCATCGATATCTTTATTGTTTAAATGATAGATCAGTGGTGGCTGGTCTATTAATCGCTTCTTTCCATCAACTTCAGTGGTAATTTTGGGGAATAAATACTCAGCCACTCTACCTTGGGCTTTTTTAATAATTCCCTCTCGATAAAGTTTTGCTTTTTTGTCAGGTGCATCCTGAGCAAATTTCTTCAAATCCATTTGCTCATACCAAACATCTAATGGACTCATTTTTGAATATTTCCGAAGACTCTCTCGATATGCCTGCACGCAGAATTTAGAGACCATCTTTGCATCTTTATTACTAAAGCCGTTATCTTGAGCGGCCACTGCAAAACTCACTGCTAGGCGCTTAATATCCCACTCCCAAGGAGCCGGCAAGGTCTCATCAAAATCATTGATATCAAATACCAATTTACGCTCTGGCGTTGCAAAAGCGCCAAAATTGAGTAAGTGACAATCCCCACATGCTTGAACATAAATTCCACTACTGGGGGTTCTAGATAGATCGTCAGCCATTAGGGCAGCTGAACCTCGAAGAAAGGTAAAGGGACTCGCTAACATACGTCCATAACGAATAGGAATGAGCTCGGAAAGCCGATCTACATTAGATTTCTCAAGTATCGCGTTTGAGCTGAAATGACTAGGTCTAGCCTTGATGAATTCATGCTCTTGAAGCGGATGCGTTTTACGCAATGCTTTGCCCACCGTTAGGCTTGCCGCCCGCTTCAAAAGTGGGTCGGTTTTCTGGATAGATTTACTCATCTTTTTTATTCTCACACTTATTGAGTCATGAAAACGAAAAAACCACCCGAGAGTGGTTTAAGTTCGTGAAACAACTCAATGATCGTTTAGTAAGTATGGGGGCTTCTTAGGAAGTCGGAAGCTCACTACAAAAGCAATGACTAGCATCGCTGTGACATACCAATAAAACATTGACTCATAACCTTCAGCTTTGAAGCTGAGCGCTACAAATTCTGCAGACCCGCCAAAAATTGCATTGGCAATCGCATAAGATAGGCCTACGCCCAATGCCCTTACTTCAACAGGGAACATTTCTGCTTTAACAATACCTGCAATTGAAGTATAAAAACTAACAATCGCCAAGGCAAAAACAATAATCGCAAAAGCCAACCAAGAGTCAGTAACCCCCTGTAAAAGCATCATGATGGGAACCGTACAAATAGCTCCTAAACCGCCAAATAACAACATGTTATTTCTACGGCCAATACGATCCGATAATGCACCAAAGACTGGCTGCATCAACATATAGACCAATAAACATCCTGTCATCACTCCGCTAGCGGTTTTAATCGACATATGGGCAGAATTCACTAAGTACTTTTGCATATACGTAGTAAACGTGTAGAAACTTAATGATCCACCTGCGGTATAGCCTAAAACTGTGAAAAAGGCTTTCTTGTGGTCACGAAATAATGCCTTAATACTGCCAGCATCTTTATGTTCACTTGCCAAATTAGCAGCAGTCTCTGTAAGTGTTTTACGCAGCATGAGCGCAATAACTGCAGCCAATGCACCCACTACAAATGGGATGCGCCATCCCCAATCTTTTAACTGACTTTCATCCAAAAACTGCTGGAGGATGAGAATGACCAAAACTGCTAATAACTGGCCACCAATCAATGTAACGTACTGAAAGGAGGAGTAAAAACCTCTCTGGCCTTTCATGGCAATTTCGCTCATGTATGTAGCGGTTGTTCCATACTCGCCGCCAACAGAAAGCCCTTGGAAGAGTCTAGCCAACAAAAGGAGTGCTGGCGCCCAAATTCCAATACTGTCATAACCTGGCAAACAAGCGATGACTAAAGATCCACCGCACATCATCATCACAGAAATCACTAAAGATTTTTTTCTTCCATGACGATCAGCAATTCGCCCAAATAACCAACCACCAATAGGCCGCATTAAGAACCCTGCCGCAAAAACACCAGCAGTACTTAATAACTGAACTGTGGGATCCGCCTTGGGAAAAAAGATGTGTGCAAAATAAATCGCACAAAAGGCGTAAATATAAAAATCAAACCACTCCACAAGATTGCCAGATGATGCGGCAAAGATTGCAAAGATTCTTTTGCGTTTTTCGCTTGCTGTATATGTCATAAATGTCTCTTAATATAATTTTTGTGAAGCCTCAATTGAATAATAATCAATTTATTAAATCTCAGAGGCATTTAACTTCTCGCCAGAAAACTCTAAGCATTCATGACAGCGCTGCAATTGCCGATTTAATGGCGGCAGGCAGATCCAGAGTTTTTCGCTTTCGCTCTTCTAAGGTCGACGCTAAAGTTTGCTGAGTTCTGGCGGACCATGCTGATCCCGGGAAAAATGCATCATCTTTGTAGCGGGGGATCACATGCCAATGAATATGAGGTACTTGATTGCCCAAAGCGGCCAAATTGACTTTATCTGGATGCATCACGTGACGCACCGCTTCTTCAACTGCATTTACCAAATTCATCAGTAGCTCTCGCTCACCATAAGTAAGGTCTGATACCTCGCTGATATGTTGATTCCAAATTACCCTACAAAATCCAGGCAAATCGGGGTCATTAACCAAAATAACGCGGCAATCGTCTCCACGCCAAATAAGGGCGCCCTCTTCGGGCTTGAGTTCATCTTTACAAAGAATGCAGTTTGACATGCAATAAATGTATACGAAAACGGCATCTAAGTCACCCTTGTGGGATAAATTAGATGCCGCGGTGATACAAACTACTTAGGGATTCGATTTAGTGGAACTGCTCTTCCTCTGTTGAACCAGTCAACGCTGTTACAGATGAAGCGCCACCTTGGATTACGGTTGTTACTTCATCGAAGTAACCAGTTCCCACTTCTTGTTGGTGAGATACGAATGTGTATCCACGATCGCGAGCTGCGAATTCAGGCTCTTGAACTTTCTCAACATAAGCAGACATGCCACGCGCAACATAGTCTTGAGCCAAGTCAAACATGTTGTACCACATGGAGTGAATACCAGCCAAAGTGATGAATTGATATTTGTAACCCATTGCGCCCAACTCACGTTGGAACTTAGCAATCGTTGCATCATCCAAGTTCTTCTTCCAGTTAAATGATGGTGAGCAGTTGTAGGCCAACATTTTGCCTGGGTGCTTAGCGTGAACAGCTTCAGCAAACTTGCGCGCAAACTCAAGGTCAGGCGTACCAGTTTCACACCATACCAAGTCAGCATATTCAGCGTAAGCAATCGCACGAGAAATCGCTTGATCAATACCTTTTCTAGTTTTGTAGAAGCCTTCAGCAGTCCGCTCGCCAGTCAAGAATGGCTTATCGTTTTCATCGTAGTCAGATGTCAACAAGTCAGCTGCTTCAGCGTCAGTACGCGCGATCACTAATGTAGGAACACCGCAAACGTCAGCAGCCATACGAGCGGCGATCAATTTTTGGCAAGCTTCTTGTGTTGGAACCAATACTTTTCCACCCATGTGGCCGCATTTTTTCACGGAAGCCAATTGGTCTTCCCAGTGAACGCCAGCTGCGCCAGAATTAATCATAGCCTTCATCAATTCAAATGCATTTAATACACCACCGAAACCAGCTTCAGCATCAGCAACGATTGGAGCGAAGCAATCGATATAACCTTTGTCGCCTTGCTCTATACCTTTGGAGTGTTGGATTTCATCAGCACGACGGAATGTATTGTTGATACGCTCTACAACCTTAGGAACTGAGTCCACTGGATATAAAGATTGATCAGGATACATAGAGGCATAGCTGTTGTTATCAGCAGCAACTTGCCAGCCTGATAAATAGATTGCTTTAACGCCAGCTTTAACTTGTTGCATTGCTTGACCA
>Ga0364860_11004_pt1 | contig 12008 bp, 11 predicted proteins | sample ExccelAu500001D4_FD_206916 | JGI IMG/M metagenome (GOLD analysis project Ga0364860, IMG submission 206916) | Enriched cells from Trout Bog Lake Hypolimnion, Wisconsin, USA - BchlTB.Aug20.5000.01 .D4 | ecosystem: Environmental > Aquatic > Freshwater > Lake > Hypolimnion/Profundal zone | place: USA... | reverse complement strand
TTATTAAAATTATTTAACTAATATGGTGCATATTTATTTATGTTTTAGCAGTAAAAGTCATTTATGTTGTTATTCCAGTGTATTTAATTCAAAATATCATGTTGAGTAAAAATTTACTATTTTTCTTTTTTTTCTTTTTTAGTTCATGTTTTCATACAAGTGATAGCAATATAAAAAGGGCTTCATTTAAAAAATTTATTTTAAAATTTAAACCTTTAAATTATAAATCAACAATAAATTTAGATGATAGTCTGCTTTTAAAAGATTCAAAGGAGATAAATCAAAATACACCAGATACCTCATTTATTAAATTGTCAGATAATGTTAGAAGTTTTGGTTATTTGAAAGATACTTCTAATTTTTTTGCATTCATATATGTTGTTATTGGTGATGAGCCAGAATTTAGATTAATTACAGTTAACAAAAGATTGGAAAAAATAAATGATGTTTCACTTCTTAATAATAACATCCCTATTTATGAAAGTAAGTGTGTAGATGTTAGAAAAAAAATTCAAATTGAAAATACGAATTTGATTAGGTCAATTACTACTATAAGTTATTTTAAATGTGATAGTAATGATAATTTAATAAAAGGTAATATTATTTCAAAGAAAATAAGTCAAACTATAATTATAGATTTAAATGGGTTTATTTCAAAAACAAATCTTTAAAATTACTTTTTTAAAATGGCCAGAGTCATCGGTTTGAAAAAGTATACAAATTAGATTAAAATTTAACGGATTTTAAATTAAAGAAAATGGGGCAAAAGATTTTATGTTTGAACTGCAGAAAATCATTTAACTTAAGTAAAGATTTTGCCTACACAACGCCAAAGCTTTGTGTTGAATGTGGAATGCCAGTGATATTAATAACCCACAGATTTAGGCCACCTGGAAAAAGTGATGATAAGAAATGGCATTTAGTTAAATATCTAATTGAGAACGGATTCAGATATCAACATATTTATGAAGAAGTTGAGATCGCAGGGAAACTAAAATTGAATAATAAAACGGTTGTGTATCCAGACAATTTAAGAGAAGCTAAAGTATTTGTATCAAAATATAGAAGTCAAGCTATTTAAGTTGTCCAGTAAGGTATGATAGGGGGAACTAATATATATGGAAGAACAGTTAAATACTAAATATTCTTTAAAACAACATTGTAGAATTTAACTTTTGAAAACGTGTTGTCACTTTTAAGAATGACACATTATTAATTTCGAAACAAAAGTCGCAAAATTGACAAACCATGAAACGATTTATTATTTTAATAGTTCTACTATGTAAAATGACCATATCTTATGAACAACAAAATTGTGATTCTTCTTTTTTTGAAAAGGCAATAAAATTGCAAGAAGATGGCAAATTTGATAAAGCGCTTGGTTATTACAACAAGCAAATTAATTTATGTCCAGACTTTAGTGAAGCATATATTAACAGAGCTGTTTGTTTTTTTAACTTAAACCAGGATAGTAATGGAAATCAAAGTTTCAATGATGCAATTTCTCATACAAAGAATAAAGCATCAACACTATCTCAAATTGCTGGGTTCTATTTTTCAGCTAAGCTATATGATACTGCATTTAATATTTACAAAAGCATTCTGACAATTGACTCAAATTATTCAGAAGCTTATTTTAAAATGGGACGTTGTTTATGGTTAAAACGAATTAAAATATTACAGGCAAATAAGGTACAAGATTATGCATTAGATACTGCTTTTATGTCACATTTGAAAGCAGAAATAATGACTTTTTATGCAAAAGCAATTTATTTGGATTCAATAGTCAATAACAATTATTACAATTCACTTGGTAGAAATGCAATTGCAGATATGAATACAAACTATGAGTATTACTATTATAGAGCTTTCGTTGAAATGAATTTTGCTGAATATACTGCTGCATTAACAGATTTTGAAAAATCCATTAAAATTCACCCAACAATCGATTCATATAATTATGCTGCTCATCTTGCCAGGAAAGTTGGTCAAAAGCAAAAGGCTTGTGAATATATTCAAATGTGGGCAACAATGTTTAACCCCTCTGAAAAAATCGACTTATTTACAAAGCATGATATTGCGGATAAATTTTGTAAAGAGCTAGGAATTTTTAAAAAGTAACTATTTTTAAAAAAATTAATTGCATCTAATTTTAAAATACTGATATCTATTATCCTGTTTTTCATTGCAAAAAAGTTGAACTCAACTAAGAAACATTTAAAAGACACAGGTGAGATATTCGGTATAGATTTACTTTCCGACCAGGAAAATAGGCCTGAGGCGAGACAATTGCTCTATAGTTTAACTTCCTATATGGCAAGTGTAGATTTTAAATCCAAAATGGGAGCAGAAATTAATATGGTTTATAAATTGTTTAAAATTAATATTCCAGAATTCTAAACTAATGACATGACTAAAAAATCAATTCTTAAAGGCCTTAGCATTAGCCTTTACCTTATGGTGTTTATAGGTTTTTACCATGTTGTTAGCGCCCAGGATTCAATCCATTATTCATTTTCTAAAAGGCCTTATTGGGCGGACGAATTTTCCCGCGCCGGATTACCAGATACCAATAAATGGGCTTACCAGGCAGGTGGTGATGGTGGGGGTAACAATGAGTTGGAATATTATACGGATGAAAAAATGCGACAGTCAAAAACGGGATTTTAACAATAGAAGCCCGTAAAGAAAGCTATCAGGGTAAAAATTATACTTCTGCCCGTTTGGTAACAAAGGGCAAGGCATCATTTCAATATGGGCGGTTCGAGATCAGAGCTAAACTTTCAGATGGAAAGGGCTTGTGGCCTGCAATATGGATGATGCCGGTAAAAGAAAGCTATGGCGACTGGCCTGCATCGGGAGAGATTGATATAATGGAACAAGTGGGATATCAGCCTGATAGTATCCATATCAGTACACATACCCGGGAGCGCAATTGGATGAAAGGTAATCAGGGCACCGCAGTAGTTCAGCTTAAAACAGCTACAAGTGAGTTCCACATTTATCGATTAGATTGGACACCCGAGGGATTAAAATGTTTTATTGATAATAAACAAGTGTTTGATTATCCAAACACACATCAGGGGGAGGGTTATTATCCATTTGATCAACCTTTTTATATGATTTTAAATGTAGCCGTCGGCGGTTTTTGGGGTGGAAAATACGGTGTGGATGACAATATATTCCCAGCTACCATGCAAGTAGATTATGTAAGGGTTTTTAAATTAATAAAAAAGTAAAAAGTTGTATATACTACACTGAATTTGCCCTGTATTATTGAGCGGGAATGGTTATACAATTTTTATTTTCTTACTGACAATTATACTTAACGCAAATGCCGGTTGCTGCAGTAAATACTGAATAATCTAAAGGACCTTTGATTAAGTATATGCAAAAAAAGGTACTAATTTGTTTGGAACAAAAGGTATTAAGCTTTTGGAATAGTCTTCAAAATTTTGCCAATTACCCCTGGCTGCAACTTTCTTTGGCCACAATCCAAAACGGTCTGCATCGGCAGATAAAAATCCAGCGCTTAAGGAAATCCAGAGATGAGGTGATGAGTGGTTTATGGGCAATAGCTGGTCTGTAGCTGATGGTTATTTCAGCTACCTGTGTTATATCTTTCAGGGTGTGTGGGTTTAATTGGTTGGCCAGTCAATACTCTTGATAAATGGATTGACTGAATAATTTGTTTTTTGTAATTTCGAATTAGCTACAATTTATTTTTGGTAAATAAAAAATATCAATATGAGATTTAAGGTTCTACTAATTATGTTACTTGTTACAAATATTTCATTTTCTCAATCAACTTCAGAAAGCGTAATTGACAATAGCAATTATTATAAATTCTTTCAGCCAATTAAAGGGCATTCCATGAATTGGTTAAGAGCTTCTGATGCAATACCTGTAATTATTGATGAACTAATTAAAAATAATATTCCTTATTATACAATCGAAGTTGGTAATTTGATAAAAATTGATGATACAACAAGACTTGTAGTGACAATTTCTTTCAAGAAAAATAACAAAGAATATGGTATTGTTTATGAGCCTATTCACGGCACACCTTTGAATTTGCATGACAGAGATTTTATGGAAACCCCAAGTAAAGAGGGTTTTATTGAGACAGAGATTGATATTAATGGAAATTCAAACTTCATGTTAGTTAAACCATTACCGCCAAACATTTTCCTAATAAAACAAACATGTTATTGGTTCCAATTTGACAACAAGGGGACTGTATATAAGGTTAATAAAGATGTTATTGAAAGTATTTTAAGGCAGGACATAAAAAAATACTTGTCTAAAATGCAATAAAACAAAATAGATGCCCTGAAGTTAGGTCTACATTATAAACATTCTTTTTAGTAAGAGAGTCGTTTAGTGATTAAGTGCCCTATACCTATTGTTTAAACTTTAATTATTGAATAAAAGGACCTATTCTTTTTTTCTTTCTATAGAGTAGATTAGAACCTTGTTGATAAAATGAAAATTAATAGGGTGGCGGATTGTCGTTTGTGGCATATGGCGGATGTAGAGGATGATAATTCAGTCTAACTGACTGATTGTCAACTAAGAATGAATAATAATCTGGAAATGCTGGAAAGCATACAGATTCCCACAGATTTTGTAAAGTAGTATATTATGCTTATCCGCATATACTTCATCCACACAAAAGCCTGGAATTGATTTGTAAGCCATTTACTGGTTTTATACACTGGACTTTGAAGGGGGTGTATACTTTCCGAATTTTTACTTTTAGATTAATTACCTGTATGCTGTGTGAATCGTAATATAGGATGTTTTGTGGTGGATCCATGTTATTTGTTTATTTTATTATGTGAAATAAAATAGCCCCATATTTTGGATGAGGCTTTTTAAATAATTCAATAACTTAATTTATTTAAATACTACTGTAAAACTTTGTGATGCAGTATTTGAAGGTGTAGCAACAGATGAAACCTTTATAGTAGCATTACACCAATGCTGCTCTGGTAAATTAATCAACGTAATCGTATTCTTGGTGGAAGTACTGACGATAGCTGTATTCTGAGTAAGAGCATTATTATTCGTTTGGTCAGTTACACTGGCAACAATATTAATCCCTTTACTTGAAGGTAGTGCAGATGTTAATGTAACTGTAACCTGAAAAGTACTGCCTGGTGAAACACTGGCATTGGAAGCATCTATAGAGAATGCTACTGCTGGTTCCTGAACAGGCTGGGTTCCTCCTCCGGAAGAACCACCTGATTTACTGCAGGAATTCAATAAAACAAGTATAAAAAGTAAAAGGATAATATTTTTCATAATAGATTATCTAATGATGAGTAATTGTTGGGTCTGGTTATAATCCTTACCGAGTATTCTCAGGTAATAGGTTCCACTTCCTGCATCCATTAAAGGAATGATAGTAGTCTGATTTGAGGAGCTGATTTGCTTTATAATCTGTCCATTTGCAGTCACGAGTTGAATGTTAATCTCTGTAGCTGGTAATTGCTCAAATTGAACTATTACTTCCGACCTTGCAGGATTGGGGTATAATTTAGCAATATGCTCTCTGGAAGTAGATGATGGATTATTTACTGCGGTTACAACCAATGTATAACTGTTACTGATTGTCTGGCATCCATTCTCATAAGTTACTTCAACCTGATAATTTCCTGTAGAAGCTGGTTTTAGTGTTTCACCATTTGCCCCACTGACAGGAGAACTATTTAAGAACCATTGATAAGAAACATTAGTCAGGTTGGTAGAAAACTGGTTTCCATTCCAATTAATAGAAGGTATCGCCAACCCACTACAGTTAAATGACTTACTTCCTGTACGTTTATAATTTCCCTGATAAGTTCCCCATATTGGAGATACAAGCGGAACATACGATGGTGGAGGTGCAAAAAACAAAGAATTTAGTAACTCTTTTGAATTAAAGCTATTCTTACCTGCATATCCACCGCCGTTATTCTTTAATTGATTTTTAAACTGATAGGAAATAGAAGTATTTACTGAACTGGTATTCGGGTTATCATAAAATCCAATCAATTTACCTCCTTTTGTACCTATATAGGTCATTCCATTGATTGATAATAAGTTGGCGGTTACAGCTGTTGAGTCCTGATACTTCCATAAAACTGAACCTGCTTGGGATAAACAACTTACAAATCCAGTATTATCTGCAATATGGATATAACCATAATCAGAAATAGATGGGGTTGCTAAGATACTTCCCTTGGATTGGTAAGTCCAGATTACGCTGCCTGTATTGGAATCTATCTTATAAAATTGACCATTCAGGTTACCAACATATACATAACCGGTTGCATCTATTACCGGGCTGGATTGTATAGAAGACCCTAATGAATCAGTCCAGACGGTGGTAACAACACTATTTGAATCCAATCTTAGCTTTACTAAATTACCGGCAACAGTTCCGAAATAAAGGTCATTCTTTGAATCTACAGCCGGGGATGTTGATATTTGTCCTGCAATACCAGATTTCCATTGCGGAACAACGGTGCTGGTGGTATCTATTGCCAGGTTAAATCCGTACACCGTACCTTTTTGAGTGGCAAATACCAATTTTCGATCACCTGTTATAACTGCTGACGAATTTATGGAAGCATCACAGTTCACATTCCATATAACTTTACCTGACTTATAATCAATCGCAAAAAAGTTGGCATTGGAAACACCTAAATAAATTCGGTGAAGGAGTGAATCTATGGTAGGAGTTACATAACTTAATCCACCCAATGAAATAGTTGACCATAACGGAGCACCTGAATAAGTAAATCCATTTAAAGAACTACCACTGGTTATAAACACAGAAGAATCTGATGATACAGATGGTGTGGTAAAGATTTTTGAACTAACAATTAAAGGGAAAATGGTATTGCCTAAACTATCCACTTTTTTAATACTGGCACCATTCACAGGGTCATAGGTAGAATCAGCTACATAAAGGGTACCACTATTTAATGCAGTAATACCAGCTAATATTCCCCCGCTGTATCTTTTTACAAATGCGCTGACATTAATAGTGCAGGTTGCAGTACTTATAGCACTATCATTATCCATGACTTTCAATGTAACAACTGACTGGCCCTGTGGATAATTATAAAGAAGAATACTATCTGTATTATCCACCAGTGAATCATTGACATACCAACTGTAATTAATGATTTTTCCATCCGGGTCATAAGTTCCTGATGCACTTTTCATCAATTTAACAAAATTGTTTTCACCAGCATTTTCTATAGTTCTGCTGGTTAAACTGGAAGGAATGGGTGGTAGATTAAATGGGGCAGCAGAATCAACTTTGCTATAAAACCCAGTTATATTATTAAAATTGACAGGTAATAATCTATAAAAATATTTATGATTCAGTTTCAGATTGGATACATCAATATATTGATGTGTGTTAGCGTTTACTGAATCAAGCAGCATTAATGGAGGATTGATAGTATCCCGGTATATCCTTGTATAATTAATATTTTGCGATGAATCTTGTTGCCAATTCAGGGTATCCCTTTTATTTCCGGGAAGTATTGATGTAAACCGGGGTTGTGGAAAAGAATCTATTGTTACAGTAATAGTTGATAGCTGGCTTGCACAACCTGTTGAAAGATTCTGTTGACTTACATAGTAATTAAATATCCCTGCAGAAGATGATGATGGAATTGGTGCATTTAAAGTACTGGATCCATTTTTCTGGAGATACCAAAGTAATTTACAATTGGGAGAAACAGATGCTTTTAATGTATCTGTGTTTTGACCTATCCAATAATGTAAATTATTTGCTATCGGTGTAGAGGGCAAAGTACTTATAGTATCATTGAGATAAATCTTTTTAATGATATTCCCTAGAAAGCTAATTATTATACTATCCCTGTAAATGCCAAAAGAATCTGATGCTTTTAGCCTGTAATAAATACTAGTATTACTTAAAGTATCATCGACAGGATTCAATAATACCGATGAATTGAAATTACTATCTGGTTGAAGACTAATTTCAATTTCTTTCGAAGAACTAATAGAAACTGGATTTAATAGGCCATTTCCCGATATTTGGAATTGCTGATTAACTGAAGTATTACCAATACAGGAGTTTAAGTAATTTGCAGAAGAATTTATATTAATAACTGGTGTTATTACCTGTACAGTATCAGATTTAGAAGTGGCCGAACAGCCAAATGCATTTGATAATGTAACAGAATATATACCTGAGGTTTTGACTGTGATATTTTGACCAGTTGAACCATTTGACCAAAGAACATTATAAGCTATATTATTTATAATGGTATCTTTTGATGAAAGAATAGTACTATCACCAGTATTAAAAATCAATGGCCTGCTATTAGAAATAATGGGTACAGCTGGAACTGAAAATACTGTATCTTTTAAATAATATGTTTTTGAATACCCGGTTGTGTTTATGGAAATAGAATCGTTGAATGTTCCACTAGAATCTGATGATTTTAATCTGTAATAAATTGTTGTATTTGGAATTGAATCTCCTACCGGTACTAAATTGATGCTAGAACTATAACCTTTACTTGTATCTGTTGATATTTCAATATTCTTTGAAGCGTTAATAACAACTGGAGTCAATAAACTTTTACTAACCAATGAAAAAAAACCATTGGAAGATGTAGTTCCAAAACATTCTTTTAATGAAGATAAATTAGAAATACTTGTCCATGTAATAACTGGATTAATCTTACTTACAGTATTATTATTATAATTAGCAGTATATACATTTCCCCATGCATCAATAGCAATACCAACGGGCCCTGAATTAGAAGCCAAAGTAGCCCACACTTGGGTTACCAAACCTTCGTGAGTTATCATACTTACAGTACTATTACCATTACAAGTATAAATATTACCCACCGCATCAATGGCGATACTAAAAGGTTGTGCATTTGAAGCCAACGTAGCCCATGTTTGGGTTACCACACCACCAGAAGTAATCTTACTTACAGTATTATTATTATAATTTAGAGTATAAACATTACCCATAGCATCAATGGCAATATCACGTGGCGATGCATTATTAGCCAACATAGCCCATGTTTGGGTTACCACACCACCAGAAGTAATCTTACTTACAGTATTATTATTATAATTAGCAGTATATACATTACCTGAATCATCAATGGCGATACCAAAAGGACCTGCACCAGTAGCCAAAGTTGCCCATGCTTGGGTTACTGTTCCACCGGAAGTAATCTTACTTACTGTATTGTTACCTTGATTAGCAGTATACACATTACCCATTGCATCAATGGCAATCCCCCCCGGAGCAGTGACCAAAATTGCCCATGGGTCGGTTAACACACCACCAGAAGAAATCTTACTTACATTATTATAATTGGCAATATACACATTTCCATTCGCATCGATAGCAATTTTATTTGGCTCAGAAGCCAAAGTTGCCCAAGGGTCGATTAACACACCACCGGGAGTAATCTTACTTACAGTACTTGCAGTATGATTATTATAAAAATTAGTAGTATATACATTACCTACTGCATCGATGGCGATACCCTGAGGAAATGCAGCAGAGGAAAAAGTTGCCCATGCTTGGTTTACGATCTGCGCTTCCAAAGAAGATGAAAAGATTAAAAAGATTAAAAAGATTAAAATATTATTTATAATTTTTGCCATTCAACAATAATTAAATAAGTATACAAATTTTATAATGCCTGTTCATTGATGATTAAACTTGAATCTACCAAATAAATGATAACTAAATCAGTAAAGATAAAAAACAAGTGGGGGAAAATACGCAGGAAAAATAATAGTAATGAATTTCTAAAAATATGATTTCGATCATTCATCTAATTTTCTCAAAATACAACCACTTACACCTCTCAGCATAAGTGGTTTATTACTACTTTAAATACCAGTACTGTTCTTTTCCTTCCAGCGCCCACCGTATCTGTTCCACAAACGAATATGCATTAACAGACCTGTCAAGGAAATTATCAATGTAAGTAGATTTATTAGCCCGGGTAAACAGATTATACAGTCTCCAGAGATTAATGGTTCCATCTTCATTCCTACAGAAGCTGCTATCCCTGTAATAATCCTTTACTACCGCACTTATTTGATTTTCTCCCAGAAGCATAGGAGAGATGTCCTGTTTTAAATTAACAGGTAAATGCTGATACATTCTGCATCTGCCAATGATTTGAGCAAATTGGTGTTCTGTAATGGAATAATTGGCTAGCTGCTTTAGGTTATACAAATGAAAACCTTCATTGTATTTCCTGATAAGACTGGTAATACATGCCATTAACTGACCTGCAGTTGTAACCTTCAGATCACCCATAAATCCATCCGTCCAAACACAAAGGTTGGTACAGACCTTATTTTTAAAGCCAATAAAAAATTTAAAATGCTGGTCACTTATAGAACGGCTATAGAGGTTGTATTCGTTATAGGCTTTAACACCACCTACTACCAGTGATAACTGATTGCCTTCAATTGTATCCTGGATAGAAGGGATCTCAATCATAAACATCATCTTTTCGTAATAAACTGTTTTTTCGAAGTCCTGTAGCTGTATGGCAGGTTTATCTTTTGCTTCCGGTATTCTGCCTTTAATAGGGTGGAAACCCTGATTACAGGTTTACATATCTGTTCTGAATAATAATTATCTGCCACCACCTTCTGGGTAATTTCAATAAACTCATTATGGCTGATTACAGGTTCGTTGTCTTTTACAAAAACCGGAATGATATGATGTTCCTTCATTTCATGCTGGCCAATGCTAACTGTATTGGCTGTAATGAATGTTTTCTCTTCTGTATCACTTAGAATAATGGTTGGTTTTACAGAATCCGGAGTTTCTATTTTAACTAATGTGTTGTCCATTGCTATGAATTGGTTGGGTTAATAAATTTTGTTTTGCATCATTTCCTACTATAAGTTGTCTTTTACGATTCTCATATTCCGGTTGTAATGCAGCCTTAAACTGCGGATATTGCTTATACAGTTCCAATAGTTCCTGTAAGCTCTTGGTTTCCCCTATACGCTCAGAAATATCAGCCGCTGTAATCTCTGCCCCTGAATTACACCAGTGACGAATCTGTTCTCCAGTTTCCACTGAAAGTTTCTGTTCGGGTTTACCAAAGAATAACCTGGTTCTGTCTTTTGAGGCAGTTGCAAAGTTTTTAATATCCAGATCAAATACTAAAGTGAAGTCATATTCCAGGCCGTCCCTCTGTATTCCTTTCAGGCCTACTTTTTCAGGGACCTGCTTATTCTTCTTTTCTACCAGTACATAATCCTGTTTGGTACGGATGGTACTGATAATATGAACAGGTGATTGCAGAATGGCCTGAATAAAATGGTTATGCCTGGGTGTTACTTTACCCCAGTTTGCAAAACTGTTACCTGGAAGGTTACTGTGATAATCCAGCAGATATTCCCATTCATGGGTAAGGGAATCCAGGATAATGACTTCAATGCCGGATTTTTCACAGAGCTGTATGGCTTCTGCATAATTTTCAGGTGTAAATGGAGGCTTTAAATTCAGGACATTATAATTACCCAAATGAGCATATAATGCAGCAGAATGGTTTTCACTATCAACAATAGCAACCTTCTCCCAGCTACTGCATAATCCAAATGCAATGAGTAAAGCAGAATAAGTTTTACCACTTCCTGATGGGCCCTGTAAGCCCATTTTAATTTTAGCCTGTTTTCGTTGGGCTTGTTCTAAACGCATAAAGTTTAAATTTTAAAAGGTTAAATAAAAAAAAGGAGCAGCCGAAGCCACTCCTTTAAGGTTCTGATAAACTGCATTGCTATGCTTCAGCAAATTCGTTTATACGAGAACTGTGAACAACCCCCTCAGATGGTGATGGTTCATACCCATAAGAATGCTGAAGGGTCATTACTTCTCCTGTAGTAGGAGATACGAAATCATAGGATTCACATGGAATCCTTACGATTTCACCTTTAATCTGGGTTCCAACCAATGTCGTTGCAATGATTTCATC
>Ga0364860_10994_pt2 | contig 12039 bp, 9 predicted proteins | sample ExccelAu500001D4_FD_206916 | JGI IMG/M metagenome (GOLD analysis project Ga0364860, IMG submission 206916) | Enriched cells from Trout Bog Lake Hypolimnion, Wisconsin, USA - BchlTB.Aug20.5000.01 .D4 | ecosystem: Environmental > Aquatic > Freshwater > Lake > Hypolimnion/Profundal zone | place: USA... | reverse complement strand
TGATTTTATACACCAGTTTAATACGGTTGCGCAGGTAAACATCTACCACGTAATAAAGTAAAAACGAGGCCGAAACTGCTACCAGTAAAAAAATGGAAATGAAGTGCAGAAGAGATGATTCAAAGTATAGGTCAATCATACTTACCACCGTGGCAAGCATTAATGAGAACATGATGGTAAGGGTCCTCGGTGAGTATTTGTCCAAAATTATTATTGGGTTTTCGGTCAAAGTTATTTAGAAAATCTGATCAGCCTTTCAATTTATCGTGTTTCAAAACTTTGGCTTCCAGATAAAAGATGATTTCTTCAGCTATGTTAGAGTTGAGGTCGCCAACCCGTTCTATCCGGCGAATGATTGACATTAAATTGAGCATAGGAACAATATCAGATGGCCCTTTAGACATGTGATTGGCAATAATTTTATTGGCCTGCCGGTTGATGTTATCAATCTCAACATCTTTACTGAAAACCAGGCGCGCCTGTGAAGTATCGTCATTACGCAATGCCCGTACGTTATCTTCAATCATCGAGTCGGCCAGTTCGTACATTTTAAACAACTGTAGCTGTTCCAGTAATTCCTGGTCAAATTTTACATCCATTTCCAAAACAAACCTCGAAATACCTTTGGCACTGTCTCCAATGCTTTCCAGGTGCGAGTTCATTTTGAAAGCGGCAAAAACAAAACGAAGGTCAATGGCTACGGGATTGAAGAGTGCTACAAAGTTTTCGCAGTCTTTGTCAATTTTCAGCTCTTCTGCATTTACACGTCTTTCATTCACCAGCACTTCGCGTGCGAGGTTTTTATCGAGTGTGGTAACGGCAATCAAGCTTTTGCGCAATTGTTTCTGCACCAGCAAAAACATTTCAATCAGGTTGTTTTTAAGCGATGCTATTTCTTTATCTAAGTGTCCCATTTTTTGTGTATTAAGTATCTGGTATTAAGTATTTAGACTGGAGTTTAGCTGTTAATATTTTAAGGTTGTTAATATACTATTTAGTGCCTTATGGTAAGTTAACCATAGGTAATGCTGTATTAAGTCTAAATACTTAATACTAACTACTAAATACGGGTTTATCCAAATCTACCGGTTATATAATTCTGTGTTTTTTCTTTTTTCGGATTGGTGAAGATAGTTTTTGTGTCATCGTATTCAACCAACTCTCCTAAATAGAAGAAGGCCGTTTTGTCGCTTACACGCGCGGCCTGCTGCATGTTGTGGGTAACTATCAGGATGGTGTATTTGGCTTTCAGTTCCCAAATCAGCTCTTCAATTTTTGCGCTTGAAATGGGGTCGAGGGCAGACGAGGGTTCGTCCATCAATACTATTGAAGGTTCGATAGCAATTGCACGGGCTATGCAAAGGCGCTGTTGCTGTCCACCCGAAAGACTAAGTGCATTTTTGCTTAGCTTATCTTTTACTTCCTCCCAAAGCGCGGCCTGTTTTAATGAGCGCTCAACCGTTTCCTCAATAAATTTTTTGTGGGTTACTCCATTTACCCTTAGCCCGTAAGCCACGTTTTCGAAAATGCTTTTTGGGAAAGGGTTGGGTTTTTGAAAAACCATGCCTACCTTTTTGCGCAGTTCGTTTATACGAATGTCTTTTGCAAATACGTCTTTGCCATCAATGGTTACTTCTCCTTCCAATCTGAACCCCTCAATGAGGTCGTTCATACGGTTGAAAATACGCAGGTAAGTAGACTTACCGCAACCGGATGGGCCGATTAGTGCAGTAACGGTGTTGTGCTTAATTTCCATGTTAATATCACGGAGTACGTGGAAATCGCCGTACCAGCAATGTACAGCTTTGGAGTGTATCTTGTTCATGTGCGACTCTTTATTAGGAATAGAAACAGGAAAACCGGTGCTTAATTCATCCGATTTTTCCAACCCGATTTTATCGGAAATGGATGTTATTTTCTTTTCGTCTTCCATTTTATGCAATGTTGTTGTCATTTAATTTTCGATTTTACCACCTTACATTTTTCTGCCAGCGGTTGCGTAAATACACGGCTGTGCCATTCATAATAAAGGTAATCATCATTAACACAATAATACCTGCTGCGGCATTAATCAAAAAGCCTGCCTGCGGACGCGTAACCCAGTTATAAATCTGGATTGGCAAAACTGTGAACGAATCAAATACTGATTTTGGGGTAAATGGCACATACATTAACGCACCTACAACAATCAACGGGGCGGTCTCACCTATAGCACGTGACAGCGCCAAGATAATACCGGTCATAATTCCTCCTGAAGCAGCGGGCAATACCTGGAACCAGATAGTTTGCCATTTGCTGGCACCCAATGCATAGGACGCCTCGCGCAGGGTATTAGGCACGGTTTTTATGGCCTCGCGGGTTGACACAATTACAATGGGCAGAATCAGCAATGCAAGGGTAAGACTACCAGCCAGGATACTTTGACCCAAATGAAGGGTGCGCACAAAAAGTTCCAGGCCCAGCAAGCCATAGATGATAGAAGGGACACCGGCTAGGTTGGCAATATTTATTTCAAGTATAGAAGCCCAGCGGCCGCGCTTTACATATTCTTCAAGATAAATACCTGCGCCAATTCCGATTGGGATGGCGAAGAAGGCGGTGGTAACCATAATCCACAATGTGCCTACCCATGCGGTAAGTATACCTGCATTTTCCGGCCTGCGCGAAGGGAGATCGGTGAAAAAGGAAAATGATATGCGGTGAAGGCCATCCATGCCTATTTTAATAAGCAAAATGGCCAGCATAATTATGCCCACCGAAGTTGAAAAAATGGCCCAGATCTTAAAGGCGTTATTTTGCAGGTGTTTTTTCCTCTCGTTACTCATATTGCTCACGGTATTTTTTCTTGATAAAATAACTTATATTATTAAGCAAAAAGGTAATGACAAAAAGAGTAAGGCCGGCCGCAAAAATGGTACGGTATTCAAGAGATGCATGGGGCACATCACCACTACTTACCTGAACGATATAAGTAGTGATGGTTTCAAGCGGCACACGTGGGTCGAGGGTTAAACGCGGTTGCTGTCCTGCGGCAATGGCCACAATCATAGTTTCGCCTATAGCACGTGAAAAAGCAAGGATAATAGATACCAGGATACCTGATGATGCTGCGGGCACAATAACCTTTGCTGCTGTTTGAAATTTGGAAGCTCCCAGTGCATAAGAAGCTTCGCGCATGGAATTTGGCACGGCATACATGGCATCTTCACTGAGCGAAGAAACAAACGGAACTATCATGATACCCATAACCAGGCCTGGCGAAATAGCATTGAAACCTGCAAGCCCCGGAATTATCATTTGCAGTAACGGCGTTACAACCGTCAGGGCAAAATAGCCATATACTACGGTTGGAACTGCGGCAAGGACTTCAAGCATGGGTTTAATAACACTCCTCAGTTCCTTCGATGCATATTCGCTAAGGTAAATGGCAATTGAAAGTCCCAATGGCAGGGCAATTGCAATTGCAATTAAGGTAATAAGGAGGGTTCCCGTTACGAGGGGAAGGATACCAAAGTGCTTTTCGGCAAACAGCGGAGTCCATTGCGTGTCAGTGAGGAAATCAACTATAGAAACCTCGCTGAAAAACTGAATAGTCTGAATAAGCAGGATGATGACAATGCCTATAGTGGTTAATACGCACACGGCTGCACATAAAAACAGGATACTTTCAATAATGCGCTCTTTGATATTGATATTCATAATTTGCCGGAACGTTTTTTTGCCACATAACGGACCGTTGAACGGCCAGTTGCTAAAAGAAAAAAACAGGGGCAATTACATTGCCCCTGCCGTTGTCTATTAATTAACCTCAATCTTTAATCAACTACTTCGCAGCGGCTTCGGCGCCTAAGAGGTCTTCGAGCTTAACACCAACTGCTTCTTTTCCTACCAGAACAGAACCGGTTGTTCCCGCTGTCCAGCGCTTTTTAACCATATCATAAACTGCGTCAGGAAGAGCTATATAACCTACTTCGGTCGAAAGCTTTCCGGCATTGGCCAGATAAAAATCAACAAATGATTTTACATCCGGTAAAGCAGATGATTTCTTTGCGATGTAAATAAACAAAGGACGTGATAAAGGCTGATAAGTTCCATCCTTTACAGTTTCCTGCGAAGGTGCAATTGCGCCTTTTCCGTCTCCGTCTTTTTCATCATCTACAGGTACTACCTTCAGTTTGTCTTTGTTTGATTCGTAATAAGCCAGGCCAAAGAAACCAAGGGCATCTTTATCAGAGGCAATACCTTCAACCAAAACATTAGGGTTAGCGCTGGCGGTGTAATCGCCACGTATAGCCTTGGCTTTGCCGTTGATGGCTTCAGTGAAATAATCGAAAGTGCCTGAAGCCGCACCGGTGCCAAAAAGGTGAATTTCTTCATTCGGCCATTTAGGATTGATATCGCTCCATTTCTTTATTTTATCCTGAGCATCAGGGCTCCACATTTTTTTCAGTTCGCTAACGGTAATGCTGTTAAGCCAGGTGTTTTTGGCATTTACAACGATTGCAATACCATCATAAGCAATAGGTAATTCTATGTAATCAATGCCGGCTGCCTTGCAAATTGAATCTTCGGTAGGTGTAATAGCACGTGAAGCATCGCTGATATCAGTTTCGCCACGGCCAAATTTCTTGAACCCGCCGCCGGTGCCGGATAATCCAACCGTTATGTCAACATTATTATTTGCCTTTTTGTAATCTTCGGCAACTGCTTCTGAAATTGGATAAACGGTGCTTGAACCGTCAATTTTAATTTGCGACTTGGTTGTGCTTGCCTGCGTGGCATCAGATTGCGGTTTGTTACCGCAGCTTGCCAGCGCAAATACTGCAAAAATCGCGATGATTAAGTTTTTCATAATTGTATTTTACTTTTAGTTAAGGGCAAACCTATACTTCTAATATGTCCTGGATATTAAGTTTGAGTTAGTAGTGCTCTTTTTATCGAACCACCAGCTATCTAAAGAGAATTGCGTGCGCAGGGTAAGAACGTTATCTTTCTTGTAATCAGCTCCCCATCCTGGTATGCCTGAATTTTCGTTAACCGGGTGATCATACCACAACATTAATTTGAAGTAAGGAACCGGTGTAATAGTAAAGCCGCCGCTTATAGTTGTATAGGCTAAATCGGTTGTTGAAAATCCTGCGCCTTTGGTAAGGGCCGTACCGCCAGTCTGAGTATTAGGATCATAGTAATCTACTTTGAAAGTCAGGTCGCTGTGCATTTGTTGTTTGCCGGCTTTGTAGTGGAAGCCCTGGGTAATGGTAACCATGTAACCCTGGAATTTGCGGATATAAAGGTCGGCTACAGGAGAGGAGGTACCTGCTCCCAATGGAACTGTAGATGATGATGCTTGCCCTGGTTGAGTTCCGCCTATGTATTCACCACGTATTGCAGTTGTTGCAGATGCACTGGCAGTAAGTTTATAATCGAAATCAACTTCCAGGTGCGCGCCGGCGTATTGACGGTGGTAATCGGTTTTACCTCTTCCTGCAGTATCGCTGGTTCCAACAGTTACGTTTTTGAAAGTGTCAAGACCGGTTTCAGCGTTCTTAACTACTTCATACACGTTGTTTGTTGTTTGTAATACACTGCCGTAATAATATGAGCCACTTGCGGCAAGTTTGATTTTGGTGTCTTCGTTCAACTTAAATACTTTACCTACCATCAGGCGACCTACGAAATCTTTGGCGCTCTGGTATGCTCCGGTGCTAATGCTTGACTGGCCAGTTCCCGTATTGCCAATGCCTTCACCGTTCACAATACCCGCATCTAAACGCAGATAAACAGGTTTGAACGTGCGGGGTGATTCAATAATAAATGTTTCTCCCAGTTCACACTCATTTGGCATAATGGTCTGGTTCATTCTTGAAAATTCAGGGCTTTCATAGGTCATTGGCGAAGCCGGAGATTCCCAACCAAAAGGCCGAACGGTAATACCAGCCTGAATGCTGAACCATCCAGTCCATGGATCGATAAGACGGCCATAAAAGTCTTTTAAGGCGTTAAATCCTTTTTCAGAAGCGTCGAACTGGAAAGCGAATTCACCTACTTTTATACTATCTCCATGCTTGTTTACAATTTCATGTTGCCAGCTCAGTTTTACACGGCCACGGCGGAGTATAAAACGGTTATTTGCAGCGGCAGGGAAATTTCCACCCTGAACGCCAGCTGCACCTGCTGTGTCGGCGCGTTGCCATTCAGGCTGGATATATGCCTGAAATCTGAATTCGCGCAGAATGTTAAGAATATGGTCTGTCTTTCTAAAATGTTCTTCGATACGGGCTGAATCAGAAGCGTAGTTCTGCGCTTTTCCTGCCAGCGCCAAACACACCATTACAATGGGTAGTAATTTTTTCATTTTGGGTTTCCTTTTTGGTTGCCGCAAAAGTGCAGTTGCAATGTTATGTGAAGGTTATGCCAGTCTGGCCTAATGGTTAAAATAGATATTAGTTTTGCACGTTATTGATTGTTTATAATTTTTTTTGTTTTACATCTTTAATGATTTAAAATAAGTAGGAAGCAGATGCAAGGAAGATGCATTTAACTAATTGAAAAACATGATATTGTAAATTTGATAAAGTAAAACCGGCAATGTAGGATACTAATTTCCAAACTACCTATTACCTTCCGAAACAGAAGCTTAAATCACTTGGTTTTTTAGCGAAAATTGGTGAATACGTCAATTTGCAACGTTACCAATTTGTGATGCCTCAACAATTGTGGCGGTTCAGCAAACGGCCACTATTTAGTTATCCTGATAACGGAGCCACGAGCTTGGTCATTTGAATTTCATGAAGTGGAATTTCGTTCCTCCTTTAAACTTTAATTGTATTGGTTAGTCTTTGTTGTAAAACACAAAAAAACACCGGCATATGAAAAAGAAAATCTTCCACCTAACCATGCTTTTAACAGCGCTTGCAGCGTTAACCATAAGCGGCTGTAAAAAGGAATCTACTACCGACGATAGCGTTGCAGCAAACGATGCTTCCAACATATCGTTGATTACCAACTCAACCGGCAATGATGCCGATAATTCAATGAGCACCACCCATGCACTTTCGGGTAAAACCGAAAGTCTTGTTTTTGAAACGCTTACTAACGCTTCAGTAGTAATTGATTCCGGTAACGGAACTGCCACCATCACATATAACGGATGGGATTTTTATAATACTATCAACCGGAGTGGAACAATAACGGTTCAACTATTAGGTTATCCAAATGTTCATTGGAAAGATCCAGGTGCCACTTTGCAAATAACCTATGCCCTGACTGCTACTATTAATAACCTTACTTACTCCTTTACCGGCACTCACTATATTGAAAACGTAAACGGGGGATTGGCTTATCAGGTTATGGATGGTTTAGTACCGGGTACCGTTACGCGGAAACATACCTGCAATAATGCTAACATTACTTTCCCCGATGGTTCAGTAAGGGCGTGGAGTTTTAACCGCACAAGAACATTTAGTATAGTAAATGGCAATCCTACTATTACTCTTTCGGGCGATACCACTATAAACGGGATATTAAATGTTGCGCAATGGGGCACTGACAGGGTTGGCGATGCGTTTTATGCATCTATCCCTACTACAATTTCAAGTGGGTGGGCCTGTGGATTTTTCCATCCTACCGCAGGGGTGCATGTGCATCATGTGGCTAACAGAACGGTTACTGTTACTTATGGAGTTGACTCGGATGGAATGCCTCATACCGGAACAGGCTGCGCTTATGGTTATCAAATGACTTACACCAAAGGCTCTAAAACTGTAACTGCCGTATTTCCTTATTTATAAATTGGTGGCTTTTGGATTACCGAAAAATCCCGTTCATCCCGAACGGGATTTTTTGTTTTATGGTTTTAGCATATGGAAGTTATTATCAAATCATAAAAAAGTGAAAGAAGGGGATATTTTATCTGTTCTGTTTTAATAGTTTGTATAGCTTTGTAACGTTCATAGTTATTAAAGCGCATGTTTAAAAGCCCAAATATATTTTCGAACAGGTTGCACAAAGTAAGTGTGTTGATGGGGGTATATCTGCTGCACCTGTTGCTTTTTGTTGGATTAACCGTGTTTTCATCTCCCTCTTACGCAGGCACTATCCATACTCCGGTTGGTAACCATGGCAGGCATCACGACCCGGCCAGTACCGAGTGCCGGTCCCTTTTCAAATATGAAGATTCAAAGCAACAACTTCATGTTGACGATTTTCCTGTGGCAACCATTCAGGCTCTGCCAAATCCACAATCATCTCCTCCGGTTATAACCGCTGGTTCTCCTGCGGTTCCGTCCTTTATACTTTCAGACGTATCCAATAAGCGGTACCGTTTACTCAGGGTATTTTTAATTTGATTTAGCGGTTTTTAACCGGCGGGCATAATTTCTGCTGGTACCTCTATACGGAGGGTATTATTTCCATTCCCATTTGGTATTTAAAATACAAGTAGTATGAACGCTTTTAAAAGAAAAGGAGTTTTGCTTATTGTAATCGGTAGTTTGGTTTTGTTTAAACCCGCAGGGGCTCAAACAACTACCGGTTCAATTTCTCTGCAAGACCTGTTGAATAACATGCAGAGCAATTATGAATTGCTCAAATACCAGGGCAGCCTAGTAAAGGCCTCCCAGGCCCAAAAGAAAGCAACTTCTTTTGACAGGTTGCCACATTTAAACACCATGCTGCAGGCTACAGTAAACTCGGTAAATAATCAGGAAGGGGCCTATCAATCTTATGGCGTCATTCCTTCAGTAGTAAGCGGCGTGCGCAACCAAAGCAACCTGGGCGCTGTAGCGGGCGATGCTGCTTTTGCCGGGTTAAATTGGGAGGCAGTCAATTTTGGCGAATACAAAGCCAATGAAAACCTTGCGAAGTCGAACCTGCTGGTGCAAATGAACACCTTGGCCTCTACCCAATATGACGTGAATGGCTTTGCCGCAGCATATTATATCGAACTGATCAGGCAATACCAGTTGCAAAATGTTCAACAGGATAATGTTAGCCGGCTACAGCAGTTAAAAACTATTATCAATGCCCTGGTTAATAGCGGTGTACGGCCAGGGGTAGACAGCTCGGTGGCAGCGGCGGAATTATCGAAATCTATTATTGGATTATATCAGGTGCAGAAGAACCTGGCGCAAACCAAGGTTCAGTTATCAACTTTAACCGGATTGTCAACGGGGCAGCTTAGCGCCGATACTACGGCAATAAACAGAGTAAATACAGACGGTGTAAATTTTGTATTTAATACTACGGCCGATACTGTTCATCATCCTTATATTAACCTGTTTACTTCTATTTATGACCGCAGCAAAGCCAGGCTGCAACTTGAAAACAAGAGCTATTATCCGAAGGTGTTTGTTGATGCTGATGCCTGGGTGCGGGGCTCCAGCGTAAATGGTTCTGATGAGTATAACACCGATTTATTGCAGGGGTATCAACCCAACAGGTTCAATTACCTGGTTGGCCTAACGTTGACCTATGACATATTTAATATCGCCCATAAACGGTTGAATTCCTCCATTTATAAATACGAGATGGACGCCGCGTACCATCAACTGGAAAATGAAAAAATCAATTTAAACAGCGATGTGCAACAGGCGCTGCTTGAAAAGGATTTTGAATTTAACCGCCTGATAGAAACCAGACATCAATTGGACGAAGCAGCAACAGCATACAAGGAGCAATTGAGTTTATATACCAACGGGCTTTCATCTATTATTGAGTTAAACACTGCGCTTGATTATTATATCCAGGCACAAAAGGATTATGTGGAAGCCAATGTGGGCTTAATGAGAAGTGTAATTAATTATTCACTGGTAACCAACACGTTTGCGGCGTTGGTACAAACCCTAAAATTATAATTTATGTTTTTAGTAAGGCTTGCATTGCAAAGGCCCATTACACTGGTAGTTATTTTTACAAGCTTAATAATATTCGCGTTATTAAGCTTAACCAAAATTCCCATTGATATTTTTCCCAGGCTTAATCTGCCATCTATTTATGTCATTGAACCGTACGGCGGCATGTCGCCCCAGCAAATGGAAGGTTATTTTTCTACCGGTATGCAGGATTATTTCCTGTTTGTAACCGGGGTTAAGAATATAGAAAGCCGGAACGTGCAGGGGCTTACTTACATGAAGCTTACTTTTTATGAAGGAACAGATATGGCGCAGGCTTCGGCTGAGGTGGCTACTTATGCCAGCCGTACCCTCAAGTTTTTTCCCGAAGGAGCCTTGCCACCATTGATTGTTCGTTTTGACGCATCGTCGCTGCCGGTTGGTGAATTGGTTTTTTCAAGTCCGGATAAATCATTGAACGAGATTTATGATTTGGCCATGACCCGCACGCGGCCCATGTTTGCTACCGTACCGGGGTTGTCGGTTCCGCCGGCTATGGGTGGTACTGCCAGGTCGGTAATAGTAAATGTGGTTCCCGATGCTTTAAGGTCACATAACCTGAGCCCCGACGACCTAGTGAAGGCTATTGCCAAAAGCAATATTATGGCGCCATCGGGTAACCTGCGCGCCGGTAATATCATGTACCTGACCACTGCCAATGCGCTGGAACAAAAGGTGAGCGACTTCAGCAAAATCCCGCTAAAGGTTGAAGGCAACAGAACTGTTTTTATTGGCGATGTAGCCCATGTTGCAGATGCCGCCGATATGACGGTAGATTACGCCCTTATTAATGGAAGGCGCTCCATTTATATTCCGGTTGTAAAAACGGCTGATGCCTCAACCTGGGAGGTGGTAAAGCAGCTAAAAGCCCGCTTGCCTGAAATGCAAAGTTTATTGCCGGATGACGTGCACATTCAATATGAATTTGACCAATCGGTATTTGTTATTAATGCGGTTAAAAGCCTTGTTAGTGAAGGAATTTTAGGCGCCCTGTTAACCGGCTTAATGGTGATGCTCTTTTTACGCGATTTAAGGAGTTCGCTGATTGTCATTGTAACCATACCGGTTTCGATTATGATTGGGGTTTTGTTCCTTCATCTGGCTGGTCAAACCATAAACATCATGACCCTTAGCGGACTTGCCCTGGCCGTTGGTATATTGGTGGACGAGGCTACGGTAACCATTGAAAACGTGCATCAGCATTTTGAGATGGGTAAAGACAAGCGGCGGGCCATTTATGATGCCTGTGCTGAAATTGCCTTACCGAAGTTGCTTATCCTGCTTTGTATTCTGGCTGTATTTGCACCTTCTTTGCTGATGCAGGGCATACCCAAGGCCATGTTCCTGCCTCTTTCGCTGGCTATCGGGTTTTCCATGATTGCATCGTACTCCGCGGCGCAAACCATTGTACCTATTTTATGTAACTGGATACTGGACCCTTCAAAATATGCGCACTACAATCACACCAAAGTTCATGCACATGCCGGTGAGGCACTTGACCCGCAGGAGATAAAACAGATAGTAAACCATGCGGAAGAGGAGACTGTTCATCCGGAGCAAAATGATTTTTTCCAGAAAATTAAAAAGCGTTTTACCGCTGTTCTGACAAAATCAATGGAGCGGAGAAAGTTCAATTCATCGCTATATGCTTTGATAACAATTTTATTGGCCGGGGTCGGATTTTCAATCATTGGAAAAGACATGTTGCCGAAAATTAATAACGGACAGTTTCAATTACGTTTAAAAGCTCCGGAGGGAACGCGGCTTGAACGAACCGAAGAAAAAACACAAAAAGCACTGGCCATTATTGATAGCACCGTAAAAGGACACGTTGCTATAACCTCGGCATTTGTTGGCCCGGTATCGTCCAACTATGCCACCAGTAACCTTTTTGTGTTCAATTCCGGTTCGCAGGAGGCGGTTATCCAGGTTGAGCTGGATGAGGATTACAAAATAAAAACCGACGAATTGAAAGAAACCTTGCGCAAAAACTTCGGTCGTTTAATGCCCGATGTAAAAATCAGTTTCGAGCCAATTGACCTGACCGAAAAAATAATGAGCCTGGGTGCTGCCAATCCTGAAGGTTCAGCAAAGGTTTGCCATCCTGTTTAAAGTTAGGTCCGGTTAATGTTCCGGGATGTACATTGCG
>Ga0364860_11001_pt1 | contig 12047 bp, 8 predicted proteins | sample ExccelAu500001D4_FD_206916 | JGI IMG/M metagenome (GOLD analysis project Ga0364860, IMG submission 206916) | Enriched cells from Trout Bog Lake Hypolimnion, Wisconsin, USA - BchlTB.Aug20.5000.01 .D4 | ecosystem: Environmental > Aquatic > Freshwater > Lake > Hypolimnion/Profundal zone | place: USA... | reverse complement strand
GTACCCGGCAAGCTTCTTCTGCTGATCGAGCTGGTTCTTGGTGAGGTTCGCATGGGAGACGGCGGCTTCGTAGGTCGCGAGAGCTTGATTGAGGTCGTTGCTATCCACCCAAGCGATTACCTGGCCGGACTTCACACGATCTCCCACGCTAACCAACGCAGATGTAATACGACCGGGCACACGGGAAGTGACCTGAACGGTGCCGGTATCGGTCGGATAGATCTCCCCCGTAGGTTGCATCTCTCCGCTCAACTTGTCGGTACCTGCGGTAGCGATCGTGATCCCCGCGAGTTTAAGACTATCGGCACTGATTTTGACCCCTTTCGTTCCTGCAACATCGACGAGCTTCGGACCTTCCGACTCAGGTGCGGCAGGAGCGTCTTGAGGCTTTGCCGCGCAACCGACGATCAGTAAAGCGAAAACAAGGAGGATCGAGTTATGGAAGGGGATGGATTTCGACTGCATTGGAGGTTTCGCCATGTTCATTTAGCCTTCATCGAGGTCTCAGGCATTTTGCCGACTGCACTTAAGAGTTCGTCCTGTGCCTTGTAAATCGCCAAGAGCGTATTGATGTAGCCGACTCGAGCGTTTCGGATCGTAGACTCGGCGTCGATAACGGGCAAGATTCCTGTGGCGCCTTGTTGGTAGCCAAGCTTCGCCATATCGAGAAGAGAAACTGAAGGTTCGAGAATCTCCTTTTTATAGCTGCTTGCCGACTCGACCGCGACTTGCAGATCCGAATATGCCTGAGCGATCTGCTGGGCCACTTGCTGCTCAGCCTGGAGCTTCTGCGCCTCAGCCTGTTTCCGCTGTTCTTTCGCCGCTCGGACGGTTTGACTGATTCCACCGAAGTCGAAAAGGGGCAGGCTAATCGACAGAGTTAATGCATCGACTTGCTGTTCAACAGAACGTTGGTACATGACGTTGAAATCCGGAAGGCGAGACGACTGAGCCTGAAGCACCGCGTACTTCGCTGCTCGAGCTTGCTCTTCAGCCGATTTGAGAAGCGGCCGACTCTCCTTTGCCAACCTATCGAGATCCTTGACCGACGGCACACCTATCGATGGCACCGGCGCCGAGTCGTCGGAAAGGGAGACGCTAAGCTTGGCTTGAGTCTGTTGAGGCAGGGCGAGCAGATTATCGAAAACGATCAGTGCCGACTTGTGTGCCCCTTGGGCAGTAAGAAGTGTCTGCTTTGCATTTGCTACGTCGATTGACGACCGCACGACGTCTCCACGCGGCGATGCTCCCGCCTTCTCCTGGGTAACCGTAAGGTCATAGATTCGCTGAGCTTCGTGCAGGCTCACCGATGCGATCTGCTCCTGAGCTTCCGCAGCGGCTAGCGACCAGTAGGCATCGCGAATCTGCTGCTCCAGGCTTAACAAGGTTTCTAAGAATGTAAAGTGGGTGGCTTTATAGGTTGCGTTTGCCCCCGCTGCCTGATATCGACGCTGCCCGCTGGTGTCGAGGGTTCCCGAAACGTCGACAATCGTATCGCTCGTAGTTCCCGTCAAAGTCGGCGCCGTGCTCGTTCCGTTCACTCTCGACGCGCCAATGGTAACTGGGACGGGCACCCCGAGCGAATGATATGTAGCCAGGGACGCGGCGACCCCGGCAAGTCCGGCTGCAACCTGTGGATTGTGTTTCAAGCCCAGCTTCACGGCGTCGTCAACAGAAAGTGGAGAATCGGGAACGGTCGTTTGAGTCTGGCTCCGATCTTCGAATCGAGCCAACGCCGGCGTGAAAAGGCCAAGTAGTGCCAGCCCGGTCACGGGCAAAACCAATCTCAGTCGGTCAGTTATCATTGGGAATATTCCTTCGACCAGAATTCACAGTCCGAAGACGAACCGCAATATACCCCTACTGGGTAACTCTATTTTCTAGAGTGGCTGAATTCTAACTGCTTTGGTTCGAACGCTTAAGAAGTCGTTAACGGTTTGACATCCGTTGACTTCAATTCGACGCTACCAACAAAGAACGACACAACCCGGTTTGACAAACGTCGAATGGTTGGAGGACGATGCTCATATTTGCACTTATCGCCGTCTTGGGATGGCGCCAAACGGTTCCAGACTCCGATGCCGAACTGATAAAACTGGCGAAGTCTGCGATCCTATCGGAAGTCCTCGGGAAACCGCTCCCAAAGATATCTACTCATACCGCTCCGCATGCCGTATTCGTCACGATCGAACGGAACGGCAGTGTCGTTGGGTGTAGGGGAGATCTCAAACCGAGATTCTCGTCGCTTGAGGAAGAGGTTGTAACGGCTGCGAGGGGAGCCGCAAGCCACGATCCAAGATACCGGCCTCTCAGCAAACCCGATCTCGATCGCTTCCTTGTAACTGTTACCATCGTTGAAAGGACCGAACGTATCGAGAACGTCGACGCCCTTTCGCCGTCGGATGGTTTGGTTCTGGAGTGCGGCAACCACAAAGGGATCGTGCTGCCGTGGGAAGGGAAGGATCCCAACGTTAGGCTTCAATGGGCCTACAAGAAGGCGGGCGTCGCAAACGGAACCCATGCGGCCCTCTTCCGATTAATCGCAACGAGGTGTCGAGGATGATTCCATTAATCTGTTTTGCGTCCCTTTTCCTTGGTGGTCGCGCAATTGACCAAGCGGCTCCAAGAACGCTGAATGTGTGGGTATCTCGAAACGTTTCCCCAAGCTCCAAGATCCGTCTGAATATCAACACCCGCAATATCCCCGTCGTCCACGTGAATTGTTATGCGATTCCCGGGCTCAGTTGGCTCGGCCATCCTGAAAGTTGGGAATACCGTCCGAAGCCCGATCACCCTGCTGTTAATCATTTCGACTTGACGATCGCCAGCAAGGGCCAGGTACTCAACCCTACCGACAATTTCTACTCTCGCCAAGTCAATTTGCCTCCTATGAAGTCAGGTGTCTATCTTCTGGATCTGAGTGGAAGAGGCGAATCCTCGTGGGCTGTGGTTACCGTTACCAACCTAAACATCGTAACCAAACGATCCCCGTATCGAACCCTTGTTTGGGTCACCCGATACAAAACGGGCGCGGTCGTGAAAGATGCGAAGATCAACATTTTTGGCGATCACGGCAAACGCTGCTATTCGGCACAAACCGGTTCAGACGGAACAGCCCTTATTCCGATGCCGCCATCCCAAGACAACATGGTCGTCCAAGACAAAGACGATATGGCCGGACTGTCGATCGGTGCTGAAAACCCGAACGGGCACCTCAAATGTCTCTTCCAAACCGATCGCCCAATCTATCGACCGGGGCAGACGATTTCCTTTAAGGCGATTCTACGCCTGACTCACGATCACATCTATGAGACGGTGCGCAACGCCGAAGTCAATATCCAACTTCGCGATCCCAGAGATAACCCTCTCGACCAGACAACCCGGGTGACAAATGAAGTTGGATCGGTCGCGGGGGCTTTTAAGATTCCTCAGGAAGGAATGCTCGGAGCCTACACAGTTGTGCTGACTCGAGGTATTCAACGTGCCTACCAGACGTTTACAGTAGCGGCGTATCGAAAGCCGGAATACAAGGTCGACGTCAAAGCGATGCAAAAGCGCTATCTGAGTGGGCAGGACATCCATTTCTCAGTTGACACCGCCTACTATTTCGGTGCACCAGTCCCTCAAGCCCAGGTTCGTTGGGTAGTACGTCGCAACGACTCTCCGTTTAGCTGGGAGTCGCCAGAGGATCGATGGTTCTATAGCGGCGACGGCAACATGTACCCTCGAAACACCTTCGCTTCTTCGCCATACACCGGAGAAGGGGAAGGGGTCACCGACAATCACGGACATCTCGACATTCCGATTCACACTGACCCGGAAGCTCCCGATTCGACATATTCCGTAAGCTTGACCGTCATCGACTCGTCCCGGCGCCAGGTAACAGGGAGCGCAAGCGTTCCCGTCTTCACGTCGGAACTGCGACTCGGAATTGCTTGTCAACGCCAGACGGTCGCGATCGGCGATCTGATTCCAATACAAGTCCATCTTTCCGATCTCGATGGTCGTCCGAAGTCCGGAGTCGTTCAATTCCGAGTCGTCACTCAGATTTGGAACGAGAAGGAGGGTGTCTTCAAACCGAAGATCCTCACCCAAAAGTCGATTACCGTTCCGACGACGGGGACGACGACGATCACGCTCCCCGCGCTCGCATACGGATCGGTTTCCATTCAAGCTGTGACGACGGACGCAACTGGAAGGAAATCGCGTGCCGAGGAAGACGTATGGGTGGCAAGTCTCGATTATAAGGAGGCCAAAGAAGTCGAGAGTCCTAATCTGGAACTTCGCCTCGACAAACGGCATTATCTACCCGGTCAGAAGGTTCATGCCTATGCCATCACCAACCGCCCAAAGCACCCAGTGCTTTTCGTGCTCTCGGGAGGAGACATCTGGGCTTACAAGGTTGTCGACTCACATCGACAAGTGTCGATGTGGACCTTCGATACAAACACGACTCAATCTCCCAACGCCTTCGTGACCGTCGACCAATGGAACGAATCCGGGATGCAATCCGGAAACGCGGTCGTTCCACTACCTGACCGATCGAGATTACTCACCGTTCAGATCAAGCCCGACAAATCGGAATACAAACCTGGAGAAACTGCCAACTATCAAGTTCGGACACTCGACCAGGATGGGCACGGGGTTGCTTCGGAGGTCGCCGTATCGGTCGTCGACGAAGCGATTTACGCACTCAGCCAAGACATCACTCCGGATCCGTACTCGTTCTATTGGGGGATCCGTAGCGATCAGGTCCAGTCTTTTCAGTCCTCGCCGGAGGAACTTTCTGGCGGAGCGTTCCAGAATGTCAGCAGCGTAGCCCCGGTTCGCAGGCGGTTTGAGGACACGGCCTACTGGAGCGCATTCGTCCATACCGATCGCGATGGAAACGGAAAGATCTCCTTTGAGATGCCTGGAAACCTAACGTCATGGCGTACAACTGCGCGCGCCGTTACAGGAGACACACGCGTAGGGTCGACGTTCTCAAACGTAACGGCAACTCGCCCCGTCACGCTTCGACTCGCAACTCCGAGGATCGTTGCTCAGGGAGACCAGCTCACGTTGATCGGGACCGTGAACAATCGAAGCGACCGGCCGATGCGATTTGAGGTTAACCTTCGTGCGGCCGGAGTTGCCGTATCGCCGCAAACCAAGCAGGAGTTGACGATTCCTGCAAAGAGCGAAGGTTCGGTTCGATGGCAGCTAAAGGTGAAAGAGGTTCCCGTTAGCGGAGTTATGGACTTGACGGCTCGCGTAGGAGCAATCGGGACCAGCAATCCCGATTACGGAGACGCGCTCAACGTAACGGTCCCGGTCGTCCCGAGAGGCGTGGCTGAGACTGTTCTAATCGGAGGAACCGTCGCAAAATCTGGGTCGACGCGAATGGAGTTGCCCAGCGACACCCTCTCGCAAGGTTCGTTGATTACGATCAAGGTCTCTGGAGGTGTTCAAGAGATCACGCGGGAGTCGGCAGCGCGGTTAATGGCGAACGGACGGTACGGAACGATGTGGGCAGTAAATGCCCTCAAAGCAGCAGTCGCGGTCGGGGCTCCCAAAGACAGTGACGACGTACGAGAGGCATTTGCCTTGCTCTCTCGAGACCAAACATACGATGGTTGGGGTTGGTGGGAAGGCGCCCCTGTCGATGCCAAGATCACCGCCGAAGTCGGCTATGCGCTCGCCATTGCTGAGAAGCACGGCTATACCGTGTTCCCAAATATAAAAGCTGCCGCCGTTTCGGGGTGTACGACCCTATATGCGAGAACGAACCTCTGGGAGGATCGAGCGCGGCTGGCAGCCTCACTCAAGTTTCTTGGTTCAGATCGGGCAGCCCAGTACATTCCCGAAGTCGTGGAGCGTGGCCTAAATCTATCGCCGTTTTCGAAGCTGAGAATGGCGGAAGCTCTTGCGGGCTCCTCGCCCATCCAAGCTCAGAACTATCTAGACAATGTTCTGACACTGGTGTCAGAGGGTCCGGCTTCATCCTACGTCCCAGTAGGTTTTGGGATCGGTTGGAGCGCTTCGGAGACGGAAACGACAGCGCAGTTGCTGACCGTACTCAACGTGATGAATCAACAAAAGGGGTTGCAGTCAAGGCTGGCGCGGAGGCTCGCAATTCCTGAAAGGAACTCCTACCGCTGTCCGGAGGACTCCGCAGCGGTTGTCAGGGCATTGTCACTGTACGGTCATGAACATCCCGATGCGAAATCGATCGGCGTCGCGTCAGTTGCCATCAATGGAAAGGTGTATTCGCTCGCCCACTCGACAATCGATCAGAGCGCAAGCGTCGAAATACGCGACTCGATTCTTCACGGCAGCACCAACTCCGTCGAGATAAAGCGAGACGGCGACGGGGAAGCTTTCTACTCGGTGCAAGCCCGGGTTTACCGTCCGTCGCTTTCGGAATCTACCTTCGGAGTGCGTGCCGCCCGTCGATTCGAAATGCGCAACGAAGCCGGTGTATGGACCGAAGTCGCCGGCATCGTAAAACCCGGGGAGCCAGTTCGATGTACGGTCGTGGTTTGGGGAGACGACGTTTCGGATGCCCTTAAAGTCACAGAACCGATCCCCGCCGGCTTCGAGTTCATCGATTCGGATTACACTGCGTATTCGCGAGAAGAGGTCCGTGACGGTTCGGTTGCACACTACCTATTGAACAGCGGCACACCAACTTACTTCCGCTACTACATTCGCGCAGAAGCAGATGGAAAACTCATTGCACTGCCAGCAACAGCGGAGTATCTGCGCCGACCGGCGACTCGCGGTCACAGTTCCGCACAGGAGATCGAGGTTCATCCTTGAGTCCAGGAAGACGAATCGCAAAGTGGTTCTGCTCTTTAGGGCTAATTGCCGTCGTCTGCCTGGCTAACGCCGACCCAAAGATCGGAGCAAAGTGGGAGGGTTTTCACCTATCCGGAATCGACGGTCAACTGCGCGCTTGGGAGCCTGGACGCGTAACCGTCTTCACCTTTTGCGCCTATTGGTGCGACACATGGCGGGTCCAAGTCCCCCGACTCGTATCGGCAAGGAACGCTACACGAGGACTTCCCGTCGATTTTCTGACTATTAGCGTCGATGGACGATGGGCTGAAGTCGCGAAAAACAATCAGGGGCTTCCGCTGTGGTTGGATCGCGGCGGTACATGGTCGAGGAATCAAGGCGTCGACAGGGTGCCAACAACTGTGGTTGTCGACGCTAGTGGAAAGGTCCAATATGTATTCGGCGCGGTCAACCGTTCGGAAGACATCACCAGAGAAGTCCATGGTGCGCTCATTGCCAAGCCCGCCGGTGGGGCAATCTACTTGACTTTCGATGACTTTCCACCAAAGGACGGCAGCGTCGAACTCCTCGATGCGCTGAGATCCTTGGGTGTAAAGGCGACGCTCTTCTGTGTAGGTTCGAGGGTCGAAAGCGAATCCAGCCTGCTTAGGCGCGCTTTGAATGAAGGGCATTCGCTGCAGATCCACTCATGGAATCACCAATCTTCCGATCCTCAATTGGATCGGTGCAGGGAAGTGTTCCACCGAGTGTTACGTACCGATCCAAAGCTCTATAGACCGCCTGGGAGCGAAGCAATTATCGGAGAGCAGCGGCATCATCGAGTAGTCGACCCTTACGACTTCACTCGACCTACGCATCAAGAACTCCTCCGCCGAATTCTGAGCGACGTGAACGAAGAAAGCGTGATCCAACTGCATGCCGGTGTCGGCGTAACGCTTGAATGCCTTCCCGAACTAGTTGGGGATCTCCGAAAGAGAGGTTTTGAATTCAAGATCCTAGACGGTAGCCCCGAAATACGGAAGTAGTGATTTCCGATGACTCAAAACCGATTGCTTACGAAACGTCCGACCACCGGTCACAATCGATGTGGAGTCGGGGTTTCCAGAGGAAACGAATGGATCAAGGCACGTATTTTGCGCCGGGAGAGCGAGATTCACTAGCTGTAATCAACGACGAAGCAGCAGTATTGGCGTCTTCGAATATTGGGCAAGACATCCTCGATGCGATTCCCGACATGGCGATGATCCTCAACGACAAGCGCCAGATCGTTGCAGCAAACTCCCACACCTTAAAAGCCCTTGAGCTTGAGACAGGCGACCTCCTTGTCGGACAGCGACCTGGAGAGATCCTTAGCTGCAAACACTCATTTGAGGGCCCGCAAGGATGTGGAACTTCGGAAGCGTGCAGACAGTGCGGAGCTGCCAGAGCGATTCTTACCTGCTTGAAGGAGAAACACGCCGTCCAGTACGAGTGCCGAATCTCTGCCAAGCAAGCCGATTCCGAGGTTCCGCTTGAGTTCCTTGCAAGGGCAAATTACGTCAAGGTTGGCCCGTATCCGCTGGTACTTCTCGTTTTGCGCGATATTAGCGCCGAAAAGCGAAAACAGACCCTGGAGCGACTCTTCTTTCACGACGTGCTCAACTCGGTTGGAGGAATCGTCGGCCTTTCCGAGCTGATGATGACCGGGATCGGTGACGAATCGACCGAATACGCCACGATCATCAACCGCCTTGCTGGGAGCCTTACCGATGAGATCACTGCCTACAGAAGTTTGATTCAAGCTGAGGCAGGAACCCTCTTCGTAAGCCCTTCAGAATTCTCAGTAAACGACCTCCTCGATGACGTGCGGGATTGCTTGGCCAGTCAACCTGTTTCCGACGATCGCGAGATCAAGATGGACGTTGAACCGAACTTGACGTTCTGCTCCGATTCGGTCTTGGTAAGGAGGGTCGTTTTGAACTTGGCTAAGAACGCGCTGGAAGCCTGCCCAATCGGCTCACAAGTCAAGGTGTCCGCAGGTCGCCAAGTTGGTTGCTTGACGGTGTCGGTAAATAACCCCGGAACGATCCCGGTTAACGTGCAGAGCCAGATATTCAAGCGATCGTTCTCAACAAAAGGCGAGCCAGGCCGTGGAATCGGAACGTACAGCATCAAGCTCTTCACAGAGCGATACCTAAGGGGATCCGTCTGCTTCTCCAGCAGCAAGGCTTCCGGCACCACTTTCGTGCTCAGCCTCCCCGAATTCGAACTGCCTAAGACCGCTCTTCGACAACCCGAGCTATAATAGAGGGGCAAGAGTCGCCCGCAGGGGGAGCCGCAAGGCTGAGAGTTCCAAAGCGCAAGTAGCGCTGGAGGAAGACCCAATGAACCTGATCCGGTTAGTACCGGTGTAGGGATTGTGGAAGAGCGAGCTCCATAGTGGGAGCCACCCTTCGCAATCGCGAAAGGTGGCTCTTAGCACGTTGGAGTCGCAAAAATGATCGTTCTGAAGCCTGGTATTAGGGTATTTGGGTGTTTCGGTATTGGGGAAAACAGCGCGGATCCGACCGCAACACCGCCCTATCGCAATACCGAGAATCCTCACTCCGCAAAACTGAACCAGACCGGGTTCACCCTCATCGAGCTCTTGGTTGTCATCGCCATCATCGCGATCCTCGCCGCCATCCTCTTTCCGGTTTTTGCTAGGGCAAAAGAAGCGGCAAAAAGCACGGCTGAACTGAGTAACGCGAAAGAGATCGGGCTGGCCTACAAGCTGTACATTAACGACAGCGACGACTCAATGCCAATCTTCTACGCTTACAACAGCGCGCCTCCCAGCGGTTTCGCTGGCCATAAGGGGACAGAACTTTTGCTGCTGATTTATACCGGGAACAAGCAGATATTCCAAAGCCCGCTTGATTCCGGAGGGCCATATTTGGCACAAGACCCAGGACTGATCGCCGCCGGTGGCAGCTACTCCACGTACTGGCAGGCATACGGCACGTCGTTCCGGTTCGACCACTGCATGTTCACAACCGCAGCAAACGAGTCGAGCCAGAACAATATCCTGTACACGACTACGACCAACGTGAACGAGAGCAGCGTCGCCTATCCAGCGGACACGCGTGTGATCCGCGACGAGATGTTTCCGTTCTTCTCGATGCAGCAAGATCCGGGCTGCGCCCGATACGGCTACGACTGCGTCCCTGTCAGCTACTACAAACAGTGGTGCTCCACAGGTGGGTCGATGATCTTCAGCGACAGTCACGCCAAGAAGATCGTCAGCAACGGCCAGTTCGACAACGCCATGGTCGACCCAGCCGGACATCGCTCAGGAGACCCAAGCGCCGACCCGAATGCCTGGTCGGGAACGTGGTACAGCCTCTGCGATTAAATTGAAAAGCGTCCCACCTTTGGTTAAAGGTGGGACGCTCTATTTCCGATCGTTCGGATTCGCGAAATCTACTTCGAAGGAACGTCCATCGCGACCGGCTTCTTGATCTGGTCTTCGGGAGCCTTGGAGGCGAGCTTATTGTCTGCTTTCAGTTGAGCGAGGCACTTGGTGCAGCAGGTGTAGTACCGAGTTCCGCTGATATCGACATATCCGCCTGCAGCGGAATAGCTCTTGATCGCGTGACCGGCTACGGCGCAGAAGAGAACTTCCTTGGTTGGGCTCTTCACGAACTTGGCAGGAGCGGCATCGAACGTTGCCTTCTCTTCGGTTGAAGCGAATAGGTAACGGGTGCCTTTGTAGTCCGAACTGGCCTTAGAAGCCTTGGCTTCGATCCGAGCGTTTGTGATTGGGTCGAAAAGGAACGTTCCAACCGTCTTGCCTTTCAGCTTGTCGGACTTCAACGCTGCGGTTGGATCCTGCTTGAATCCGTCCGGGCAACCGCCGCAGCACATCTGATATCGCGTTCCCGCGAAATCGATACTGGCCGACGAAGCCGTAACCTCTTCTGCCGTCATTGGGCAAACCAGTGGGCTGAGTTTAGCCTGCGAATGCATCATCGCTACGCCGAGAATTAGTGATAAAACCATGTGTGATCTCCTGAGTGAATACTATACGACACTAAGAGCGGTCGGCTCCAGTATCTCCGGACCAAAACCTTTACTCAACTACCGCGCCGAATTTACGCGTACGTTGCTGGAACGTCAAAACGGCTCGAAGTAGTTCGTCTGCCGAGAACTCCGGCCAAGGAACCTCCGTGACGTACAACTCGCAATAAGCCGATTGCCAAATGAGGAAGTTGCTCCATCTCATTTCGCCAGCCGTTCGGACCATCAAGTCGGGCTCTGGGTGCGAAGGATTGTACAGACTTTGGGAAACAAGCTCTTCGGTAACCTGATCGGAAGGAATCCCAGAGTCGACGATCTTCTTGATCGCATCGACGATTTCAGCTCTACCGCCGTAATTGATGGCCAAGGTGAAGGTGATGCCGGTATTGTCCTTGGTCGTCTCAATTCCGCTGATCAGAGCACGCCGAAGACCTTCCGGCACCTGATCGATCCGACCAGCTACGCAAATGCGGACGTTGTTCTGATGCATCGCGCGCAGTTCGTCGCGCGCCGCCGTTTCGATCAACTTCATCAGCCCCGCGACCTCGTCCTCCGGCCGCCGCCAATTCTCCGCCGAAAACGCATAGACCGTCAGATACTCGATTCCAAGCTCGCTCGCATTGAGCAAAACGCTCCGAAGCGTCTTGTACCCCTCGCGGTGCCCCAACAACCGAGCCAACCCCTTCTTCTTCGCCCACCGCCCATTCCCATCCATGATAATCGCCAAGTGGCGCGGAAGAGACTGAAGGTTAATGCCGAGATTGAGGGCGCGGACTTGGAGAGCGTTAAGCGGAGCAGCCGGTATTACGGTATTTCGGTATTGGGGTGTTGAGTTGCGCATCATGCTCCGTTGATCGTCACTCCCGTCGGCTCTGATTGGTAAGTTTCTAGATTTTCCCTGACTACGCCGGCTTCTTTGGCCCTGCGGCGATAGTCAATCAACAGATTCAGGAGCTTCATTGCTCGTTCAAGTTTGCCGAGGATCGATTCCGCTGTCGACAGATCGACCAGGCTCCGCTTTTGAGCCCGCACGATCCATAACCTCGATTCACGTGCCGAGCCTCTTGCGATAATAAAGAACCGAAGAGAGTCGTTTGTGGTGTACCGGCCGTCACCTTCGACGAGGTTTGCATTGACGCTATCGATTGCCCTTACCAGTTGCTCCCCAATGGTGTGCTTCGAGAAACTATCCCACGATTGAACACTTTGCCAAGCCCAAGTTGAGATTT
>Ga0364860_10886_pt3 | contig 12067 bp, 7 predicted proteins | sample ExccelAu500001D4_FD_206916 | JGI IMG/M metagenome (GOLD analysis project Ga0364860, IMG submission 206916) | Enriched cells from Trout Bog Lake Hypolimnion, Wisconsin, USA - BchlTB.Aug20.5000.01 .D4 | ecosystem: Environmental > Aquatic > Freshwater > Lake > Hypolimnion/Profundal zone | place: USA... | reverse complement strand
TGTACCAGAAATAGGCTTCCACAAAGTTCTGTGGCGTTCCCTCTCCTGACGAATACATCGTGCCTAGATTCCACATTGCTCCAGCTTCGCCATGCTCGGCTGCTTTGCGATACCATCGAAGCGCCTCAGCATAGTCTTGCGGGGTTCCTTCCCCCTCATGGTATGCAATTGCTAAATTACGTTCTCCTTCCGCGTTGCCATGATTCGCTGATTTTCTGTACCAAGAAAATGCCTCTCCCAAATCTACGGCAACCCCTAATCCGAATTTATACATCTCGCCAATCTCAACTTCGGCGGAAGGGTTATTTTGCAAGGCAGCTTTTCTATACCATCGCAATGCCTCCCCGTAGTCCTGGGTCACTCCTTGTCCGTGACGATACATATAGCCAAGGCTGTATTGTGCCTCAGCATATCCTTGTGCAGCAGCTTTCTCGTACCACTTTGCTGCCTGTGCATAGTCCTGTATACCGCTCTTGCCGTAATAATAGTTTTCGCCGACCCGGAATTGAGATCGCACCTCTCCGCTTGCGGCCTGATTGGTACGAGCGGAACTTTGACATAAGCCAACTCCGTGGATACCTAAAGCGAGCAGCACAAATGCGAGTGAGCGATTCATGGGGATTTTCTTTCCTTTCGCCACGTGAGCGTCAGAACCGGGTTAGGGGATAGATTCATGGTGAATTCCTGCATTCGATAAGTCAACAACAATGTGACTCATCGGGTGTGTACGCATCGACTACAACCCATGAAGATCACAGTCAATGCCGCTCGATATTCGCATTCGGTTTGGACGTGCAATTCGTCGCATCCGCGAGGAACAGGGGATCGTTCAGGAAGAGGCTGCGGAGCGTTGTGGCCTGCACAGGACATACTATTCCGGAGTCGAGCGCGGTGTTCGGAACGTCTCTTTGGTCAATATCGAAAAAGTTGCTAAGGGTTTGAAAACGGCGTTGCCAGACCTCTTCCGGCGACTCTGATTCTGTTTTGTGGCACAATCGCAGATAGGATCGGGACAATGGACTCTAGGCCGTGGGAAAAATCCGAGACCGCACGACGATTCAGGGCCTTACGCCGGAAAGCTCGTGTGTCGCAATCGCTGTTGGCCGAGATAATCGGCATTTGTAGGCAGTCCGTGAGCGAGATCGAAAACCGCCGCGTAATGCCCCACCCTTCCACATGGGCTAGATTCAGCGAACTTGAGGCAACGCATAAGCAGCCCAAGATCAGGATGCGTATTGATTGGCGGTAATCCTGCGCCCTCGACAAAAGACTGTCTAGAAAAGGCGACAAAATTTCAGCTTTTCGCCAATTTCTGCACTCTGTTCCGTACCGGAAACCCGATTCAATTTACGAAGAATCTCAATAATTATCCTGCGCCTTTTTCCAGACCCATCCAACGGACGGTGGCCCGAGCCGTAGATGCGTTTCCCTCAAGGCCGCGCCGCTGGACATCTAAAATCACTGCCCAGGGACCGGGAGGCTGCCCGCGAATCGGCCTTGGAACACGCTTGCCGCCCCTCAGAGGCTCTGACGGGCCGGGATGGTCCTTCCGCCTCACCGCAGTCCTGCAAGGCTCTCCCAACCAATCGCTGTTTAATTGCGCCCTGTTTCTTGGGGTGACGGGGAAAGCCCTTTTGCTGCTCCCGAAGCCCTGTTGCCTCCGGCCAGATGTCAGAGGGAAATGTGTACAAAATGCCTTCGGCGGTGACAGAATGAACGGAAGCCCAGCAATGCCACGATGCACCCGTAGACGGGCAAGAACGGCTCGCAAACGCTCACGACCTGCTCTGTGCGTGTCCTTGCGAGATGCTTGCGTCCATGCTTGCCAACGATGCTTGCGACCCAAAGAGAATTAACGGGAACCGGCAGACGGGGCACAGCGCCGATACTAGGATGTGAATGGCCTTGCCGTCTCCACTGCCGGAGCCGAGAATCGGCAGGAAATCATACCGGGGAAAATACCGGGGACCCTGGACAGCAAACCGCATGAATTGAGAGCAACCGAAGAGGCTCCGGAAGCCTCATAAACACAGGGTTCCGAGCATTCCAGATGCAACCGGAGCAATCGGAGGAAATTGGCTTCCTTGCAACTCTTAACCGACAGGTTGTAGGTTCGATTCCTACCTGAGGAGCCAATCTCCTTTATAATCAATTGCCTAGAGACGGCATCGGTTCGATGATTATCGAACTTCGCCGAATTACGCCGAACTTCGCCGAATTGCGGCCGTCAGTGAGATTGAGTAAATTGCGCGAAGTCCTTTATTTATTCGGATGGCCGGCTGCGCTACGTGTTTGTCTCTACGATGAATTAGGAATTCACCCGAAGGGTTGTAGCGAAGGTGAGTCACATTCGTGAAGTGAGCTAGACAAGACGCCATCTCATGCAACTGGCCGTGAATTAAGCCCCATCGAGCTACGCTCCAAATTCGAAAAGCAGAACTTCAATGCCGGTCGACTGCGAGAGCGATCTATAAGCATATCGGTGCTTTTGCCGAGTTGGCGGTTTTACGGCAAGGTGGTGTGGATTCGCAAACCCTGGTCGACGTTTTGTTTTTCGAAATCTGTGGTCGATGAGCGCATCGGAGGTAATGCGCCCGCTGAGGCGTTGAGAAGGGCAACTTCCGGCAAAGGCTCAATAGTATCTCCTGTCGAGTGAACAAATGATAATCTCACGTATCATTCACTCAGTACTAAAGTTGCCGTCTCAGGTGGAGCATGGAAATTTCTTCCGCGCATTACCGAAACAGGGCTGATCCTTGTGCTCGATTAAGTTATCCGTGGCAGTTGGGCATACTCGCGATGTGCTTGTTCGAGGATGGGGAAATTGGCGGGCGCATCTTTCCAGAGAGTGAATAGTATCTCGTACTCGTGACGGCTATCGGCAGCGTGGTTCTGTTGCGCCAAGGCGCGCGCCAGACCGAGATGCGCAAGTACTGTTCGCGGCTGCATGTTGGTTTCCAGTCCAGGATTGGCAATCAGCTTCTGGTATTCGAGTGCTGCTTTGTCGGCCTGACCGGCTGCCAGATAGGCTTCGGCTCTTACCTCGATGACTTCGCAACGCGCCAACTCAAACGGATGCGCAGCCTCAAGCGCGGCAATAGCGGCGGCTGGATTATGGTGGCGCAACGCGACCAGCGCTTTCAATTCAGGAATGCGCAGGAAATTTTCGATCGTATCTTTTGGGTACTTCTCAGGTTTGAGCAGATAGGCCTCGCCTGCGGCTGTGTCTCCGGCGCGGGTTTGCAGGATTGCGAAGTCCGCAGTGTCTCGGTGCTGAACTTTGCGCAACAGATCGGTGGCTTCCGCTATGCGCCCCAGCTGAATATCGACTGAGATTTCATCCATCAAGAATTCATCGGCAAGATCGGCATCGACCTCGTGGGCAGCGCCCGCAATGGCGCCCTTGAAAAATTCTTCGGCTTCCGAAATCTTGCCTTCGTCGGCTGCGAACATCGCCTGCGACTCCAGCATGGCGTAGAGTTCCGGCTTCCCCTTGCTCCATTCCACTTCGCGCCGCAACGTCTCCGGGTCATGCTCGATCATCGCGATTTGGTGCAGAATCTGGTGAAACTCGGGCGTATCTTTGCCTTGTGCCTGTGCCTCTGCTATGAGGCGTTTCGCATCGGCAAAGCGATTGGCCGGTTTATAGGCCTGGGCGAGGATTTGGTAGCCCATCGCCGTACGAACCGCGCCGTATTTTAGGGCATGCTCGCCGGCTTCAATAGCACGCCCGTAGTCCCCCATTTGTACCTCGGTGTTAGCTAAGCCCTCGAAGGGGGTCTCATCGTCGGAATAGACCTTCGACCAATCGTCCCAATTTTTCGCGGCCGCCGGCAGATCGCGTTCCGTCATCAAATAGTAGTTGGAGCGGATGAAGAATTTTTCCCACTGGCTGACGTTGCCGCTTAGCTCAAAGGCCTTCTGGCTGTATACGGCTGCTTTATCCATCGAGCCCAGATCGTAGTAAGCAGTCCCGAGGTCTGCCTGCGCCACGGCAAATTTTGGGTCAATATCGACGGCCTTCTGGAAGTAGTCAATGGCTTCTTTGAGCTTGCCTGCGTTACCGAGCATTGAGCCGGTCTCGTAATCCTTGAGCGCTTCGAATGAAAATGTACTCGCGTCTATCAGTGGAGTGTTGAACTGGTCCAGAGACGCAATCGGCTCTCCTAACTTGAGCCGCGCACGCCTTGCCAGATCATCCAGAGTGTCCAGGGAAGCATCAATATTCAGCGCATGTCCCTTAAAAGTGGCGATGCTTTTGCCAGTCGCGCAGTTCACCGCTTCCAGCGTCAGGTCATAGCCGAATTGCTGAGGGTGCTTGATCGTACCGCGCAAAAGTGCCTGAAAACCGCCGCGGGCGCAGACCTCGAGCGCTGTGCTGCCAAGTAGCGGCGTGTCGGCTGACTTCTGCATCAACTGCAGCGTGGAATGCTCCAGACCGTCGTTCATCAACTGGATGTATGGCGTCTGGCTGAGCCCGATGGTCAACGCGCTTTTCAAAGTCTTGTCGAGGGATTTGTCTTCCGTGAGGTTAAGGAAATCCGCAACCACTACTTTGCGGAGATGTGGCTGCGGACGAAAGCGCTGCCAGGCAAAGTATCCAGCCACCGAGAGCAAAACGGATGCCGTGATGCCCCAGGCCACGCCCTTTGAAGTGAAGCGCCGCGCGGTTGTTGCCAGCAGTCTCGGCTGGGGATTTTGGATTTCGACCGATTCCTCGATGACCATGTGCACGCGTTCGCGCTGGAGAATGTCCTGGACGACGCTGTGACCTGCGACTGGAGGAGCCGGCTCTGGAGCAACTAGCTGCACCGAAGCAGCGAACTGATATCCACGGCCCGGCAGGGTGAGGATGTAGCGGGGGTGGCCGGCAAAGATCTTGCGCAACGCCGAGATGTGCTGGACAAGGTTGTCCTCTTCCACAAATGCACCCGGCCAGACGGTCTCGAGCAATTGCTCCTTGGTTATGACTTCGCCGGGATGCTGAACCAGGCAGATCAGGACCTCGAATGCCTTCGGCGAGACCCGCACAGGTTGACCATCGCGCAATAGAACGCGGCGAGCCTGATCGATCTCAAATTCGTCGAAGCGGTACAAGCCCTTGAAACTCAGAAAGATACCTGCCTTCGGAAAAATTCGCCCTGCTTCGTTGCGGAATTCGGGACATTTCGGCGGACTCCGGGTTGTACTGCGCAAAGAAGCAACCCAGCACCGCAAGCCAAGAATGAGAGACCCCATTGAGACGTCTTTTCCGAAGAGTATCAATCCCAAACAAATCTGAGAAGCAAATTAATGGGCAGCCAGTGGATGAGGTAAGGGTTGTTCAACGGCGGATAGAGATCACTGTCGAGCGCGAATTGATTACGCAAACCGAATCGGCTGCTTCTGGGAACTACTCAACTAGCCCTCCCCCCGGAGAACAACGAGCGCAGCGTTGCGAGAACTGTGGAGCGGTAATCGCAACGCCGCAATCACCCTGTACTGCGCATATCGCAACCCTGCCGGAGCAATACCCTGCGAACCCGGCCAAACCGCAAATGCTGTTTAGCCCAAGTCAAGAGGTGAAGTGATGATCAATCGCAAGCTTGGAAGTCATAATCAGACCGTCGCCGGTGCCTGCTACGGGTTGGCCGTAGCGGTGTTGGTTGTGTGCGTGTTCTCCAGCACGAGTGCATTGGCCCAAGGGACAACTACCGCTGCCCCCAGAGATGCAAAGAGCTCTGCACCCAGCGCGGCGCGTGGACCCGCCGCAGCCGCAAGGTCAGCAGAAGAACAATCCGCACCGGCCGGGAAAAGCCGCGGCGGTGAAGGCATCAAGGTACACGGCCACTGGACTGTTGAAGTCAAAAATCCGGATGGTTCGCTGGTGAAGCATGTTGAATTTGAGAACTCACTGGTAGGCAGCGGCGCTGGTGACGCGATCCTCGCCCAGCTTTTGTCGGGAGAGGTGGTTGTGGCGGATTGGGCAATTGTCCCCAACAATCAGACAGGCACGCCCTTGTGCAACACCTCCACGAATCCTTGCGACATTGTCACGTCAACTACCGGAGCCTTTGGCAGCAGTGTATGTGCAGGCGGTATCAACATATGCACACCCGGCCTTACGTTGAGCTACGTTCCCTACAATGCAACCACCTCTACAGGAGCTGGAATCCAGCTCCAGGGCAGCATCGTGGCGGCGGAGGGCGGCTCGCTGGTAAATGTCGCCACCCGAGTCGCCTATTGCGATGCATCCGCAGCCTCTTCGAGTTACCTGGCCACAACTCCAAGCCAGTGCCTGGCCTCAACCCAAAGTAGTCCGCCGTCTGGCGACAATCTGTTGGTCAGCTACTTTACGTCGACCACGCTGGGTACGTCGGTCGCTTTCGTCTCTGGCCAAACGGTCACCTTTACAGTGAGCATCAGCTTCTCTTAGTTCCTTTGGCGCTAGACGTTGAGGCAGCCGAAACAAGCAAAGACAACTTAAGAAGGATGAGGCGGTGCGATGAAGATTGAGAAGACTGGCAGAAGTATCCATTTTCAAGTGGTCAATTGCGTGATGCTCTTGATCATGCTGTTTGGTCAGCTTGTGCATGTCAAGGCACAGCAGTCGGCTGCTTCCGCGGCACCGGTGAAGCCTGAGGATGAATCTGCGCAAGCATCGTCGCCCAAGCAGCCGGGCCTGGGCATTCGTGTCCACGGTCACTGGCTGCTGCAGCTGAAGAACGCAGACGGTACACTCGCTGACCAGCGCGAATTTGAGAATTCTCTTGTCACCAGCGGAGCTAATCCAACGAACGGCGTCACCTTGCTCGACAGCCTGCTTTTGGGCAATGCGGTCCCCGCTGGTTTCGCGCTTGCGTTTATTACAGGGCCAGCTAGTACTGCGGGGATTGACGCGAGCACCTTCTGCCTGGCTCCTGCCGGGTCCACGCCGATTTCGCCCACTGAACAGTTCGCTCCGACCGGCATTGCTTGCTATGGATTTGTCAGCAGCTTGACCTCAGTCGCAACCTATGAGGTGTTCCCGAATCAGCTCGGGATTCCGGTTCAGGCCGGGCTGACCACCACTCTAAACGGCAGTGGCGCCATCGTGCTCTCCGGCAACTACCTTATTCCCTCCGGAATGGGAACCATTACCGCAGTCCAGAGCTATCTCGGCACCTGCACAACGAACTACACCAGCAACACCCCAGCCACGTCTGCATCGGCCGTTGCGCCCAGCCAATGCAACACAGCAGCCATAAATGCGGGCACGGTTCCGAGTAACACCATTGAAAATGGCGGCCCCTTAACATCAACCACGGTTTCACCGCTGCCGCTTGCAGTAACCCCCGGTCAGGTTCTTGCCGTCACTTTCATACTGAGCTTCTCCTAGCCGCTTCGGCAACTCGCATTGCAAGTGGCCGAAGGGAGATGGGCGATGGCGAGTCCGTGTGCGGGCCGAACAATTCGGATCGGGGACGCGCCGTCCCGGCTGCACGGTTCCCGGATGCTCGGCTTCCGGGTGACCGGTGGCGCGCTGTTGCTGATCGCCATGGTGTTGCTCGCTATTTTGGCGATGCCTGGTTTAGCGGCAGCGCAGACGCTGCTGATCACCCAGCCAACGTTCCCCCTGACGCCGGTGGGGCAGAGCGTGACGGAGAATTTTGTCATCACCATTAATAGCGGTGGCAACAGTGTTGTTTTTAACTCTTTTGCGTTGGCGCCGGGGTTTAGTGACTTCACGCTGGGGACAATCACCGGTTGCACGGTGGACGGGATTACGATTAACACAAGCGGCGCAGTCTGCACTGTGCCGATTACGTTTGCACCAAAGCTGCCGGGCAATGCGAGCGCGCCAATGCCGGTCGCACGCTCGGCGCCTCTGCTTGTGAGCGATGTAGAGAACGGCGGGCCTGTGCAGTATGCCTTCGGGGTGACAGGCAGCGGCACATCCCCGCTGCCCGTAATCTTGCCAGGCATTATCTCTGACATTGTGGGCAACGACGTTGCGGCAATGAACGATCTTGCGCCGCCAAGCGGCTATGCGGGCGATGGCGGCCCCGCGAGCGGCGCTGTCTTCAACGGTCCGACCAGCCTCGCGGTGGATAATGCGGGCAACATCTATATCTCCGACACCGGCAACTGCGTAGTGCGTCGAGTGGATAAAGTTTTGCAAACCATTAATACAGTCGCGGGTGTGGGCCAAACCTGCGGTCAGGGCATTGATGGTGAGGCCGCGACTGCGTCCCTGTTGTCCGGTAACACGGGCATCGCGCTGGACGCAGCGGGCAACCTCTACATCGTCGATACAGGGAACTCGGCGGTGCGCGAAGTGAGCGCAGCAACGGGCTTGATTCAGACCGTAGCAGGCACGCTCAATGCTTCTGGCTTCAGCGGCGATAACGGGCTGGCAACCACCGCTCTGCTCAGCAACCCGATATCGATTGCAGTCGACGGATACGGCAACCTTTACATCGGCGACGCGGGCAATCAGGCTGTGCGCAAAGTTCAGCTAAGCACGGGCATCATCACGACCATTGCGACTCCCGTTTACGCGACGGGCATTACGGTGGATTCGCTGGGCGATGTATTTATCGCGGATCAGAACACCGCAAGCATTTTGCGTGTGGATGCAGTAACGCAGGCTATAACCACCTGGAACGACCTCGGCAGCAGCATTGAATCTGTCGCGGGGAACCTTGCCATTGACGCTTCTGACACTCTTCATTTCACGCTCCAGGGGTCGAACGACATCTACAAGCTGCCGCCGGGCAGCGAGGCTCCCATCATTGAAGCAGGTTCGAATCTGGGCCTGGTTGGCAATAGATTCGGTACTGGCGATGGCGGACCCGCGACTCAGGCGGGGCTGAACATTCCAAGTGCTGTGGTGGTGGACGGCACGGGCAGTCTTTACATTCTCGAAGCCGATGGGGTGCGCTTCGTTGACAGTACTGGAACGCAGCCTACGCAGGTTAACTTCGCACCGGTCGCGCCTTTATCAACATCCTCTCCGCCGCAGAATATCCTGCTCTTCAACGGCGATATCGCGACGCCCGTTGGTGGAGTGCCAAACCCGCTGGATGTTTACTTTAATGGACTGAGCGAGCCCTTCGCGACAGTGCCCGTGACTCAGGGGCAAGACTGCTCGATGGCATCGATGGTCACCGACATTCAGCTCAATCCGGCCGCCTTTTGCACGCTGTCAATGATCTTTACCCCGCAACAGAATGGCGGCGTTTCGTCCAGCACAAGTCTTTTCGAGACTTCGTCCGCTACCCCGCTCACTCAGACAATCAATCTGATTGCTGTTGGCGGCACTGCGGCGGTGACTCTGACTCCATCTCAACTCACATTTCTGGATTCAGTTGGTGTCACAACTCCACCGCAGGTTCTCACCTTGACCAACAACATGCCGAACAGTATCGCCATCACCGGAATGAGTTTTGTTACGAATGCGGCGGGTGGAACATCGTGGGCCGAGACCAACAACTGCCCGGCAATGCTCGCGGGCAATAGCAGTTGCAGCATCGCGGTCACCTATACGCCGAGTGGAGGCGTCCTCTTTAACAATCTCGACGTCTATTATTTGCTCAGTCCCGGCCAGGGCAACTACTCGGGATACGTGCAGGCAGACACCGAAGGCGATGGATTCAATGGCGGCGGCAATCTCAACCCCAGTTCCGTAGCCTTCGGTCAGCAGAGCGTTGGTTCAACCAGTGCGCCCATTGCTGTTGAATTAAGCAGTACCGGTGCTCCCCCGACTTACACCTGGCCTCTGGTCATTAACTCCATAACCATTGGTGGCAATGACGCATCTCAATTTGCGATTAGCGGAACTAACTGCGGACTCACAGTTGCCGTTGGATCGTCCTGCACCATCTATGTCGAATTCAAGCCGCTAACCGATAGTCCCGCCGGCGGAACGCAACCATTTTCTGCAACCCTGAACGTTGCGTTTAACTCCGGGAACTCAACCTCTCTCAGCATTCCCTTGAGTGGCTTCGGCACAGGGGCCGCACCGCTTGCGATTAGTGAGACCATCACGCTGTCCGACGCTTCAGCTCTGGTTCCAGCGACACCATTTGCGATTACCGAAACGGTCCATCTTTCCGATACATCCGCCCTGATGGCGCAAACCCCACTTGCAATCAGCGAGTCAATCAACTTGTCAGACTCTCCGGCAGCGGTTGTACCCACGCAGTTGATGATTGCAGAAATGATTAATCTCACCGATGCACCCGCTCTGACTGCATCAGTGCCGCTTGCGATCAATGAGACGATCAGTTTGTCAGACTCTCCAGCCGTGGTTTTACCGACGCCATTGATGATTGCGGAGATGGTTCATCTTTCCGATGCACCTACTCTGACTGCATCAATACCGCTTTCGTTCAGCGAGACAATCCACATTGCGGACACACCTGATGCCGTTGAGGCGCTGCTCGTCCCCGTTACTGAAACCATACATATCTCCGACACACCGGCGGCAATTCATTCGCTCGTCGTAGCAATTGCCGAAGCCGTCCACGTCACCGACGCGCCATCAACCACCCTCTCACTACTTGTGCCGGTCTCTGAGAGCGTCCACATTATAGATACACCGGCAGTCACCGCGTCGCTTCTTGTACCTGTAAATGAGGCCATTCATATCACCGATAATCCAGCGATGATTCAATCGCTTCTGGTGCCGATCACCGAAACCATTCGCATTTCTGATTTTCCGGCGGCGGTTGAGTCGCTTCTCGTGCCTGTCACCGAAACGATCCACATCCTCTATGCACCGGCGAACATCGAATCGCTGCTGGTACCCATTGCTGAAACCATTCATATAACCGACACTCCAGCAAACTTCGAGTCGCTCCTCGTGCCCGTCACCGAGACTATTCACATTTCTGATGTTCCGGCGCCTGTTGAGTCATTGCTTATCCCTGTCACCGAAACCATCCACATCCTCGATGCACCGGCGGACATCGAATCGCTGCTGGTGCCCATTGCGGAAACCATTCATATCGCCGACACTCCAGCAACCATCGAGTCACTCCTCGTGCCCGTCACCGAGACTATCCACATTTCTGATATTCCGGCGGCTGTTGAGTCATTGTTTGTCCCTGTCACCGAAACTATCCACATCCTCGATGCACCGGCGGACATCGAATCGCTGCTTGTGCCCATTGCGGAAACCATACATATCACCGACGCTCCAGCAATCATCGAGTCACTACTCGTGCCGGTCATCGAAACTATTCACACCACTGATATTCCGGCGGTCGTTGAGTCGTTGTTTGTACCTGTCACCGAAACGATCCACATCCTCGATGCACCGGCAAACATCGAGTCGCTCCTTGTGCCGATCGCCGAAACCATTCACATCATCGATGCACAGGCGAACATCGAATCGCTTCTCGTGCCCGTCAGTGAAATTATCCACACCGCCGACACGCCGGCACCCGTTGAATCACTGCTCGTGCCAGTTTCTGAAATCGTCCACATTACTGATGCACCGGCGGTCATCGAGTCGCTTCTTGTACCCGTAACTGAGACCATTCATATCACCGATACACCAGCGACGATTCAATCACTTCTGGTACCGATCACCGAAGCCATTCACGCCACTGATACACCGACGGTCGTCGAGTCCTTGCTTGTGCCGGTCACCGAAACGATTCAGATCATCGACACACCGGCGAACATCGAATCGCTGCTCGTGCCCGTCAGTGAAATTATCCAAATCGCCGACACGCCGGCAGCGGTTGAATCACTGGCCGTGCCGGTCTCTGAAATCGTCCACATTACTGATACGCCGGCGGTCATCGAATCGCATCTTGTACCTGTAACTGAGACCATTCATATCGCCGATGCACCAGCGATGATTCAATCACTCCTGGTGCCGATCGCCGAAACCATTCACGCCACTGATATTCCAGCCGTCGTTGGGTCATTGTTCGTACCGGTCACCGAAATGATCCACATCATCGATGCACCGGCGAACATCGAATCGTTGCTGGTGCCCATTGCTGAAAACATTCATATTACCGCCACTCCTGATTGGCCTTGAACGATTGTCAGTGCGGTTGGATTGACTGTGAGGGTGAAATCAGCCGCGGTA
>Ga0364860_10951_pt2 | contig 12114 bp, 9 predicted proteins | sample ExccelAu500001D4_FD_206916 | JGI IMG/M metagenome (GOLD analysis project Ga0364860, IMG submission 206916) | Enriched cells from Trout Bog Lake Hypolimnion, Wisconsin, USA - BchlTB.Aug20.5000.01 .D4 | ecosystem: Environmental > Aquatic > Freshwater > Lake > Hypolimnion/Profundal zone | place: USA... | reverse complement strand
CTTTGCTTATTTCGGGTTGGGTTGCAGGAATGTTTCAAAGCTTTATGCGCCAAGAGAATATGATTTCAAAAGATTTTTTCCACCTCTTGAAAGCTATAATCCGGTGCTTATGCATAAAAAATACGGGAACAACTATGATTATAACAAGAGCCTGCTGCTATTGAATAAAGAACCCCATCTGGATAATGGATTCCTGCTATTAAGAGAATCATCCGCACTTGCCACACCGGTATCATTGATTAATTATCAATATTACAATTCATTGGATGAGTTAAAGAAACTCATCGAGGATGATTCAGATCATATTCAATGTATTGTTGCCAAGCCGGGACTCATCGTTGGCTGTATTGATTTTGGTCAATCCCAAAACCCGGCTTTGAATGATTATGCTGATGGGATAGATGTGATTGATTTCCTTACTGGTTTAAAATAAAAAAAGAGAAAGTTACAGGATCATTATATTGTATCCTGGCCCTTTCTCTTTCAAAAACTATTAGCTTAAATCCTTATTGTATCAGGCATCTGCCTTTTCTTCATTCTTTTTTGGTGATAGCATTTCACTAAGCGTATTCTCCAGTTGTTCTTTGGTTTTGCCAAGTTTTCTTTGAAGATTTCCCAGGAATTCATCGTCTTTACCTTCGTTGTATGTCAGGTCATCATCCGTAAGATTACCATATTGTTGTTTGAGTTTGCCTTTCAGCTCATTCCACGATCCTTTCAAATTTAGATTGCTCATTATATTATTGATTTAATTATAAGTACAACGTGTGGCGATCAGAATTGTTCAAGGAAAGAAAAGTACACAGTATGATAAGCTAATAGAATTAATAACTTGCCGGACAATCACATTCCTTCCTGAGCATTCGGAATCAGAATGACAAAGATAAGTTGTCTGAAAAATAACTTAAAAGAAATGCATCCAGTAGGCGCCAGCACAGTTCTCCCGACTTATTTGGAATTTTCAAATTTTCAAACCTGTCCCGACTTATTCAGAATCTCCAAATTTTCAAATTGCCTCATACATCCAACTTCAGCATCACCGGACAATGATCTGAATGGTAGGCATCATTGAGAATATCGGCTTCTTCGATCTTATCAGCCAGCGCGCTGCTTACAAACTGGTAATCAATACGCCAGCCTTTGTTTTGTTCGCGTATACGCGGACCAAAACGCATCGTCCACCAGGAGTACTTTACTTTTTCAGGGTTTTTGTACCTGAAACTATCTACCAATCCTATTTCAAGGAAACTTGTAAGCCATTCCCGTTCTTCCGGTAAAAAACCGGAACTCTTTTTATTCCCGATGGGGTCGTGAATATCAATGGGATGATGACAAATATTGATATCACCAGATATGACCAGTTTGGGTCTTTCTTTGAGAAGATTTTCTATATATCCTGAATAAAAACGGCAAAAATCCATCTTAAAACTCTGGCGTTCATCTCCACTTGTACCGGATGGCAGATATAGAGAAATGAAAGAAACATCCCCAATATCCACTCTTACCATGCGGCCCTCATCATCATACAAACTATTTCCCATACCATACACCACGTTATCGGGTTTTTGTTTGCTCAGGATAGCAACCCCGCTGTATCCTTTCTTTTGCGCCGGGTACCAGTAGCAATGATATCCTTCCATTTCAAAAAGATAAGTATCAAACTGATCAGGCTGCGCTTTGATTTCCTGGAGGCATAAAATATCCGGCTTTTCTTTTACAAGCCATCCGGTAAGGTTTTTATTCATGGAAGCACGAATGCCATTCAGGTTATAGGATATGATTTTCATGGAAACAATTTGAAAATTTGAAAATTATTAGACTGGCAATTTCGGAAATAATCGGTTTATATTGTTTCCCATTTTATATCTCTTATTATAAAAACAATAATAGTAAATCAGGATTCCCCATCTTCTCACCTCTCACTTCTTACTTCTCACTCCTTGGTCTATTGACCCTTTTTCACATTTTTACTCCTTCCTCTGCAATAAATTCTTAATGTTTGGGTTAACTTTGGCGCAACCATACAGCAACAAAACTTGAAGTTCCCGGTATTTTGTTTTTATATTCTTCTATTTCTGGCTCCGGCTATGGTTATGGGCCAGAAACGGGATGCCACCATTAAAGGTAAAATAACCGATAGTACGGGAGCACCTGTTAAGGATATCCGTGTAAAACTGGAAGGCCAGAACGAATCTGCCGTTTCTGGTGCTGATGGTGTTTTTAATCTAAAAGTACCTGGTGGAAAAATTCTCACTGTAGATTTTTTATATCTAGGCCTAAGCCAGAAACAGGTAAAAATAAATGCGCTCAAACCCGGGCAGGTTTTTGAATTTCCGCCCATTATGCTTTCTGTAAAAATGGGATTTTCTGATAGCAGCGCCAAAAAACAGGGTGCCATGCAGCACATGAATCCACATAACTATGACTATGTCCCCAATGTGAGCGGGGGTATTGAAGGGATTGTCAAAAATTTTGCAGGCGTATCATCCAACAACGAAATGAGTTCCCAATATTCCGTTCGTGGCGGAAATTATGATGAAAACCTTGTTTATATCAATGATATTGAAGTCTATCGTCCGCAACTGGTTCGGGCAGGACAGGAAGAAGGGCTAAGTATTGCAAACACAGACATGGTGCAATCCCTAGATTTCTCTGCCGGTGGATTTGAAGCCCGATATGGCGATAAATTATCTTCTGTACTTGATATTCATTATAAACAACCTGATAGTTTCGCCCTGAAAACAAATCTGAGCCTCCTTGGGGCAGCTGGTGAAGTGGAAGGCACTACAAAAGATCACCGCTTGCAATATATAGCAGGTGTTCGCTATCGCAACAGCCAATACCTTTTAAGTTCGCTTGATGTACAAGGCACTTATCTGCCATCGTTTATCGATGCCCAGGCATATCTCACCTATCATATCAACGATAAAATGAGTTTGAGCTACCTGGCCTATTACGGCAACAATACGTATTTGTCGATACCACAAACCCAGACCACACAGTTCGGCACGGCATCTAATGCGGTTCAGCTGGTTATTGCATTTGAAGGCAAGCAGATCCTTCAATATTCCACTTTACTCAACGGGCTTACACTTGACTATCATCCTGATAAAAACAACGATATCAAATTCATCAATTCATTCTATACATCTGCAGAAAGTGAGAATTATGATATCATTGGCGCATACCAGCTACAGCAACTCGACAACAACCTGGGTGATGCGAACTTTGGCAAAGCCATCAACACATTTGGTTATGGTCAATTTTTATATCATGCCCGTGACAGTTTTTATGCAGCGATTTTCAGCAGCGAAGTAAAGGGAATCCATACATTCAGTCCAACCTTTGAAATGCTTTACGGCGTCAAAGTACAGCACGAGCAGATATACGCCACGCTGAATGAATATACTTATATCGATTCTGTAGATTATTCCGTTCCGCAAAGCGGCCATCCACGTACATCCATTCAGTTAAACGATTATGTTCTTTCTTCTGAAAATGCCAGCTGGAACCGATACAGCGCTTATGCTCAGGGAAATATCTTACTGGATAAAGATTACAATTCCAATCTGTTTGTTGGCGTAAGAAGCAACTACTGGGATTATAACCATGAAATGCTCATAAGTCCGAGGGTTCAGTACAGCTATGAACCGAATGCACCCTATAACCGTAAAATTATCGCCGGGGGCTATGATGATTCTTTATTGAAAAAACATATTGTGCTGAAAGCTGCAGCGGGTATCTATTCGCAGCCTCCGTTTTTCAAAGAACTGTTTGCCCCCGATGGTACACTGGTACCGGGAATCAGGGCTCAGAAATCTTCGCATGTCATCATGAGCGAGGATCTCACTTTCAATATGTGGAACAGGCCCTTTAAGTTTACTACAGACCTGTATTACAAATACATGTGGGACCTTATCCCATACAGCATTGATGATGTGCATATCATTTACCTGGGGAATAACAATGCCACAGGTTATGCCGGTGGTGTTGATTTCCAGTTGCACGGCAATCTTGTAAATGAAGAACCTTCCTGGATCAGTCTTTCACTTCTGCAAACAGCAGAAAAGGTAAATGGTGGTGCGGATTATGCTAAATTTATTCCGCTGCCAACCGACCAGCGACTTCGGTTTTCCATGTTTTTCCAGGATTACCTTCCGGGCCACCCGACCTATAAAGTGCACCTGAATTTCGTATTTGGAACAGGGTTGCCTTTTGGCCCTCCGGGACTTAATTTGTACAAAGACACATTGCGTTTGCCTCCTTACAAAAGGGTGGATATAGGATTCTCCAAAATGCTTTGGAACGCTTCTACCCAACACACCAACAGCAAATTCATTGGCGCTTTTAAATCCATCTGGCTCAGCCTTGAAGTATTTAACCTGTTGAATATTAATAATACGGTTTCTTATTTATGGGTTGAAGATATTGACGGAAACCACTGGGCGGTACCTTCTTATCTTACAGCAAGGCGATTGAATTTCTCGCTGGAAATGAAATTTTAGAAAACAATGTGATGATGTGCTAATGTGATGATTTGATAATTGGCTGTCGCATGAGAATAATTTGAAAATTTGGAGATTTGAAAATTTGAAAATGGGGCTTGTGCTGATTTTGATTAGCCCCCCTGACCCTAAAACCAGCTTTTTGAAGACAGAGGGAACTATAGAATTATTTGTAGATAATTATATATTTATCGGTGAATAATGTAAATATTCAGATAAAATTCGTAATTCATAATTCGTAATTCATAATTACTTATACACCACCACCTGCCCCTTCCTGTTTTTCAACACATAAGACCTGATGATCCCATGAAGATCCGGATGGTCGGGCAACAATTTGATATTATCTTTTAACTGTTCAAAAGTATAGCCTGTTTCTTCAGATTCTTCAAAATAGCCGTAGCCGAGATATTTGCCATCTTCCACATATACTACCGAACGCTCATTGGGACTTCGGCCTTCGCCTACAATGGCAAAATCAGGCTTTCTGTATTTATAGCTCCCTATGGCCTGCAAAACTTTAAGATTATATTGTTCAACGGGCTCGGCATTTTTACAGGCGCCCCGGCATTTGCCTTCATAAAAATTAAGGCAGGCATCACTGGTATCTTCCAGGCCGCATTTCTTCAGGCATAGATTGTATTTATCTGCCAGTCCAGTCAGGATAGCTTCGGCGCTTCGGCGGCCACCTACCGCCAGCAACGGTTCTCCTTCCTGCTTTAACAGGCTTACCTTAAAATTGATATATCCATGTTCATCCGGTTCCTGGTAAATGCCATAGCGGTATTTTTTTCGGCGCTGTGCCGCATTAAAAGGTGGCATCCATCGTTTTATTTCATGAGATTCAAGAAGTAATGCAATAAGTTCACTGCCGGTAACCACATAATCCACACTAAAAATCTTCGGCTTCAACCCGAAATATTTTTCATGGTTCATGTCCCCGGAAAAATGACTGATGATCCGGTTACGGATATTGGTACTCTTACCGATATACAGATTTTTGCCGCGCTCGTCTTTGAAATAATACACGCCTGTTTCTTCGGGCAAATCATCCAGGAATTCCCGCCTTAGATTCGGTGGCATAATGCTCTGGATTATTTCATCTTTGAGGGATTCATTGATGAACTTTTTATGATCGTTCTGGAGCAGCACATTAAACAATTCTGCGGTCGCTGCACCATCCCCGAAAGCCCTGTGCCTGTGTTCTATAGGAATACCCACCTGCTGGCAAAGCCGACCGAGACTGTAAGAACTCAATCCCGGTAAAATAGTCCGGCTCAGTCTTACCGTATCCAGCTGTTTTCTTTGATAGCGCAAACCCATTCTCTTGAATTCATTGCTCACAAAAGAATAATCGAACCGCACATTGTGCGCGACGAAAACTCTGCCTTTGGTGATCTCATCAATTTTTGCGGCAACCTCTGCCCATTTCGGCGCTTCGGCAACCATCTCATTTGAAATACCCGTGAGCGCAACAATAAAGGGAGAGATATAAGTTTCCGGATTGATCAAAGTGCAATACTGTTCGATGACCCGCTTGCCGTTATGAATAAAAATGGCAATCTCTGATATCCTGTCTTTCTTGGGGTTACCTCCCGTACTTTCTATGTCGATGATTGCGTACATGTCGGAAAATCGTAGAGCACAAATATAGAATAAAGGCAGGTATTAGTTCATACAAATCATACGGAACTCCGAATTAAAAGTTATTGCACAATATGGTACCTAACCAAATTCCAAACCTTTCCATTTGAAGCTGTTTTCCTGATGATACCAACGTTTTTAGACCAATATACTAAGGTTAAAATGGCTGTAGCACCAGGCTTACCAATTATTTGAAATTCTTTCACTGATTTGTATTGATGATTTGCAACAGAAAAACTATCAAGGAAATTCATATATTCCAGGGTTCCGTATTGTTTTTCAACCTGCCCCAAATGATCCGCTGTGAAATAAATAATTTGTGAATGATGTCCCAATGAATCAGTGAGCGTATAATCACAATAAACACTGTCGGGCTCAATTCCGGTTGCAGCAAAATATTTACCGCTTGCCGAAGAGAATATCTGATCTGAAATTCTTTCACATGCGGCAAGACCATCCGGCTGTCCTTCTACAGCTTGATGATGATAGGTAATTGCTACACTATCAATATCGGTGGTATTTGAAATATTCTCATAGACCCAGTAACTTCCGGATTTATAATCAGCATAATCTTTAAAATCCTGCGGTATGTATTGTGTTGGATGCGCAGGATAGGGCCCCGTACCAATTGGAGTGCAGGAGCTCATGCAAATAACTAAAGCACAGCAATATTTTATTATAAACTTCATTCCACCATAAAATTAAACATTTAATTGGAATTATGCTTATTTTCATTCTGAATATGTATTTCAAAGATTAACACTGCTTGACTATATTTGTGCATTGAATAATCTCATTAACTTTTGCTTCCACAAATTCACCAATTCACTAATTTCCCCCATGTCTGATACTCCTAAAAAGCTTTTTCTTCTCGACGCCTTCGCGCTGATCTACCGCGCCCATTTTGCTTTTATCAAAAACCCGCGAATTACGTCAAAAGGTATGAACACTTCAGCTATTTTTGGTTTCAGCAATAGCCTCAATGAGATATTGGAGAAAGAAAAACCAACACATATCGGAATCGTATATGATACGCCAAAACCCACTTTCAGGCATGAACAGTTTGAAGCCTATAAGGCGCAGCGCCAGGAACAACCGGAGGACATTACGATTGCCGTTCCTTATATTGTGAGACTCGCGACAGCAATGGGAATCCCGAACCTGATGCTCGATGGATATGAGGCAGATGATGTGATCGGGACATTGGCCAAAAAAGCGGCCAGGGCCGGATATGAAGTTTTTATGATGACCCCTGATAAAGATTTCGGTCAATTGGTTGAGCCCAACCTGTACCAATACCGTCCTGCCTATATGGGCAATAAGGCAGAAAAACTGGGCGTAGAACAGATCAAAGAACGCTGGGAAATAAGCGATGTAAGCCAGGTAATTGATATTCTTGGACTCATGGGTGATAGTGTTGACAATATTCCCGGCGTTCCCGGGGTTGGTGAAAAAACAGCCAAAAAACTGATCCAGGAATACGGAAGTATCGAAAATCTGTTGGCCCATAAAGATAAAATCCCCGGCAAACTTGGTGAGAACATCCGAAATTTCGCCGACCAGGCCATTATGTCTAAAGAACTGGCTACCATAGATATTAATGTCCCCATTGCGTTCAATGAAGAAGACCTCAGAATTGATGGGGTACATACCGAAGAACTGAGGCACCTGTTTGACGAACTGGAATTTAAAGGACTCAAAGAAAAATATTTTGGAGCAGATGGGGCAGCAAAAAAACCAGCTGTATTATCCATGGGCGGATTGTTTGATATGCCGGCAAACACAGTAAAAACTGAAACAGCCGCAGGCGCAGAACCGATTATAGAAGAGCAGGAATTAAGTACGATAGAAAATACGCCGCATGACTATAAATACCTGTCTACCATTGACGAATGCAAAAACCTTGCGGCATATCTGTCCAGTTTTAAAGAGGTTTGTTTCGATACAGAAACAACAGGGATTGACTCACATACCTGTAATATTGTCGGTTTTTCTTTTGCCGTAAAACCTGGTGAAGCCTTTTATGTAGGGGCACCCGGTAGCCGCGAAGAAGACCTTCTATTGCTCAATGAATTCAAAGGAATATTCGAAAGTGAAACGATTGAAAAAATCGGGCAGAATATCAAATTCGATATTGAGGTATTGAAAAATTATGGTGTACCCATTAAAGGCCCAATTTATGATACCATGCTTGCCCACTATCTTATTGATGCCGATTCCAGGCATGGAATGGACCTTTTGGCGAATAAATACCTGAATTACAAGCCTGTATCCATAACAGAACTCATAGGCAAAAAGGGAAAAGGCCAGCTGAACATGGGTGACCTGAAACCGGAAGATATCAAAGATTATGCGAGTGAAGATGCCGATGTTACCCTCAAACTGAAAGCGAAATTACAGCCACTTGTAATAGAAAATAATGCCGATAAACTTCTGAGAGAAGTAGAACTTCCTCTTGTATATGTACTTGCAGATATGGAAGCCGAAGGCATACGCCTGGATGTGGAAGCATTACAGAATTATTCCATTCAGCTTAAAGGAGAAATAGAAAGCCTGGAACAATCTGTATATGAGGCGGCAGGAATGAAATTCAACCTGAACAGTCCGGCCCAATTGGGGGAAGTGTTGTTTGTAAAACTTCAGTTGGACGACAAAGCCAAAAAAACTGCAAAATCCAAACAATTTTCTACCGGAGAAGATGTATTGACTTTATTGGCAGGCAAACATAGCATTGCACAACATATACTTGATTACCGTTCCCTGCAGAAACTTAAATCCACTTATGTCGATACTTTGCCATTATTAATAAACAAAGCTACTGGTCGTATCCATACCAGTTATAACCAGGCTGTGGCTGCAACGGGCCGCTTGAGTTCTACGGACCCGAACATGCAGAACATCCCGATACGGACAGAAAAAGGCCGCGAAATACGCAAAGCTTTTATTGCCCGGAATGATGACTATACTTTGCTTTCTGCTGATTATTCGCAGATAGAATTGCGCCTGATAGCAGAGCTGAGCGGTGATGAAGGGATGATCAAAGCATTCCAGGATAAGGTTGATATCCATACCGCTACATCAGCCAAAGTTTTTGGTGTACCTCTTGAAGAAGTAACATCTGATATGCGCCGTAAAGCCAAGATGGTGAACTTCGGGATTATCTACGGGATATCTGCTTTCGGATTGTCACAACGCCTCAATATTCCACGTGCCGAAGCAGCCGAGATCATCAAACAATACAATGCCCAATATCCGGGTATTAATGGCTACCTGCAAAAGATGATTCATTTTGCACATGATCATGGTTATGTTGAAACACTATTAGGCCGTCGCAGATACCTGCGCGACATTAACTCTGCCAATGCCACCCACAGGGGTTTTGCAGAGCGTAACGCCATCAATGCTCCGATACAGGGCACTGCTGCCGACATGATCAAAGTTGCCATGATCAATATTCATAAAGAACTTGAAAAACGCAACCTAAAAACCAAAATGTTGCTGCAAGTACATGATGAGTTGGTCTTTGATGTTTACAAACCGGAACTGGAAGAAGTAAAGGAATTTGTAAGCGATAAAATGAGACATGCCTTACCTTTACAAATCCCGATTGAAGTAGAAATGGGAAACGGGGTGAATTGGCTGGAAGCGCATTGAGCCGATGTGATGATGTGCTAATGTGATGATGTGCTAATTGGCTTGCGATAATTTTATAAAGATCACAAAAAAATAATCTCATCCACTACCCTTTCGCCAAGTTCGGCATTTACTTTTTCAATAATCGCTGTGCGGGAATACAACATTTCCTGGCGGATGACTGAGGAATCAAGTTTTACGTAGAGCTTGCTGCCTTTGATAAATAACTGTAGGGTATGTTTCTGGATCATCTCACCAACAATGCTTCCCCACCGTTCGGTCAGTTGGGTTTCATTCAGCTTTGGCTTGAGTTTGTACGCATTTAAAAGCTGGTTGATGGCATCTTTTAAGGATATTTCGTTTGAGCGGGACAAGGTTTTTATTTTTAACAAAGTTATCAAATAAATCATCTTGTTTCCAGTTAATAACCCCAGAGGGGTTACATATTTATAGAAAGAAATTAAAGCCTATCATTCCGACCCAGTTAGGGTCGTACATCGTTGTGGAAAATTTCCATATTGATTTAGGTTGCCCGGTGCGACCCTTACTGGGTCGATTAACAATGCCTTGACTTTTATCTACAATCATTTCACCCATACTGGGTAAGGTTTTGAGTACTAATAAAACAAAAGCCGACATGCATCCATACCGGCTTTTGATCAAAACAATTACTATTCTCTACAAGTATTTATTTCAACAGATTTATTTTCTGAACATTCACAATGCCGCCGGATTTTAAAGAAGTCCTGGCTGTATAGGTTCCTGCCGGAAGTTCTTCGGTTGATAATTTTGCCTGTCCACCTCTGATTTCCTTCTGGGCAATTTCGTTATCATTCATATCATATATGCGCATCATCAGGTCTTCCTGTGTGTTTGTGCTGATATTAATATATTCAGAAGCCGCACTTGTATAAATGTTCACGTCAGGGTTTGAGTAATACCCCGGTATCAGGCTCTTGGTTTTTAATTCAAGGGCCGCCAATTGTGTCGGTTTTGCTATTTTCTTTACCACAAGGATATGAAAAAATCTACCTGGTCCCTGGTTGGCAAAAGCTGTTGAAATGAACAGGCCAGTAAAGGCAAGTGATATTAAAATGAGCTTTTTCATTTTCGTCTTTTTAGTTTGTTTTTTGTTAATTTATCATGAGACGGAGCATGATTTGTAAAAGTTACAGAAATAAAGAAAATAATTTTAGAAATCACGAAAACAAGAGTTAGACACCACCTCTACGTAAGAATTGTTCACGCAAAGAGCGCAAAGGTTCCGCAAAGGGCGCGAAGAAAAGAACCTGAAATTTTAATCAAACCTGATCGCTTTCACAGGCCTGATCCTGCTCACGAGGATTGATGGCAGCAACAAAGCCATTGAACAAACCAAAAAGGCCCCGGCATTTATAAGAATAATATGTGACCACTGGAAATAAACCGGCACTTCTGCTAAATAATAGGATTCTTCTGGTAGTTTTATGAGATGGAAATATTTTTGAACAAGCAACAGACCAAATCCAAAAGCATTACCCAAAGCTATTCCCAGCCCAATGAGTGACATACCGTTTATCAGAAATATTTTCTGAAGTGCCCAGTTATGCGATCCCAGCGTTTTTAGTATTCCAATCATTCTTGTTCTTTCCAATATCATAATCAATAAAGCAGTAACCATATTTATGGTGGCAACCACAGCCATCAGTATCAATATCACCCTGATATTGGCATCCAGCAATCCCAGCCAGTCGAATATCTGTGGATAGCGCTGCTTCACAGTTTTTGTATCCATCGAAATATCCGTCAATAATCGGATCTGACTATTCACGGTATCCAGTTTGTTGAAATCTTTCAGGTATATCTCATACCCACCAACCTGGTCGGGTTTCCAATTGTTAAGTTCCTGTATCTGCTTCAGATCGCATAAAATAAATACCTTATCAATTTCCTCAACACCTGTTTTATAAATGCCTTTAATGGTGAAATTCCTGGCCCTGATCTTTTCTTTTATGAAATACATAATTACTTTATCTCCCGGTTTCAGACTAAGCAAATGTGCCAGTGTTTTAGAAATGATAATATCATCAGAACCAGTGGAATCATTATATGAAATAGTCTGACCTTCAAAATATTCCGTTTTGAAGAAGTCCCAATTGAAATTTTTATCCACGCCTTTCAGAACCACACCCTCTATTGAGTTTTCCGATTTTATAATACCTGGCTTCGTTGCAAACATCTGTACGTATGAGACATCAGGCATTTTCCGGATATCAGATACAAATTTGTTATCCACAGTAACCGGGTCATTTTCATATAAAAAATTGCTTTTCATATTGCCGACAACGTCGTG
>Ga0364860_10823_pt1 | contig 12118 bp, 6 predicted proteins | sample ExccelAu500001D4_FD_206916 | JGI IMG/M metagenome (GOLD analysis project Ga0364860, IMG submission 206916) | Enriched cells from Trout Bog Lake Hypolimnion, Wisconsin, USA - BchlTB.Aug20.5000.01 .D4 | ecosystem: Environmental > Aquatic > Freshwater > Lake > Hypolimnion/Profundal zone | place: USA... | reverse complement strand
TTTATTTCAAACAATTACAGGATTTATTTCCTGCAGTAACATTTACTTATTTTCAAAGTAATGTAGAAGGAGAATTAATCAATGAATTGCAAAGTGTTGGTTTCGATTTCGACGGCATTGTTTTAAACCCCGGCGGCTACACACACACTTCCGTTGCCATCGGCGATGCGATTGCCGCCATCAAGACGCCTGTTGTAGAAGTGCATATTTCCAATGTTCATGCACGAGAAGATTTCAGAAAAATATCTCATGTTTCTGCAAAAGTTTCCGGAAGCATTATCGGATTGGGTTTGAGAGGATACGAATTGGCTGTTCGCTGGTTCATCGAAAAAAAATAAAGTATTCTTCACTTATTGATGTGAATTTGATACCATGCAAATAAATTACAAACAACGTTTATTCTATTTGCTGTTTTGCACTATTCTTTTCAAATTAATTGTTGCTGGATTGATTGAATTGGGAAATGATGAAGTGTATTATTATACTTACGCATTGCAGTCCGATTGGAATCATTTTGATCATCCGCCGATAGTGGGAATATTGATCCGACTTTCTACTTTTAATTTATTTTGGCTGAGTGATGTTTCCATGCGTTTGGGTGCGATACTCAGTTCTGCAATCGCCACTTATTTCATTTATCAAACAGGCAAAATTATCAGCACGGAGAAAACGGGATGGTATGCTGCTTTGTTGTATAACTTTTCAGTCTATACAGGCATCATTGCAGGATTATTCATTCTGCCTGATTCACCGCAAATGCTTTTCTGGACTGCTTCCTTGTATTTGATGAGCCGTATCATTTGCAATGAAGAAGATAAAAAATTATGGCTTTGGTTATTGTTGGGATTGATGATCGGATTGGCTTCCATGAGCAAGGTGCATGGATTGTATTTGTGGGTTGGCTTTGGATTATTCATTCTCATCAAAAAAATAAAATGGCTGTTGAACTGGAGGTTATATGCAGGAATTGTTGTTTCTGTTATTTGTGTACTTCCTATTTTATATTGGAACATTCAAAATAATTTCATCACTTATAAATTCCATTCGGAAAGAGTAACTCATCATGAGATACAATTCGATTCCTTGATTCGTGAAATACTCGGAGAGTTTGCATATCAAAACCCTGTGATCTTTATTTTGATGATCATTTCAATTATATATTTTATTCGCAAAAAGAATATTTTCTCTTCACTTAAGAACAGTTGGTTGTTGTGTTTGAGTGTGCCAATGATCTTTTTATTTTGGTGCATATCATTATTCAATCCAACATTGCCGCATTGGAGCGGCCCGGCTTATATCCCTTTGTTTTTTATCACAGCGCAATATCTTGAGAAAAAAACAACAGCTTATTATCTACCTCGATTCATTAAAGTTGCCGCTTCTTTCATCCTGATTAGCTTAATTGTTGCAATTTTAGTTATTCGTTTATCGCCAATTAATTTCGGAAGCCAAAAAGTTGAAAATTATGGAGAATACTGTCCCACATTGGATTTGACAGGATGGAAAGATTTCAGTAAGAGTTTTGCAGCATTAGTTGAAAATGATATTGAAAATAAAAGGATGAAGGTCCATTCACCCATCATCATCAACAAATGGTTTCCAGGCGGGCACTTGGAATTTTATACAGCAAGAATTTCAGGGTTACAAATTATCGGTATCGGCAATCTCGAAGATCTGCACAAATTTGCTTGGTTAAATAAAACAAATCAATCATTGCAATTAGGAGATGATGCTTATTGTATTGTTCCATCGAATGTTCCATCCAATCCAAATGAATTGTATGCACAATATTTTACAACGATTGAAAAGCCGGTCATTATTGATCAGATAAGAAATAAAGGTGTTGTAAGAAAATTCTATGTGTACCGAATGAAAAATTGTAAAAAAATACCGGACCCTGTTTTGCCCTAATCACCGTTTGTTTTAGGAATGTTATCTGTTGGGGATTTGATTTTTATTTCTTCTTTTTTATTCCCGAATATTCTTTCAAAATCTCTTTTATACGATAAACCTACTCCTGTTCTCTTTTGTTTTCCAAGAACAGAACCATTTACATCAAGGCTATTTTTACTGAAAATGATGCCACGAAGTTTTTTATCTTTTGTGATATAATATTCCACATTCAAATCGGGTAACCATTGAAAGTTTCCACTTTGTGCAGCTGCATTTAGACTGAAATCGAAATCTCCTCCAAAGCTTACAGCTACTTTATCATTGAAGAAACTGTAACTCAGTTTCACATTTACACGGCTTCTGTCAAGGTCGTTATTGCCACTTGCAGGTACACCCTGACTTTGTGAGAATAAACTGCTGCTGCTGTACACGGATGTACCTACATCAAAATGAAGGCTTTTGTCATGTGTAATATTGAATAATAGATTGGATAATGATTTATTGAGTTGATTGGTGATCATTTGTGAAAGTGTATTCACACCTAATTCTTTTGCATTGATAACACCTGCGCTATTGCTTTGACCATAAGGTGCGAACATGTTGAAAACAATAAGGTAGGTTACCTGTTTCAACATTTCATTATCATCTGTCTCGATCTTATTAATGAATTCAGAAAATACGGGATCTGATTTAATGGGGCTTCCCTGCGGAAAATCTAATTTAAAATGTATGTTGGGTTTGCTGAGTTTATCAGTCAATGAAGCGATTACATAAACTGGACCTCGATACACTTTACTGGCACTGCTGATAGACAATGATTGTGTGTTGATCAGATCATTAATGCTTACATTATCAGCTGTGTACTGTGCATCTATTTTAATATCTGCATTTAACGGATCACCGGTCCATTCAATATAGTTTCCCGATTCCGGTTTTAAGAGAAATGGTTTTCTAATGAATGATTGAAAACTGAAATCATATTTTCCTTTATCAATAACATATCTTCCTCTGATGGTTAGAGGATCAGTAGTGCCTACTTTTATCCGTAACCTCCCATCGCCTGTAGCTTTGATCACATCACCGCTTAAAGGATCCAATATAACATCGATCTCCACTTTTTTATTGGCAGTTACATCGAGATCAACCAACAAGTCAAAATTTTTATCCTTTTCTTCTGCTTCTATTTCTGTTCCATATTTTTTGAAAACAATAAAATCATCATCACCTTCTTTACTTACTGAATTTTGAATATAAATGTGTGAAGAATCGTTTGCTTCAGCAATGATGGTCATTTTACATTTCGATTCCGGTCCTTTGAAACCGAGTTTTGCTTTACCGATGGCCTTGCCGTAAAACTGCTGATTGTCTTTTTGTTTTGTATCGATCAGCAATAATTTATTTGTTGACAGATCAAAATCAAAATCCATGTTCTTAAAACCTTTCTCGTATAATTTCCCTTTTATATCACCCCTGTTTTTGTACATGTCATAAACATAAAATTCTCCAAAGTCAATTCCATCTTCTTCAAATTTTATATCCGCTGAATCTATTTTATAATTCACCTGCGTGTAGTCGACCTTTAAATTGGCTTTATACAATTTAATGTGACCCAGTAATTGCGGCGAATTTGGGTTTCCCTTTACTGTTAAATTTCCGCATGCCAATCCATCCAGATTGCTGAAGATACCGACCAGTAATTTATTCAGGTAACTAATATGAGTACTGTCTAATTTTGCATTGATATTAAGTGGCGCATTCCCTGTGTCTTTCGTATTATAGAAACCATCTGCCGAAAAATTATACCCTTTGTTTGCTGATTGAACACTGAAAGGAACTACTCCGGTATTCAAGTCATAACCGCCTTTGATAGTGACTAAACCTATGGAATCATCATCTATACGAAACTGCTCAACCTTCAGGTCTGATTCAATTTTAAACTTTCCGTAAAAATTATCTAAATGTATATCACCAGATGCAGAGCCTTCTAATTTTGGATTCTTAAAAAACAGTGCAGTGATATCGCCCAACACTACATTTTTTAATTTCACCATCAAATTATTTTTGCTTTGGTCATGTTCTTTTTCTGTTTCAACGGTGATCTCCTGAAAACCCTGTGAAAACTTTACATTTTGTGCCGATACAAAATCTTTCCTTACCACTATCTCACCTTCTTTTTCCAAAAACCATTTCTTATCATTTAAAATAAAGGAAGATGGATCGAATTTAACACGCACACCGTCTTTCATGGTATAAACATCTGCATTCAGGTCTGCTTCATTCAAAGTATTGCTGGCACTGGTTTTTAGCGAAACAAAAGAATGATCGTTACTTGCTTTTACAGTGAAACGAGAATTGGGAAACGACAGGCTGTCGCTTGCCTGAACACTTGAAACTTCACCGATCACTACCAAACTATCAGAATTACCAGTACCTTTTATATCCACACCCGTAATGGAATTATGATCATATCTGGCATATGGAACTTTAATATTAATTTCAAAATTGTCTTTTTTGGTATCTACAATTCCACTTGCTCTCAGATCATTAAAGCCGGATATTTTCTTATCATAGAGTTTCAAAAACGGTTCAATGAAATTTGTGGTAACTGAAACTGTAAAATTTTGTTTCTTCAGTGAAGCGGAAGGTGCATTTATATATGACGGATAATATTTATGAAGGAATGACTGAAAATTATTGGGCAGGTCAAGTATGTTAAACTCGCCATCAATATTTGCCGTAAATTCATTGTTGATGAGTCGCAATGATTTTACTGAATCAACAATATATGATGAAGTAAGATTAAGGGAATCAAAACCAAGCACCACATCATCACTCTTGATATTTGCGTTTAAAAATTTTGCTGCACCGTTAAAATGATCAATGTCAGTTCCTGTAAAATTCACATCCAACAAACCGGTTAATTCTAAATTATTATGAAAAAAATGAAGCGGTTTTAAACTTGATTTTACAAGATCTCCCAGAATATTGAAGCTTGGCTGATCCTTTGTCAGATCAATTTCTATCTGACTTTTAAAATCAAGATTTGGGTCATCGATCTTTACTTCTCCGTTAAAATATTTTTTCAAAAATGTACCATTAGTAGTAATATTTGAATAAGTATAATCATTAAAATCAAGGTGGCTTATATTCCCTTCGATGGTAGTTTTTAGTTTGTTGATGTTAAAATTGCTGCCAGATATTTTTCCGTTAAAATCAACCAACCCCAAAAGGTCATAATTTAAAAATTTTCCGATATTAAATTGTGTTGTAGTCAAATTGCCGGAATAAGTGGCGTCTTTTTTATCCGGCAGCTGCATGGAAACATCGGCGGTCAATCCGCCGATGGCAGTACTGATTGTTCCGGCTGTTTTAAAATTCAAGATCGTGCCGTTAAAATTTCCACGGAATAAAATATCTCCCAATGAAGCTAAATCTGGAACATGGACTTGTTTTACCGAAGGGGCAAAAATGCTGATGTCGTTATAATTTGTTTTTAGAACCCCGTTATTAAAATCAATCTGTGTTTGATTAATATCCGGTAACCCTTTCATAGCAAAGGTTCCGCTTATATAAGTGGTGCCACCTGCTTTTGCAAAAAAATTCTTTACATTAAAATTAGCAACAGTGCCACTGCAAATACCGCTTAAAGAAACCTCTTTCTTCCAGGATTTTAATTCGGGTGCAAAAAATGCAATATCATCGCTGCTCACTTTGGCATCTTTAATCCTTGCATCCATGACAACTTTATTGATGTAATCAGAAAAATCATCATTAAATGCTTTATATTTCATTGCATAATAATCACCCAGTTTGCTTTTGTTGGTTTGTAAATCTAATTTTGCAAATTCCATTATTTGTGGCGTTACCCGAAACTTTGCTTTTAATTTTTTTAATTCTAATCCGCTTCTTTCTTTTGCAGTTATCTCTACATCACTTCTTAATGTATCTTTTAATAAAACTGTATTATTAAACTTTCCATTGATTTTGGAAATGACTAAATGACTTCCGTCAAAATAGTTATCGAATGGATGCTCATTGCCAAGAATACTTACCGTGCCATTTTTGATCTGCCATTTTTTGATATTTAAAACCATATTTCCCGGATTCATCTTCAAGCCCGTATCTGCTTTAGGGTTGATATGATGGATCAAAGAGTCAGGCCGTAAACCCGGAAGGTTTAAAATGTAGAAATATGGATTATCAATTGTGAGCTCATCAATAATAAAATTTTTTGTGGTGAGATTTATTTTCTCAGCATCTAATAAAAGGCTGGATACTTTTATATTCATTCTTTCTCCCCGCCAGAGATCATTTTCAAAGAATGAAACATTTTTAAGATCTACTTTTTTTAGATCAAAATCTATACCTCCAGCTTTTTTCTGTTTTGCTTTGGGTGATGCGAAATAATCGGCAATGAATTGATAATTCCAAACAGAATCCCTGCGTTGTAATTTTATTACTGCATCTTCCAGACCGATATATTTTAATTCAGCTTTTTCTTTCAAAAAAAACCAATCAGTGATTCTTATTTTCAAAGCACCTGCGTAAAGAAGCGTGTCTTGTTTCTTGTCTCTCACCAAAGTGCCTTCCATATTCAATTTGTTGAACAGTGAAAAGCTTACATTTCTAATGCTGACTTCAGTTCCCAGCTCGGCTGATAATCTTGAGGCGGCAAACTTGACTAACCAATTCTGAACAACATTTACCTGAACGGCAATGAATGCCAGGAGGAACAGGGCAAAAATGCTTAATAAAGTGTAGCGCAGTATTTTAAGAAATCTCTTCAGGTCATTTACTTTATATGTAAAAATAGCGGTTCACAGGCTTAGTTCAAATTCAATACCAAACTATTTATAAAATGGATTTTTCTTTTTTAATTATAAAAATGATTAAAAGCAGACCGAACTGCATCATAGAATTTAAAACCAGTCTTAAAACCGATAGTGAGGAATCACAAAATTAATTTTTCAATAATATCGATCGCATCATTTCTATTGTAACCTCAGTAAAATCTTTTACTATAATATCAGCTTGATTTAATTCAGCAGATTGATGTGTAGTGGTTAACGCAATTGTTTTAAAACCTGCTGTTTTTGCTGATTTAATGCCCGCCACAGCATCTTCAAATGCGATACATTTTTCAGGAAAGAATCCCAAAGTTTTTGCAGCAATCTGATAAATTTCAGGGTGCGGTTTGCCGTTCGAAATATGTGTACTGTTAATGATGTTTGTAAAATATTTTTTGATAGGAATATGCTGCAGCATGAATTCAATATTCACCGGAATGCCGGACGTGGCGATCACCATTGGAATATTATGTTGATGCAATAATTCTAACAAATCAATTAATCCGGCAACGGGTTTTATATGCGGTGCATAAAATTCACGGTAGATCTCTTCTTTTTCATTCGTATACTGATGCGTTTCTTCTGCAGATAAATTGGGGTGAAAGACATACTTTAAAACATCGGCGTTTGTTTTGCCGTTAAAATGTTCAATAAATTCTTCGGTCGTGAAATTTCTGTTTCTTCTTTTATAAAATTCCTTCCAGGAAAGGATATGATAATAATTGTTATCGATAATTGTTCCGTCCAGATCAAAGGCAACACCAAAATTATAATCACTCATTGTCTATGGTTGTTTGTGTACACCTTTTTTTATGCCTTCATTGTATTCTTTACTTGCTCCTTTTGCTTTTGGGATGCTTAGGGAGTTCCATTCTTCATTACGAATTAATTTTCCGAGATAAGCAATCTGCCCAACATGATAGGGATAATGTGCTAATTGACGAAGAATAGCATCCATCACCATCAATGGTTCAGTTCGTATAAAGATCACTCTTTTCAGATCTTCTTCCTTTAATTGTACAAGTGTTGACAAAAGGCAATCCCAGCCTGAATTCCAGAAGGATATTAAATCCCGGCGACTGCATTGCATCACTTCAAATTCTTCATCACGTTTACGCCATTCTTTTTCTCCATCTTCGGTTAAAAAATTCGTCCAGCGGCTCATCATGTTGCCATACAGATGCTGAATGATGATGGCAATGGAATTACTTTCAGAAGAAGGTTGAAAGAAGAAATCTTCTTCTTTCAATTGCTCAAAAGTTTTATCACCCAGATCTTTATAATTTCTGAAACGTTTGATGGTATTTTGTAAAAATTCTTTTTCGAATGACATGATTTATTTTTTTTGTTGCAAGCTGCAAAACAAGAATTTAGCTTTAGTTGCCTTCGATTCTTTCGGTGAAAGAATCGCACACTTGTGCTTTCAAATCTTTGCTAAACTATTAAAACCCCGAAACAGAATCATCGCCTCTTTTATCAGCCGCAACCTCACGTTTTCCATCAGCTAAAATTTTAATCACTTCTGTTCTGCCAATAGCACCGCGTTCAGAAATCTTATAACCCATTGCAAGCAATTGTTTTTTTACATCTTCACTAAAACCTTTTTCAGTCATTACTTCATCAGGCATCCATTGATGATGGAATTTCGGTTTATTAACTGCATCGGTTGCATTCATATCAAACTCTAAAATATTCACCAATGTTTGAAACACAGATGTCGGAATGGTTGTTCCGCCGGGAGTTCCAGCAACAATCAAAGGCTTTTTCTTTTTATCAAGTACTAATGTCGGAGTCATAGAACTCAGCATTCTTTTTCCGGGTGCAATGGCATTCGCCTCACCGCCAATAGCACCATACATATTGGCAACACCAGGCTTCACACTAAAATCATCCATTTCATCATTCATAATGAAACCGGCACCTGCAACAACGGTTCTGCTGCCATAAGAATTATTTAAAGTAGTGGTGATGCTGATCATGTTTCCGTATTGATCAATAATGCTGATATGTGTTGTTTCTTCACTTTCTTTAATAACACCAGCTTTGATCTCTTTACTTGGTGTTGCTTTGTTTGAATCGTAATCAGACATTCTGTTTTTAATGTATGCATCACTCGTCAATGTTTTTACAGGAACTTTCCAGAAATCAGGATCACCCATGAATTCTGCTCTGTCTGCATAGGACCTTCTTTCTGCTTCCACCATCAATTGAACACTTTTCGTTGTTTGAAAACCATAATTTGCCAATGGTCTTTGTTCCATCATCTTCATCAATTGCCAAACAATTAATCCACCACTGCTTGGAGGCGGCATTCCGATAATGGTATTTCCTTTGTATTTAAATTCCAAAGCAGTTCTTGATTTTACCTGATAATTTTTAAGATCCTCTAAAGAAATGATGCCACCACCTTTTTTCATTTCATCAACGATCAGTTGAGCAGTCTTCCCTTCATAAAAACCTTTCTGACCATTATCGCGAATACGCTTCAATGTTTCTGCCATATCTTTTTGAATTAATGTATCGCCTGCTTTCCACTTATTTTCTTTTACAAAAGCAGAAGGAGCCGTACTGTTTTTAATAAGTGATTCACGAACAGAATTCAAAGCTGCTGCTTCTCTTTCAGTAATGGTATAACCGTATTCTGCCAGATCAATGGCAGGTTGTATCAATGTTTTAAAAGGAAGCTTTCCGTAAGTAGCAGTTGCAAATAAGCCTGCTATTGTTCCCGGCACACCGCTTGCCTGATGGCCGAATTGTGATAACAATATTTGTGCGTTTCCGTTTTTGTCCAAGTACATATCTCTCGAAGCCTTTGCTGGAGCAGTTTCCCGATAGTCGAGAGCAATACTTTTTCCATCAGATTTTCTGGCCACTAAAAATCCACCGCCACCAATATTGCCTGCATTCGAATACACAACGGCCAATACCAATTGTGTTGCTACTGCTGCATCAAATGCATTGCCGCCCTGTTTCATCATTTCTGCACCGATGGCACTTGCCAAAGGATGTGCACAGGCAACGGATGCCTTATCAAAGGTTTGTGATTTTACACTGGTGTAATGATAAGGGTCAATTATTTTGTTGGCACCAATTATCGGAGATAGTGATTGGGCTGTACAGTTTAACTGCCATAACAACAATATGCTGCTTACAATGGTTCTTTTCATATTGCCAAGTTAAGGATTTATATAAATACTGAAAATCAAATAATTAAATTAATATTAAAAAATATTTATAAAAAAAATTATGCATAAATAAAAGCATTTTATATTTTGGTCATCTCTGCGTATATGACTCTTTTTAAGAAGCAAACATTTCTCAACTTAAAAAAGAGCTATGAAAAATTGTATTCTTATTTTTTTGTGGTTGATTTTATTCATTCACTCAAAAGGTCAGTATTCTTATTCAACAGCAGGTGCTGTATATTCTCAGAATTTTGACGGATTGCCGAACACCGGTGTTGCAAGTGCATTTCCGATTACCGGAGCAGGTCCTTTTAATCTAAGTTCAAGCCCTATAAGTGCCACCAATTTAACGGGTTGGCAATTCTATAAAACAGGAGGGAGTAATTCAAATGCGGCTTTTTCTACAGGAACAGGAAGCAATAATAACGGTTATGTTTACAGTTTTGGAAATACCGGTTCTTCAAACAGGGCTTTGGGCTCAATACCCACCAGCGGTGCCACTTATGCCATTGGGTTTCTCCTCACAAATAATACAGGCGCAACATTAAATGCTTTCACGGTAAGTTTTACTGCGGAGCAATGGAGAAACGGCGGATCCAATGTTTCAAATACATGGGCTTTTAAATATAAAATAGGTTCTTCGCTTTCCAATATTAATCAGGCTTCGTTAAATACTAATTCCACTCTTAATTTTTCTTCTCTTTTTTCATCTGCAACAATTACAGTATTGGATGGAACTCAATCATCCAATCAATCTCAAAAATCATATACAATAACTGGGATTACCTGGAACAGCGGAGATCAATTATTATTAAGATGGGATGATGCTGCACACAGCAACAGTGATGCAATGGCAATTGATAATTTCAGTTTTGCGGCTTATGCTTCTTCATCCAATATTTATACTTGGTCGGGAGGGTCATCAGGTTCGTATAATGTTGCAACTAATTGGACACCTAACAGGAATTCAGTTTCATCGAATGATATCCTTGTTTTTAATAATGCGGGTTCAGTTATGATCGATAATATTTCAACCGAAACATTAAAAGATATTATTGTTACAAACGCAGCATCGCTCACATTGCAAAACTCAAGTACAGCAAGTGTTTTAACGGTTTCAGATCATGTCAATATCGGATCAGGTGCTTCATTGACGTTGGGAACGAATTGTAACCTTTCTATTGCATCATCTGCATCTGCAAATGTTAATGGCACGCTGAATACGAATAATGCTTTCACGTTACGCTCTGACAATATCGGCGCTGCTTCCATTGATATATCAACAGGAACGATTTCAGGAAATACGACAGTTGAAAGATTTATTTCTGCACAAAGGGCGTATCGTTTATTAAGCCATCCTTTCAGTAATAATACTTTATTGAGCAGTTTATTAAACTATGTTGATATTACAGGATCCGCAGGAAATGGTTTTAGCGTTGGTGGAGGAACGGTGCCTTCTGCCTATTCTTATATAACTGCAAGCGATTCATGGCAAGCTTATCCAAACTCAAGCAGTACATGGAATGCAGGGCAGGGTTTGCTTTTATTTATTCGCGGAAAAGTGAATGAAGGTTTATCGGGTTCACGTGCAGGTGCCGATACTTATATCGGCGGAGGGCCATCGAATGTTACAATTTCATTAAGCGGAATGCTTAATATCGGAAATGTAAATTATACAACCGGAAGTGGCAATACATGGAATTTAGTGGGCAATCCTTACGCAGCAGCAATCGACATCACACAAATAACGAATTTAATTACAACTGCCGGTGGGACCAGTGCATATATCTATGTTTGGGATCCCAATGCACAGCAAACTTTTAAAGCAGTAAAAAGCGGCGCGTATGTTGCCAAACAATTAAGCAGTTCTATTATTCTTCCTTCAGGTGCGGCATTTTTTCTAAAGAACACAACAGGATCTGCAAAGACATTGACATTTACTGAAAACTGCAAGGTATTTAGTCAAACACCACTTGCTTTATTCGGAATCAATGATCAGAAAAAAAGGATCACGCTAACAATTGAAAAAGATAATAATTTTTGGGATGAGGTTTCTCTGCAATTCAATGACAGTAATAGTTCTGCTGCAATTGATGCGTCTGATGTTGAAAAATTCAGTAACAGTAACCTTAACTTTTACTGTATCAGCAGTGATCAAAAACATTTGGCTATTGATGCACGTCCATTGCTAAA
>Ga0364860_10996_pt1 | contig 12148 bp, 7 predicted proteins | sample ExccelAu500001D4_FD_206916 | JGI IMG/M metagenome (GOLD analysis project Ga0364860, IMG submission 206916) | Enriched cells from Trout Bog Lake Hypolimnion, Wisconsin, USA - BchlTB.Aug20.5000.01 .D4 | ecosystem: Environmental > Aquatic > Freshwater > Lake > Hypolimnion/Profundal zone | place: USA... | reverse complement strand
CGAGTAACGCTGATAACCCAAGAGCATTTCATCAGCTCCATCACCAGTCAAGGCCACAGTGACATGTTTGCGCACTTCTTTCGCTAGAGCGTGAGTGACTAAGGCAGATGAATCCGAATAAGGCTCGCCGTAATGCCATGCTAGCTTAGCAACATTGGCCAATAACTCATCACCAAAGGTAAAGCTTCTATGATCAGTATCATAGCGCTCCGCAACCATATCAGCGAACATCGTCTCGTCGTAGTTATCTATGCCAAAACCGCTAGAAAAGGTTTTGACATGGGCGCCTTTTTTAGAAGCCATCATTGCCACTACCGCACTTGAATCAACACCACCTGAGAGGAATGCCCCCAAAGGTACATCTGAAATTAAACACGCCTCCACAGAAGACTGGAGGCGCTCAATAAGCTCAACCTTAAGATCATCTACATCCGCTCTAACAAATTGCTCAGATGGGTCAGGCAGACTCCAGTAGCGGCGAATGACTGGCTCCTTGCCAACCTCAAGAGTCATATAATGCGCCGGTTGCAAACGCTTGATTCCAGCAAATGCAGTATGAGGACCTAGGGTGTAGCCAAAAGTCAAATAGTCATGAATAGCAGCCTTATCGGGAATTCGGGGCACCGAAGGCCAGGCCAAAATAGCCTTGATCTCAGAGGCATAAATAAATGCATCCGAACCATCATAGTAATAGAGTGGTTTCTCACCAAATCTATCACGAGCAAACGTCATCTTCTTGGCAACAGAGTCCCAAATGGCAATAGCGAACATACCAACCAATTTTGAGAATAAATTAACGCCCCAATGTTTATAGCCGTGCACAATAATTTCAGTATCACTGTGACTACGAAAAACATAACCAAAAGACTCGAGCTCTTTCTTTAAGACTAGATAGTTATAAATCTCGCCATTGAATACAACATGCACAGCACCCTCAGGATCATGCATAGGCTGAAAACCACCATTACTAGTATCAATAATTGCCAAGCGGGCATGACCCAAAACTGCTTGCGAATCCGTCCAAACACCTTGACCATCCGGCCCACGATGATTAATCTGGGCGACCATAGAGGACATTCTCTCAGTCAATAATGATTGAGAGAATGATGCTTTATTTTTTATAAGGGCACCAACAAGACCGCACAAATTACATCACTCCACCTGGAAAACTGGTTTAATCAAACTAAATAGGATCAGACCATTCTAACAATATTGATGCAAAAGATACTATCTAAATCAACATAAAATATGATAAAAATGATAACTCGTATTTGCCTATTTTCCATATGTTTCGTGTGCACTATAAATGCAGCTGAAGCAATTAAGGAAATTCCGGAAATGGATGAGGGTATCGGGGTAGCTCAAATATTCGACTATAAAATGACGCCCAATGAGATTGAAAAAAATCAGAATAAAATAAAATTTATCTGGGGGGCAACTAAGCCATGGAGAAATATATATAACTCCTACTACATACCCTATGACAGGGATCCAGATAAAACACATAATGAAAAATGGTATAAAGAAAACCATCCAGATGTCATTGTCTATAAATGCAATAGAAATGAGCCGGCAGATGAATTTAAATATCAATGGGGCACATTAACGCCGATAGATATAAGCAATAAATACTATAGGGAATACTTGTATAAAAACATTATATTAAAAGTAAGCAATTTAGGGTTTGATGCTATTGCACTTGACAATATATCAACACTAAATGGCTGGGGCAGATGTGGCATCTTCAGGGGTGGAGCCTGGGTGCAGAAATTTTCAGGGGAAGAGAAGGACCCTTACTTCCATCAAGAGATTAATCAATTCCTTGTTTGGGTTAAAAATAAGCTGAGCGAGCTTAATATGAAATTAGCAATAAATTTGACTTATGAGGATAGAGATTCTGAGGCATATATCAATACTGCGAATATTGCTGACATAATAGTTGACGAAACAGGATTTTCGAGAAAATGTAAACCCATTTTTAGCGGCAATCAATGGGAGCGAAAATTTCATATACAAGAAAAACTAGCAAGGTCAAAATCGCTCATATTCATAGATCAAACATGCGAATACCCTGAATTAATTAACAAAACTAATGTGAGTTGGTCTATAGCTAACTACCTCCTGCTTAAGATGCCAAAAACATATTTAGCAATAGTTGGGGAAAAAAATGATTATGGCGGAAACTCCCCAGCCAGCACCTTTAGCTCACTAGATATTGGCAAACCAAAAGCAAATGCATCAAAGGCAAAAAATGGAGTCGCTTACACAAGGCCGTTTACACGAGGAATGGTATTATTGAATCCATCACCAATTAATGGTGTGACTATTGTATTAAATGACAATAACATTTATCACTCTTATGCAAACGGAACTCGCGTGAAGAATAAAGTTTATTTAAGTCCAATGAGCTCCGAAATATTAATCTTAGATTATTAAATGGACCTACAGAACAACTGACTTTTGATACTAATATAAGGAAAATTTTGAAGATTACCCTTGGACTTGGTCACCGCGAATACGTTGATAAGGGCAGGAACGCCACTGAAGCAGATGTGACTTCAACGGCAAGCCAATACGCACTCAAATTAACTGCAGAATTTCTCAAGCGAGGCATAGAAGTTGAGTACTACCACTTACTTGGCGCAACCCGTCAAAGTGAAATTAACTTGGCGGAAGATAATAAGTCTGCAAAATACTATAGTGAAAATCCTCCCAAGAGCACCGATCATTTTATCTCCCTAGAACAATCAGGCTTCGCGTGGAGACACCCATGCCTGCTGGAGACAATCAGAAATTCATGCCGTGGAAAAATAACTACTATTTGTGATCATGACCTACAGATTGGTGAAGAAGATTTAGTTTTTCATGCAAGACTTGGGAAAAATAATTCAGACAAGGCAGTTTATGTTGGCTGGGGGGCGGACGAGGAATTCTTTTACCCAGCAAAAGATGATGAAACTCTGACAATCTTTATTGATCATAAGTATTATTTTGAGAAAGAATTTGATCAGACGGAAGAAATTTTAGAGGAAGTTTGTATATTTTTTAGCAGCTATGATTTCACCAAACTTCCCGGTAAAAAAAATAAAGTTGAAATTATCTTTTTAGGGCCCTCTGGCATTGAATTTATTGACCCCAAGAATCCACCTATATATATATTTGATGCCGATCGATCAAGGTACACAAAAAGAATTCCGATAAATGAGTTAGTTCACTGGTATAGAAGGGCTGATATATTCATTGTGACACATAGGGAAACAATGGGCCAGCCAGTACTTGAATCTGCAATGTGCGGAGCCCTAGTTGTCGCCCAGCAAAATTTTATTGAGCCTGAGTTATTAAAACCACTCTCCCATATTGAATATCAAGATCAGATCCCATGGGAGAAAATTTTTTTATCCTTAGACATTAACACTGCTAGAGAACGGGCGTTAAACTTTACCTGGTCAAAAGTAGCTGACAAAATGCTAAATGCTTTGGTTGAACCCAAAGAAACCAACGTAAATCCAGAAAAAAATAGATTTCCTACTATAGAGTTTACTGCTGATCACATAAGAATTAGTTCTCATATGGCCAACTCAGGTCTTGAAACTTTTTCGCATTTAAGTTCTTGGTCAAAAAATCACGCATCAATAAACGAAATCCAAGGACACGGCATCTACAAACGCTACGAAATTTCCAGTACAAAGGATCTAGGATTTCACTATGTACACACGAAAGTAGATAAACTTCCAAAACAACAGTGCTACTCATTAAGCTTTTTTGTCCCAAAACCGCAAATTAATTTTATAAAGATTTCGGCTTTTGGGGCAAGGCAAAATGATAGAGCTTTCGCTTCTTTCGATCTGCAAAATTGTAAAGTTACGGGAAATCACCAGTCCTGGTTTTGGGAAATGCGCAATACCAAAATCATTAAGATCGATTCGGATAAGTTTTGGTGTTTTATGGTGTTTAGGACTGACTACAGCAACACCTTAGGGGTGATTATCCAACCCTTGGTCAACCCTGAAGATGGCGTATACGACGGCGTTGAGAATAAACTTCAGCTTTACGGACTTAGGCTTGAGGAGGGGGAGCTCCCACTTTGCCTTGATTTTTGATCTAGCGCAAACTGGGAAATGGTTTATTCAGATGCTTACCGCAGCAAAGGCAAGCTTTATTTTAGCTAATAGGAAATCGAATCTCATACACCCTACCATTGTTGTTGGGATTTGAATTATCTGAGGTAGAAAACAATATACTATCGCCCCAATGTGAAAAAGCTCCCATTCCTTCGTTTCTAATCGATGCATGTGTTGAGTGAGATGGCCCAATCTCGACACCATCCTCCAAAAGCGATACGGGTGATCGACTAGGACTCTCATTATTATCGGAAATTGATAGAAGCCGATTAAAATCAGGATGTGCTCCAAGCCTTATTAGATAACAGTTATCGCTTTCATGCTCAAACTTGATCGAAGAAAACTCCACAGACTTTAGGCCGTCAATAATTGAGGTTCTCAATAAATTTCGAGTCAAGTCACGAGAGATAAAGTCTAGCTCGTAAGCCCCCAAAGATTTATGCGAGTCAGTCTTCTCCAGAACTATAAAATAGCGAGAACCCGCCGTAGCAACATTCACAACTATGCACCCAAAAATTTCAGGTAACAATTCTAAAAGCCTACTCCCTATGTAAATAGGCTCTCCGGGCCTTATAGAAAGATTCACATCAACCCCATAACGTTGGGCCGAAAAATAAATTCTTCCGCCCAGTCTCAATAAATCCAGCATTTTACCCAAGACCACAAGCGGTGACTGCACATGCTCAAAGGCCTCAAAAAAAGAAATGAAATCGACTGAATTTTCAGGGATAAAAGCCTGAGGATCATCCTTATCCAAATCAAAACAATGGGCCTCAATCCCCTCGAGAAGCATATTTTTCACATAAGCCTCGGACAATTCTAAACCAATCATTTTTTGCCAATTGTGAATCTGAGATTTTCTTGCAATAAATAGGATTTGCCCCATCCCACAGGCTGCATCGACAAGAACGTTAGCAGACTCCGGGAGAAACCTAACCATATCTTTGTATCGATCTTCGTATCCAGCCCACTCAGAATCATCCACCATCTTTTTAATATAATGTGTAGACTTTTTATAACTCTCAATATGGTTTTTACGGTCAATATCTGGGTTCAAAAAAACAGATTCGCATTTTTTGCAGGCATCGAAACAATAAAGTTGGAACGGGGTTCTTAAGGTAGGTATCTGGTTAAAATACCCTCCGAAAACAGTGATAGGGGGATCGATACTTGCCATTGGGATCCTCCAAACATTCGAAATTTCACCCCCTCCGCATACTGGGCAGGTAAGTTTTAATATTTCACCATAGGTCGAGATTTCCAAATCACCTTTACCAATAAATTGAACATCATCATCAATTCTCATTTTTAAATCCTATCATTAAGCCATGCAATCAAGGGAACCTAGTTTGGAATCTCAATACTTACCCAGCATGGCAAGTCAGAATTTGCGGGGCTGGAATTATCGGGGGTTGAAAAATAAATTACATTCCCCCAGTGGGAATATCTACCTAAACCTTCATTTCTTATCAAAGCATGGGGTGAGTGTGGATGATCAAGAGAAATGCCATTAAATGCCAGCCTAATTGTAGACCTTCTCGGATTTTCACTATTATCGGAAAAACTAATCAAACCGTTTAATTCTGAATATTTATCTAAATAAATTTTGTAGCAGTGTCCGATCTCGCTATGAAAATCACTTAAAAGGTGGACTAACATAGCATTTTCACCATTGCTCAATACAAGATTATTAAACGTTATCAAAAACAAGGTTTCGCTAGATTTAGAAAATGCTTTTATATTGATAAAGTGTCTATATTTAGATCCAGCAAGTAGATCCACAAACCCAGCTTTGCATGTCATTAGAGCGCTCAATTGAATTAGCTTTGCGAAAAGTTGTTCGCTGAACTCAGCACTTGAGAAGCTATCAGATAGCACTAATGGTCTAAATGTATTCGTAATATTAAAGTCATCTAACAAGTCACCACATTTAATAGACAGATTTTTATTGACTGCAGGATAAATCTCGCTAATTTTCAGAAGTTGAACATCACAGTTTGGAAAACTGTACTCTTTTGCATAAAAATCAATTTTTTTTCCATGTATTGCTAACACTAAAGCAGAAATTAAGTATCTTTCAGATTCAATGATTATGGGATCTGAAATTGGGCAATTAATGTCAAAGATAAACTTAACAAATTCTAAATTTATCTCTAACCAATCTGTTGGAATTACTAGTAATTTTGATATAGCATTAAAAACTTCGCTGAAGTTCGTTTTACCATCTATATTATGAACAATTGGAAAGGTTTCTACCAGCGATCTTGGCTTAATGAAATCCGGGAGTAGACTATCCCGAACTTCATTTACAGTTACACATTCTATCGCCACATTCGCCCGCTCGGAGACTTGTTCAAGCAATTCAAATATTTTGGCTACGTCTGAAAATAGATGTGGAATGGGGTGGCCATCCTCATGCATCTCATACTCCCACTTCATAGAATGAGCATGAGTTTTTAGATAAAGCACTCCGTTGTGTTGATAGCTTCCAGACAGCCATTTTTCAACCACTACTTCTGGCTGCTTAAATAATTTACAATTTGCCTCAGAATAATAATCAATAGAGGAATGAGTTGCTTTGATTACTGAATTCCAAATAAAGAAATTATTTTCAAAGTTGTTATTAAGCTCAGTTATTCTTTTGGGCTCAGAAATAACTGTATCGTAAGATTTAATTCCTTTTACAGACTTACAGACGTACGGTTCTTCTAAGATCACTGGGTCGCAGTGACTCCTTCCCGCGGGAAAGGTAAAGTCCCCCCAACAACCATGCTTCATTAGTATTTCAATTTCGTTCTCAATTTTGCAAATAGTATGATCTGAGGCATTAAGGGCCCAATTTCCATGCACGAAAGCCCAGCTATCGAAAGCCCTTCCCAGCTCCTGCTCCATAAACGATCTTGCTACCCTTAGACCTAAATCCAACCTTTTTGAATCCTTTTCGGCATCACTATGTTCATTCACCCATGCATGAATTTTTGGATCATATGTTTCAGAGTTTCTTGTCCATCTTTCATGATGAATGTGTAAATGAAATTCATGCTTCATATTTTTTTCAAGCGGCCGAATTAAATCTTTTGCCCTATCAATCCACTTAGAATCACGTTCAGCAAAACCAACAATATCTCCATCCGGAAACCAACCTAGATCATTGTCACTCTCTTTGATTTTTGCAGGCAGATTAATCAAATAAAATAGTGAAAGCTTTTGTGTAAATTTAGACTTTTTAGTTTGCTCAGAAAATCGCTCAAGACCCCTCAAGGTTTTGTCATTAATGCCAAGAGACCAAGGCTCAAAGTGATCTGTATGAAAGTAATTAATTTTTTTAATATCTCTCCGCTTGAGAATATCAACGAGCTCACTCACATTCATTTGCTGCCAGCCTTCATATACCATTCCATAGCGTCAATTAAGCCATCCTTTACTTTGCTCTTGGGCCCATAACTCAAGCGGGTATTTGCTTTTATTATGTCAGCCTGAGAATGCCTTACATCTCCGCCCCTAAAATCCCTGTAGACTGGCTTTGCTTCTTTGATGTGGGGGTATGTGTCCGCTAGGTTTTCTTTGAGATAGGCATAGAGTTGGTTTAATGTTGTTCTATCGCCTACTGCAACGTTATAGATTTGGTTAATTGCCTCAGGGTTCTCTGTGGTTGCGGCGAGTAGATTTGCTTGTACTGCATTTTCAATGTAACAGAAGTCCCTGCTGGTTTCTCCATCACCATTGATAAATACATCTTGGTTTTTAATGAGCGCATCAATCCACTTGGGGATCACTGCAGCGTAAGCCCCATTAGGATCTTGCCGCTTCCCAAAGACATTGAAGTATCTTAGGCCAATAAAGTTAAGGCCATAGGTTCTTGCAAAAACATCCGCATAAAGTTCATTGACATACTTCGTAACCGCGTACGGTGACAATGGCTTACCAATTTGGTCCTCTACTTTAGGTAGCGCTGGATGATCACCATAAGTTGAACTGCTGGCTGCAAAGACAAAGTTTTTAACCTTGGCATCTCTTGCGGCAACCAGCATGTTCAAAAAGCCATCAATATTGCTGGCATTGGTATTAATTGGGTCCTCAATGCTCCTAGGTACGGACCCTAGTGCCGCCTCATGTAATACATACTCCACAGGATGAGTCTCTTTTGTATCCCAGAGCATTCCAGCCTTACAGTCCTCTAGATTGCGGATATCACCTTGAATAAATTGAAAGTTTTGCCATTGCTCAGGGCTGACCAATGTTTTCACTTCGTCTAAGTTTTTCTGAAATCCAGTAGAGAAATTATCGATACCCACTACACGTTGATTTAACTTGAGTAGCGTCTCTAGCAAATTACTGCCGATAAATCCCGCAACACCAGTAACACACCAGGTACGGGTGCTTTGCGAAAGTATCGTTTTTAAAGTTTCGTAGGCAGACATATTAGAGGCGAATATCCGATTCATCAGGAGAGAGAATGTATTTCAGGTCATATAAGACATGATCTGGTTTACCAAAGGCCTTAATCGCTTTTGCCCCCATATCTTTAAACTGTTTATGAGCCACAGCCAAAATAATGCCGTCATAAGCACCTAACTCCGGCTTGCTAATGACAGGAATTCCGTACTCGTGCATAGCCTCCTCGGATGAAGCCCAGGGATCATAAACATCAACATTGCAGTGGTAGCTCTTAAGCTCAGTTACGATATCAATCACACGGGTATTGCGTAAATCTGGGCAATTCTCTTTAAATGCCAAACCCATCACCAGAATCTTGGCATCATCCACCTGAATACGACTTCTGGTCATTGCCTTGACCATTTGAGCCACGATGTATTCACCCATCTTGTCGTTAAGACGGCGACCAGCAAGAATGATCTCGGGGTGATAGCCAATTGATTGCGCTTTATGGGTTAAATAGTATGGGTCTACGCCTATGCAATGACCGCCAACCAGCCCTGGTCTAAAAGGCAAAAAGTTCCATTTACTGCCTGCTGCAAGTAAAACATCTTCTGTATTGATGTCCATGCGATTAAAGATCAGCGCCAGCTCATTAATCAGGGCAATATTTAAATCACGCTGGGTATTTTCAATCACTTTGGCTGCCTCTGCTACGCGGATACTACTGGCTTTATGTGTGCCTGCGGTAATGATCTGGTTATATAGATCATCTACAAATTGAGCGATCTCGGGTGTTGAACCAGAAGTCACCTTCTTAATAGTAGTCACACGATGCTCTTTATCACCAGGATTGATTCGCTCCGGGGAATAGCCTGCATAAAAATCTTGGTTATATTTCAGGCCAGAAAATTTCTCTAGTATTGGCACACAATCTTCTTCTGTAGCGCCCGGATAAACAGTTGATTCATAAATAACAACGTCACCCTTTTTTAAGGCTTTTCCAACGGTCTCAGAAGCCTTAATCAGCGGGGTTAAATCGGGCCGCTTGTGCTCATCAATTGGTGTTGGAACTGTCACAATAAAACAATTGCATTGTCTTAAGTCTTCGCTATTGGTTGTAAATTTGAGATGGGTTGCTGACTCGAGCTCTTCTTTTGTGGTCTCTAAAGTACGGTCATGCCCTAACTGCAACTGCTTGATTCGCTCATGATTAAGATCAAAGCCCGTAACAGATCGAATTTTTCCAAACTCAACCGCTAAAGGAAGCCCGACATACCCAAGCCCAATAATGGCTAATTTTGCATCTTTAATCTGCATAGCAATTCCAAGCCTTCTGTGAAGAAAAACTAACTTTAATTTTTATCAATAATCCCATTGTGCTACATCTTTAAATTGTTAGAAGCAAGTCATGTCACGCACTTGTGCATACGCTTTTCTTGCCAAAACTTGGCGCTCTTTGATTTCGTCAAAACTCATCTTACGCAAACTTTGTGGCAAAGACCCAACTTCATCACCCTCTAAATTCAATACGATTTTTTTCCAATCTATGGGCTCAAGAGAACCCCCAATAGGCATACTAGGGTTTACCCCTAGTATCACTGGTACAGAGCCTATACCCAAAGCCTCCCAGAGTCTGATGCTATTGGGTCCCGAGCCTGATGGGCATAAGGCAAAATTAGATTGACTTAAAACCTCGTTATAGGAATACACCCGCTCCATCGCTTGATCAATCTGCTCCAACCCAACCCCAGCAACCTGATGCTGGTATACAACCTCCTCAAAATGCCATTTATCCAATACCTCTATATAAAAGCCCCTTTCAGCCTTTAATTGAAGCAGGTCCAATCTCACTGACGATAGATAGTGATCAGCATGAGCACCAATAAAAGAGGCTAGATATCTTCGATCTTGAGGCTCCAAGCCCCTCACAAGACCTTTGGAGCGACCGGAATCCTCAAGATTTGCGGCAAACAAGGGCCAGGGATGCAATTTGAACGAAAGCCCATACTGGTCACCCTCCCTTAAATGAGGCAGCCATAAGTCTGTAATCCCCAAAGCTTCCCAAACTGATTGATGCTGCTTCCAGTAAACATGCTGGCAAACGGTATGAACCCTTAACTCAACCCCTAGAACTCTGAGGGCATGAGAAAACCCAGAGATACGCACCTTAAGCGTGGCCAGCAACTCCTGTGGAAACGTCTTCTTATCTATAAATGTAGCCCAGGGCAGCCCTACATAGCAGTCAAAGACCTCCCCTAAAGCCCTCATCCGATTGATTTTTTGATGCACTTCGTTGGCTGCCGCCTCAGTTCTGGCTGGAAATTGCCAAAATAGAAGATCTTCGGGATCATTGGGGGCATCTCTAATTTCAGAATCCAAAGGCTTGATGCAAATGGGGAGAAAGCCCCAGGCAAAAAAGGCTCGATCTAACTCAACGCCGTCCAGATCTCTAAATAGTGATTTTGGCAAGACCTGGGTACCAGGCATTAGGTTGTCCCGAAATAGGTAATTTTCACCCTCATCAGAGACCTCAAACCTACCAAGCCAAAATGATTTATTCATCTAAAAAAGTTAAAAATTGAACAAAATGATAAAAATAAGCTGCCAGCCCATTACCCCGCTTAAATCGGCAGACCTTAATCCAAACTATAAAATAAAGCTTCTGCCATCCACTCGGCAATAATGGGATCTAAAAGCTTAGAAAGCATCAGAAACGCAAATAATATGGCTATAAAACCTCATCCCGATGGTACAGCGCTGAGCAGAGCAAACAAAGCCTTACGCGAAAAAAAATATCACGAAGCCATTAGCCTCTACCTTGAAGCAATAGAGCAATCCCCCAGTCTTGCGCAAAGCATCCTAGAAAATCTATCTATTGCTCAAGACAGATTAAAAAGTACCTTTTCTACAAGGTCTAATAAAACAGTTGGGGTGTGTGGCTGGGAGTTAAGTCATAACTCTGCAGGCAGGGTTCATACCCTAGCCCAACTTCATCAAGCGAATGGAAATGACGTATCCATTATTGGCATGCATATACCGGGATACGGCAATGGAGAAATTTGGGCTCCGATAAAAAATAGCCAGATTCCAGTTTTAACTATTGGGTTAAATGATCGATCTAATTTTATAGAGGCAGCAATTGACTTAGTAAAACATCATCCACTTGATCTCATTCATTTATCAAAACCGAGAATTAATAACATCCTCATTGGCCTTCTCTATAAGCTTATTTGGAACTCAACCGTAGTAGTGGACATTGATGATGAAGAGCTTACTTTTGTTAAAGCAGAAAGTGCGCTTTCGATTGACGTATTTTTAAGCAATTCATCAACACCACCCCCTCTGACAAATTTTGATAACACTGAGTGGACCCGTCTTGCGGTGGGCTTAGCTACAGATTTTGAAGGCATTACCGTTTCAGGCCCAGCTCTACAGAAAAAATATGGCGGTCAAATTGTTCGCCATGCCAGAGATGAGACCCTCTTTCAAACTTCTGGTAACTCAAGAAAAGCGCTCAGAGAGAAGTTTCAGATTTCATTAAATAAAAAGGTGGTTCTTTTTGTTGGCACTCCACGAAATCATAAAGGTCTTCCAGAAATTGCGAAAGCTGTAATCGCCCTCAATGATCCAGCGGCACTTTTTGTTAT
>Ga0364860_10995_pt1 | contig 12148 bp, 9 predicted proteins | sample ExccelAu500001D4_FD_206916 | JGI IMG/M metagenome (GOLD analysis project Ga0364860, IMG submission 206916) | Enriched cells from Trout Bog Lake Hypolimnion, Wisconsin, USA - BchlTB.Aug20.5000.01 .D4 | ecosystem: Environmental > Aquatic > Freshwater > Lake > Hypolimnion/Profundal zone | place: USA... | reverse complement strand
GGGCTGTAACGCGGATAGTTATTTGCTGATAGTTATTTATGAAAAATCTTATTTCGCTTGGACTTAAACTCGAAAGTGGCCGGTTATTGGTTTTAGACCAGACCGAACTTCCTCACGTCGAGAGTTGGTTAGAATGCCGAAGCCCCGAAGACATGGATCAAATGATTCGCAGGCTCGCGGTGCGAGGGGCGCCGCTGATTGGTATTGCGGCCGCGCTTTCGCTTGCGCATTTTGCTGAGAAAGGTGCGACCCTTGACCAAATCAGGACGGCTGCCCAGCTTTTGCGGCGTTCTCGTCCAACAGCGGTCAACCTGATGGCCGCCATTGATCGGGTGGTGCTTGATCAACTGCCAGATCTAGAGCCAGATCTGGGGTCGCACCAAAACGCTTCAAAACAAAATGCCCAAGCGATCCTAGAAAAAATAATCGACATGGCGGTAAAGTTTTTCGAAGAGGATGTTCTGCTCTGCCGTCAGATGGCGGGTCGAGCGGCACTTTTGATCGAAGATGGCGACGCGATTCTCACTCATTGCAATACGGGGGGCCTTGTGACGGCAGGGATTGGCACGGCGCTAGGCGCCATTCGCCATGCCCACGAGAGCGGGAAACGAATTCATGTTTTTGTGGACGAAACCCGTCCTCTTTTGCAGGGAGCGCGCTTGACAACGTGGGAACTTAAAAAGTTAGGAATTCCTCACACCCTGATTTGCGACAATATGGCGGGTTTTTTGATGAGTCAGGGCAAGGTAAAAAAAGTTTTTGTTGGCGCCGATCGAATTGCTTTTAACGGGGACTTTGCTAATAAAATTGGAACTTACGCGGTTGCAGTTTTAGCCAAACACCACGGAGTCCCTTTTTATGTCGTGGCTCCCCACACAACCTTGGATTTGAACTGCCCGAGCAAAAAAGAAATTCCGATCGAAGAGCGCAATTTTGATGAGGTGAGGGCAGGGCGCGCCCCTCAAGATACGCACGTCTGGAATCCGGGATTTGATGTCACGCCCCGCGAGTTGATTTCGGGAATCGTGCTCGATGACCGAATGATGTAAGGAGAGGCTAAAATGCAAAATCGTTGGAACGAGGAAGAAGCTCAGGCTTTTGGTAAAGATGATGCACAAGCCCAGATTCATGACGAATTACTCATGCGAGTCTATTCTTCGCGCTTATTGGGAGCTGACCCTGCCTTGGTCTTGCACGGCGGTGGTAATACTTCGCTCAAGGCTCAAGTCCCTAACTTTTTTGGCGAAGCCGAGTCTCTCCTGTATGTCAAAGGCAGCGGCTGGGATTTGGCAACGATCGAAGCCAAGGGGTTTGCCCCCGTAAAAATGGATGTATTACTCAAGCTTGCGCGACTGAAGAAGCTGAGCGACAGTGATATGGTTCGCCTTCAAAAGGCTGCAATGACTGATCCTGCGGCGCCGACCCCATCGGTCGAGGCGATTCTCCATGCCTTAATTCCTTTTCGATATGTGGATCATACTCATGCCGACGCCATTGTGGCGATCTCAAACACGCCCCATGGCGCGCAGACTTTACGCGAAATCTATGGTGAGCGGGTTTTATATATCCCGTATGTTATGCCGGGCTTTGATTTGGCGCGAACCGTGTTTGAGATCACTCGCGACGTAGATTGGAGCCGGTTTGATGGAATGGTGCTTGAGCATCACGGTATCTTCTCGTATGGACAAACCGCGCGCCAGAGCTACGATCGAATGATTGCTTTAGTGAGCCAGGCTGAGGCTTACCTTAAATCAAAAAAGGTGAATCAAATTGCGGTGGGTGCGGTTTCGCCAAAAGCGGATCCGATTGCGTTGCGCGAGGGTTCGCCAAAGGCGGATCAAATTGGAGTGGGGGCCGTGCCTGAAGAGCTCAATCTCAAACGTCTGGCGCAGCTCAGGCGCGAAATCTCTAAACTGGCGGGTACGCCGATGATTGCTCGTTTTGATCGGTCAGGCGAGGCGCGGTCTTACTCTTTGCTGCCAGGCCTAGATAAAATATCTGGCCAAGGTCCGCTTACGCCGGATCACGTGATTCATACCAAGAGGGTGCCTCTTGTGTTGGAGGACGATCTTTCGATCGCTGAAGCCCTTCGGCACTATGGTTCTAGTTACCAGTCCTATTTTGATCGCAATGCGATCGGGACAAATTTGAAACGTCTTGACCCTGCGCCCCGTTTTGCAGTTTGGAAGGGGCAGGGTGCAGTGTCTTTTGGTGTCAGCCCAAAACGCGCCCAAGTCGTATCAGATATTGTTCGACACACGATGCGCGCCCAGCAGTGGTCCGAGGGCTTGGGCGGATGGGTCTCTCTCCCTGAAAAAGATATTTTTGATGTTGAATACTGGGAGTTGGAGCAGGCCAAGCTTCGCGGCGGAGGGTCAGTGCCGCCCCTACAGGGAAAAATCGCTTTTGTTACGGGTGCGGCCAGCGGAATTGGCCGCGCGACCGTTGAATCTTTATTGGCCCAAGGGGCGGCCGTCTGTGCAGTCGATATCAATCCCGAAGTAAAAAAAATCTGGAAAAATCCATCAGTGTTAGCGCTTGAGGTTGATCTCACCCGCCCAGCGCGACTTGTTGAGGCGGTTAAAAATACGGTGTCCACCTATGGCGGGTTAGACATCGTGGTGGCTAATGCCGGCATTTTTCCGTTGAGCCAAACAGTAAGCAAGCTAGACGATGAGACCTGGAATAAAACCTTTCAGATTAATCTGACGAGTCAGATGCAGCTCTTTAGGGAGAGTTTGCCCTATTTGAGCGAGGGGATCGACCCAACGATATTGATAGTGGCTTCAAAAAATGTGATTGCACCTGGACCCGGAGCCGCTGCCTATTCGGCATCCAAGGCCGCGTTAACCCAACTGGCAAGGGTTGCCGCCCTAGAGTTTGCGCCACTCGGAATTCGAGTCAATATGGTTCATCCCCATGCCGTGATGGATACGGGGATTTGGACTCAGGACGTTTTAGAAGCACGCGCACGAAATTATAAGATGACGATTGACCAGTACAAAAAAAACAACCTACTCGGAGTCGAGCTCAACTCTCGGGACCTAGGGGAGCTCTTGGCGACGATGGCCGGGCCAGTTTTTAGTAAGATTACTGGCGCGCAAATCACAGTCGATGGTGGAAGCGATCGCACAGTTTAAATTTTGACTTTGTTGGACGTGGTCGCACAGTTTAAATTTTGACTTTGTTGGACGTGGTCGCACAGTTTAAATTTTGACTTTGTTGGACGTGGTCGCACGATATAGCTTTCGCGAAGCGGTCAGAGAAAACCCCAGCGTGGTTTAGGTTCATCTTGGGGATCACTCGACATCTGCTCAAGCATTGTGTGGTCTGGGTCCATAAAATCCCACCAGGTGCAGAGTCCCTTTGGGTTCCAACTGCAATAGGGATTAAATCCAGAAATGCTCTTAAAATATACTTTTGCTTCTGCCAGGTAATAGCTTCCGAGTGAATTGCCTTCGGCTAGGATTGAATTTTTCTCGTGGCGAATAGCGTTGTCGAGCATGTGCGTACTGAGAGCCTTAACTTGAGGGCTTGTGGCAGTGCACGAATTTTTTGGATTGGGGTTTTCTGCGGAGAACCCTGCATGGCAAGCGATGTAGCCCACTGACATCTGTCTCCAGCGTTCGATCATGAGGCTTGTCCAATTAAGATACCGTGCGCGAAAGTCATAGGCCGTATCGTCAGGAGTAGAATCTATTCCCCAACGTTGGCCGATCTTGACTCGAGGATCGGGATTCATGTTGGCAATCTGCGCGCCGTTTTTTCCGATGAGGTCGGCCACCGACATCGATATAGGAAGTCCTGAGTTGGAGTCTGGAACTCCGATTTGGATCTTGGCCAGCGACTTGAGGCAGTTCTGCAGGTCGGCATCATCCTTGGCTAGAGGCAAGAGTTCGACGTATTCGTTATAAATCTCTTTGATTCGCTGGTCCCGCGAATGAGTTGAGTAGTCGTCGTAATTGGTGTTGCCCGGCATGCCAGGTGCGCAGTCCTCTGGTTGTGTGTGACAAACGGCATCGCCGACGGCGACGAGGGTTATGCGGTCACTCAAATAGCTCCCGAGCATGCGCGCTTTTACAATCGCTTTTTGGGCTGCGGTCATCCGGATATTGAGTTTTTCATAAATCCAATCCGCCACACCGACGTCGCCCAATCCTTGGACACTGTATTGTTCCATCGAATAGTCGGGCATGGATTCGGGTTTTGTAAGTTTCCAGGTCTTTCCCTCGAGAACGGGCCAGCGCCATTTCATTAGGCCCCCATCACCAAAAGGTAAGTCCTTGATCCAATCCGAGGCTCTAAAAAGTTTTGTCGCTGCAGGTAGGTTTCCCCAAATCACAGTGATGCAGGGGACAGAGCCACAGGTGGTCGGATCCGGCCCAATTTTTTGAATGGTCTGGGTATGGCCCGTAGACGAACTGTAAAGGATTAGGTCAATCGTGCCAGGAATCACTGATTTTGAGTTAATCGCGACGGGATACAGATCGTTAACGATTGTATGAGTGTAAATGTTTTCGAGGACGTATCTGAGGCCGGCTTTGAAGCGTTCATCGCGAGTCCAGTCTGGATTTTCGGGGAGCTCGTCCCAAGCACGATTACTTATAAATTGCCCGAGGAGGCGTCCGGTCTCTGTCGTGTTTGCGACAGGCAGAAGATGATTTCTGGCGTAGACCCAGCGAAATCCAACGGCTGCTTCGGCACAATCTACTACGAAGCCAGCGTTATCGTAAAAGTGGATATCGACCGTGTTTTGGATCCAATTCGAGTAATCTGCCTCGTCACTAGCACTCCACGAATTTTTCTTAGCAATCCAGAGCGGCCGCCCCGCAGGCTCAAACTCAGCGCGTGAAGTGTTCGAAACGCCGTCCGAGAGGCTCAGGTAGTAGTTGGTTTTGGTTTCGAGTTGAGGGTCTTTTGTCTGGTAAAGATGTCTAAAAACTACACGGTCAGAAATTACATGTTGTAGTTTTGCTTTAGTACGGGGCGCATCGACGACTAAAAACAGAGTGGTGCCGTCTTTAAAATTTTCCTCGACGATATGCCGATTCCACGAGGTTCCCTGAGCGTCCTGAAATGGAATGTTTTGCTTTTTTGGTTCGGCACGAGCCGTTGATACAGTTGCGATCAACGAAATCGTGCCGAGCAAGAGTAGGACATTGGTTTTCATAATGGTGTGATCGATTTATTACACAATATGAGGATAATAGCAAACCAAACGAGTCGAGTGTTCTACACGGGATATTTTAATTGGTCCGCGACAGTGTTTTACAATCTAATCTAAGTCGTCTTTCGGTCATGATCACTTGTTGTTTCGGTTTTGCTAGAGATTGGGTTGTATTGATCGAGGGATTTATCACGAGTGGCTCCACCTCGGGCGGTCATGGCGGGTTTATCACGAGTGGCTCCACCTCGGGCGGTCATCGCTCCAACAAACCTATCTCGCGCTACACATCGAGGGCATTGATCGTGACGTTCACAGGAATGGGGTGGCCGAGAATTTTCCCGCCGACATTTAGTCCGAGGACAATGATAAGGGGTAGAGTGGGTTTTGTTTGCTATTTGTTAATAATTACAAGCGTTTATATTCAAGAAAAGCTTATTGTGCGATGCGTTATTATTTGTTATGTTCGGTACCCATGAAAAAATTTATAGCCCTTGCTGGCATTTTGTTTTCTTTCTCAGATTTGACGTACGCTACGACCGGGCTTTCGGGCGTCGAGCGATTTAATGCGTTGATCGAAAGCGAAGCGGCGAGAGGTGTGCCTGAAGTTGACCGCTCGCGAATTGTTTATCCCGCAAACTCCGGGTCTGAAATAACGGCGAGTGATTCTGCGGTACTGATTGTTCATGGACTTGACCAAACTCCTTCGGACATGTTCGAGTTGCAGAGTTTTTTTTCCGAACAGCTTGGATATACTGTCGTTTCGGTTCTCATGCCTGGGTTTGGTACGCAACCATCGGACCTCCTGGGGCTCCGAAAGAGCGATTGGGAAAGAGCAATCCGTTTAGGAGTCGGCGCAGTTAAAGAGCTTGGGACGCACAGAGTTGCTGTAGGTTTTTCGATGGGCGGTCTCTATCTCTCTGATTTATTGAGAGATCAAAGTGTTTCCGCAGTGTTTGAGAAAGCGATTCTCTTTGCCCCTGCTGTTTACCAGCGGGTCAACATTGCTGGACTATTGATACCGTCCAACATAGCTTGCAAATTTAAGGGTGGTTCGGTCAAATACCTCCCGAGCATTCCTGACGAACGCTTAAAATCGAGCACCTTGGATCATTACTCTGCCACTCCTCTTGAGACTTTGTGCGAGCTATCTCGTACGTCCGAAGAGCTCGATCAATGGGCGAAAGAAGGTAATTCTTATTTGCCGTCTCTCCGTTTCTTGCTCGTCACTAATGAAATTGACCAATTGGTTGACACGAAGAAGGTTGAGAAATATTTTACGTTGACCACTCGTAATTCAACTCTACTCACCCAAGAGATTGAGTACACACGGCACGCACGGACTCTTCACTCGCTTCTCATTCATAGTCAAAAGGGCTCAATTAGAAATCCGCACTATTTTCGAGTGCTCCAAACCGTGGACGGTTATCTAGAGAATGAGCAGTCTGCCGACACGGGTCCAGGCGACGGAATGCTGCGGTACCAGTGGCTTCGTTAAGTACTGTCGCGGGCCAAGTTTAGTGGGCCAAATTTAGTGGGCTAGTTTAGTGCTTTTATAAAGTGTTGACACCTTTTTGCATCAATTATATGCACTGCAATATAACGCGAAATTCTGTCAGAATCGCATAACTTAAAGAGGGTTATATGAAATTTGCTTTAATCAGTGTACTCCTTTTTGGATCGTCGCTTTCAGTCCATGCAGCAACTACCATCCCAAGTCAAATGGTCTGCACGAAGGTGAGCTGCTCTGAGGTCAGTCGTCCTGTCGGCAGTGGTAGATGGTGCGACGACGATTCTCTGAATCGGGTCGATCTCTTGAATTTGAATACGGATGCTCCGGTCTGGTCGAAAAGCGGTACGAACACGCCGGGTTTCTTTTTTAATTCCGACCCAGAAACAGGCAAGGATCTCACTGATATGATGAATTTAAACTTCAGTGACGATAGCGATCAATACGCCTACTTTTCTTTTGCCAAATCAGATCTCGAAGCACTTGCAAAAGGTAAAGCTATGACGATCTTAGCAACGTTCACCGACGGTTTTGATTGGTCGAACGGATTTAACATCCGCGAGAGAACGACGCTCAGTTGCTCGCTCAAGTGATATTTGACCCGGGCGCGCTCTTTTGAACCTTAAGCTTGTTCCGGCCAAGTTTGAAAAAAAGGGTCGATTGCTGCAATTAAATTCGGATCGAATTTATCAGCAGTGGGGCCAGTTTTCGCTGAAGCTTTGAGTAGATTCCAAGCATCTTTAGCGCTTTTGCCCTGTTGGCCAGAACGAATCGCTTTGAAATAGTCAAAGCTCCCTAAAATCGACAAAAGAGCTGCGCCAGTGGGTATTTGTTTCTGAGCGAGTCCTTCGGGAAAACCAGAGCCATCATAGTTTTCGTGATGATAGAGTATCGAAGCTTCGATGAACGAAGTAATTGGAATCATCTTTTGTTTGATGATTTCGATGGATCTAAAAACGTGACGAGAATACTCGGTGTGTTCTTCAGAGGTCATATCGGACTCCCCTTTTTTGAGTATCTCCTGCTTGATTTCGGCGAGACCTATATTATGAAACAAAGCAGCTAATGCAAGCTCGGCTGTAGATTCAACTTCGCAAAGGCCGGAGAATATAATGCAATAGACGATGCAGTTAAGGCAATGTGCCAATGGACTCCATCGGGGGTAGGGGAGTTCCTCTAAGCAGGAGTAAAGGTCCGGGAAGGCTTGAATCAAATCATTGATGTTCGCTACGATCGACTGCCCCTCTCTGAGCATCTTTTTACCGACATGAACATTTCCGTGTGATCCCATATTAAAAAATTCTCTTAGCATTCCCCTCAACTCTTCTCGAATTTGATGGAGCCTTTCAGAGCGTGTGCGAGAAGTTGTTTGAGTGCGAAGCGATGTGAAAAGTTTTTCGCAATCGGTCTCTAGCACATAAAGATGTTTGACGTGGGACTTGTAAAGCTTTTCTTGCTTCTCGTGGGTGAGCGAAGTTCCTGCTGCTAAAAATACTGCATAGTGATTGGAGGATGGGAGAAAGTGATAGAGGTCAACCGGAGGAGTTAGCCCAGTCTCCAAGTCACGGCAAAGCACCGTTCTGAAGGTCCGCTTTCTTAGGACCCGAATGATGTAAACCATGACGTCGAGCGAAATGTCCTTACGATCCATTACGACAGAGGCCCCGCATTTTTCAGCGAAATCGGCCTGTTTTGAAAGCATCTTGTCGATCAAAACAATGACAGTGAGCCGATGATTGAGTTGGCTCGCGTACTGGGAGAGCTCTAAGAATGAAACGGATTCGGCGGCCTTTGCGTCGACGATGAGGACCTGAAGGGGGTGAGTTTCCATCCATTCGATCGCGGAGGCTGGATCCGCAATCACCGTGAAGTTTGTTTCTTGGCCAAAAGCGGGCACGATTTTCGCCTTCACCTCTAAGTCGGCAGTCAAAAGTAAAACTTGTTGCAGCCATTCGGGGCTCTTCATTTTTTCAATTATCGGGGCAGGTGGCCTTTTGCGTCTAGTATATTCCAAATTGGTAAAATGAGGTTTGGTCGAAAATGCGTCAAAATTGAATCACGCTTTGAAGAAGCGCCTACAAGTATGCCGCATCCGTGACGACCCTAAATAGGGTCGCGGAGCGTGAGTCGCAACTGGTCACCGAGGTGCGTGATTGATTCAAAGATGTCTCGATACCCTGCAATTAACTTGGACCAAGACAGAGGTTTAGATTCAAACGCTTCGGCAGAGCCGTTCTCGAATCTAAGCGATTCATCGGCAAGCCCTGCTCTTTAGAAAGTGGCTCTAAACGCCGCAACAATGTCCGACATTGTTCACAGGATCGGATATTACAGCTACAGAAAAAGGCACGTCCCGGCGGCAAAGCCCGGTCCTTAGTCTAATATGAAGCGGACTCAATCTTTCGCTCTTTTCGCCGCTTCTTTGTAAAAAAATTTGTGGCCGACAGAGCAATCAAGGGGCAAGTGGCCATTTTTCGGCGCCTTGACATATTTGTCTGCCGACAGTGGACTTTTACGGGCAAGTCGAGCTGCCGGCGGTATAGCAAGTTTTAGCGTCTGGAATGATAGCCTGAACGAGTGTGGATCCGCAGTAGAGGGTCCAAGCTGCACCGTAGTCGGAGTCTTGCTTGCAAACCGTGGTATCTGCCGCAAAGCTTGTTGAGCCCAAAAACATCAAGGCCATTGCCAAAAGTAATTTCATTTTTCCCCCTATGTTGAATAAAGCCTTCCCTTAACGCTCTCATTACACAGGGGCTTATCAAGAAATAGGCCAGGAAAAATCCCAACAGTTTCAGGTGATATTAAGCGAAAAAATCTTGGCGATTTGGCACCGGTGTCGCTGAGGTCTTTCAGCGCGACCACCTGTACGTATCCTGGCGAGGTGGCCATCCCTACTGTTTATTAAAGTGGGAGCTATTCCTGAGTGCAATCTGCTTGGATGAAAACGCCTATAGAGCTACCAGTTCCAAGTAATCCTTCTTTTTCTGTTGAGCCGTAACTCAACGAGAAGGACTTGGGAAGTTCTCCTCTAAAGGTCATTGTAGAAAACTTATTTGTAGAGAACTTGTCTGGACCTTCGAGATAGCCTAAAGTCACACTAGTCTCGCCAGGGTTAGCACCAGTATTGACCATTACGCCGACATTCTTGCAGTAGGTTGTATTTAAAGTTGAGGTGGATGTTCCACTCCAATATGCCGAGCCAGGCAATGTTAGGGTGGAGGTGCCGCATGGTTTTAAAGACTTGTTGATTGAACAGCTGAGCGTTCCATCAGCGCTTGCGACGCTCGAAGCTAGGCTCAACATTGCGCAAGCAGTAACCAGGATGAAACTCTTCATAACAAAATTCCTTTGCTTCATTCGGAAGCCGTAAGTTTATGACAGGAGCCAGTCTATATGATTTAACGCACCGAGTCAAGTTAAAGATGATGTTGGATGCGATTATCGATGAGACCACGTTCAACAGGGTCCACGAGATTTTGCTGAAGAATTACCAACATTGCGAAACCGCTGCGCACTTAAAAAGGAATCCCAGCGCAAGAGCTTCCGTATCGGTGCAAAGAAACTTGAGCCCGTGGGGCTTACAAGCATCGAGGAGTTGATCTCACACCCCAGGATTGCAGCCGACATCATAGGCCTGCCAAGCGCCAGTACGAGAGCGAAGAGCGTAAGCTTGAGATGAAGTGAGCGAAGGCCCGATTCGGTGAATTCGAAAGCCAGCTAGAGATTCTGGGCGATCGTCTTTAAGATTGGAGAAGATGAAATTACACGAGGCCTAACGCAACTGGATTCTCTGGCGAGTGAAACGCAAAAAGCCACGGAATCTGCAGCTTTAGTGGGCGGCGTAAATTATTTTAAAAAAGATCGGTCGGTGGTTCGCGAACTGTTGACAAATGGTGGCTCGGGGCAGGATCGGCCTTCGCCCCTTCGCTCGTGCTCAGGGGCTCGGCATGCAAAATTCTCTAAGTCGCGCATCCTGCGCGCCTTGCCACGCCAAATGCTCCTATGGGTCGCATTTGCCGTGGCCGAGAATTTCGGTTCGATACTGCCCCGAGGTACAAGCTAGGCACCTTCAAATTTGGCAGGTAAAATCAAATTTCCACGCACTTCACGCGCGTGTCCATGGATGGACGTACCCAGCGCGTGCGTTTGTGGAAATTTGATTTTACCTGCCAAATTCGAAGGTGTGAATAATTGGTGGCTCGGGGCAGGATCGAACTGCCGACCTCCGCGTTATGAATGCGGCGCTCTAACCATCTGAGCTACCGAGCCTTAATTTGAGTAATTCTAATTTGACTGACGGTCGTAACCCGAGCGCGTTCCTCGTTCAAGCCCTTCTTGAAGTCTTATAAAAAACTTACTTCGTATATCCTCATGCAGGATCTTTAACATCGGTCAAAACTACAACAACCTAGGGGGGAATTCGGCCTTGAGCAGGGAGCTTGCTCCATGAGAGAACTCGCGAGGAATGCGCGGTTCAAGCTATCCAAAACCAAAAGAGCAGGGCGGAATCATTATTCGAAAATCTATCGGATTATGCCGTCTTTTTACCCCGCTTCCACTTCAGGGTACGGTGACGATTGCATGCTCGGGTGGGGCGGATTCGACCGCTCTTGCGGTTATGTTTTCGCGTTATGGCCGAAAGGTTTGCTTAAAGGATCAAATTCGCCTCCTTCACATCGATCACGCGTGGAATCCAAAATCCGAGCGTGTGGCGCGATGGGTCGAGCGCTTGGCCAGACAAATGGGTGTCGGATTTGATCTCGTCACTGCGAGAGCGAGCGAAAAGCCGCAACCTGGCGAATCTTGGGAGTCCATCGGTCGTGAATTAAGGCGGCGCGCATTTGAGCAGCAGCTGCGCACTTATCCGGGGTGGATATTGACCGCCCACCAGGCGGATGACCTTGCCGAAACTCTGATCTGGCGATTTTCAACCGGCCAGCTGCAAACCCATGGTGAGGGAATTCGGGTTTTAGGTCATTCGACCTTAAGGCCTCTTCTTCGCATTCGTCGCCAAGAGATCGAGGCTTTTCTTAAAGAGGAATCTCAGAGGTGGCTTAAAGATCCATCTAACAAAAGTAGTCGATTTATGCGAAATCGCGTCAGAAAACAGCTTTTACCAAGAATCGAAAGTGAGTTTAGCCGTTGCGTAGATCACTGGGTCAAACAGGCCATCGGTCTTCAGCTGGATCGTCATAATAGTCACTTCGAAGGCGCTTTGCCACTGAATGAGTCGTCTCATTCGCCTAGGGCCGCCGTGCGGTTATTGCAAACCCTCAATCTTGGTCTGCGAAGGTCGCACTGGGAATCTGCCATGAATGTGGCTTCAGATCCAAACTGGAGCGGCGAGTTAAGTTTGCCTGAAGGCTGGATCCTTCAGAGAGAAATTGGGCCTCAATCCGAGCGCTGGATCGCTGAAAAAAAATTACCGCCTCAAAATAAAGCCTAACTATACGAAAAATCAGCTAAAAATGATG